>Ga0163144_10002233_pt1 | contig 45143 bp, 41 predicted proteins | sample OliLak19BULKMAT1_FD_123175 | JGI IMG/M metagenome (GOLD analysis project Ga0163144, IMG submission 123175) | Freshwater microbial mat bacterial communities from Lake Vanda, McMurdo Dry Valleys, Antarctica - Oligotrophic Lake LV.19.BULKMAT1 | ecosystem: Environmental > Aquatic > Freshwater >... | reverse complement strand
TTGCCCTGCCGGACCTGACCCGCCTGGAGGTGGAGTCCCTCCTGGACCTCGGGTTGGCCATGAAGGCGGGCCGGTGGACCGGCACCCCGCTGGCGGGCCGGACCGTCGGGCTCCTCTTCGCCAAGAGTTCCACCCGCACCCGGGTCTCGTTCGAGGTGGGGGTGGGCCAGCTGGGCGGCCACTCCCTGTTCCTTTCCCCGCGTGATGTTCAGGTGGGAAGGGGCGAACCGATAAGGGATACCGCCCGGGTCCTGTCGCGCTACCTTGATCTCCTCGTCATCCGCTGGCACGCCCATGAGGGGCTCGAGGAATTTGCCCGTCATGCCACCGTGCCGGTCGTCAATGGCCTGACGGACCTGACCCATCCCTGTCAGCTCCTGGCCGACCTGCTCACCATGCGGGAGGCGTTCGGGACCTTGGAGGGAAGGCGGGTGGCGTGGATCGGCGACGGCAACAACATGGCGAATGCCTGGCTGGACGCCGCCGCCTTGCTGGGTTTTGAGTTGCGCATTGCCTGTCCGGAGGGGTACGAGCCAGACCGCGCCACCTTCGAACGCGCCGCGGCCTCGACCCGGGTCACGGTGACCGAGGACCCGGCGGAAGCGGTCGTGGGGGCCCATGTGGTGTCCACCGATGTCTGGGCCTCCATGGGCCACGAGGAGGAAGCCGAGGCGCGGCGCCTGGCCTTTGTCGGCTACACCGTCGATGATGCCCTGATGCATCTGGCGGACCAATCCGCCATCTTTCTGCATTGCCTCCCCGCCCATCGGGGCGAGGAAGTCACTGCATCCGTGCTCGAAGGACCCCAGTCGCGCATCTGGGACGAGGCCGAGAACCGGCTTCATGCCCAGAAGGCGCTGCTGACCACCTTGATGGGCTGACGCCCGGGAATTCATCATGACGGACACCAGCGCCCTGAAGCTCACCCCGGTCCACCACCTGCATGTCGCGCTTGGCGGCAAGATGGTGCCTTTTGCCGGGTACGAGATGCCCGTGCACTATCCGACCGGCATCATGGCCGAGCATCAGGCGGTGCGGACCGGGCTCGGGGTGTTCGATGTCTCCCACATGGGGGAGTTCGAGGTCACCGGGCCCGATCGGAATGCCTTCGTCAACCGGGTGACAACCAACGACGTGGCCGCGCTGGAGACCGGCGGAGTCCAGTACTCCGCCATCCTCAACAGCGAAGGGACGTTTGTCGACGACTGCACCATCTACCGGTTCGACGACAAGATCATGATCGTCGTCAACGCCGCGAACCGCGCCGCCGCGTGGGAACACATCGTGAACCAGAAGGGTGGCGCCAACATCCGCCTCAAGGACATTTCCGACGATGTCGGGCTGCTGGCTGTCCAGGGGCCGAGGGCCGAGGCCGCCATGCAGCCGCTCTCGTCCATTGCCCTCTCGGGCCTGGGCTATTACCGGGTCAAGAGCGGCAGGATTGCCGGCATGGACTGCTTCATTTCACGCACCGGGTACACCGGCGAGGATGGGTTCGAGGTGTACTGCCGTGCCCGCGACACTGAGGCGCTCTGGAATGCCGTGATCACCGCAGGGGCGGTTCCGATCGGGCTCGGCGCCCGCGACTCGCTGCGCTTGGAGATGGGGTACGCCCTCTACGGGCAGGAGATCGACCAGACGATCACCCCGTACGAGGCCGGCCTGGGCTGGATCGTCAAGCTCGACAAGGGGTGCCCGTTTACCGGCGACAAGGCGCTCCGGGCCCAGAAGGAGCGGGGCGTGGTCCGCAAGTCAGTGGGATTCAAGCTGCTGGGGCGCGGCATTGCGCGGCCGGGCTATCCCGTCTGGATCGACGGCAAGCAGGTCGACGTAGTGCGCAGCGGCGGCCAGAGCCCCTCCCTGGGTATTCCTATCGGCACCACGATGCTGCCGGCTGGCTCGACCGCTCCCGGGACCCAGTTTGAGGTGGAGTGCCGCGGCGAGCGGATCCCGGCCGAAGTGGTGCGCAAGCCGTTCTGGACCCAGGGGTCGGTGAAGAAGGCGTGATGGCGGCTCCGATCCGGGTCGGTATCCTCACCGTGTCCGATGCGGGGTCCCGCGGTGAGCGCGCCGACCAGTCAGGGGACCGGATTGCCGCCTGGACCCGGGACCACGGGGGGGTGGAGATCCGCCGCGCCCTGGTGCCCGACGAGACCGCACGGATCGCCGCCCACCTGGTCGAGTGGAGCGACAGCGGCGAGGTGGACCTTATCCTGACCACGGGTGGGACCGGATTGACGCCGCGGGACCTGACCCCTGAGGCAACCAGGGCGGTGCTGGAACGGGAGGCTCCGGGGCTGGCGGAAGCTCTCCGGGCCGACGCGATCCCCCGCTTCCCCAGGGCGGCGCTTTCTCGCGGGGTGGCGGGCATTCGGGGGCGCACCCTCATCATCAACCTTCCCGGCAGCATCGGGGGAGTATCCGACGGATTGCGCGTCCTGGCAGCGGTTGTCCACCACGCCGTGGACATGGTGCGCGGCGAGCTGACTCGGCACGACTGACATGGCCGCCCAAATCCTCCTGACGCTGGCCGATCTCGAAACCGCGGTGCCGCTCAACGCGGCCCTGGAGAAGGCCGGGCTGACCACCGCCCTGGTGTCTGCCGTCGATGATGCCCGGGCCGCCCTGCGCCGCGAAGCACCGGATGTCGTGGTGCTCTCCGGATCGGTGCACGAGCCGCCGGCGCTGCAGCTGGCCCACCAGGCCCGCGACATGGAGGTCCTGACCCTCGCGCTGCTTGAGCCCACCGATCCTGATCCCGACGACACACGAGGCCGGGTCGGGGTGACCATGACCTTGGTCAAGCCGGTGCCAGCCAACGACCTGGTCGAGGCGATCCGCCGATTGGTCGATCGCCGCAGGCTGCAGCAGCACACCGGGATCAGCGGGCAAAGCGCCGCCATTCAGGAAGTCCTCGTCAAGATCGAGCAGATGGCACCGGTGTCCAGCACCGTCCTCATCCAGGGAGAATCCGGCAGCGGCAAGGAGCTGGTTGCCAAGGGGCTGCATGACCTCTCCCCACGGCGCGGCAAGCCGTTCATCGCCATCAATTGCGCAGCGCTTCCCGAGTCCCTGCTCGAGTCCGAGTTGTTCGGGCACGAGAAGGGGGCCTTTACCGGGGCGGCCGAGCGACGGCTGGGGCGCTTTGAGCTGGCCGATGGTGGCACTCTCTTCCTGGACGAGATCGGGGAGGTTGCGTCCAGTATCCAGGTCAAGCTGCTGCGGGTGCTTGAGACCCGGAGCTTCTTCCGGGTTGGCGGCACTCAGGCCATCAAGGTCGATGTCCGGGTGGTGGCCGCCACCAACCGGAACCTGCGAGACCGCGTGGGGCTTGGCGAGTTCCGTGACGACCTGTTCTACCGGCTCAGCGTCCTCAACATTTACCTTCCGCCGCTGCGCGAGCGGCCGGAGGACATCCCGCTGCTGGTGCGCCGGTTTACCCGCGAGATCGCCCGCCAGCACGATCGGCCGTTCCGGGGGATCACCGCCGAGGCGATGCAGCGGCTCGTCAACGCCTCCTGGCCGGGGAACGTCCGGCAGCTCCGCAACCTGGTCGAGTCGATGGTGGTGTTGGCGCCCGGAACCGAGATCCGGGCTTCGGATATCCCCCCGGACATCCTTGCAGGGGCGCCCACCGTGCTCCCGGTGCTTGCCCGGGAGGGTGGCGGCGGTCGCGGGCCGGGGAACCAGGAACTGGAGTTCATCCTTCGGGGTCTGATGGATCTCCGGATGCAGGTCGAGGAACTGCGGCGTCGGCTGGACGATCGGTCCCGGGGCCGCGTCCAGGTCATCGAGGTGCCCGAGTCGAGCGAGATCATCCTGGACCCGATGGCCGATGGGGGGGAGCCCGAACAAACACCGGTTCTCTATCGGTCGGGGATGCGGATGGCCGACGTGGAACGGGCCGCGATCGAGGCAGTGTTGCAGGAGTGCGGCGGCAACCGACGCCACGCCGCCGCAGCCTTGGGGATCGGGGAGCGGACGCTGTATCGCAAGCTCAAGGAGTTCGGCCTCTCTTGACTGTCGCAAAATACGACACTCCTCTGGCACTGATTCTGCTTGACAGTAGCTAAGTCGAAGTCCGATATTGTATTCTCACGTTGGAGCGTCGTGACAGGCACCGTGAAATTTGTAATCGACGCCGAGCGGTGCGTCGCCTGTCTCGCGTGTGTCCGGGTCTGTCCGGTCAACGCGGTGGCAGTGCCACCTGACGGCACGGCGGTTCGGATCGTGGACGAGGCGTGCATCCAGTGCGGCCTCTGCGTTCCGTCCTGCCCGCACGACGCAATCGATGCGGCGGGGGACGTGGTGCGCACCCTCGCCCTGATTTCCGGGGGTACGGCGGCGCTGATCCTGGGGACCGAGTCGGCGGCGCACTTTTTCCCCGCCACGCCGGAGCAGGTGGTCAACGCCTGCTACGCGGCCGGATTCCGGGTGGTCAGTCGCGGGGTCATCGGCGATGAGCTGGTGGCGGCCGAGTACCTGCGCTTGTGGCGCGAGGGTGGCTGGGGAACGCTGATCCGTTCGACCGATCCGGTGGTGGTGGAGACAATCCGGCACCGGTACCCGGAACTTATTCCGTATCTGGCGCCTGTAGCGGTGCCGGCGATTGCCGAAGCCCGGTACCTGCGCAGCCTGCTGGCGATGGAACTGAAGCTGGTTTACGCAGGTGTCGTCCTCCCCGGGGAGCATCCGGAGATCGATGCCGCGATTACCTTCGGGGACCTCCAGGAACTGTTCCGGCTCAAGGGGATCTCGGTCGGCGACCAGCCCGAGTATTTCAACCGGGTGCCGCAGGAGCGGCGGCGACACCTCAGTGCGGCCGGCGGGATGCCGCTGGAACTGCTCCACGAGGCGCCGCATACCTCGGTCCGGTTCCGGAAACTGCGGGGGCTGGACGAGCTTCCGAAGCTGGCGCATGCGGTGGCGGTGGAGCGGCTCGACCTGGGCTTTGTGGACATCCTCTCGTGCGAGGGGAGCCTCGATCATCCGCTGGCCGGCCCGTCTGATCAGGTCTGGTGGCGCCGCCAGGTGGTGCAGAGCTCGGAGCCGCCGCGCAGCCAGCAGCCGGTGGTGGAGTCGGGGGTGGTGGCCAGTGTCGGGGCGGTGTTCCAGATCCGGCCGCTGCCGATTGCGCCCGACCCGATGGCGGTTCAGATTGTGCTCGACGACATCGGACTCGGTCCGAACGGGCGCGCCTGGGACTGCCGGGCCTGTGGCTACGCCACCTGCCGCGATTTTGCGGAGTCGGCGGTGGCTGGCCGCTCCTCCCTGCGGCAGTGCGTGCCGTGGCTGGCGCGCTCGGCGGCGGAGTCGCGGCGGGAGGCGGCGACCGACCTGCTGACCGGGCTGGCCACGTTCCGGGTCATGCAGGACCGGTTGCAGCATGAGATCGAGCGCAGCAAGCGCAGTGGTGAGCGGTTTACGGTGCTGTTCCTGGACCTGGATAAACTCAAGGAGATCAACGACCGGTACGGGCATGAGTCGGGGAACGAAGTCCTCCGCGCCGTGGCCCAGGAAATCCGGAGGGCGGTCCGCGCCTCAGACCTGGCTGCCCGGTATGGCGGTGACGAATTTGTTGTCATCCTGACGCGGACGGAACGGGCCGGCGCCGAACGAGTGGGCGAGGCATTGCGGGCTGGCATCGAGCAGGTGGGCCAGCGGCTCGGCCATCAGGCCGGCATGGTGACGGTGAGCATCGGGATTGCCGAGTATTCGCCGGAATCCCCGACGGAGAGTGACGTGCTGGAGCGCGCCGATCGGGCGCTCTATGCGGCCAAGGCGAGCGGCCGGAACACGGTGATCTGAGCATGCGGGGGACGAACCTCAAGGTAAAGGACCAGGCGACGTGACCGGACCCACGCCCGTGCGCCCGCAGGAGAGCTCCAGCCCCCGCATCAACGGTGGTCACGAAGTGATGCCCGATCCGTGGGGGGTCCGGCGCGCCGAGAACCTGCTGACCTCGCTGGAGGGGATCCTCTCGGCGCGGGTGGTGACCACCCCGCTCGGCGAGGTGAGCGAGATCCATGTGCTGGCCCAGGCCGGGTTGGTGCCCAAGCAACTGGTGCGGAACATCGAGTCGGCGCTGCTGGCCCAGCTGGGCCTCAAGGTCGATCATCGCAAGATCAGCATTGCCCAGACCGCCGACGTCCGGCCGCTGGAAACGCTGGAGAAGTCTGCGGTGCGTGAACGGGCAATGCAGCGCGGGGTGCTCTTTGAGGATTTGACCACGGCGGCGGGCGGCCGGTCGCAGCGGATCGGCATCTCGGTGTCATTGTCCCATGCCGGGCGGCTGGAGTCGGCCACCGAGGAGACTGCCGACACCCCGGTCGGACGGGTCGAGGCGGCGGCGCGGGCGGCGCTGGCAGTGCTCGATCGGCTGCTGACCAAGCACTCGGTGGCGCTCGAGGGTGTCCGGCTCGTGGAGGCCGGCGGCAAGACGGTCGTATTCGTGATGGTGCGCGGCCTGGGCGGTCGCGACTCGATGCTGCTGACGGGGACGGCAGAGGTGCGCGAGAGCGCCGAGCGTGCGGCGGTATTTGCGGTGCTGGACGCCACTAATCGATGGGTCGAAGCGCGGCGCTAGGCGCCGGGCGGGAACGGTGAGGTTGGGGCCGCGCGGGCGCGGTCCTGGCAGCGGGTTCGGGGGGTGGGACTACCCTGATTGAGAGGAAAGGACATTGCGGGAGGGGGCCCCGGTCTTCAGTAGTTTGTAGCGGAGACTGAGCGGCTTACAACAGAGCGGAGCGTCAGGTGAGCCATAGCGGGGCTTGCCACTTCCAGCGGGTATGTTGGACGCGAAGGGAGGTGACGCTCAATGATAGATTGGCTCGCAGCCGCGCTTAACTTCTTTGGACATCTGTTTCTGATGTCCGAGGGGCAGAGCTGGTAGTAGCGAAGCCGGTGCTCCTCTCCTACTTCTACGAATCTATGAAAGCCCCATCAGTTGTGCAGCGCTACGTGACGCTGGTCTCGATTCTCGCTGCCGCCGGCATCGTGCTGGCCTGGCAACTAGAGACGCTGAGTGGATTCGCTCCGCCAGATTTTTCTGGCGTTGTGGTGCTTGTGCTTGCTGGGCTCCTCCTTGAGGCATCGAGTATTAGGCTCAGGGGCGGCGACGCTGACGGATCGATCGCATTCGTCGTCCACATCTCTGCAGGTGTGCTGTTCGGCGGCTTTTGGGCCATACCAGTTGTGGTGTTTTCCACCGCTCTAGGCCAGATCGCAAAGCGCAATCCCCCAATCAAGATCGTGTTCAACGTCAGCCAGCATGTCCTCGCAATGCTTGGCGCGTTCACCGTCTATGCACTGTTGGGTGGTGAGGTGCAGCCGTCGTACCTTACACCGGGTGGGGCACGGGGGACTGAGTATATCGTGGTCCAGTTGGTTGCGCTCCTCCTTGCGGTGCTCAGCTATATCACCCTGAACTCGATTGCGGTCAGCTTCGTCGTTGCCCTAACGACGGGGCGAAAGCCGATCCACGTCTGGAGAACGAACACTCTCTGGGTTCTGGCGTATGACCTCGTCGCAACAGTTCCAGCACTGATCGTCTGCTCCCTCTATCTAAGGTTTAGTACCGCGAATCCTTTGGATCGGATCTGGTTTCTGGCAGTCATCGCGGGTCTTGCTTTCGTTCGTCACATCTACGTCAAGCTCAATCTCGTTCAGACATTGAGCGATCAGCGAAACAAGGCTTACGCCCAGCTTGAGCAGAATGTTAGAGATGTACTTGCGCTGATGGTTAAGTCCATCGAGGCACGAGACCCGTACACGTCTGGACACAGCCGTCGAGTTGGTGCGATGGCGAAGGCGATCGCGATCGCCTCTGGTTTGCCTCCGGAAGAGATAGGGAAGGTCGAGAACGCTGCGTTGCTTCATGATATCGGCAAAATTCACGCTGAGTTCGCACCTCTGATCGCGAAGGACAGTCGGTTGAGCCCGGATGAGTGGGAAGTTATGAAGACGCACCCCGTGAGGAGTGCAGAGCTCGTGATGCTTTTCGCCCCCTTCAGGGGCGAGGTGGAAGAAATCGTTCGTTTCCATCATGAGCGTTGGGATGGCAAGGGGTATCCGAATGGCTTGGCGGGTGAGGACATCCCATTGGGTTCGCGGATTATCATGATCTCTGACACGATAGACGCAATGACGACGGATCGGCCATACCGGAAGGCACTTGGTTTCGATGTTGTGGTTGCAGAGTTGCAAAAATACAAGGGCATTCAGTTCGACCCGACTCTAGTCGACGCAACGATGAGCTCTATGACGATTCGTCGGTTCGTTTCGGAGCCCGAGTTCCGGACCGAGCAGTCCGAGGGGCCTGCTTCGAAGATATTCGCCAAAGGACCGCTCCGCTCGCAAAGTTCGTTTTGGGAGGGAACCAAGAGCTCAGGGTAGAGTCGCGCCAGTCCTGCTTTTTCCCACGGCTGGCCAATTGCGATGCCGTAGGTTCTTCAGGCGGGTATCAGTGGGCGGAGGACACCCAGCCTGTCCAGCCAATCACTGACGCTTGGTGGGAGTCGAGAGAGTGTCCCCGCCGCCCGGGCTTTCACTAGTTCGCGCGCCGGGGACCTCGACTCTTCGAGCATCAGGTAGCAGCACGCGATTTCGACTTGGTCGAATGCGTCCTGCCGCTCAATGTCACCCAGGATTCGTCCCACGGCTTCCCGTGCTTGCTCAGGCTGTTTGGATTCCAGGGCAATGAGCGTAAGCCACCTAACGAATTTTCCCGTCCATCCGCGGTTGAGAATGTGATCGTTCTTGCCGGTTGTTCCTCGCCGGGCACATTCCATTGCCAGCGAGCGCTTGCCGAGCAAGAGGAGGATGTCAGCTTCGTTAAGGAGCATTGCTTGGTCCCCCCAGTCGCTGCTCGTGGATGGTGCTCGTGATAGGGCGTCATGGTAGCAAGCGAGGGCATCACGCTCATTTTGCATCGCACGCGCCTCTCCGATGTAAGTTGCAGCTCGAATGTAGAGGGTATAGTCCTCCATCCCGCGGGCGATTCCAATCGTTCTACGACCCCATACTTCTTGTTCGCGGTACTGACCCTGTCGCCCCTTCGCGATACTAATATTCACACTTGCCTTGCGCGCGAGGTACACATTGTCCAAGCGGCCCGCTAACCTATAGGCCTCCAGGCCCACTTCCTCTGCTCGTGCATAGTCACCCATCGCACAATGAACCGCGCTAAGGCTATTCACCAGGTTGACGTATGTCGTGTTGTAGAGTCCCGCTCGATTTAGGTGTTCCATCGCTGCGTTTGCGGATTCGATGCATTTGTTGAGGCGCCTGACGCTGTAGTGAAGCGTCGCACGAGCGATCATGATGTGTGCCGCGTCCTCGGGGCGAGAGCACTGTGGTGCGGCCGCAGTTAAGGCCGTCCAGACCATATCTATCAACTGAATCGCTTGAACCTCTTCAACCATGCGTGCGGCGGTCGAAATGGCTTTGGCGCTTACGGAGATGCTTGCGGAGGTGATGGCAAGACCTAGCAACTCGGATATGCCCGCTTCTGCTAGTGTCAAATGGCTCTCGCCTGCATGGTGGCGTGCTGTAATCCGTAAAAGAGTCCGCCGATCTCCGAAGGTGTGATCATGGTTCTGAGGCAGGCTCGCAAGTGTCGTTAGTGAGCGTTCCCACATCGAAAGTTCCTGTTGAATCTCCGTGTGCAATAGGATCGCCTCGGTCCGAGCATCGCCGGTGAGGACACCGGTTGCGGTGAGTGCTGTCGCGAGCGCAAGCTCGGCCTCGTGTGGTGCACCGCTGTGAATCGCATCGCACGCGCCTTGGATAAGGTATGGCGCGGCCTCCGCCTTTCGCCCTCCCCTAACCAAGTGCCATGCTGTCTCCAGGCCTCGAGCGGCTTCCTCCCCGGCAGCGGACCGCGCTACTAGTCGGCTCGCTACCGCTGAGTGCAGTGATTGCCGAAGTGCTCCCGGCAAGCTCGCATATGAATGGCTACGCACGATGTCATTTAAAAAGTCGAGTCCGCTCGGAGTATCCCTCAGTACGTGCCTTTGAGTCAATTCTGACAATCCGATCATCACGTGAGAGCTGGTGAGGTCGGCAACGTTGTAAAGGTCAAGGTCGCTAATTCGTGAACCGAACACGCTCGCGGACTGCAGCACGAGCTTGGTGGTCGGAGTCAATTCTTGGAAGACCCGCCCGAAGAGGTGCAGGTAGGCACCCTCTGAAGAGGTAGAGGCGCCCCTCTCCGGATGCTCCCTCATCGACCGCACCGACAGCGCCAGGCTCTCACTGCCGTGCCGTTGCCAATCCTGCACCAGCAGCTGCAACACCATCGGGATCCCCCGAGCCGCCTGGAGCAGGATGTGCCGCTCGGGAGGCGTCGGGGGCTCCCGGTCCTTGGGGATCAGCCCCGACAACAGCTCGGAGCTCTCTTCCTCGCTCAGAGGCGGCAGACGCAGGTGCGTCATCCGCAGGTACTCCCCACCGCCATGAATTCGTGCCGCACCCGAGGTTGCCTGGAGCTCCGAGGTCCGCATCGTCAGCAGCACCATTAACCGCACTCCCTCCAGGCGCCGGATCAGCAGGTGCAGCACCGTCAGGCTGACCTCATCCGCGAGGTGGAAGTCATCCACCACCAGCACCACCGGGTGCTCTTCCATGGCCGCTTCCAGCAGCGCCAGCACCCCCTCCGCAAAGTGCAGCCGCGCGGTTTCTCCCTGACTCTCGCGGGGCGCCGGCAGGCCAGGGAACCGTTCCCGGACCCGCGGCACCACCCGGGCAACCTCCGCCAGCGCGGCAGGTTCCGTGCTCGAAACCCCAGGCTTGTCCATCAACCCCGTCACCAGCGCGGAGATGGCGCCAAAGGGAATGGCGCGCTCCAGCTCGTAGCACTGCACCCGGGACACGATGGCCCCCTCCAGCGCTGCCGCCGTCGAAAACCGCTCCACCAGGGTGCTCTTCCCGATGCCGCTCTCGCCTTCCACCAGCACATGGCTCGGCACCTGCCGGCCGGTCGATTCCCAGGACTCATACAGGTGGCGGTACTCGACCGCCCGGCCCACAAATGGCCGGTCGCGCCACGGGTCGGTCTGGACCGAAGGGGCGCTGTCGGCCACTGGCCGTTCCAGGCCCCGTCGGCGCAACCGGCGCGCCATCTCTTCCACCATCGGCGAGGGCACGGCGTCCAGTTCGCTTCGCAGCCTGTCCCGCCACTCCTCGAAGACCCGGAGCGCCGCGATCCGGTCCCCGGCAAATGCCAGGGCCTCCATCTTGGCGCGGATCCCGTCCTCCGAAAGTTCGTCGATCGCCAGCAACCGGTCCGCCAGGTTCCCGATCACCCGGCTGGCACCGGTCCGGCGGCCGTGGTCGATCAGCCGGAGCAGGGCCGCATGAATCGGTGGCAGCCAGCGGGCGTGCTGACGATCCCGCCAGAGCATGTACTCCTGCGCCTCGCGGACGTCGAATCCGTGGAGGAAGGTGTCGACTTCGATGGGGGGCAGTTCCGGGGCCGGGAAGAGCTCGCCCGATTCGAGCCGGTCGAGGTCGAGCCGCAGGATGCTGTGGCGCAATCGCAGCACCTCGCGATTGCCCTCCAGGGCGCTGGGCCCAAGTGCCCGACGGATCGCCGAGGCGCCGGTGGCCAGGGAGTGCCGTGCCTCCGCCATGGGGGCACCGGCCCAGAGGAGGTGCGCCAGTTCGTCCCGGGCGTACTGGGCCCGGCGCTCCACCGCCATGAACAGCAGCAGCGCCAGGTGCTTGCGGCCCCGCATCCGGACCACCTGTCCGTTGGGGGCCCGGAGCTCGGGCAGCCCCATGCATTTGAGATAGTAGGTTCCGGCCACAGACCGATCCGTAGTGAGGTCGTCTGAAGCTTGCTGCGGAACTGTCAACCGAGGCTCAAACTCGTGCGGCATCGGGAGAATCTACGCCGAGATAATCCGTTCAGTCAGCCCCCGGGAACCCCAAAAAGGCGCCCAAGCCCGTCCCCAGGCCTCGGCGCCCCCGTACCCGCCTCACCTTCCCGTTTCCCCCCAGCCCCACTGCCCCGCTGCCCCCTACCTCCCCCACGCCCCCCCACCGACCAGCTCCTTCACCACATCCTCGCTGGCCCGCCCCGCCGCCTCCGCCGCAAAGTTGGTCATGACCCGGTGCCGCAGCACCGCCGGCGCCACCGCCCGGACATCGTCCAGGTCTGCCATTGGCCGCCCTTCCATCGCGGCCCGGGCCTTGGCGCCAAGCACCAGGTACTGGCTGGCCCGGGGCCCGGCCCCCCACTCGACGAACTCCCGCACCATGGCCGGGGCATCGTCATCGCCGGGCCGGGTCATTCGCGCCAGCAGCACCGCCGCGCGGATCAGGCCCTTGCTCACCCCGATCCGGCGCACCAGCCGCTGCATCCCGGCCAGCGCCTCGGCATCGAGCACCCCGACGAGTTCCGACGCCGTCTGGCCGGTCGTCCGCTCCACAATCGTCTCTTCCTCATCCCGGCTGGGATACCCCACCTGCAGCTCCAGCATGAACCGGTCGAGCTGCGCCTCCGGGAGCGGGTAGGTCCCCTCCTGTTCGATCGGGTTCTGGGTGGCCAGCACGAAGAACGGCGCCGGCAGGGGATAGGTGTGGCCTGCCACCGTCACGGTGTGCTCCTGCATGGCCTGCAGCAGCGCCGCCTGGGTCTTGGGCGGGGTCCGGTTGATCTCGTCGGCCAGCACCACGTTGGCAAAGACCGGCCCGTGCACGAACCGGAACGAGCGGCGCCCGGTGGCCGGGTCCTCCTCCACCAGCTCGGTGCCGGTGATATCTCCCGGCATCAGATCGGGGGTGAACTGGATCCGGTTGAACGAGAGCGCCAGCGCCTCGGCCACCGTGGAGACCATCAGCGTCTTGGCCAGTCCGGGGACGCCGACCAGGAGGGCATGCCCGCCGGCCAGGATCGCGGTCACAATGCCCTCGACCACCTCGTCCTGGCCCACGATCCGGCGCCCCACCTGCTGGCGCAGCGAACTCACGGCGGAGGCGAGGCGCTCCAGTTGATGCAGGTCGTCGGTCGGGGGGGCGGAGGCGGTCATGAATCCGAAGCCGGGAATGGGGAAGAGGGAATGGAGATCTGGGGACTGGAAAAAGCGCCGCCGGTCGCTGCCAACACTCCCTCCCGGACGATTCGATGCGCTGGCCCAATATAGACATACGCGGCAGGATAAGGCGAAGTTCCCTTGCTTGCGAAATATTTCACAAGCAGGTACTTTTGGCCCGAAATGACACCCCGAAACCAGCCGAATTCCGGGTTTGGACTGGGCCACAAGTACCTCGGCATGGGGCTGCGGTTCGCCGGAGGGATCATCCTCTTCATGCTGGTCGGTCTGGGCCTCGACCGCTGGCTGGGGTCGATGCCGGTCGGCACGATCGTCGGGACGCTGGCTGGGGCGGTCCTGAGCTTCCTGAGCGTGTATCGGGAGCTGATGGACGACGAGGCCAAGGCGCGGCGCCGGAAGGGCGGGGGGGAGTGAAGCGCACCCTGCTGGTCGGATCGGCGCTCACCGGTTTGCTCGCCGCCACCCTCGGCGCCGGGTTCGGCCGTATCGGCGTGGTACCTGGTCTGGTGTTTGGCGCCCTGGCCACCGCCATCCAGGCTGGTGCCGGCCACGCGATGCGCGGGGCGACGGAGTTGCCCTACAGTGCGTTTCTGAAGCGGTACGGAATCGGGATGGGGCTCCGGCTGGGTGGAGTGGGGGTACTGATGGCGGCGATCGTCATGGAGCCGGCGCTTTTTCCGCCGTTGCCGAGCGCGATCGGATTTCTGGGGGTGCTGATTCCCCTGCTTTTCTTCGAGACGAGAATGGCGCGATGATGGCGGCACAGACTGAAGGCCCCCTCGATATCGGTGAGATGGTGCTCCATCACACCGCCGATGCCTATGGCATCGGGATGGAGCCGTTCTGGCACGTGACCTGGCCCAGCGACCTGCTGGTGGTCCATGTCGGCAGCCTGGCCATCAACCTGACACCCACCAAGCACGTCATCTTCATGGTGATCACCGCGGTGCTGGTCTTCCTGTCGCTCAAGATGGCGGGCAACGCCCTGACCCGTCAGCGCGGCCCCGGCAAGGCGCCCAAGGGGTTCGCCAACGCCATGGAGGCACTGGTTCTCTTTGTGCGGAACGACATTGCCATCGCCAACATCGGCCACGACGGTACCAAGTTTGTTCCCCTGATCCTGACGCTCTTCTTCTTCATTCTGTACGCCAACATCATCGGGCTGATGCCGTGGGGCTCGGCGGCCACCGGCAACCTCGCGGTGACCGGCGCGCTGGCCCTGATGGTCTTCGTGGTCATCGAGGTCGGCGGGATGCGCAAGCTCGGTTTCAAGGGGTACATGGGGACGATCTTTCCGCATGTGCCGGGGATTACTGGCGTCGGTGGCACGATCATGACCATCGCCATGGCCCCGATCGAGATCCTCGGCAAGCTGGTCAAGCCGTTCGCACTCGCCGTCCGTCTCTTCGGCAACATGACCGCCGGCCACTTCGTGATCCTGTCGCTGTTCGGGATCATCTTCCTGTTTGGCAGCCTGCCGGTCTGGAACTACGCCATCGGGATCACCACCGCGGCATTGGTCGTCGGGATCATGCTGTTGGAATTGATCGTCGCCTTCCTGCAGGCGTACGTGTTTGCGCTGCTCAGCGCGGTCTTCATCGGGTTGATGCAGCACGAACACTAGGAACGAGAAGTGGGAAGGTTCGGTAAGAGGTAAGAGGTATAAGGATGCGGGGTTGGGGTGGAGAATCGCGCCAGCTGGGATCGGAGTTGCTTCTCCCTTCCCACTTCTCGCTTCTCCCTTGCAGTACGGTGTCCGGGCATGCGACCAATCCCGGAGCACCGCGTACCTGGCCGAATGGCCGGGGATGTCCGCCGGCCCCCGGGCCACAGGCGGATTGCCGATCGGGCGCCGTTCCGGAAGAGACGGCCGATCCGTCGGGTGGCGCACCATGAACACGGATCTTCCACGCAGACACAAGGGAATCACCCATGATTGACATGCTCGCGCTGCTCCAGACCGCAGTCCCCGAGGCGGTCCAGGTGGCCAAGAACACCAACGCCCTGCTCGGTGCCGGCATCGGCATCGGCCTTGCGATCCTCGGCGCCGGCATCGGCCTGGGCCGGATCGGTGGCCAGGCCGCCGAGGCGATTGCCCGTCAGCCTGAGGCTGCCGGCGAGATCCGTGGCGCGGCGCTGCTCATCGCGGTGCTCCTCGAAGGCGCCACGATCATCGCGCTGGTCTTTGCCCTGCTGTTCAAGCTGATCGCGTAACCGATGGGTGCGATGAGCCTGCCGGTGCTGGCCATCCTGCGTGCCGCCGAGGGCGGCCCGGTCTCCCCCTTCGAGGTGGAGTTCGGGCTGTTCTTCTGGACCTGGCTGGTCTTCGGGGTGCTGCTGTATGCGCTGTACAAGTATGCGTATCCGGCCATCCTGGGCGCCACCGAGGAGCGCGAGAAGCGCATTGCCGGCCAGCTGGCCGACGCCGAGCGGCTCAACGCCGAGGCGCACACCCTGCTGGCCGAGCAGCAGAAGTTGAGTGCCGAGGCCCGCGGCGCGGCGCAGGCGCTGCTGGCCGATGCGCGCTCGGCGGCAGAAAACGAACGGGCGGCCACGCTCGAGAAAGTTCAGCGCGAGCAGGAAGCGCTGCTGGACCGGGCCCGCCGGGAAATTGCCTCCGAAAAGGACCGCGCCATCGTGGCGCTGCGCCAGGAAGCAGTGGAGCTGACGCTGGCCGCGGCGTCCAAGCTGATCGGCGAGCGGCTCGATGCCGCCGGTGACCGCAAGCTGGTGGAGGAGTATCTCGCCACGCTCTCGAGGCAGGCGTGAGGGCTGTCTCGATCGCCGCCAACTACGCCGAGGCGTTGTTCAGCCTCGGCGAGCGCTCTGGCAACACCGAGCAGTACGCGGGGTTGATCGGGGCCGTGTCCAGCGCCATCCAGGACCTGCCGCTGGCCCGGGCGGTCATGTTGTCGCCCAAGGTCACCAAGGCGGCCAAGTCCGACATCCTGGCCCGGGCGCTGCCCCAGGCCCCGAAGGAATTCGTCCTCTTCCTTCAGGCGGTGATCAGGCGGAGCAGGCAGAACCTGTTTCCCGAGATGGCCCTGGCCTACCGGGATCTGGTCGACACCAAGCTCAACCGGGTCCGGGCCAGCATTACCATGGCGCGGGAAGCGGATGACGGGCTCAAGCAGGCGCTCACCGACGCGCTGACGGCGGTGGTTGGCAAGGAGGTCCTGGCGGAGTTCCTGGTCGATACCGATATGCTGGGCGGCGTCCTGATCCGGATCAACGATCGGGTGTACGACGGCACCATTCGCCGCCGGATGACCCGCCTGAGGAGGCATCTGCTGTCGCGCTGAGCTCTGGCGGATACCGGGCTTGTCCTGCGCCCACCCCACTCGGGGTGGGCGCTTTTCGTGGCGGCGACCTGCATTGGGGCACTCCCGGACTGCCGCGGCCGGGTGCCCTCGCCATCGCCACACCGGCATTATCTTCCGGTGGACGACCTGCCGTACGTTCCTGGCCACGACCTCAGTTCCCTGTCCCGAGGGCTCTCGATGCGCACCCACACTGGCCGCTGGGCCACCATTCTGGGCGTTGGACTCTTCCTCTCCGCGCCGCCGTCGCCGCTCGACGCGCAGGGGCGCGCCTTCCAGCCCAATGATTGGCACAAGGTGACCACCGTGGGCTCGGCGGCGATGTCGCCGGATGGCAGCAAGGTGGCGTTCGTGGTCACGACAGTGGTGGAGTCGGACAACCGGCGGCACAGCGAGGTCTGGGTCGTGAACACCGCCGGGGGAGATCCGGTGCGGTACACGGCGCCAGGGTATGAAAGTTCCAGTCCGCGCTGGAGTGACGACGGCTCCCGCCTGATTTTCAACTCCACCCGGCCCGGTGGGCGCAGCCCCTGGGCGCTGCGGATGGATCAGCCCGGGGGCGAGGCCGCCCCCTATCAGGCGCCCCAGGCCGGGTCGCGCACCGCTGATGGGAAGACCGTGGTCTGGACCGAGGGCGGAGGCGGAGCGGGCTTCGGGTTCGGTGGCCCCCCGGCACAGCCCGAGCCAGCGCCGGCCGAACGCGACACTCCGGATCCGTACGGCAAGATGGCCCCCACCGCCCGGCCGCCGTTCGATGCCATCACCAAGCCGGTGGAGCCAAGCCGCTTTGACGGCATGCAGTTCACCCAGCAGCGCATCAAGGCCAACGGCCAGGGTTTTGTGGCCGGGCCCCGGCAGGACCGGGTCACCCGCCCAGCCCAGTTGTTCATCCAGACCGAGGGTGGCGAGAAGCGGTCGCTGGTGAACCAGGCGTGGTCGCCGCGCAGCGCGGTGGTCTCTCCCGATGGGCGCTGGGTGGCGTTTGTGGCCGACGCGGGCCTGCGAGCGGACTCGATCGTGACTGCGGAAGGGGAGGCCCGGGCCCGGCTCCCCTACGATGCCGTCCGCGACGAGACTCCCACCAATGACAGCGACATCTATGTCCTGGCCACGTCGGGCGGCGAGCCCCGCAAGCTCGGTGAGTGGATGGGTAGTGAGGGAAGCCTGGCATGGTCCCCCGATGGCCGGATGATCTCTTATACCAACCGGGCCTCCCGCACCAGCCAGTCTGAGCTCTATATCGTCCCGGCCACGGGGGGAGAACCGGTCAGCCTTACCGCCGGCTGGCGCTATGAGCCAGGCGGGTACGATTGGCTTCCCAGCGGCATCATCGCGATGAACGCCGAGATCGGAGGCCGCTCCGGCCTGTTCCACATCGACCCCCGCACCCGGCAGATGAAGGAGGTGCTCGGCGGTCGTCGCCGGATGAGCGGCTTCTCCTGGGACCGGCGCGGCTCCAGAGTGGCCTTTGTCGCCACCAGCACTGCGCGGCCGACCGAGCTCTTCCTGGCCAACGCCGATGGTTCGGGCGAGCGGCAGCTGACCCGATTCAACGACACGCTCAACAGCGAGGTGGCCTGGTCGGACTCCGAGGTCTTTACCTACGAGTCGGTGGGTGGGGTGGAGGTCGAGGGCTGGCTGATGAAGCCGCATGGCTATGAGGCCGCCAAGAAATACCCGCTGGTGCTCTACATCCATGGCGGGCCGCATTCGGCCTATGGCGAGAACTGGTTTGACGAGTTCCAGAACCTTGCCGGGGCAGGGATGTTTGTCCTCTACACCAACCCCCGCGGATCCAGCGGGTACGGGGCCGACTTCACCTACTCCACCCGCGGTCGCTGGTTTGCCGAGGACTACGAGGACCTGATGAAGGCGGTGGACATCGTCTCCCGCCGGCCCGATGTCGACTCGACCCGGATGGGGGTATCCGGCGGATCGTATGGCGGGGTCATGACCGCCTGGGTCACCGTCAAGACCGATCGATTCAAGGCGGCCCAGCTGGACCGGATGATCAGCAACTGGTGGTCCTGGTATGGCACCTCGGACGCCCAGGGGCTGACCGAGTTCGAATTCTTCGGCAAACCCTGGGACAACCCGGTCATGTACGACACCCTCTCACCGATACGATACCTGCCCAGGGTCAAGACCCCGTCGCTGCTGGTCCAGTCCGAGGAGGACCATCGCACCCCCATGACCGACGCCGAGCAGTGGTTCCTCGGCCTCAAGCAGCACGGGGTGCCCGCCGAGTTTGTCCGGTACCCGCGCTCCACCCACGACCTGAGCCGGACGGGAGAGCCGTGGTTGCTGGTGGATCGCCTGGGCCGCCTGCGGCAGTGGTTCTCGCACTGGCTCACGCCGCCGGCGGGCGCCCGGGTCACCAGCGGCAGCCCGTGATGCCAGTGGAGCTGGGGTGATGGGATCGTCCGAACCCCCCGGAGGGCCCGGCGATCGCCGGGCCTTCTTCCGCGACAGCATCGGGCGCTGGGTGGAGGGGATGGTCGAGGCGGCGGAGGATCGGGTGGTGCAGAAGCGCTATCTGCGGCCGCCAGGGGCGCTGCCGGAAATCGGTTTCCTGGCCGCCTGCACCCGCTGCGGGGATTGCCTCCCGGTCTGCCCCCCCGGTGCGATCCAGAAGGTGCCGGCGAGCGGCGGGCTGGCGGCGGGAACGCCCTACATTGACCCCGCGATCCAGGGGTGCACTGTCTGTGCCGACATGCCCTGTGCCCGGGCCTGTCCGACCGAGGCGCTTACTATTCCCACGCGGGGCTGGCAGGGCTACCGGCTCGGGTTTGTCGAGCTGGTGCCGGAACGATGCGTTACCTTCGTGGGCACGAGTTGTCGTGCCTGTGCGGATGCCTGCCCCGTAGGGGAAACGGCGCTGGTCATCGACGCCTCGGGTCATCCGGTCCTCAAGCAGGAGGGGTGTGTGGGGTGTGGGGTCTGCGTTCGCGCCTGCATCACCTATCCCTCCTCGATGCGCCTCAAGCCAGTGGAGCGGTAATGCCTGCAGCGCCTTATCGGGTCGAAAAGCCCTGGGGATACGAGTTGATCTGGGCGGTCACGGACCGCTACGTCGGCAAGATCCTGCACGTCACCGCCGGCCATGTGCTGTCCTGCCAGTACCACAACCTGAAGGACGAGACCATGCACGTCCTCTCCGGCGAGTTGATCCTTCGCACCTGGGAGGCCGAGTCGGCTCCCGTCAACGAGCGGGCCTTTCGGGCCGGGGAGACGGTACACATCCCCCCCCGGCTGATTCATCAGATCGAAGCGGTGGTCGACAGTGACGTGCTGGAGGCCTCCACCCCGGAACTCGACGACCTGGTGCGCCTCACCGATCGCTACGGAAGGAGCTGAACCATGCAGGTCATCATCCCCTTGGCGGGGAAGGGTACCCGGCTGCGCCCCCATACTCACGTCGTGCCCAAGCCGCTGCTCAAGGTGGCGGGGCGGCCGGTCATGGACTGGGTCATGGACCGGCTGTCGGGTCTGCCCGTCTCGGAACTGATCTTCATCACCGGCCACCTCAAGGAACAGGTGGAAGCCTACGCCTCGGACCGCTATGGCTATCCCTGCCGGTACATCGAGCAAATCACCCAGGACGGCACGGCCGGCGCCGTGAACCTTGCCCGCCCGTACGTCAAGGAACCGATCCTGATCATCTTCGTGGACACCGTCTTCGAGGCCGACCTTTCGATCATTCCCCGGACCAATGCCGATGGCATCATCTGGGCCAAGGAGGTCGAGGACTACCAGCGGTACGGGGTGGTCGTGACCGACCGGGCCGGATATATGACCAGGATCATCGAGAAGCCATCCGAACCGATCTCGAAGCTGGCCAACATCGGGTTGTACTACATCCGGGACACGGCGGCGCTCTGGCAGGGGATCGACCACACACTTGCCGCCCCCGCCAACCGGGGCGAGTACTTCCTGACCGATGCCTTCCAGCACATGATCGAGCAGGGGCGGAAGATCGTCACCGCCGAAGTGGGCGGTTGGTACGACTGCGGCAAGCTGGAGACCCTCCTGGAAAGCAACGAGGCGCTGCTGCGGAAGGGGGCGGCTCGGCATCCGCAGCTGCCTGGGGTCACCATTCGGGAGCCGGTCTACATTGAGGACGGCGTCACCATTGAAGGAGGCACGATCGGGCCCAATGTCTCGATCGAGACCGGGGCGGTCATCCGGAACAGCACCCTGTCCCATACCATCGTGGGACCGGGCAGCCAACTTGATCGGGTCACCCTCGATCATTCCATGCTGGGACGCGGGGTACAGTTGGCCGATTTCCACGGCACCGCCAGTCTCGGGGATCACTCGGCGCTGTCCGGTCAACCCTGACGCCGTCTTCCCACCCATGGCGCTGACCGACGACCTCTGCCGCTCCTGGCTGGATCTCCTCTGGCACTTTGATCCGGCTGCCGGGGCCATTGCCGGGGTACCGGGTGCTGCCTCACGCCTGGGTGCCTTCGATGTCGAAGCGGTACGGGAACACCTGGCCGGCTGCCGCGCGATCGCCGGCGCGGTCGAGGATCTCGTCTTGTCCGAGATGAGCGATGAGATTGACCGGACCGCGCTGCTCAGCGCGATCCGGGAGCGCGTCGCCTGGTTCGAAACGGACCAACCCCACGTCCGCCACCCCGGATTCTGGCTGGAGCACCTCGGTCGGGCACTGCTGCCGCTGCACCCGGATATCTCGGACGATCCCGGTGCTGGCGCGGAGGCGATGCTGGCCCGGCTCCAAGCCATCCCGGAGTTCCTGGGCAGCGCCCGCCAGACGCTCCGAAGGCCGCCCGTCGTGCTGGCCGACGCGGCCATTGCCATGGCCCCGGCGCTGGTGGAGGGGATCCACCAGCTGGTGGAGCGGTTGGATCCGCTTTTGAGCCACCAGCCCGGGGAACTCGCGGCTGCGGCCACCGAGGCCGAGGCGGCGCTCCTCCGGATTCGAATGGCCCTGGTCAACGAGATCCCGCCCGACGAAGCCGCCCACGCCGCCAGCGCCGGGGAAGAGCGCTTCTCATGGATCCTCCATCACGCGTTCATGCTCCGCACCTCTGCGGGCGAAGCGTGGCGGTGGGGGCAGACGTTTGCGGACGAGGTCGAAGCCCGGGTCGCGGCCCTGGCCGATGCGATTACCCCGGGACAGCCGTGGCAGGATACCTTTGAGCAGGTCCGGGAATCCGGGCTGATCCCCGGCGACCTGCTGCTGGCAGGCGCCACCGAACTGGCACGGAGCCGCGAACACTGTCGCGCGCTCAAGCTGCTGGCTGAGCGCGAGGGCGAGATGGAAGTACGCGAGGCCCCCGCCTGGCTCGCCTCCGTGGTCCCCTTCACGGCCTACTCGCCGCCGGTGCCTGGAGCGCTGGCTTCGCTCGGCCTCCTGTATGTCGTGGCGCCGGCTGGGGTGGTGGAGCCGGAGGCCGTCGCCTGGCAACGAGGGGAACTCGATCGACATCGCCTGGCGGTGCTTGCCGCTCACGATGGCTGGCCTGGACGCCACGCCCAGGCGGTGGCCGCGGGGAGGACCGCCTCGGAGGTGCGTCGCTGGGTCGAATCGCCGGTGTCGGTCGCCGGGTGGGGCTGCTACGCCGAGGAGCTGATGGTTGAGGAGGGACCGCTCTCGTCGCCCGAAGACCTGTTGTCCCAGCAGGTACTGTTGCTGGTGCGGGCGCTCCGGGTGGTGGTCGATGCCGGCATCCACACCGGCCAGATGACGCCGGCGGCAGCCCTGGACCTGCTCATGACCCGGGTCCCGATGGACCGCCACGCCGCCCTGGCCGAAGTGCGCCGCATCTGTGCCTCCCCCGGAGCGGCCTCGGCGTATGCGATGGGTCGGCGGGAATTCCTGGAGCTGCGCGAGTCCTGGCGTTCAGCCAGCGGTGCCGGGGCACACCTCAAGGAGTTCCACGAGGCGGTGTTCTCCTATGGACGGATGCCTCCCACCCTGATGCGCTGGGGGATGGGGCTGGATTGACCCGCTGAGGGCCGCGCCTCTCTCCCCTCTCCCTTATCCTCTCACTTCTCCCTTCTTACTTCTTACTTCTTACTTCATACGCCCTCTCCCGCCGCCGTTCCCCGACCCGTCAAGGGACTCGCCGCCGTGTCGTTCTTCAACGACTTCGCGAGTGAGATGGTGTATCCGTTGCTCCCGGCGTTCATCACCGGTGGCCTCGGGGGCGGTGCTGCGATGCTGGGCGCCCTCGATGGTGCCGCCGACCTGACCTCGGCGGTGCTCCGGTGGTTCAGCGGTCGGCTGGCCGACCGCCCCGGGTGGCGCAAGCCGCTGATCATGGTGGGCTACCTCACTGCTGTTGCAGTCCGGCCGGTGATCTCCTTTGCCTCTGCGGCGTGGCAAGTCGTGGGGTTCCGGGTGGTCGATCGCGTGGGCAAAGGGCTTCGGTCACCCGCCCGGGACGCGATGATCTCGGCGGTGACCCCAGTGGAGGCGCGCGGGCGCTCCTACGGGTTTCATCGCGCTGCAGATCACGGTGGTGCCGTCGCCGGATCGCTGATCGCGTGGTTGCTGCTGCGGCAGGAGATGGATGTCCGGCAGGTGATCGAATGGAGTGTCGTGCCGGGGATAGTCGCGCTGGTTGTCCTGGCGTGGGTTCTGAGAACGGTCCGACCGTCGGCGCCTCCTCTTGCCCAGCCCGCGCCGCCCACGGTCCCGGATTCCGGCGATGCGACGGGTGGCCAGTTCTGGTGGCCGGTGGCGGCCCTGACCAGCTTGACCGTCCTGCGGCTTCCCGAGGCGCTGCTGCTGCTCTTCCTCCTGGATTCGGGAGTGGGCATTGCCACTGTTCCCCTGGTTTGGGCGGGGCTGCACGTGGTCCGAACCGGAGCGGCATACCCCGGCGGAATCCTGGCGGATCGGGTCGGATCGCGCACCACCCTCCGGGTAGGCTCCCTGCTCTACGCCGCCTTGGTGGCCACCCTCGCCATCCAGGGGAATCCCGCCGCCGCCGCCGGGGTATTCCTGGCACTGGGACTCGTCTCGGGGATGATCGAGCCGGCGGAACGGGCGCTGGTGGCCGGCCTGGCCCCGATCCGCACCGGTCGGGGGTTCGGGACCGTCCAGGCGATCGGTGGCATCGTGGCCCTCCCCGCCGGCCTGGCCTTTGGCGCGGTGTACCAGTGGCAGGGTGCGGCTACTGCGCTGCTCGCTTCCGCTGCCCTCGTGGCCCTGATTGCGGTGGCTTGGAGACCAGCTCCCACGGCCTAGCTCGCTGCAGCTTCGAGGCCGATCCTCGGATGCCCAGTCCCCAGCCCCTGTTCCCCATTCCCTACTCCCAATTCCCTGTTCCCCGCACTCCCACCTTGCCCCTCCCGTTCCCAGCCGGTACCTTCTGCCGCGAATGCGAAATCCCCACGCAGGATCGTCGGCCCCCTGGCCGGGAGATGCTCCCTCCGCCGCAGGGGTGGGGTTGGCCGAGCCGAAACCGGCGGCGGTCGCACCCCAAGGGTTTGCTGGCAAGACGGCCATCGTCACCGGCGGCGCCACCGGGCTGGGGAGGGCGGTGGCACTCGAGTTCGGCCGCCGGGGTTGCAATGTGGCGTTCTGCTTCGTCAACCTGCCCGGCCGCGATGTCCGCGAAATGGCCCTCCTGACGGAGACCACCATCAGCGCCATGGGGTCCAAGGTGCTGGCCACCACGTGTGACGTTCGCGATCGCGCCGCCGTGGGAAGGTTCGTCTCCGAGGTGGAGGAGCGGTTCGGCACCGCCCACTACCTGGTGAACAATGCCGGCATTGCCCACGATGGTGCGCTCTGGCGTCTCTCGCCAGCGGACTGGCGGGAAGTGATCGACACCAACTTGACCGGTGCGTTCAACATGATTCAGGCCGTCGCCCCGCTCTTCCGGAAGCAGCGGTACGGGAAGATCGTGGGCGTCAGCTCCCATCAGGCGCTCCGCCCGGGCTTCGGGGTAACCTCCTTCAGTGCCAGCAAGGCCGGGCTGGAAGGGCTCACGCGGGCGGCCGCCGTGGAACTCGGTCCGTCCAACGTGAATGTCAATGCGGTGGCACCCGGCTTCATTCGCACCGAGCGCCTCGATCAGCTCCCCACCGAGGTCGTGGAGCGGGCCAAGAAGCGGGCGGCCCTCGGCCGCCTCGCCGATCCCGACGACGTTGCCCGGGTGGTGGCGTTTCTCTGTTCGGAAGAGGCTCGCCACGTGACCGGTCAGGTGCTGGTGGTCGATGGCGGGTTGTCGCTGGAGTAGTCGCCTGCTGATGCGGTTTCTTGAGCGCCCGCCGATTGGAATACCCGGCGGGCGCGATTAGTTTCGGGCCATGATCCCCCTCCGCTGGATGATCGTGGCCTTGGCGCTTGGTGCTTGTGCCAGTCGGGCCCCAGCCCAGAAGGCACCGGTCGCGGAGCCGCTGATGACGGCCGCGCTGGCAGGGGCGGCGGTCATTGTGCCCCCGCTCACCATGGTGGTGGTCGAGCCGGGTGTGCCCGAGGGGATGCTGCCCACCGAGCGGCTCAGCCTGCTCGCCTGGGGCGATTCCCTGGTGGGCCAGTTCATTGCCGAACGCGCCCCCGAAGTTCGCTGGGTGCTGGCGCCGGAACTGCGGCGGGTGGCCCGCCGCTCGCCCGGATTGGTGACCGATCCCGATCAGATGGGACAGTCCGTGCTTCGGTCGGGTTCACTCAAGAGTGTGCCCGATCCGCTGCGTGGATACCTCCGCAACCTGATGGCGGTGGCCGGTGGCGGGCGGTATGCGTTCGTTCCGGCGGCCGTGGTGGTATCGGCGGGCAGCGAGCCGGGTCAGGTAACCGCCCACGTTGCGGCGGTCCTGGCCGATGGCCGCAGTGGGGCCATCCTGTGGCGGACCGAGGCCAGTGGCAGCGGCGCGACCCCGGCCGCCGCACTCGCTGCCGCATTTGCCCTCATCTTTCCCGTCCTGTAGCCCCAAGACCGTGACCAGACACGATGTCACCCTCATTCCCGGCGACGGGATCGGCCCGGAAATCACCGAGCAGGCCCTCAAGGTACTCGAGGCCACCGGCATCGGGTTCAACTGGGACCACCAGGTCGCGGGAATGGCCTCGGTCGAATCGGCGGGCACCCCGATGCCCGAGGCCACCCTCGAGAGCATCCGCAAGAATCGGCTGGGGCTCAAGGGACCGCTGACGACCCCGGTCGGCGACGGGTTCCGGTCGGTCAATGTCGCCCTCCGCAAGGAGTTCGAGCTGTACGCCAACCTGCGCCCGGCCCGCACCATCATGCCGGGGGGGCGATTCAGCGGGGTGGACCTGGTCATCGTCCGGGAAAACGTCGAGGGACTGTACTGCGGGGTGGAGCACTTCGTCCCGGTGGCGGGAGACCCACGCGCGGTGGCGGAGTCGATGGCCATCGTGACCCGGGCGGGGTGCGATCGGATCATCCGGTTCGCGTTCGAGTACGCCGTGGCTCGGGGGCGGAAAAAGGTGACCGTGGTTCACAAGGCCAACATCCTCAAGATGGTGGGCGGCTTGTTTCTCGAGGTGGGTCGGGACGTGGCCAGGGATTACGAAGGCCGGGTCGAGTGGAATGACTTGATCGTGGACAATACCGCCATGCAGATGGTGATCCGCCCCGAACAGTTCGACGTGGTGGTGACCACCAATATGTTCGGCGATATCCTCAGCGACCTGGCCTCCGGACTGATCGGCGGGCTGGGGTTGGCGCCGGGCGGGAACATCGGCACCGGTGCCGCCATCTTCGAGGCGGTCCATGGCAGTGCTCCGGACATCGCCGGCCAGGGAATTGCCAACCCGAGTGCCCTGATCCTGGCCTCGGCGATGATGCTCGATTACCTCGGCGAGATCCCGGCGGCCGATCGGATCCGCACCGCGGTCGAGGACACCATCGTGACCGACGGCATCCGTACCCGGGATCTGGGCGGAATCGCCACCACCGCAGAGTTCGGGAGTGCTGTCGCCGCCCGGGTGGGGTGAATACCCGGGAGTCCCCCTCCCGGAAGTGCCCTGCCTCCGCTGCGAGTCCCGGGTGCGGGGACTCGGCTGGGGGGAACTCTGTGGTGACTGCCACAAGGAACGGTCACGACGTGCAAGTCGGCTCTCCCAGCGCATCTCCCTTCCGGTAGCGCTTCTGGTGGCACTTTGGGTGTACCTGCGCGTCCCCGTCGACCAGACGGCCAGGGTCTACGGGGGAATCGCGGTCCTGGCCACCTACGTCATCGTCCGCCGGATTGTGCACGTGCTGTCAATGGAGTATCTGCCCCGATAGGACCCGGCGGTGTCCGGGCCCCCGTTCCCAGGAGTCTGCTGTGACCCGCTCCCCCTCGCTCATCCTCGCCGCGTTCCTGACCCTGGCCGCTGGCCCACTGGCTGCCCAGACCGGCCTCACCATCTATTCCGATGGCCGTGTCCTTGTCCGACGGGTGCTGCCCCTGCGCGTCCCGGCGGGTGCCAGCCAGCACCGGCTGGCCCTGGGGGCGCTCGACCCGGGTTCCGTCTTCACCCTGGATTCCACCATCGCCATTACCGGGACGCAGTTTGACGGGGCGGTCGACGACCTCAACACGATGCGCCGGGCAGTCGGGCGACGGCTGCTGTTTCGGATCGCGCCACCGCGTGACACGATCAGCGCCCTCGTCCTCGGCACCGATCCCGAACGATTCCAGCTCGCCGATGGCACGGTCAGCTTCGGGCGCCCGGGCCAGCCGATGTATCCGGTGGACCTGGTGCTGCTCGAGCCGACCCTCACCCTCGGGCTACGCGCTGCCTCCGCACGCCCCTCACTGGCGCTCGGCTGGTTTACCGAGGGGGCCTCATGGCAGGCCAACTACCAGGTCATGCTCCGGGGCAGCGCCGCCCGAGTCACCGGGCATGCCGCGATCCAGGGCGGCGCCTTGTCGGTGGACTCGGCGGAGATCCAGCTCCTCGCCGGTTCGATCGGCCGGGCTCAGAAGAGTGGCCTTCAGGACGCCATGTACCGGGTCTCCGAAATGAGGGCGGCGGCCGCTCCCCCGATGGACATGGCCAGTTCGGAACAGGTCGGCGAAGCGTACCTCTACACCATTCCCGGACGGCTGTCGCTTCGGCCGGGAATCGTGACCACCGCCGCCCTGTTCGAACCTGCCGGAACCACCGTGGAGCGGACCTTCACGGTCGGCTCCAACCTCCCCTATCGCGGCCCGATCGGGCAGACCGGCGACGAAGGCGAAGCGCCGGTGGCCGTGACCTATGTGCTGCGGCGCCCGGCACGCACCGCCTTCGGCGATCTCCCGATCCCCGGCGGAACAGTGCGGATCTACCAGGCCGACGAGGCCGGTCGGCCCCAGCTCATCGGCGAGGCCTCAGTCGGCCACACAGCAGCTGGGCAGGACCTCCGTGTCGACGCCGGCAGCGCCTTTGACCTGACCGCCCACCGGGTCCAGACCAGCTATGTCACCCGCCGGGACTCCAGCCGGACCATCGCCACCGCCGGCTACCGGGTCACGATTGCCAATGCCAAGGACTCGGTGGTTGCGGTGGACGTGCTCGAGGACCGCTGGGGCGAGTGGCGTATCACCCAGAGCTCGGTGCCCGCCGACCGCCCCTCCGCGACACGGGCGCGCTTTCGGGTCCGGGTCCCCGCAAAGGGAGAGGTCGTGCTGAGTTATACCCTTCAGGTGACCTGGTAGCCCCGGAGGTCGGTGAGGTCGGTGAGGCAACCGGCTGTCCGCCTGCGAAAATGCCGTTTTCCGGCTAGATTTAGAGTCTAGGTCAGTCGGATTCGGCATTCATTCGGGGGCTCCATGGCAGTCGGCGTAAGCAGCGCATCCTTCACCGGCGTGGACTTCTACGACCTCGACTCCCTGCTCAGTGAAGAGGAGCGGGCGGTGCGCGATAGCGTCCGGGCGTGGGTGGACGAGCAGTTGATGCCGATCATCGGGTCGTGCTATGTCGATGGGCGCTTCCCGAAGGAACTGATTCCCAGCATGGCCGAGTTGGGCCTGTTCGGCGCCAACCTGCCGGAAGAGTACGGCTGTGCCGGGCTGAACAACGTGGCGTACGGCCTGATCATGCAGGAGCTGGAGCGGGGTGACAGCGGGATCCGGTCGTTCGCCTCGGTCCAGGGTGCGCTGGTCATGTACCCGATTTACGCCTTCGGCTCAGAAGAGCAGCGCAAGCAGTGGCTGCCTGGGCTGGCCGCGGGCACAGAAATCGGCTGTTTTGGCCTGACCGAGCCGGACTTCGGCTCCAATCCAGCCGGGATGATCACCACCGCCAGGGAAACGGCCGATGGCTGGGTCCTCAACGGTACCAAGATGTGGATCACCAACGGCTCCCAGGCCACGGTGTCAATCATCTGGGCCAAGACCGGTGACATCAGCGACCCAAGGTCGATCCGCGGATTCATCGTGCCTACCAACACCCCCGGATTCACCGGCAAGGACCAGAAGGGCAAGCTCTCCCTCCGCGCCTCGGATACCAGTGAGCTGCACCTCCATGATGTCCACCTCCCCAAGAACGCCCTCCTCCCCAAGTCCGGCGGGATCAAGAGCCCTCTCATGTGCCTGACCCAAGCCCGCTACGGTATTTCCTGGGGGGGGATCGGGGCGGCAATGGCCTGTTATGACGAGGCGCTGCGGTACGCCACCAACCGGGTGATGTTCGACCGCCCCATCGCCCAGACCCAGATCCAGCAGGTCCGGCTGGCCAACATGCTGACCGAGATCACCAAGGCCCAGTTGCTCACCCTGCAGCTCGGTCGCCTCAAGGACGCCGGGACGATGACCCCGGCCCAGGTGTCCCTCGCCAAGCGAAACAACGTCGACATGGCCTGCGAGTGCGCCCGCGAGGCCCGGCGCCTTCTCGGCGCCAACGGGATCCTGGCCGAGTACCATTCGATGCGGCACATGGCCAATCTCGAGTCGGTCTACACCTACGAGGGCACCCACGACATGCACTCCCTGATCCTCGGCCACGAGGTGACGGGGATGAGCGCATTCTAGGGGGTGCCGGGTTTCGGGTGCCGGGTGTCGGCGGTTCCCAATCAGGTGCCGGGTTTCTGGAAATGGGTTCCGGCGGCGCCTTGGCAAGCAGGTATTGACACCCGAACAGCTTCGCGCACCTTCGAGACCGACACCCGACACCCGACACCCGACACCCGACACCCGACACCAGCCCGACCCGCACCGGAGTTCGCCGTGAAGATTGCCGTCTGCCTCAAGCGAGTTCCCGACACCGAGATGCGGTTTGCCATTGCCGCGGATGGGAAGTCAGTCGACACCGTGGGGCTCAAATTCGAGATCAGTACCTTTGACGAATATGCCGTCGAGGCCGCGCTCCAGCTGAACGAGGCCCATGCACCCGGTGAAGTGGCGGTGGTGGGGCTCGGCCCGGACGGGCTCGGCGAGCACCTGCGGAAGGCGCTGGCCATGGGCGCCGATCGGGCCATCCATCTCGCGGCCGAGACGGTGCCGTACGACGCCCTGGCGATCGCCCGTTCACTGGCGGGGGCGCTCAAGGAGCAGGGCTTTGACCTGATCCTCTTCGGACGCAATGCCACCGATACCGGGAGTGGTGCCGTCGGACCGATGGTGGCGGAGTTGCTTGGGCTGCCCTGTGTCACGGCGGTCTCCCACCTCGAAATCAGCGGCGCCACCGGGACGGCCCGGCGCGAGCTCGAAGGTGCCACTGCCACGATCACCTTTCCGCTCCCGGCCGTGCTCACCATCGATGAGGGGATTGCCCGCCCCCGGATCGCCGGCCTCAAGGGGATCATGGCGGCCAAGAAAAAGCCGATGGAGGTGCGCCCCGCTGAACTCGGCGCCGAGGTGCTCTCCATCGATCGATTGGCCCTTCCCCCGGAGCGGCAGGCCGGCCGTATCGTTGGCGAGGGTGCCGATGCCGTTCCGGAGCTGGTCCGGCTCCTCCACGACGAAGCGAAGGCACTCTGATGGCCGATTTCATGGTGTTCGCGGAAACCCGCGGTGGAAACCTTCGCACGGTGGCGCTGGAGACGGTGAGTGCCGCGCGCCAGGCCGCCGACGCGTCGGGCGGCGGCACCGTGCACGCCTTGGTCTGTGGTGCGGCGGGTGTGGCCGGGGCGGCCGAGGCGTTGGCGGCGCATGGCGCCGACCAGGTGCATGTGGTGGAACACCCGCAGCTGGCGCACTACAACGCCGAGTCGGTAGCGGCCACCGCTGCGGCACTGATCCAGTCGACCGGCGCCCGAGCCGCCCTGTTCAGCGCCAGCGTGGAGGGCCGCGACCTTGCGCCCCGCGTGGCGGCGAAGCTGGGTGTTGGTCTGGCCGCCGATGTCACCGCGTTCGAGGTTCACGCCGATCACGTCACGGCGACCCACCCAGTTTACACCGGCAAGGCCGTGGCCACGCTCCGGCTGGTGGGCACTCCGGCGGTGCTTTCGATTCGGCCCGGTGCCCAGCCGGCAGTGGAGCACGCCGGCAAGGGCGAGGTATCGAGCCTGGCACCTGCGCTCGATCCTGCCGCCGCCCGAGTGGTGGTGACGGAAGTTGGGGCGCGGGGTGCCGCCAAGCTCGACCTCGGGGAGGCCCCGGTTGTCGTAGCTGGTGGCAGGGGGCTGCGCGCCGCTGAGCACTTTTCCCTCATGGAAGACCTGGCTGCGGCGTTCGGCAACGCGGCAGTTGGAGCCACCCGCGCCGTCACCGACGACGGCTGGCGCGACCCCGCCGACCAGATCGGCCAGACCGGCCGGCTGGTCAGCCCCGACCTGTACGTGGCGGTCGGCATTTCCGGCGCGGTGCAGCACCTGGCCGGCATGCGCACTTCGCGGGTCATCGTGGCCATCAACCGCGACAAGGACGCCCCGATCTTCAAGGTGGCGGATTATGGCATTGTCGGCGACCTGTTCGAGATTGTTCCTCGGCTGATTGAGGAGATCCGCGCCCGCAAGGCGGCCGGCTGATGACCATCCTGCCGCTGCGCCACCAGCTCCAGCTCTCGCAAGATCGCTTCATCCTCCCGGAGGCGCCGGGGCCGGAGGCGGTGGCGATGGATGTGTTGTTCGTGGGCGCCGGTCCCGCCGGCCTTGCGGGAGCCATCGAGTTGGCCCGCCTGGTCCAGGCCGACGGGACCCTCGGGGAGATCGGGATCGCGGTCCTGGAAAAGGCCGAGAGCCTCGGGGAGCACAACCTGTCGGGGGCGGTGGTCAATCCCCGGGCTTTCCGGGAGCTCTTTCCCGGCATGGCGGACGAGGCCTTCCCCTTCCGTCAGAAGGTGGAGGGCGAAGCGATCTATTTCATGACCGCCGGTGGCTCCACCAGGATCCCCACCCCTCCTACGATGCACAACAAGGGCAACTGGTCGGCCTCCATCTGTGAAATCGTGCGCTGGCTGGGCGAGAAGGCCGAGGCGCTCGGCGTCAACATCTTCACCGGCTTTCCGGTCGATTCGCTCCTGGTCGAGGGACACCGCGTGGTCGGGGTCCGGACCGCACCCAGTGGGCTGACGCGTCAGGGTGAGCAGGGCGGCGATTACACGCCCCCCACGGACCTGTCCGCCACGGTCACTGTCCTGACTGAGGGCACCCGGGGACCACTTTCCCAGGCCTGGACGGCATGGCAGGGGGTGGGTTCCGCCAATCCCCAGATTTTTGCGCTCGGTGTCAAGGAAGTCTGGGACACCAAGGTGCCGCTCGACAAGGTGATCCACACCATGGGCTGGCCCCTGCCGCGCGACGCCTTTGGCGGCAGCTGGCTCTACCCACAGGGCCCCAACCAGGTGTCGCTCGGACTGGTGGTGGGCCTCGACTATCGGGATGCCAATCTCGATGTCCATGAAATGCTCCAACGGATGAAGTTGCATCCGCTCATTGCGCCCTACCTTGAGGGAGGCACCCTGCTTGAGTGGGGAGCGAAGACGATTCCCGAGGGCGGGTATCATGCCCTCCCCGAACGCTTCAGCGGAGATGGCCTGGTCATGGCCGGCGACTGTGTCGGTTTCGTGGACGTGCCCTCGCTCAAGGGAATCCACTACGCGGTCCAATCGGGAATCTTTGCCGCGCGGGCCATCTTTGCCGCCCTGAAGCGGGGCGACTCTTCAGCCCAGGCGCTCAGTGGCTACGACGCCATGGTCCGGGGCAGCTATATCGCCCGCGACCTGCACCGCACCCGGAACATGCGACTGGCGTTCAAGGATGGGTTCTTTACCGGCGCCGCCAAGGCGGGGCTGATGACGCTGACCGGCGGGCGCCTGCCAGGTGGCCGGATCGCGATGCATGCCGATGCTGAGGTTCCCCGGAAGACTGGGACCGGCACGCCGTTCCAACCCGATGGTGTCCGGACCTTCAGCAAACTCGACGCGGTGTTCAAGTCGGGCAACGCCACCCGTGACACGATTCCGTCCCACCTGCTGGTCGGGAGGGACATCGCACCTGAGGTGGCCGACTTCTACAGCCACCTCTGCCCGGCAGGAGTGTACGAACGGGTCGGGGATGAGTTGCGCGTCAATCCGCCCAATTGTGTCGACTGCAAGGCGACCGATGTGCTGGGACCGCGCTGGACCCCTCGGGAGGGGGGGAGCGGGCCGAAGTACCGGAGCATGTGATCGGCGCCTGAGCAACCGCTGAAACTCGGCTCGAGCCGGGTCGGTAGTGATAGTATGCCGATCCTTGACCCCGCCCCGGGCCGACGTTCCACTCGACTGGAACAGGCCGTCATGCGCAGGGTGGACGCCCTGCACCCGTTTGACCTCCTCCATGCCCAATTTGTCAGCCATCGTTTTGCGCCCCACGCCCACGAGACCTACGCCATCGGCCTCTGCCGGGAAGGGAGGGTTGCGGTTCGCCATGGCGGCGCCCGCCACGTCATGGGTCCCGGAGACATTCTGCTGGTCAATCCCGGTGAACTGCACACCGGGGAGCCGGACGGTCCCGTCGGCTGGACCTACACGATGATCTACCCGGGTGTGGAGATCCTGCGTGGGGTGGCCAATGCGCTGCGACAGCGATCCGGGTCCGCCCCGATTCTTCCCGCTCCAATGATTCGGGACCCGCTGTTTGTCACCCGAGCCGCCGCGATGCTGCGCAACTAGCGAGCCTGGGATCAGCTGGTTGGAATAGAAACAACCTGGCCCAGGAAGAGGATGGTGCCGGCGAATCGCTCCCGAATCACCACGAGGAAGGGGCGGTCGACCGTCATCACGAAAGTCTGGGGCAGGGAGGTGACGCCCACCTGCACTGCCGTGGCCGCCGCCGCCTCGGTCCCCTCTTCGTTCACGTCGACGAAGGTCTTCTGGATCACACTGGAGAGGAAGAGCTGGTTCGGCGGCGCCGCCATCCGGCTGAAGTTTGCCTGAGTATCGTCAAAGGCGAGGGGCATTCCCAGTGCCCTGAGGTCGCCGGAGAGGTCGCGGCGGTAGTCCATCCGGAACCGGGGCAGCATCAGCTGAACCTCGGACTCGACCAGGACCCTGCCACTCAGCCGGGCCCATTCCAATCCAGGATCCTGGCCCAGGACCTCGGCCGGAGAAACTCCAACCCTGGGCAGCACAATCGTCATCGCGAAGCCGCCGTTGCCGTACAACAGTTCGGCGGCCTGGTACGCCGACGTCTCGTAGTACCCGACCTTTCCCTCCCGCCGCATCATGGCCACGGATTGGGTTGCCGAGGGGCTGTGGAACGGCTCGCTCCTGGTCTCCGAGGTCTTGAACGCGTGGCGCCACGATCCCTTGAAATACACCGCGTTGAGCAGGGTCATCACGGTCTGGGGATCGAACTGGTCGAGCAGCTTGGGAATCTTGTCGTTGGTCTTCTGCCTGACCCACGCGTTCAGGGCATCCAGGGTGGCCGGATCCGCAAAGGAGACATTGCGCACCTCGGCGTCAAACCAGTCTCGCCCAGCCGACATGAAGGATGGCAGGAACGGGAATCCCGACTCGGCCCAGATGGAGTTGGCGACATGGATGGCGGTGGACCGGTCGAGTCCGACCAGCAGCTCGAGCAGCCCCTTGTAGCCGGCATTGATCTCGGCCTGGGAAATCGTGCCGAATCCCAGGGTGGCACGCATCTGTTCGTATGTTTCGCCATCGGCACCATTGAGCGTCATGCCGAGCGCCATGGTGGCGCTGAGCGGCGAGAGAAAGATGTTGCCGCCGGGGTCGGCGGCCTGAGCCTGGGACAGCAGGCCGAAGGCAAACTGGTTCGAAGCGGCGGCAATTCCGGATTCGGCCGCCGTAAGCGGACGCGGCAGCGAGGTCAGGAGCGGCGGCACCGCCGACGGACCGGTGCCGTTCCCACAGCCCATCAGGAGGGCGAGCGCGGGGACGCTAACGCGAAATGAGCGGGGTGCCATCGAGAACTCCATTCTCAAGGAGGTGGATCGTGATCGAAACCTCATCGTCCACGGCCTGCCGGATCCGGTCGATGAAGATCTGCATCGGGGCACCATGAGTGGGGTGGTAGCTCACCTGGATCAAGTCCGATTTGGCGGCGATCTCGAACGCAATCAGGTCGAAGAGTGCCGTGACGGTCGGGAATTGGCTCGAAAACCCGCGGGGAACTTCATTCCCCGAACCGACTTCCCAGGCGCGAACGATCTGGCCCTCCACCACCTCCAGCCCAAGGTGCGAAAAGGCGCCGGGGAAACCACAGAAGCAGAGCCGGCTGAGTTCGATCTGATAGTGCTCGGAGAGTCCACTCTGGATCCAGCGGGCCTGGGCCGCCTCCAGTTGATCGGTGTCCGACGGACCGGTCGAGGCGCACCCCGCTGCGGCGAGGACCAGGAGGGTGAAGATAATCCATCGGTCGGGACGGGCCATGGAGCTGCTCCCGGTTGGCGGTCTCCAGTCGCTCAGTGCAGGACTCATGCCGATCCGAACACGAATCGTAAACCAAGGCGGGATATGCGGGTAGCGAACCTTGGTCAACACCGCTGCGTGACGGTGTGACCGCGGCAGTGGACACTCCCGTGTCGGAGTGACACGGGAGTTAGCGGAGCAGGTCCTCCAGCCGGACCGAGGCGTCGGTCTTGTCGTCCCGGTACTTCACGATCACCGGGGTAGACAGTGATATGCCGTGCTTGCGGCCAATCTCGGTGGTCACCGGCCTGGTGCCCGGGACTACGACCGCGCCAGCGGGTACTTCCAGTGGGGTGTCGCCATCCCGTCGGATGACCCGGTCGTGCACCAGGTCAAAGATCACCGTGCCACCAGTCAGGATCGTGCCGGGTGCCAGCACTGCCCGCTCGCGGACGACGGTACCCTCGTAGACCCCGCAGTTTCCCCCGACCAGCACCTCGTCTTCAATGATGACCGGCAGTGCGCCGGCCGGCTCGAGCACCCCGCCAATCTGGGCGGCAGCGCTCAGGTGGACCCGCTTGCCGATCTGGGCGCAGGAACCGACCAGGGCATGCGAGTCGACCATGGTGCCCTCGTCCACGTAGGCGCCAACGTTGATGTACATCGGCGGCATGCACACCACACCGGGCGCCACGTAGGTCCCCTCCCGAATCGCTGAACCTCCGGGGACGATCCGGACCCCGTGCCCGGGCGGCATGTCGCGCAGCGGCCAGGTGTCCTTGTCGAAAAAGGGGAATGGTGAATCGGTCAGGGTCTCGACCACGCGGCCCAGCCGAAACCCGAGCAGGATGCCGGCCTTGACCCAGGCGTTGGCGCGCCACTGGCCGTCGGCGCCGCGCTCCGCAGCGCGGAGTGCTCCACGGGAAAGCGCCGACCGGAATTCCAGGAAGGCATCGTGCGCCTGGGCCTCCTGGCCGACGGGGACTCCTGCGGTGAACTGCTCGATCAACTCCCGCAATTCGGTCATGGATTCACTCATCGGTTGGGTAGCTCCACCCCGGCCCGGCGCAGGGCGTCGAGGAGTGCCGGGAGCCTGGCTTCGGTCATTGCGACCAGTGGCAGCCGCAGCACGTTGTGGATCCTGCCCATCGCCGCCAGCGCCGCCTTGACCGGGGCAGGATTGGTTTCTACGAAATTGGCCTCGAGCAGGGGGAGGAGCCGATACAGCAGGTGCGTCGATTCCCCAAAGTTGCCGTCCAGCGCCGATCCCACCATCCATTGCATCAGGGCGGGCACCTCGTTGGACGCGACCGACACGAGCCCATCGGCGCCGACGACGATCAGCGCCACCGCCAGCGCGTCCTCGCCGCTGAGGACCCAAAAGTCGTCCGGCCGGCCCTGGATGATGTGCATCGCCTGTTCTACGCTGCCGCTGGCTTCCTTGATGCCGCAGATATTGGCGTGCGCCGCCAGCCTGAGCACGGTCTCCGGCAGGATGTTCACCGCGGAACGGCCCGGGACATTGTAGAGGCAGACCGGCACCGTGGCGGCATCGGCCACGGCGCTGAAATGGCGGAAGAGCCCCTCCTGGGTCGGCTTGTTGTAGTACGGCCCGGCGCTCAGGATGAAGTCCACGCCCAGGGCGCACATTCGGCGCGTCTCATCTGCCGCACGACTGGTGTCGTTGTCGGTGGCGCCGGCCATGATCGGCACGCGCCCCGCTGCCACCTCCACCACCGTGGCCACCACCGTTTCCCGCTCGTCTGGCGACAGGGTCTGCGCTTCCCCGGTGGAACCGCAGGCCACCAGCGAGTCGATCCCCTCCTCAATCTGCCACTCCACCAATGACCGGAGGGCGGGGATATCCAATCCGCCGTCATCCTGGAACGGGGTGACGATCGCCGTGCCACACCCACGCAGTGTCTTCATGGCTCCCTCCCGAACAACATCTGATCGAAGGTAAAGACGCCGGTCTGCCCCGGCAGCCATTCGGCGGCCAGGAGCGCTCCTTCGGCAAAGACCCGACGGTCGCGCGCCGCATGCTCCAGATGGATGGTCTCGAATGGACGGTCCCACGTTACCCGATGCCGTCCGGGATGATGCCCCCCGCGAATCGAGGCAATCGGGAAGTCGCGGCCGGCATCACCGGCCCGCAGCGCGGCCTGCAGCGCCAGTGCTGTGCCGGAAGGGGCGTCGCGCTTACCGCCATGGTGCTCGTCTACCACCAGCTCGGCAAACCCAGGACGGGCGGCGAACCGCCTGGCAACCTCGGTGGCTGCCCGCAGCAAGAGTGCCACTCCGGTGGAGAAATTCGGAGCATGGAGCAGCGCGCCGTCCGAGGCATGGACCAGCGCGGTGATCCGTGGCAGGTGCTGCGCCCAGCCCGTTGTCCCCGTCACAACCGGGATGCCCAGCTCGATCAGCCGCTCAAGGTTGTCGAGGACTGCGTCCGGGCGGCTGAACTCGACGGCCACGTCCACGTCCCCCAGTCGATTCGCGGTCAGCGCCGCCCCCGCAGCGTTCTCGTGGCCGCGAATCACCGTGGCAATCTCGTGTCCCCCGGCTGCGGCCAACTCGGCCACCGTCTGCCCCATCCGCCCTCCACCAACAATGGCAATACGCATCTGTGGGGTCGCTCCGCTCAGGTGCCGAAGAATTCGCGATGCAGGCGACGGACAATATCCGGTCCCTCCACCTCGCGGGTGACAAAGGTGATGTTGATCGCTGACGCGCCCTGCGAGATGATCTCGACATTGGCCGGCTGGGTGGCCGAAAAGACCCGGGCCGCGACACCCGGGGTGTCTCGCAGGCCGATCCCGACCACCGCGATGATCGCCCGTCCCTCGTCCACCCGGAGTTCGCCAACCGCTTCCAGGTCGCGCCGCACATCCTCCAGGCGGGCCGGATCCTCAATCGTAAGCGAAACGCTCACCTCGCTGGTGGCTACCACGTCCACCACCACCTCATGGCGCTCAAAGATCTCGAACAGCGCCCGCAGGAAGCCGAATGCCCCCAGCATACGGGGTGCGCGAATGCTGAGGGCAGTGATCCCCATTTTGTACGAAATGGAACGGATCGGGGAATCGCCGAGTCGCTCCAGCTTGGCTTCGGGCCCGATGAGGGTGCCAGGGTGGGAGGCATCCAGCGAGTTGAGGATCCGGATCGGGATGCCGCGCTCCACCAGGGGGGCCTGGGTGGCCGGGTGCAGCACCTTGGCGCCGAAGGTGGCCAGCTCCGCAGCCTCTTCGTAGCTCGCTTCCGGAAGCGTGGTGGCGGCCGGCACGATCCGGGGGTCGGCGGTCATCAGGCCGCTGACATCGGTCCAGATCTCTACGCACTCGGCGCCCAGGGCTGCGCCCAGCAGGGCGGCGCTGTAGTCGGAGCCGCCGCGGCCGAGGGTGGTGACCACTCCCTCCGGTGTCGCGCCGATGAAGCCCTGCGTCACGACAACCTCCCGTGCTCTCAGGGCGGGGGCGATCGCCTCGGGGGCGAGTCGGTCGATCGCCGTACGATCAGGTCGGGCGCGGCCGTGGCGGTTGTCGGTCTGCATGAACCCCGCGGCCGGTACCCACGTGGCAGAAATCCCAGCCCCCTCAAAGGCCGCTCCCACCAATCGGGAGCTCCACAGCTCGCCATGGGCAACGAGGGCGTCGACTTCGGCGAGGGTGAGGGCGCGCCCCCGGCTGCCACCCAGCAGCTGGCGCAGGCTGACCAGCTCCCTGCCCAGGGAGTCCAGCGTGGAGCATGCTCCGGGCAACTCCATCGCGACAGCGCGATGCCGTGCCTCCAACGCCTCGATCCGCGCCTCGAGTTCACCAGGATCGTCGCGAATCTCCTGCCGAACGAGGCCAAGGATCCCATCGGTCACCCCGGCCATCGCCGAGACCACGACAAGCACCTTTCGATCGGCTCGCGGCCGGACGATGTCGATCAGTCGCCGGATCGCCGCCGCATCGCCAACCGAGGTGCCGCCGAACTTGCACACGATCACGCGGCGGGCCTCGGCACGGCCCCGGTGGCCACCAGCAACTCGGCATTCTGGATCGCGGCGCCGGCGGCACCGCGAATGGTGTTGTGCGACAGCAGCGCAAACCGGAGGTCGAGCAGCGGACAGGGACGCACTCGCCCGACCGTGACCGTCATCCCGTTGCCGCGACCCAGATCGAACCGGGTCTGGGGGCGATCAGGTCTCAGATCCACTTCGATCGGTCGAGCCGGACTGGAGGGAAGCCCAGCGACCTGGGCAGGCGCCCGGAACCCTTCGAGCGCCTCGATCGCCTCCTCCGGGGTCACTCGCCGACTGAGCCCGACGGAAGCCACTTCGAGGTGGCCATCCACCGTGGGCACCCGGCTGGTGTGGGCGCTGACCACGATTGGCGCTTCGGCGCTGGCCTGGCCGAGGATCTTGCGGGTTTCCTCCTCGATCTTCTGTTCCTCGCCGCCGATGTACGGAATGACGTTGCCGAGGATGTCGAGGGAGGAGACCCCGGGATATCCCGCCCCGCTCACCGCCTGCATCGTGCTGACAAACACCTTCTCTACCCCGAAGGCGGCGTGCAGCGGAGCCAGGGCCAGCACCAGGCCGGCGGTGGAGCAGTTCGGGTTGGCCACGATGCCGCCACTCCATCCGCGCCGGGCGCGCTGAGTCTCCAGGAGGGAGAGGTGGCCGGCGTTGATTTCCGGGATGACCAGCGGTACGTCCGCCACCATCCGGTGGCTCTTGGTGTTGGTCACCACCAGCACTCCGGCGCGGGCGAACTCCTGCTCAATCACCGGCGCCAGGTCGGCCTCCACCGCCGAAAAGGCGATGACACCCGGCAGTGGTGGGGCGCAGGGCGCCACCACCATACGGGCAACACGATCGGGCAGTGGCGTGGACTCTCGCCACCGGACCACCTCACCGTAGGGCCGCCCGGCGCTGCGCTCCGAGGCCGCCACCGCCGCCACCTCGAACCACGGATGATCCTCCAGCAGCCGGATGAACTTCTGGCCGACCGTGCCGGTAGCGCCCAGAATGGCAACCGGCAGCCGGGCGCCGCTCACGCTGCCTCCCCGTCGATCGACGCGAGCAGTGCCTGCGCCAGCGACACGTACTGATCGACTCCCGTCATCAACTCCGCCTTGGAAATGTGCTCCTCCTCGGTATGGGCAACGCGGATCGTGCCGGGGCCCAGTTGGAATCCGACTCCCCAATCGGAAAAGAAGGGCAGGTCGCTGCCATAGCTCACCACGGTGGTTTCCCAGCCGCTCGGGAGCTGGCCCTCGGCGCGGTATGCCGGGATTTCCAGCGTGAACGCGATCTCGACACCCGGAGTGGCGCAGGCGGCGATTGCCTCGCGGAGCGCTGCCGAGGGGCCCACCGTGCGGACCAGGATCTGGGCCGAGGCCTCGGCGGGGATCACATTGGGGGCAGAGCCGGCTCGCAGGGTGCCGATGTTCAGCGTGGCCGGTCCCAAAACCGGATCCACCGGCAAGGGCAGGTGCCGAATCCGCTCCAGGGTGTCGAGCAGTGGCAGCAGCGCTGAAGTCCCCTCATCGGGATAGCCAGAGTGGGCGGCTCGTCCCGAGGCGGTCACCACGACCCGCAGCGCTCCCTTCTGACCCACCACCAGGCGACCCTCGGTGGGCTCGCCGTTGATGAGGAAGCGGCCCTTCGGTTCCAGCGCCGCCGCCGCCAACGCCCCCTCCGACCCATCCTCTTCCCCCACCACGAACAGCAACCCGATTCGCCGCTCCCCCAGGGCCGCGAGCCGCTCGGCCGCAGCCACCATCGCGGCCGCAAGGCCCTTGGCGTCACAGCTGCCACGCCCCCAGAGCTTGTCCCCGTCTTCACGCAGCGGGACATAGGGGGGAACACAATCGAGGTGGGTGCTGAAGACCAGCTCGGGTGGCTCGCGCCAGGCATAGAGATTGTCGCGCCCGGGAAGGACCACCTGTCGCTGCACCTGCCACCCGAGCTGCACCAGGGTACCGTGCATCAGGTCGGTAGCCGCCGCCTCGGCACCGGTCGGGGTGTCGAGCGCCACCAGGGCGCGCGTCAGTGGGAGTGGATCCATAGACACAATGCCCCGCCGTGCGGTCTGCGCGGCGGGGCTCCAGTAGGGTTGCGTAGACTGCTATCCCCGCCGAGGCGCCCCGCGCCAGGACTTCTTCATACCGCCGCACTTCTTCGGCTTGGGATGGCGCATCGGGGTGGGCTCGGTGTGGGGTGATCAGTTGCCACGAAGCTAGGCGGGCCCGCGAGGGGCGGCAACCCCCTCGAGGCCGTTGGGTTGGTCAGGCCAGCTTCGCCTCCCGGCGGTTCTTCCACATTGAAGCCAGGATCGAGACCGTGAGTGTGGTGAGGATCACGGCGAGGGACGCGAGGGCCGGGATATGGAGCCAGGCCGCCATGGTCATCTTGGCGCCCACGAACACCAGGATCGCCGCCACCCCAGGCTTGAGGTGGGCAAAGGCGGTCATGGCCCCGGAAAGCACGAAGAACAGCGCCCGCAGTCCCACGATGGCAAAGACATTCGAGCTGTAGACAATGAAGGGGTCCCGGGTGATGGCGAAGATGGCCGGGATGCTATCGATGGCAAAAACCACGTCGCTCCACTCCACCACCAGCAGCACCAGGAAGAGCGGGGTGAACATCAGCTTGCCGGCCGGGCGAACCAGAAACGCCTGTCCTTCATAGCCCGGCGAAATTGGCAGGAACCGACGGGCAAACCGCACCAGGGGGTTGCGCTCGGGGTCGATCTTCTCGTCGCCGACGCGCAGCATCCGGAGGCCGGTGACGATGAGGATCCCGCCGAAGACATAGATGATCCAGTGGAACCGGGTCAGCAGCACGGTACCCAGGGCAATCATGATCGCGCGCATCACGATCGCGCCGAGAATCCCCCACTTGAGGACCCGCGGCTGGAGCGCTGGCGGAACCGCGAAATACTGGAAGATCAGGATGAAGACGAAGAGGTTGTCGACGCTGAGGCTCAGCTCCACCAGATAGCCGGTATAGAACTCAATTCCGGTCTGGGAGCCCTCCCGCCACCAGAGAAACGCCCCGAACAGGCCGGCAATGAGCACCAGGGTGCCGCTCCAGAGACTGGCCTCCCGGATCGAGAGGGTGTGGGAGCGCCGGTTCAGGACACCGAGATCAAGGATCAGGAGGGTGGCAACGAGCGCGGTAAAGCCGAGCCAGACCTCAGTGGAGTGGGTGGGCAATCAGCGTCTCGCGCTCCACCCATCCAGTGCCGCGATCCGGTCGGCGGTGGGAGGATGGGTGGCGAAGAGCTTCGACAAACCACCGCCCTGCATCGCCAGGGGATTGACCTGGGCCAGCGGCGCTGCCGCCGGGGCAATGTTCATGGGAATCTGGTGGGACATCTGTTCCAGGCGGCGCAGGGCATTGACCATCGGCCGGGCGGTTCCCATGATCTCGGCGGCGGTGCGATCAGCGGCGAATTCCCGTTGACGGGACACCGCCATTTGAATGATCATGGCCGCCAAGGGGCCCAGCAGGACGATGACAATCTGGACGATCGGATGCCCGCCCTCGCCGTCCCTGCGACCGCCACCGCCGAACATCATGAGCCACGGCAGGTACCCGATGGCCCCGGCAATTCCGGCGGCGATGGTGGTGATCAGCATGTCCCGGTTCTTGATGTGCGCCAGTTCGTGGGCAATCACGCCCTCGAGTTCCTCCTGAGGCATGTACTTGAGGATGCCGGTCGTCACCGCCACCACCGCCTTGGAGGGGCTGCGACCGGTGGCGAAGGCGTTGGGCTGGTCGTGCGGCGCCACCGCCACCACCGGCATGGGAAGCCCGGCCCGCTGGCGCAGCCGATCCACCATGGCGTACAACTCGGGAGCCTCCTCCGCGGTGACCACCTTGGCGCGATACATCTTGAGCACCATGCGGTCCGAGAAGAAGTACATGATGAAATTCATGGCGCTGCCGATCACCAGGGCCATCACCAGGCCGTTGGTGCCGCCGATGGCCTGGCCGGCCGCCAGGAACAGCACCATCAGGCCGGCCATCAGAGTGAACGTCTTCAGGTGGTGCATGTCGGACTCCTGCGGGCATAGGCCCGGCTGGGTGGTCCCAACGGCAAACGGCGAGACCTCGCCGACGCCGGTGGGGCATCAGACGAAGGTCTCGCCGTTCAAGGTGGAACCGTGCCGGCACGCCGACAGTGTTGACGATTCCACCGGCCGCTTGGTGCGGCTCGGCTACTCCCCTTCAAGGGCCTCAATCTAGCGGGATCGACCCGGCGCAACAAGGCGGGTGGTCGGGCGGAAACGGGGGCGGTCTGTGTAGATTTCCAGGCTGGCAGCGTCGCCATTCAGACGTAGCACTGCATCCACCGTTTCCAAGGAGTCCCATGTTCGCGTCGACTTTGATCCGCCGTTCCGTGGCAGCCGCCGGGTTGCTGGTCGCTTTTACCGCCGCCGGAGAGGCCCAGCAGGCTTCCCCCCGTGACTCCGCCAAGGTCACCATTGGCGCCGCTCACTTGTCGCTAGATTACGGCCGCCCCTCCATGCGGGGCCGGGAGATCTTCGGCGGACTGGTTCCCTACGGTCAGCCGTGGCGGGCCGGTGCCAACCGGGCCACCCACTTCACCACCGACAAGGCGCTGGCCTTCGGTTCCACCACCGTCCCCGCCGGCACCTATACGCTGCACGTGCTTCCCATCAGTGCCACCGCCTGGAAGCTGATCATCAGCAAGAAGGTCGACATCTGGGGGATTCCCTATCCCGAGGGCGAGGACCTGGTCCGGCTGGACATGACCGTGGCCCAGACACCGGCCCCGGTCGAAGCGATGGAGATTGTCCTGGCGGCGCAGGGAAGTGGTGGGGTCCTCAAGATCCGCTGGGCGCGGACCGAGGGGTCGATTCCATTCACGGTCCGTCCGTGATCGGACCGGCTCGCTCCCTGATTCTCGGGTCAGGGCTGTTGTTGAGTGCCTGCGCCGCGTCGGCGCAGGTGGCCACGCCTCCGGCGGCTCGCGGCCACCCCATGGTCGATGCGCTGTTCGTGCTCGCGGCGGACTCCATGGAAGGTCGCGCGGTCGGCACGCCAGGCGGGGCCCGGGCCAGGCGTTTCCTCCTGTCGCAGTTGCAGGCAATCGGGGTGGCCCCCGTCGGAAACGGCTTCGAGCATCCCTTCGAGTTCACCACCCGGCAGGGCACCGCGGTCCAGGGGGTCAATCTCCTGGCCCAGGTGCGGGGGACGACCGACCCTGACCGGTTCATCGTGATTTCCGCGCATTACGATCATGTCGGGGTGCGCAACGGCGAGACCTACAACGGTGCCGACGACAACGCCTCCGGCACGGCGGCGCTCCTGGAACTGGCACGCCGGCTTCGGGCCGCGCCCCCGCGGCATTCTGTGATCCTGGCGTTCTTCGATGCCGAAGAGTCCGGGCTCCGTGGTGCGGCGGCGTTTGTTGCCGCCCCTCCGGTAGCCAAGGAGGCGATCGTCATGAACCTGAACATGGACATGGTGAGCCGCAGCGAAACGGGAGTGCTCTGGGCGGCCGGCGCCGCTCCTTATCCGCAGTTCCGGCCGATCCTGCTCGGTATTGAGCCGGTGCCGGGGGTGACGCTCAAGCTGGGTCACGACACCGACGCCGATGGGCCGTCCAACAATTGGAGCGGGCAGTCCGATCAAGGCGCTTTTCACCGCGTCGGGATCCCGTTCCTCTATTTCGGCGTCGAGGATCATCCCGGCTACCACAACCCGACCGACGATCCGGAAGCGATCACCCCCCAGTTCTACATCGGGGCGATCGAGACTATCTGGCGGGTGTTGCGGGCGTTGGACGCGGAGGGCGGAGGGAAGTCGCTGCCGTAGAACCGCCTGTCTGGTGCGGTCGGTGAGGTCGGACTGCCGCCGCAGTTCCCTCCGACCCCTGGTTACAGTTGGGCTACACTTGCTACGGAGGGACACCACCACCCAGTCGGCGCCCTTGGCTTGCGCCCCCCCCCCCCAGCCTAGTATCCGGCAGTTCCATGGCTGGGCGGGAATGCCGAGCCCTCATAATCCCTTTCCCTGCACCAAATTCTAGCGAC
>Ga0163144_10002232_pt1 | contig 45146 bp, 48 predicted proteins | sample OliLak19BULKMAT1_FD_123175 | JGI IMG/M metagenome (GOLD analysis project Ga0163144, IMG submission 123175) | Freshwater microbial mat bacterial communities from Lake Vanda, McMurdo Dry Valleys, Antarctica - Oligotrophic Lake LV.19.BULKMAT1 | ecosystem: Environmental > Aquatic > Freshwater >... | reverse complement strand
TCCTCGGTGAGCTGGTCGTCGAGGAAGAACGGGTCCTCCCAGTCGAACGGCTTGGCGTCGGCGGTGATGCCCTTGGCGGCGCTCTTGATCGGGGTGGCGGCGGTGGCCATTTGCTGCTCCTGGCTATTTCCGCCGGGTCTTATCAGCCGGAGGCAGTCGCGCCAACCTTCCTTCCGGTGAGCGTGCGGAAAATCTCCAGATTGAGGCGGCCGAAGGCCTCGGAGGCGCGCAGTTCCACGGTGCGGGGCCGCGGCAGGTCGATCCTGAGGTCCGCCGCGATGCGGCCGGGGCGGGGCGACATCACCACCACACGATCCGACAGGAACACCGCCTCGGGAATGGAATGGGTGACGAACAGCACGGTCTTGCGCGCTTCGCGGGCGAGGTCGCGCTCGCCCCAGATGCGCAGCAGCTCCAACGCCATGTCGTCGCGAGTCATGGCGTCGAGCGCGCCGAACGGCTCGTCCATCAGCAGGAGCGGCGGGTCGAGCAGCAAGGCACGGCAGAGCGAGGCCCGCTGCTGCATGCCGCCGGAGAGCTCGCGCGGCAGCTTGTCGGCAAAGCCGTGCAATCCGGCCATCTCCAGCAGGTCGAACGCGCGCTTGCGCAATGCGCCAGCATCCTTGCCGGCCAGCTCGGCCGGCAGCAGCACGTTCTCCAGAATGGTGCGCCACTTCAGCAAAATAGGGGCCTGGAACACCATGCCTATGTCGTGGATCGGCTGCATCACCTGACGGCCGGCGACGGAGATCGTGCCGGCCGTCGCGGGCCGTAGCCCGGCCACGATCCGAAGAAGGGTCGACTTCCCGCAGCCGCTCGGGCCCACCAGCGAGACGAACTCGCCGGCATCCACCGATAGCGATATGCCGGCGAGGGCCTCGACCGGGCCGCTCGCCGCTTCGTAGATCATGCCGACCTTGTCGAGGTCGATCAGCCTGTTGGTCACGCCAGTTATGCGGAGTCGTCGGGTGTCAGTGCGACGTCAGTTCTTGGGCATCTGCACCAGCGTGTAGAAGTCCTTCGAGTAGACGTCCTTGCATTCGACCTTCTTGGGCAGGCCCATGTAGGTGTTCACCAGGTCCACCGAGTCGCACATCTTCTTGTCGTCGATCCAGCCGATGCCGTTCTTGGCGTAGCGGTCGGTCTTCATCAGGCCGAGGCCCAGCAGCATGTTCGGCGTCATCAGCTCGACGTCGACCTCAGGCACGCGCTTCTTGAAAATCTCCATCGCGGCCTTCGGGTCGGCCATGACGTCGCGCCAGCCCATGTAGGAGGCTTCCAGGAAGGCTTTTAGCACCTGCGGCCGATCCTTCATCGTCTTGGCGCTGGCGATGATCGACATCGAGTACATGTCGAAGCCGAAGTCGGCCCACTGCATCATCACGACGTTGCCCTTGCCGGCCGCTTTCTCGTACAGCGGCAGGCCGGTCGAGTAGTCACCGACGCCGTCCATGCGCTTCTCGGCGACGGCGGCGATCTTGGCCGCGGGCTCGATGTTCACCCAGGTGATCTTGGAGGCGTCGATGCCGTTCAGCTTGGCGAAGGCCGGAAAGATCTGGCGCTGGCTGTCGCCCGGAGGAGCTCCCAGCGTTGCGCCCTCGAGATCCTTGGGCTTAGTGAGCGGCTTGGTCTTGAGGCTGAAGATGTTGAGCGGCGTCTTGTCGAACACCATGCCCACGACCTTGACCGTGGTGCCGCGCGCGGCGGAGGCGATCACGACGGCGGCGTCGGCCAGGCCGGCATCGGCGCGGCCGGTGTCGACCTTGGCGATCGAATCGCCCGAACCCTTGGAGTTCTCCAGGGTCACGTCGAGGCCCTTGGCCTTGTAGTAGCCCTTGTCGAGCGCCACCCAGTAGGCGGCGTGGTCGCCGACAGCGAACCAGTTCAGCGCGAAGGTGAATTTTTCCTGGGCCACGGCCGGCGTCGCGGCGGTCGCGGCAAAGGCGGCTGCAAGTACGATGGACGTTCTACGGAACATGACGATCCTCCATGATCGGGTAAGCGTGGGTCAGTCGACGCCCTCGGCCCACGGCGCCCAGAAGTGCGCGGCGAGCACGACGGCGCCATAGAGCGCGAGGCCGACGGCCGAAATCCAGATCAGCGCGGCGAACGCCACCGAGGTGTTCATGCTGCTCTGGGTGGTGACGATGACGTAGCCCAGGCCCCTTTGCGAGGCCACGAACTCGCCCACGATGGCACCGACGACGGCGGCGGTCGCGGTGATCTTGAGCGCGCTCAGGATGTAGGGGAGCGCGTTGGGGATACGGATCTTTAAGAAGATCTTCCATTTCGGCGCGTTGAACACGCGGCCAAGGTCGAGCATGTCGGCCTCGACCTGGCTGAGACCGACCGCGGTGTTGATGACGACCGGAAAGAAGCCGATCAGCGCCCCCATCAGCATGTTGGGGAAGATGCCGTAGCCCATCCAGATCAGGAACAGCGGCGCGATCGCGACCTTGGGGAGGGTGTTGACGAACACCAGGAACGGCACGAGCGCGTTGGCCAGCAACGGCGACCAGGCGATGGCGACGCCCAGCGCCACGCCGACGACGGCGGCCAGGAAGAAGGCGCCGATGATCTCGAGCGTCGTCGCCCAAATATGTTGGCCCCACGAGGTATCGCCGTGCCAGAGCGCGTTCCACACCGAGAGCGGCGCTGGCAGGAGGTACTCGCGGATGCCGCCAAAGCTCACGGCGGCTTGCCAACTCGCCAGAAGGACCGCGAACAGCACGAGCGTCGGCCAGTACTGGCGGCTGATGTGGGAAAATTTCGTCATGCGCGCCGAGCGATGAACCTGTTCATCGCTTTCGTCCCGCTGATATCATGTGCGTGCATTCCTTCAGACTGGCGAACGGGCATTTGCCCGTCAAGTTTGGCGGTTGGGCGAGGATCATCGGTGAAGCTGTCCCTGTGCAATGAAGTGATCCGCGAGCTCTCGTTCGAGCGGCAGTGCGGGCTGGCGGCGGGGCTCGGCTATCGCGGCCTGGAAGTCGCGCCGTTCACCCTGGGCGACGATGCGTGGCGCATGCCGGCGTCGCGCCGGGCGGAGATCCGAAGCGCCTGCGCCGCCGCCGGGATCGCGGTGAGCGGACTGCATTGGCTGCTGGCCGCACCGGCGGGCCTCTCCATCACCACCTCCGACCGCGCGGTCTGGCAGAGAAGCGTCGAGGTCCTGCGGGCCCTGGTCGAACTCTGCGCCGATCTCGGCGGCGACTATCTCGTGCATGGCTCGCCGGCGCAGCGTCGTGTCGTCGAGGCAGACGACGGTCGACGGGCGGAGGAGGCATGGCGCATCGCGGCATCGGAGGCGGGCCAGGCCGGTGTCACCTATTGCCTTGAACCGCTCGCCCGGCCCGACTGCAATTTCGTCAATACGCTGGCTGAGGCCGCCGATGTGGTGAAACGCAACGGCAATCCGGCGCTCGCCATCATGATCGACACATTGGCGGCGGGCGTGGAGGAGAAGGAGCCGGTCGCCGACGCCGTCAGGCGCTGGATGCCGACCGGCCTGATGGCCCATGTGCAATTCAACGACCGCAGCAAGCGCGGGCCGGGGCAGGGCGACGACAGGTTCGCGCCCGTCGTGCAGGCGCTCAACGAAACGGGCTATACCGGCTGGGTGGCGATGGAACCCTTCGTTTACGAACCCGACGGTCCGACATGTGCCGCACGGATGATCGGTTACGTCGCGGGGCTTCTGGAGCAAGACGCATGAAATTGAAACTGGACCAGGTCGATCGCTTCGAGCGCGACGTCCGTCTGAGGCTGCCTTTCCGTTTCGGCGTGATCACCGTCACCGAAAGCATCCACGCTTTCGTGCGGGTGCGGATCTCCCTGGCGGATGGGCGGACCAGCGAAGGCGTGGCGGCCGAGGCGCTGGGCGCCAAATGGTTCGAGAAGAGCCCGGCCTTCACCGATGCGCAGAACTTCGACCAGCTTCGCCAGTCGCTCGACATCGCCATCGAGCACTACAAGGCGCGTGGCTTCGACACGCCGTTCGGTCTGTTCGCCGGCACCTATCTGACACAGCAGGCGCGCGGCGCGCAGCTCGGTCTCAACCCGCTGGTGGCCTCGTACGGTCCGGCGCTGCTCGACCGCGCCATCCTTGATGCCCTGGGCAAGGCGACGGGACGGTCGTTCGCCGAGATGGTCTCGACCAACGTGCCGGGCATCGAGGCGACGGACCTCACGCCCGACGTCAAGGACGCTCACCTTCAACCTTTCCTCGCCAGCCTGAAGCCCGGAGAGACCATCGACCTGCGCCACACCGTCGGCCTCGTCGATCCGCTGACCGCGGCCGATCGGCCAACCTCGGCGCGGGTCAACGACGGCCTGCCGGAAACGCTGGAAGAGGTCGTCTCCTACTATCGCGGCCGCTACTACAAGCTGAAGGTGGGCGGCGACATCAAGGCCGACCTCGACCGGCTGTCGCGCATCGCTTCGGTCCTCGATGCCGGCGCCGGCGACTATCGCGTCACCTTGGACGGCAACGAGCAGTATGACGACGTCGACGGCATTCTCGAATTGTGGCGCAAGGTCGAGGAGACGCCGGCACTTGCGCGCATGGTCCAGGCGACGCTGTTCATCGAGCAGCCGATCAAGCGCGCCGCCGCGCTCAGCCGGCCCGTGACCGAACTGGCCGAATATCGTCCCGTGATCATCGACGAGTCGGATGGCGAGCTGTCGTCCTTCCCGACGGCGTTGACGCTGGGTTACTCCGGCGTTTCCAGCAAGAACTGCAAGGGCTTCTACAAGTCGATCCTGAATGCCGCGCGAGTAGAGCGGCTGAACGCCGAAGTCGGTAGCACGCGCTACTTCATGTCGGCCGAGGATCTGACGACCGGTCCGGGCACCAGCGTGCAGCAGGATCTCGCCCTGGTCTCACTGCTCGGCCTTAGCCATGTCGAACGGAATGCACACCATTTCATCGACGGCATGTCGGGCGTGCCCGAGGGTGAACAGAAAGCCTTCGTGGCGGCACATCCCGCACTCTACGAGAAGCTGCCGGGCAAGCCCGGACGCCTGAAGGCATCGGGCGGCACGCTCGCGTTGGGCTCGCTCGGTTGCCCGGGGTTCGCCGTGGGTGTCGATCTCGACTTCAAGTCGATGCGGCCCATGCCGGCCGCTCCCAAAGAAAGATTGAAAGCATCAACATGAACAAGCTGCCCGATCGCTTCGACACGGTCGAAGCCATGGAAGATTTCATGACCGCGCCGCCCGATGCGCTGATCGCCGATCTCGCCAAGACGCCGGGTGACATCATGGTACTGGGCGTCGGCGGCAAAATGGGGCCGACGCTCGCCCGGATGGCCAAGCGCGCCGCCCCGGACAAAAAGGTGATCGGCGTTGCCCGTTTCAGCGAGAAGGGCGTGCGCGAGGAACTGACACGGGCCGGCGTCGAGACGATCCCGACCGATCTGCTGGATCGTGCGGCGCTTGAGAAGCTGCCCAAGGCAGCCAACGTCGTGTTTATGGCCGGCCGCAAGTTTGGCGCCTCGGGCGACGTGCCGCTCACCTGGGCGATGAACGTGCAGATGCCGGCGATGGTGGCCGAGGTTTTCAAGGCCTCGCGCATCATCGCCTTCTCGACCGGCAATGTTTATCCCTTCGTGCCCGTGGGCAGCGGCGGAGCGACCGAGGACACGCCACCCGTGCCACCGTCCGGCGACTACGCCAACTCCTGCGTCGGTCGCGAGCGCATGTTCGAGTATTTCTCCGCCATGCACGGCACGCCGGGCCGGTTGTTCCGGCTCAACTATGCGATCGATATGCGTTACGGCGTGCTGCATGACATCGGTCGCAAGGTGCGCGACGGCGAGACGATCGATGTCACCATGGGGCACGCCAACGTGATCTGGCAGGGCGACGCCAACGCGGTGGCGCTGCGTTGTCTTGCGCAAGCGACGACGCCGACCACACCGATCAATGTCACCGGGCCCGAGACCTTCGAGATTGCCAAGGTGGCGGAAGAGTTCGGCCGGCTGCTCGGCAAGAAGCCGAAACTCACCGGCAAGCCGGCGCCGACTGGCTGGATCAACAACGCCGCGCGCATGGTCAAGGAGTTCGGGCCGCCCAGCGTGTCCCTCGCGAAGCTAATCGAATGGAATGCCGACTGGGTGGCGCGCAACATGAAGACGATCAACAAGCCGACGAAATACGAAGTACGCGATGGGACCTATTGATCCCATCGAGGCCGCCCACGCTGAGGCGGTGTGGCCGCTGTCGGTCGAGGCAGGCTGGAACCAGAACGTCGCCGACTGGCGCTTCATGCTGGCCGCCGGACGCGGCTTCGGTTGCGTCGGGGCGGATGGCAAGTGGCAGGCAAGTTCGCTCGTGTTGCCATTGGGGCAAAAGCTCGCCTGGATCAGCATGGTGCTGGTGACCAAGGATCGCCGCCGTTTCGGGCTGGGTTCCGGCTTGTTGAAGCGATGCATCGCCGAGGTGCGCGATGCCGATGCCGTGGCCGGTCTCGACGCGACGGAAGCGGGGCGGCCAATCTACCTGAAGCTGGGCTTCCACGATCTCTACGCGATTGCGCGCTGGCATCTCGATCGAGTGAACGACGATGTGGTCGCACCTCCGTCAGGGATTGTGGTCCGGCCCTTCGTCCTCGCGGATCTGCCGAGGCTCGCGACCTACGACCGGCCGCGGAGCGGCATGGAGCGGCCGACGATCCTGGCCCATCTCGCCATGCGCCAGCCGGGCCTCGCCTTCGTGGCGGAGACGGTGTCGGGGCGGCTGGCAGGCTTTGCCCTCGGCCGCGAAGGCCGGTTCGCGACCTCGCTGGGGCCGGTGGTGGCCGACAGCGAGGTCATTGCGCTCGCCTTGATCGCGCGGGCGACGGCAGCAACGCCGGGCCCCTTCATCCTGGATGTGCCGGAGGCACATCGCGAGATCAGGGCGTGGCTGGAAGCCCAAGGCGCGGTCTCGCCGCGCGGTTACATGCGGATGACCCTGGGCGAGGCCAAGCGGCTGGACGACCCCAGCCATGTCTTCGCGCTCGCCGGGCCGGAATTGGGTTAGGATAGCGGACATGACCATGGACAAGGCATTGCATTGGCGCGACCTGCCCGCGCCGGTCCTGTCGCTTCTGCGCGAGGGGACGGTGATCCCGGCGCATCCGCTGGCACTGGATCCCGACCGGAAATTCGACAAGCAGTCCCAGCGGGCAATCGGCCGCTACTATGTCGACGCCGGCTCGGGCGGGCTTGCCGTCGGCGTCCATTCCACTCAGTTCGCCATCCGTGAGGTCGGGCTCTACCGGCCGGTGCTGGAGCTTGCAATCGAGACGGCGCGCGAATGGACCGATCGGCCTCTGGTGATGATCGCGGGCGCGGTCGGCAAGACGGCGCAGGCGGTCGAGGAGGCGCGCACGGCGCGGGCGCTCGGCTATCACGCCGTCCTGCTGTCACTCGCCGCCTTGAAGGGCGCCAGCGAGGACGAGCTGATCGAGCACTGCACGGCGGTCTCGCGCGAAATGCCGTTGATCGGCTTCTACCTGCAGACGGCGGTGGGCGGAATCGCCCTGTCGCGGGCCTTCTGGGCGCGCTTCGCCGCCATCGACAATGTCGTGGCGATCAAGGTGGCGCCGTTCAACCGCTATCGCACGCTCGACGTTGCCTTTGGCATTGCCCAGGCCCACGCCGAGGAGCGCATCACGCTCTACACCGGCAACGACGACCATATCGTGGCCGATCTCGTGACCCCCATGGTCGTGCGGACCGGCAACCGCGAGATCACATTGCGCTTCCGGGGCGGCCTGCTCGGACACTGGAGCGTATGGACGCGGGGCGCGGTAAAGCTCCTGGAGTGGCTAAAACTCTCGGTCTCGGCAGGTGCCGTTCAGCCGGAGGTGCTGGCCCTCGATTCGTTCGTGACGGATTGCAACAGCGTGGTCTTCGATGTTGATCATGACTTCGCCGGCTGTATCCCGGGCTGCCATGAGATCCTGAGGCGGCAGGGGCTGATGAATTCGATCGAGTGCCTCGATCCGCATGAAAGACTGAGCCCGGGCCAGAGCGACGGCATCGACCGGCTCTATGCGACCTATCCTGAACTGCATGACGATGCCTTCGTCGCGGCCAACCTCGAACGTTGGCGGGCTTAGCCGGTGGACGATCTGTTCGCGACCCACGATGCCTTGGCCGTCGGTGAGTTGGTCAAGGCGCGCAAGATCGGCGTGCGCGAACTGGTGGACGGCTCGATCGCGCATCTGCGCAAGCTCAACGGGTCGCTGAACGCCATCACGGATTTCTACGACGGCGCCTTGCTCGACAAATCCGTCGCGGCGGCGGGCGAGGGACCGTTCCAGGGCGTGCCCTTCGTCGTGAAGCAACTCATGGCCGACTGCGCCGGCACGCCGACGACGTTGGGATCGAAGTTCTTCGCCAAGCAACCGGTGGCCAATGCCGACAGCGCCGCGGTGAGCCGCATGCGGCGTGCCGGGCTGGTGATCGTGGGCCGCAGCAACACCAGCGAGTTTGGCCTCGCGCCGACGACGGAGCCTGTCTTTGGCGGCGCGACGGTCAGCCCGTGGCGCAAGGATCTCTCGCCCGGCGGATCGTCGGGCGGTTCGGCGGCGGTCGTTGCCGCGCGCGGCCTGCCGATGGCGCACGCCACCGACGGCGGCGGCTCCATTCGCATTCCGGCGGCGTTGTGCGGCCTATTCGGGCTAAAGCCTTCGCGCGGCCGGGTGAGCCTGGCGCCGATCGGCGAGACCCTGGCGGGCGCCGGGGCGCAGCATTGCGTGTCGATCTCGGTGCGCGACAGCGCCGCGTTGCTCGATGCGCTGGCGGGCGGCGAGCCGGGCGATCCCTACCGGGCGCCGCCGGCCGACGGCACGTTTCTCGACGCCACGCGACGCCCGCCGGGCAGGCTGCGGGTGGCTTTCATGCGCAAGCCGGTGGGCGGCGCGCCACTCGACCCGGTGCTGGTCGACGCGGTCGAGCAGACGGCCAAACTGCTGGCCGGCCTCGGCCACCATGTCGAGGAGGCAGCGCCCGACTATGACGCCACGGCCCTGGGGGCGGCGTTCGGGACGGTTATGTCCGCCAACACTTTTACGAACATCCAGATCCGGGCGGGCGGCCGCGTGCCTGGACCGGACGACCTGGAGCCGGTGACTCGGCTTTATGCCGAGCGGGGGCGGGGCTTTTCAGCAGACGACTATATTCGCGCCGTGCAGACGTTCCATCGTACCGGCCGGACGCTTGGCGCCTTTTTCACCAGGTATGACGTCCTGCTCTCGCCCACGATTGCGCGGACGAGCCTGCCGCTGGGCGCGGTCCGGATGGACGGCTCTCTCGAGCAATACGAGGAAGCGCTCGCGCCCATGATTCCCTTCACGGCCGTGTGCAATGCCACCGGCGTACCGGCCATGTCGGTGCCTCTGGCATGGGCCGCCGACGGCCTTCCAATCGGCCTGCATTTCGTCGGGCGCTTTGGCGCCGAAGAAATGTTATTCTCACTGGCGGCACAGCTTGAGCAGAGCCGGCCTTGGCGCGAACGCCAGCCGATCTAGGCCCATTGGGGAGAAGGGGGAGTATGCGCACCATCATCGCCGGATTTATCGCGGGCTTCGTGAGTGTGCTGATTTTCCATCAGCTCGGCTTTCTGATTTCCAACGAGCTTGGCCTGACGAAGGCACAACTCTACAGCCTGCGTCCCTTGTCGCCCCTCGGGGTCCCGGCGATCCTGTCGTCGGCCTTCTGGGGCGGTCTCTGGGGAATCGTGGGCGCGTATCTCGTGCCGCGCCTGCCGGCAGCCGTGGATGGTCCCGTCGGCTGGATTTTGTTTGCCGGCATTCTCGTGACCCTGGTCAACTGGTTCGTCGTGCTGCCGATCAAGGGCGCGCCGATCGGTGGCGGCTTCCGCATGCCGGGTGTCGTGGTCGTACCGCTGGTCTATGCCCTTTGGGGCTTTGGCATGTGGCTCATCATCGGCCCAATGCTGCGCGTGCTGCGCAGGGGGTGATGCGAGCGGGATATTCTTCATGATGATCGCCGATGCCCAGGTTCACATCTGGGGCGCCAATACGCCGGAACGGCCGTGGCCGGCCCGCGCCGAGCCGCACCGTGCGCCACTCGGCAAGGACGAGCTGCTGGCCGAGATGGACAAGGCCGGCGTCGACCGCGCGATCCTGGTGCCGCCGTCATGGGAGGGTGACCGCAACGATCTCGCCCTGGAGGCCGCCGCCGCTCACCCGGACCGCTTCGCCGTCATGGGTCGCTTTGATCCAGATGCGCCCGGTGCGCGCGATCTGGTTGCGGGTTGGAAGAAGCAGAAAGGCATGCTCGGCATGCGCTTTACCTTCCACACCGAGACCCTGCGCCAGCCGCTGCTCGATGGCCGCTTCGACTGGATATGGGGCGAGATGGAGAAGGCCGGCATCCCGGCGATGGTACTGTTCCACCACGAGTACATGCACCTTGCCCACAAGGTCGCGGAGCGCTTTCCCGGCGTGCGCCTGGTGCTCGATCATCTCGGCCTGAAGAGCGGCAAGGGCGTTACCGAGGCGGCGAACTTCGCCACCCTCGACAAGGTGCTGGCGCTGGCCAAGCGGCCGAACGTGGCTGCCAAGGTCTCGGCGATGCCGTGCTACGCCGACGACAAGACCTATCCCTTCAGGTCCGTGCATACGTACATCCACCGCGTCTTCGACGCCTTCGGACCCACGCGCACCTTCTGGGGGACGGACCTGTCGCGATTGCCCGGCAGCTATCGCCAGGGCGTGACCATGTTCACCGAGGAAATGTCCTGGCTGAAGGGCGCTGATCTCGAGGGTGTGATGGGCCGCGGCGTCTGCGAGTGGCTCGGCTGGAAGCTGAGCCGCTAAAGCGCTCGCGTCACCGTCTGCGAGCCGCCGCCCCAGATCGGCAAATAGCTCATCTTGTATCCCGCACCGCCGGCCACGATGGGATGGATGGCATCGGGTGCGCTTGCCACGTCCTGGCCTTCGTCGAACAGATGCTGCTGCACGCGGGCCAGATCCCAGCCGTCGTGGCGGACGATCTTCTGGGCCATTTCGAGGGGCAGCAGGAAGACCTGTTCGCCGCGCTGGTTCTTGCGGCCCATGCCGGACATGACGATGGCAGCGCGCATCGCCGTCGCAATGGGGGAGAGGATGGCCTCGGGCGTGGCGCCTTCGCCGTCGCCGGGCAGCACCTCGGCGGTACCTGAAACGCCCATCACCGTGATGGCGCTGGCGTCGCTGCCGAGGCCGCGCCGGGCGGTCAGCGTCGGGAAGGGACCGTCGTTGCGCTCGGCGAAGCAGAGCGTGTACTTGCCGGGCTGGCCCATGGTGGCCATGTCGCCGATCTCGGGCCGCGCGCCGCCGATGTTGCGGATCACGAGCTGCAGCGCGCGGCCGATGCTCGCGTTGGCGCGGTTGCCGGGGCCGAGGCAGTTGGTGCCGGCATTGATGCCGAGCGATCGCGCCAGCGGGCCGTGCACGCAGAGCGCCACACAGGCCGTGCCTGTCGTCGTGGCGACGCCCAGGATGTTGAAGTCGGGCTCCAGGATCGCCTCGGACGCGGCCAGCACGACCGGCAGCTCGCCGGGCCGCGCGCCTGCGATCACACACTGGTAGGCCACGGCCTGGGGTGTGAGCTCGCCGAACATCGGCGGCAGCATGCCGCGCGATCCGGCGCGATCGACGAGGCCGGCGACCATGGCGTCGAGGCGCGCTCGCGTCGGCGGCACCAGTGGCAGGCCGTCCGACAATTCGGCATCGGCCAGGATCTGTTGCGCGGCCTCCCAGCCCGTCGACTCCGCTACGACGGGCCAGCCGCACCACTCGGTCATTGGATGCGCGTGCAGGCGACCATGGTGCCGCCGAACGACGGGATGAATGCCGAGTGCTTGCCCGGACCGCCCGCCACGGTGATGTGCAGGTCCTGAGGCGAACGGCCGATGCGCAGGTAGTCGCCTTCCGGCTTGTGGCCGGTGCTGGCGTAGGTATCGAGGTTCCCCTGGGAGACGCGCGAGATGTGTATGCGCGAGCGCTGCCACAGCTCCTCGCGGATGGTCTCGATGGTGAAGCCGTCGCGCTTGAGCGTCGCGGCGTGCTCGGGGCCGATGATGATGAAGCTCGGGCCCTTGCCGTACACCGTGTTGGCACCCGGCGTCGCCATGCCGCCGGCGAAGGTCGTCAGCAGGCCATCGCCCGTGGTCGAGCCGTGGTCGTTGAGGTTGTGTGGGCCTTCGCCCGACATCACCGTCACCACGTTGTCGGTCGGCTTGAAGCCGCGCTGCACATGGTAGGGCGTCCAGGGGTTCTCTTCCTCGTTCTCGCCGAAGCAGAAGGTGAACTTGGCGGGATTGCCCTGGGTCGAGCGGTCCATCTCGCCCGGCTTGGCGCCGGCGATGTTGAGCAGCATCAGGCCGAGCGCGCGGCCGATCGTGGCGTTGGCCTGCCAACCCTGGCCGAAGCAGTTGGAGGCGCAGTTGACGTTGAGCTCCTTGCGAATCGGTCCGCTGATCATGACCATCGGCGCGCAGGAATGCGTCGTCGCCAGCGTGCCGTGCAGATTGAAGTCGGGCTCGAGGACGCTGCGAAGTGCTGCCGTCACCACCGGGAAGTATTCCGGCTTGCAGCCGGCCATGACGGCGTTGGCAGCCATCGCCTGGATGGTCGGCACGATCTGGCGCGGCGGCACGGGCGAGTAGGGACGATTGTCGCCGCGCACCGTGTCGACGAACTTCGCCACCTTCGCCTCGGTCGGCACGAAGAGCGGCATGCCGTCGCTCCAGCCCTGCTCGACGGCGAGCTCGTTGAACGCCTCGACATCCATGTCGCCGATGTCGATGACTTCCTGTTCGGCGATGTCCTTCATTTCTTCGTCGCCTCGAGAAGGCCCATGGTCGCGGTTTCGATGCGCTCGCGCAGCTCCTCGGCGTTGAGGCCGCCCACCGGGTGCTTCACGACGATAAGCTTGGGCTCGATCTTGCGGGCTTTCGCCTGGGCAAGCACGAGCGGCTTGAAGGTCTCAGTGGCGATCACGTAGGCCGTGATGCCGAGTTTCTCGAGTTCGATGCTGTCGTGGAAACTCCACGATGAACAGGACCCTCAATCCCCTAATGCAAGGAGCGCCGCGCGATACTTCGTGGCGACAGCCTGGATCAGTTCCTTGGGGGCGGCCTGGCTGGCGCTGTTCTTGGCGTGGAACTCGATGTTGTCGACATTGCGGAAGGCGCTGAGCTTGGCCTTCATGCCCTCGAGCAGTTCGCGCGCATTCGGCTTGGAGTTCGACATGAGCGCGATCGCGTCGGTCGCCCAGTTGATCGGCTTCAGCGCCACCGTGGGGCCCGCGGCGGCCGCGAGACCAAAAGTCGGATTGACGATACGCATGACCACTCCTCTTCAACTCGTTTTGGCCAGAGCCTTCACAACGGCTTTGGCTGCGCGCTGGCCGTCGGCAATGGCAACCGACAGATAGGCACGTCCGCCGGCCCGTACGTCGCCCGCGGCAACGACGGTGGGCGCCGAGGTCCGGCCATCTTCATCGACCACGATATGCCCTGAGGCGTCGCGTGCAAGCGTTTCCGGCAGGAATTCCGCAGCGGGAGACTGACCGACATAGACGAACACTGCGCTGGCCGGAACCGTGTTCCGCGACGTTCCGGATTCGACCACGATGGATTGCAGTCCATCGTTGCCTTCGAGGCCGACGATGCGGCCGTCGATGAAGACGATGCCCTCGGGCTTCTCGTCCGGCGGTGATCCGATCACGGTGACCGAGCCGGCAAGTCCGATCAGCTCCTGCGCTTCGACGGTGGCCCAGCCGTCAGCCCCGGCGACCACGACCGGCAGACCGGTGTATAGCGGGCCATCGCAGGCGGCGCAGTGGGAGATGCCGCGGCCTTCGTATTCGTCCTCGTTGGGAAGGCCAAGCCGGCCCTTGTTGAGGCCGGTCGCGACCACGACGGCGCGGGCCGTGTGGCGCTCGCCCTCAGCCGTCTCGACGATCCACGGACCATTGCCGGAGAGCCTGGTCACTTCGCCGAAGCCGATTTCCACACCAGCGACGACGGCGTCGTCGGTCAGGAGCGAGGCCATCTGCGTGCCAGTGAAAATCTCGTCGAAATCGTGCAGTTCGCCAAGATTGATCAGCACACCGCCTGGGGCGAGCTTGTCGAGGCACAGGCATTTGAGGCCGGCGCGCGCAGCTTCGGTTGCGGCGGTGAGGCCGGCGGGGCCGGCGCCGATGACGATGACATCGTGAGTGGGCGTATCCATGTCGGCACTAATCGGTATTCGGGGTGGGAAGTGCAAGTGGCTTGACTTGGAAGGCGTCATTACCTAGTTATGCTAGGTATGGAAGCCGAAATGCTCAAAGGGCACCTCGATGCCATCGTCCTTGCCGCACTGGAGGCGGGCCCGGCGCACGGCTACGCCATCATCGAAACCATAAAGCGCAACAGCACCAATACTTTCGACCTGCCGGAGGGCACCGTCTATCCGGCGCTTCATCGCCTGGAGGCGGTGGGTTTGCTGTCCAGCGCCTGGATGACGCCGCCCGGAGGCCGCCGCCGCCGCATGTATTCGCTGACCAAGGCGGGCTCGGCCGCCCTCGCGGATCGTCGCAAGGCGTGGGGTCGTTTCTCGCAGGCCGTCGATGCGCTGCTTGGGGGAGGTCGCGCATGGCCGGCGTGATCGACGACTATGTCGCTGCCTTGCGCCGCGACCTTGATTTTGACCCGACGCTCGCCCGCCGCCTCGCGGATGAAGTGGAGTCGCAACTTTGGGAGGCGGCCGAGGCCGATCTGGCGGGGCCGTCACCTGAGGCCGAACGGCGCGCCGTCGCGCGCTTCGGCCTTGCCCGCGAGGTAGCCGCCCAGTTCGCGTCCGACGCCATCGCCCGTCAGGCGAGGCGCAGCTGTATCATGCTGGCGGCCACGGTCGCGGTTACCTTCATCGCGATGCGGCTCCGAGTCATTTGGCTCGACGATCTCGGCGGCTCGGTATCGGCACTGGCACCGCTGATCGATCGCTACGCCTTCATCGCGGCACTGCTGGTCGGCATCGTCGGCTGGTTCGCCTTCCGGCGCTCAGTGCTCCCGTTGGCGGTCTGCCGGGCGGGTCTGGCGGCGTCGATCGCCGCCGGCATCGCGCGTGCCGGCCTTTTCGTCGACGGCGCGCCGCTGCACGTGTTGTTGCCGGCCGCCGGAGAGATCGCGCTGATCGGTCTGCTGTCGTGGCACGTCTTCGGCCTGCACCGGCGCCTGCGACGGACCGCGACTCTGAGGAGGGCAGGATGATGGCCGGGTGGCGGTTGGTCGGGGTCTTGTCGTTCCTGGTGGCGGCGATGGCCGCCGGGCTGGTCATCAGTCACGGCGGTGACGTCGAGGGCTTGCGCGTCGCGATCCGCGCCACGGCCCGGACCTCGCTGGTGCTCTTCGTCCTGGCGTTTACAGCAAGCGCGCTGGTCGAGCTGTTGCCCAGCGAGGCGACGCGCTGGCAGCGCCGCAACCGCCGCTATTTCGGCGTCTCCTTCGCCGTCTCGCATTTCATCCATCTTGGTGTGATCCTGGCGCTGGCGTCGGTCGATCAGGCGCTGTTCTGGAGGCTCACCAATATCTCGACGATCGTGCTGGCCGGCTCGGCCTACCTCTTCATCGCCGCGATGGCGGCGACCTCGTTCGACCGCCCGGCGGCCTGGCTCGGTCCGCGCAAGTGGCGGCTGCTGCACCTCATCGGCGGCTGGTACATCTGGATCAGCTTTGCCATCGCCGTCGGCAAGCGGGTGCCACTCGATCGCTTCTACTGGCCGATGGGGGCGCTCGTGTTGGCCGCCGCCATCGTGCGGTTTCGCCATGTCCCGGCGCGGCCGCCGGCAGGCCGTGATCGGCGCCTCTTAAGGACTCTTACTTCCCCTAGCCCATCGTGCCGACGGCGATATGGTCCGCGATTTGCTCGTAGACCATTAACGCCGGTACATTGGCGGCAAGACCCCGGAACCGTCGTCGGTCACAGGGCAGGGGAAAGCAGGGGCATGGCGTATTTTTCGCAGCAGTTGATCAACGCCATCACGCTGGGTGCGATCTACGGGCTGATCGCCATCGGCTACACGATGGTCTACGGCATCATCGGCATGATCAACTTCGCACACGGCGAAGTCTTCATGATGGGCGCCTTCATCTCGCTGATTGGTTTCATGATCTGCAGCATGCTCGGCATCGGCTCGGCGCCGGTTGCCATCCTGCTCGTGCTGCTGCTGGCCATGGCCTTTTCAGCGGTCTACGGCTGGGCGATAGAACGAACGGCCTATCGACCATTGCGCGGCTCGTTCCGCCTCGCGCCGTTGATCTCGGCCATTGGCGTGTCGATCGCGCTTCAGAACTACGTCCAGCTTGTGCAGGGCGCGCGGCCCAAGCCCGGCGGGCAGGTCGTTTCGGGGGGCTTCAACCTTTTCAGCACCGACGGCTTCGACGTGCGCGTGACCTGGCTGCAGATCATCATCGTGGTGGTGACGGTCGTGCTGATGGCGGGCTTCACCTGGCTGATCGCCCGCACCTCGCTCGGCCGCCAGCAGCGCGCCTGCGAGCAGGACATGAAGATGGCATCACTCCTGGGCGTCAACGTCGATCGCACGATCTCGCTTACCTTCGTGCTGGGCGCGGCGCTGGCTGCCGTCGCCGGCATGCTGTTCCTGATGTACTACGGCGTCATCGACTTCTTCATCGGTTTCCTCGCCGGCATTAAAGCCTTCACCGCCGCCGTCCTCGGCGGCATCGGTTCGCTGCCCGGTGCCATGCTGGGCGGCCTGCTGATCGGGTTGATCGAGGTGTTCTGGGCCGCCTACTTCTCGAGCGAATACAAGGATGTCGCTGCCTTCGCGATCCTCGTCCTGGTGCTGATCTTCCGGCCGAGCGGGCTGCTCGGCAAACCGGAGATCGAGAAGGTCTGAACGCATGGGTTCGCGTTTGCCCCCGATGCTTAAGGACGCGGGCCTCACGGCCTTCGTGGCGGCTGCACTGGGTATCTTCGTCGTAGGTTTCCGTACCGTCGATCAGGGACGTGGGCTGACCTTCGACTATCACCTCGTCGATCTCGCCGTGGCCGTGGTCACGATCTTCTTCGGAAGGCTCGGCCTGTCGCTTGCGGCGGATGGCCTGCGCTGGCCGGCCATGACGTTGGGCGCCGTGATGATCGCGGTGGGAGCGTCGCCGCTCCAGCTTCCGTCGGGTTTCCTGCACTGGTTCGTGGCCCTGGGCGGCGTGCTGCTGGTGATCCGCGGCGCCTGGCCGTGGGCCAACGATGCCATGACCGCAGCGGCACGAGCGCCGTCGGGCGTGACGCTCAGCCGGGCCGGCGCCAAATGGTCAGGCTGGTTGCTCTTGGCAGGCGCGGTGGCGATGCCGTTCACGCCGTTTGCAGACCAGAAGACCATGGACCTCGGCGTGCTGATCCTGACCTACGTAATGCTGGGGTGGGGCCTCAACATCGTGGTCGGCCTCGCGGGCTTGCTCGACCTTGGCTACGTCGCCTTCTATGCCGTCGGTGCCTATTCCTATGCCCTGCTCAGCACGCAGCATGGCTTGGGTTTCTGGGTGGTGCTGCCGTTGGCCGGCATGATGGCGGCGCTGTTCGGTATCGTGCTGGGCTTTCCGGTGCTGCGGCTGCGCGGCGACTATCTCGCGATCGTGACCCTGGGCTTCGGCGAGATCATCCGGTTGGTCATCCTCAACTGGTTCGACCTCACGAACGGTCCGGCGGGCATCGGCTCGATCCCGGGGCCGACGCTGTTCGGCGCGGTATTCGCCGAGACGGCACCGGCGGGCAAGCAGACCGTTTCGGAGATGCTGGGCATTCCCTTCAACGGCATCCACCGGCTGATCTTCCTCTACTACATCATCCTGTTGCTTGCGCTGATCACCAACCTCTTCACCCAGCGCATGCGGCGCCTGCCGGTCGGGCGTGCCTGGGAAGCGCTGCGGGAGGACGAGACGGCTTGTCGGGCGCTCGGCATCAATCCGACCAACACCAAGCTCACGGCCTTTGCCGTCGGCGCCATGTTCGCGGGTTTTGCCGGCTCGTTCTTTGCCGCCAAGCAGCGCTTCATCAGCCCGGAGAGTTTCGTCTTCATCGAGTCGGCGATCATCCTTGCCATCGTCGTGTTGGGCGGCATGGGCAGCCAGATCGGCGTCGTGCTGGCGGCGGTGCTGCTGATCGGCCTGCCGGAATGGTTCCGCGACCTCGGCAACTACCGCATGCTGGCTTTCGGCCTCGCCATGGTGCTGATCATGGTGTTCCGTCCGCGCGGCCTCATCGCCCATCGCGAGCCCTCGCTGCGGCTGCATCCGGTCAGACCGGCAGGCGGCGGATGAACGCGCCGCAAAGCCCGCCTCTCATCGATGTCGAGCATCTCACCATGCGCTTCGGCGGCCTGTTGGCGGTCGACGATGTCTCCTTCGCGGCCCGTCCGCGTGAGATCACTGCCATCATCGGCCCCAACGGCGCCGGCAAGACCACGGTCTTCAACTGCATCACCGGCTTTTATAAGCCAACCGTCGGGCGCCTGACGCTGCGCGGCGGCGATCGCGACTACCTACTGGAGCGTATGCTGGGCCACGAGGTCGGCCAGCGGGCGAAGGTCGCGCGGACCTTCCAGAACATCCGTCTGTTCCCGGCCATGACGGTGCTGGAGAACCTGATGGTGGCGCAGCACAACAAGCTGATGCGCGCCTCCGGCTGGAGCGTGTTCGGCCTGCTGGGACTGGGAAGCTACCGCAAGGCTGAGGAAGCCGGTGTCGAGCTGGCGCGCGATTGGCTCGAACGCATCGAGTTGCTCGACGACGCCGACCGGCCGGCCGGCGAATTGCCCTACGGTGCCCAGCGCCGGCTGGAGATCGCCCGTGCCATGTGCACCGAGCCCCGGCTGCTCTGTCTCGACGAGCCGGCCGCCGGCCTCAATCCCCGCGAGTCGGCACAACTCAACCAGCTCCTGGTCTCGATCCGCGATCGCGACGGCGTCGGGATGCTGCTGATCGAGCACGATATGAGCGTGGTCATGAATATCTCCGACCACATCGTCGTGCTCGACTACGGCCGCAAGATCGCCGAAGGCAGCCCGGCCGAAGTTCAGGACGATCCCGCCGTGATCCGTGCCTATCTCGGCACCGACGACGAGGCGATCGATGGCTGAGCCGCCGATCCTCTCAGTGAAAGGCGTGGAAACCTTCTATGGCGCCATCCAGGCGCTTCATGGCGTCGACCTCGAGGTCGCCAAGGGCGAGATCGTGGCCCTGATCGGCGCCAACGGTGCGGGCAAGTCGACCCTGCTGATGACCATTTGCGGCAGCCCACGCGCCCGGGCGGGCACGATCCGGCTCGACGGCGAGGACATCACGGCGTTGCCGACGCACGAGATCGTGCGGCGCGGCGTGGCCCAGGTGCCGGAGGGACGGCGGATCTTCCCGCGCATGAGCGTGTTCGAGAACCTTCAGATGGGCGCCACGCTCGTCTCTCCGGCGCACTTCGCCCGCGACCTCGAGCGGGTGTTCGCGATGTTCCCGCGGCTCGCCGAGCGGCGCGACCAGCGTGGCGGCACGCTGTCGGGCGGCGAGCAGCAGATGTTGGCGATCGGCCGGGCGCTGATGAGCCGGCCGCGGCTCCTGCTGCTCGACGAGCCGTCGCTCGGCCTGGCGCCGCTGATCGTGCGCCAGATCTTCGAGGTGATCGGCCGGATCGCGCGGGAGGAGGGGATGACGATCTTCCTGGTCGAGCAGAACGCCTATCACGCGCTTCGCCTGGCCGACCGTGGCTATGTGCTGGCCAATGGACGGGTCCGGTTGAGTGGCGCCGGCCGCGAACTGCTCGCAAATGCCGAAGTCAGGGCGGCCTATCTCGAGGGCGGTCACGGATGAGCCTGCCCCCATGAACCCAATCGACACCTTCATGTTCGACTGGTTCGGCGACACGCTGTTCAACGTGCTGCTGTTGAACCTGGTGGTGATCGGGCCGGCGTCGTTCGCGGCCGGCCATGCCGTCGCCACGACCTGGCGGCATTGGGCCCAGATGGTGTTTTACACCGGGCTTCTTTCGGCAACGCTGCGCTTTCTCGACTATGCCCTGGCGGGTGGGGAGTTGTGGTCAGTGGCGGGCTTTTTGCTGGGCTGGGGCGTCCAGATGGCGATCGGCGCCTTCGCCTACCGCCTGACGCAGACCCGGCAGATGGTCCGCCAGTATCCCTGGCTCTACCAGCGCAAAGGCTTGCTGGGCTGGGAGGAGCGGCACTAATCTAGCGGCAATGCTCCACATCCGTGGAGGGGCTCAAGCAGGGGAGACAAGCATGAAGAAAACCTACGGTATGCTCGCCGTCGCAGCGATCGCCCTGATGGCGACGCCGGCGCTGGCGCAGATCAAGATCGGAACCGCAGGCCCGATGACGGGCTCGAACGCCGCGTTCGGTGAACAGCTCAAGCGTGGCGCCGAGATGGCCGTGCAGGACATCAACGCCGCCGGCGGCGTGAACGGCCAGAAGCTCCAGCTCATCATCGGCGACGACGCCTGCGATCCCAAGCAGGCGACGGCGGTTGCCAACAAGATGGTGTCGGACAAGGTAGCCTTCGTGGCCGGACACTTCTGCTCGGGCTCGTCGATCCCCGCGTCGGACATCTACAAGGAAGGCAAGATCCTGCAGATCACGCCGGCCTCGACCAATCCGAAGCTGACGGACGACGCTGCCGCCAAGGGCAACACCACGGTGTTCCGCACCTGCGGCCGTGACGACGTGCAGGGCGCCACGGTCGGCGCCTACATCAACAAGTTCCACAAGGGCGGCAAGGTCGCGATCCTTCACGACAAGTCGCCCTACGGCAAAGGCGTGGCCGACGAGACCAAGAAGGCCCTGAACAAGTTCGGCATCCGCGAGACGATGTACGAGGCCTACAACGACACCGACAAGGACTTCGCCGCGCTGATCAACAAGATGAAGCAGGCGAAGATCGACATCATCGTTCTCGGTGGCTACCACACCGCGGGCGCGCTGATCATCAAGCAGGCACGCGAGCAGGGCCTGGCGGCGCAGATGATGGGCTTCGACTCGCTCGAGACCGCCGAGTTCGCTCAGCTGGGCGGCACGGCGACCAACGGCGTGCTGATGTCGTTCCCGCCCAAGGCCGAGGACGATCCGAAGAATGCCGCGTTGGTGAAGAAGTTCGTCGACTCCAAGTACAATCCCGAGGGCTACACGCTGTTCAGCTACGCCGCCGTCAAGGTGTGGGCCGACGCCGCCAACAAGGCGAAGTCGACCGATGCCGCCGCCGTGGCCGCTGCGCTGCGCGGGGGCAAGTTCGACTCGGCCGTCGGCGTCCTTGAGTTCGACGCCAAGGGCGACATCAAGAATGCGATCTACGACATCTACGTCTGGAAAGACGGCAAGTCGTTCCCGACCGTCAAGTAAGCCTCGCGACCCGACAGGAAAGGCCCGGCGCACGCCGGGCCTTTCTCTTTAGGATTCAGCGTCTTGTGGTTCACTTCCCACGATTTTGGGGGCCGGTGGCGCGGCTACCCCGGATATGGTATCCGGGGTCTCAACAGCTAGAGGGGATCGATCGTCGAGATGGCGGGGGCCACCATCGCGGTCGCGTCGGATCATGCCGGCTTCGACCTGAAGGAACTGCTCAAGCGTGACCTGCAGCAAGCGGGCCACGACGTGCTCGACCTCGGCACAAATTCGACCGAATCCGTCGACTATCCCGACTTCGGCAAGGCCATGGCCGAGGCCATCGGCTCGGGCAAGGCGGCGCGCGGCGTCCTGGTCTGCGGCACCGGCATCGGCATTTCGATCGCTGCCAACCGCCATCCCAAGGTGCGGGCCGCCCTCGTGCACGACGTCACCTCGGCCAAGCTGTCGCGCGAACACAATGACGCCAATGTCGTGGCTTTCGGTGCGCGCCTGATCGGGACGGAGACCGCGCGCGAGGCGCTGAAGGTTTTTCTGGATACTGAATGGGCCGGCGGCCGTCATGCCGGCCGCGTTGCCAAGCTTTCGAAGGGCTGAAGAAATATGAGCCAAGCTGCTGCCAAGATGTACGACTCGCCATTGCCAATGTTCACCAGGAGCCTGGCTGAAGCCGATCCTGCGATCGACGCGGTGGTGAAGGGCGAACTGCATCGCCAACGCGAGCAGATCGAGTTGATCGCGTCGGAGAACATCGTGTCGCGCGCGGTGCTCGAGGCGGCCGGCTCGGTGCTTACCAACAAGTATGCCGAGGGCTATCCCCGCCGACGCTACTACGGCGGCTGCGAGGAGGTCGACAAGGCCGAGGACCTCGCCATCGAGCGCGCCTGCAAGCTGTTCAACTGCACCTTCGCCAACGTCCAGCCGCACTCCGGCGCGCAGGCCAACCAGGCCGTGTTCATGGCGCTGCTCAAGCCCGGCGACACTTTCATGGGCATGGCGCTCGATCAGGGCGGCCATCTCACGCACGGCTCGCCGGCCAACCAGTCGGGCAAGTGGTTCAAGGTCGTGTCCTACGGCGTGAAGCCCGACACCCACCTGATCGACTACGAGCAGATGGAAGAGGTGGCGCGTCGCGAGAAGCCGAAGCTGATCGTGGCCGGCGCCTCGGCCTACTCGCGCCACATAGACTGGGCGCGCTTCCGCAAGGTGGCGGACGAGATCGGCGCCTTCTTCATGGTCGACATGGCGCACTATGCCGGCCTGGTCGCGGCCGGCGTCTATCCCACCCCGCTGCCGCACGCCCATGTCGTGACCACGACGACACACAAGACGCTGCGTGGCCCACGCGGCGGCATGATCCTTTCGAACGACGCCGAGATCGGCAAGAAGATCAACTCGGCGGTGTTTCCGGGCCTGCAGGGCGGCCCACTTATGCACATCATCGCCGGCAAGGCGGTGGCATTCGGCGAAGCGCTGCGGCCCGACTTCAAGATCTATGCCCAGAACGTCATCGACAATGCCCGTGCGCTCGCCGCCGCGCTGACCGAACGAGGCCTAAAAATCGTCTCGGGCGGCACCGACAGCCACGTCATGCTGGTCGATCTGCGTCCGAAGAAGGCGACCGGCGTTTCGGCCGAGAAGGTCCTCGACCGCGCCGGCATTACCACCAACAAGAACAGCATTCCGGGCGACCCGGAGAAGTACACGATCACGTCGGGCGTGCGCCTGGGATCGCCGGCCGGCACGACGCGAGGTTTCGGCGTTGCCGAGTTCCGCCAGATCGGCCACCTGATCGCCGACGTGCTCGACGGCATCGCCAAGAACGGCCCGGACGGCGACGCCCAGGTCGAACAGGAAGTACGGGGCAAGGTCCACGCGCTTTGCGCCCGCTTTCCGATCTACCGCGACTGACAACGCGCAAAGACAGAAAATAACAGGGGGACTAAATGCGCTGTCCATTCTGCGGTCACGAGGACACTCAGGTTAAGGACTCGAGACCGACTGACGACAATTCCGCAATCCGCCGCCGGCGCTACTGCCCGTCGTGCGGCTCGCGCTTCACCACCTTCGAGCGCGTGCAGCTGCGCGAACTCACGGTCGTGAAGAAGAACGGCCAGCGCGTGCAGTTCGATCGCGACAAGCTCGCGCGTTCGATCTCGGTGGCCTGCCGCAAGCGGCCGGTCGATCCCGAGCGCGTGGAGCGCGTGGTCAACGGCATCGTGCGGCGCCTCGAAAGCTCCGGCGAGAGCGAGATTCCCTCGACCCAGATCGGCGAACTGGTGATGGACGCGCTGCGCGCGCTCGATCCGGTGGCCTATGTGCGGTTCGCCTCGGTCTATCGCAATTTTCGCGAGGCCCGGGACTTCGAGGAGTTCATCTCCGATCTCGCCGAGACGGCCAGCCTCAAGGACTGACGCGATGATGCGCGCGGCGCTCGCGCTGGCGCGCCGTTCGCTCGGGCGCACCTGGCCTAATCCGGCCGTGGGCTGTGTGATCGTGCGCGACGGGCGCGTGATCGCGCGCGGTCGCACTCGGGATGGTGGCCGCCCGCATGCCGAAGCCGATGCGATCGCCAACGCGCAGGAGTCCCTGATAGGCACGACGGTCTATGTGACGCTCGAGCCGTGCGCGCATCACGGCAAAACGCCGCCGTGTGCCGACGCCTTGATCGCGGCCGGCGTCGGCCGTGTCGTGTCGGCGCTGGAAGATCCCGATCCACGTGTCAAAGGTCAGGGGCATGCGCGCCTGGTGGCGGCGGGTATCAAGGTTGAGGTCGGCGAGGGCGCGGCGGCAGCGGCCGAGATCAACGCCGGCTTCTTCCTGCGCGTGAAGGAGGGCAGGCCGCTCTTTCATCTCAAGATCGCAAGCTCGCTCGACGGCCGGATCGCCACGGCCTCGGGCGAGAGCCGTTGGATCACCGGTGAGGCGGCGCGGGCCGACGGTCATCGGCTGCGCAGCCTTCATGACGCGATCCTGGTCGGGTCCGGCACCGTCGCTGCAGACGATCCCGAGCTTACCTGCCGCCTGCCGGGCCTCGGCGCCTACTCGCCGGACCGCATCGTGCTCGATTCGGCGGCGGGCATGTTGGCTCAATCCAAACTTGCGGTTACCGCGCGCGCGACGCCGGTGCTCCTGTTCCACGCCGGCGCGCCAGCTTCGCAGGCGGCGCGGTTGCGCGAGAAGGGGATCGAGGTCATTGAGGTACCGGCGGACGGCGAGGGCCGGGTCGACGTTGCGGCGGTGGCCAATGCGCTCGGCGGTCTCGGATATTCGAGCGTGCTGATCGAGGGCGGCGGCCGGATTGCGGCGGCCTTCCTGAACGCGGGCCTCGTCGACCGGATCAGCAGTTATCGCGCGGGGATCGTCCTGGGGGAGGACAGCCGCTCTGCGGTCGGACCCCTGGCGTTCGACCGCCTCGATTTCGCGCCCCGGTTCAGGCTGGTTTCCAGTCGGACCGTAGGCACCGACACACTGGAAACCTGGTACAGGCGGACTTAAATACAACCATGTTCACGGGCATCGTCACGGATATCGGCGAGATCGTCACGGTGGCGCCGGGCGGACAGGCGGGCGCCAAGGCCGGTGATCGCCGGTTCGTGGTCCGCACCAAACACGACATGAAGCCGATCGCCATCGGCGCGTCAATCGCCTGCTCCGGCTGCTGCCTCACTGTGGTCGAGAAGGGGATCGAAAAGGGCGGCGATTGGTTTGCCGTCGAAGTCTCTGGCGAGAGCCTGGCCAAGACGCATCTTGGCGACTGGGCGGTCGGCAGCCGGATCAACCTGGAACTGTCTCTGAAGCTCGGCGACGAGCTGGGCGGGCACCTCGTCTACGGTCACGTCGATGGCGTCGGTAAAGTCGTTTCCATGACGCGCGAGGGCGGCAGCGTGCGCTTTGTGTTCGAAGCCCCTGCGGACATCGCGCGCTTCATTGCCGCCAAGGGCTCGGTGGCCATCGACGGTATTTCCCTCACGATCAACGAAGTCGACGGCAACCGCTTCGGAGTGAACGTGATTTCCCACACCCAGATTGCTACGACCCTGGGACAGGCCAAAATCGGCCAGCGGGTCAACCTTGAGGTCGATATGCTCGCGCGTTACGTTGCGCGATTGTTGGAGCATGGAAAATCATGAGCGCGCTCGAAAAGGACGCCTGGCGGATCACCTTCGGCGAAGTGAAGGCCGCCGCCGAGGACATCATCGAGGAGGCCCGCAAGGGCCGGATGTTCATCCTTGTCGATGACGAGGACCGCGAGAACGAGGGCGATCTCGTGATCCCGGCTCAATGGGCGACGCCTGAAGCCATCAACTTCATGGCCAAGCATGCCCGTGGCCTGATTTGCCTCGCCATGACCCGCGAGCGCGTCGAGCAACTCGGCCTGCCGCTGATGGCGCAGAACAACGGGACCCGGCACCAGACCGCCTTCACCGTCTCGATCGAGGCGCGCGAGGGCGTGACCACCGGCATCTCCGCCGCCGACCGTGCGCGCACCGTCGCGGTCGCGATCGACCCGTCGTGCGGCCCGCAGGATATCGTGACGCCGGGCCACGTCTTCCCGCTGGTCGCCCGCGATGGCGGCGTCCTCGAGCGCACCGGCCACACCGAATCGGCCGTCGACCTCGCGCGCCTGGCGGGCCTCACCCCGGCCGGCGTGATCTGCGAGATCATGAACGACGACGGCACGATGGCCCGTCGCAACGATCTCATCACCTTCGCCCAGCGCCACGGGCTCAAGATCGGCACCATCGCCGACCTGATCGCCTACCGTCGCCGCTACGACTCGATCGTGAAGCGCATCAGCGAGACCGCGCTCGACAGCACCTACGGTGGCGACTTCCGCTGCGTGGTGTACGTGAACAAGGTGACGATGGCGCAGCACGTGGCGCTGGTGAAGGGCGATCCCGCTACGGGCGGCCCGATCATGGTGCGCATGCACGCCGTCAATCTCTTCACCGATACGCTGGGCCAGCGCAGCGGCGGCCGCGGCGGCGAGATCGAGGCCTCGATGCGCGAGATCTCCAAGGAAGGCCGCGGCATCATCGTGCTGATCCGCGAGCCGCTCACCGTCGTGCTGGCCGAACAGCGCCGCCGCGCCGGCGAGCCGATCGCGCCGGCCGGCCAGGAACTGCGCGACTACGGCGTCGGCGCCCAAATCCTGATCGATCTCGGCGTCAAGGAAATGGTGCTGCTGACCAACAGCAAGAAGAGCGTGGTCGGCCTCGAAGGCTTCGGCCTCAAGATCACCGGCCAGAAGCCCGTACCCGGCCGCCCGTCGCAGAAATCCCCGCCGCAGAATTCATAGCGCGCTGAACATGTCGACACGGACGGAAACCCCGACGGCCCGACCGGCGGTCGACGGCGTCAAGGGCGCGCGCATCCTGATCGTCGAGTCGCGCTACTACACCGACATCGCCGATGCGCTGATCACCGGGGCCGAGCGCGAGATCAAGAAGAACGGCGCCACGTCCGAGCGCATCGTGGTGCCCGGTGCTTTCGAGATTCCGGGCGCCATCGCGCTGGCGGCAGGCCACTACGATGGCTTCGTGGCTTTGGGTTGCGTCATCCGCGGCGAGACCACGCACTACGATTACGTCTGCGGCGAGAGCGCCCGCGGCCTGATGGACCTCTCCGTGCGCGACCGGCTGGCGATCGGCTATGGCATCGTCACGGTCAACAATGCCGACCAAGCCTGGGCGCGCGCCGCCATCGACCGCGGCGATAAGGGCGGCGACGCTGCTCACGCCTGCCTCGCCATGGTGGCGCTCGGCCGCCGTTGGCGGAAAACGTGAGCGACCAACCGACGCCCAGTCGCAGTCCGAGCCGTCGCCAGGCGGCGCGACTGGCTGCCGTTCAGGCGCTGTACCAGTGGCAGGAAGGCCAGCACGGGCCGGCGGAGATCATCGAGCAGTTTCTGGGCGTACGGACCGGCGAAACAGGTGAGGGCGGCATGCGCCGTGATGCCGATCGGCCGCTGTTCAAGGACGTGGTCGAAGGCGCCGCGCAGCACAAGGACGAGCTCGAGCAGATCGTATCCGCGGCGCTGGCTCAGGACTGGACCTGGGCGCGCATCGACCGTCTGGTGCGGGCGATCCTGCTGGCCGGCGCCTATGAGCTGGTTCACCGCGGCGACGTGCCGCCGCGTGTGGTCATCAACGAGTATGTCGAGATCGCGCACGCCTTCTACGACCAGGGCGAACCCAGCTTCATCAATTCCGTGCTCGACCGCGTGGCGCGCCAGGTGCGACCGGCCGAACTCGTGAAGTGACCGGAATGGCGTCCCGCCGCCGAGTGGGTGAGTTCGAGCTGATTGCCCGCCATTTCGCGCCACTTGCCCGGAGTTTCGCCGGCGCCGGCGGTCTCGAAAGCGACAATGCCTTCCTCGCCTCGGACCGACGCCACGACACCGCGGTGAAAACCGACACTGTGGTCTCTGGCGTCCATTTCCTCGACGATGAAGCGCCGGAACGCGTGGCGGCAAAGGCGCTCCGGGTGTGTCTGTCGGATCTCGCGGCCGGCGGCGCCGCGCCGCTCGCCTATCAATTATCTCTGGCGCTGCCCAAGGGCTGGCAGGAGCGGTGGGTCCAGAGTTTTGCTCGCGGGTTGGCGGCGGATCAGCGCCGCTACGGCATCGTGCTCTGCGGCGGCGACACCGTCGTGACGCCGGGCCCGCTCACCATCACCATCACGGCCTTCGGCACGGTGCCGCGCGGCAAGGGCCTGGGACGCACGGGCGCCCGCATCGGCGACGAACTTTGGGCGAGCGGCACGATCGGCGATGGGGCGCTGGGCCTGCTGGCTGCGCGTGGCGGGCTGAAGTGGCTGGGCGTGCGCGACCGCAAGATGCTGGAGGACCGCTACCGCCTGCCGCGGCCACGCACTGCGCTGGGAAAGCGCCTGATCGGCATCGCGCGCGCCGCAGCCGATGTTTCCGACGGATTGCTGGCCGATGCCGGCCACGTCGCCGCGGCGTCGCGGCTCGCCGTGCACATCGAACGTGAGCAGCTGCCGTTGTCCGGTGCCGCCCGGCGGGCGCTCGACCTCGCTCCGGCGTTGTGGGCGAACGTGCTGGGCGGGGGCGACGATTATGAGCTTGTGATCGCCGTGCCACCGCGCAAGCGGGTGGCGTTGCTGGCGGCGGCACGCCTCGCCGGCGTGCCGGTGACGCCGATCGGCCGCTTTGAGCGGGGCAGCGGCGCGCGGCTGACGGTCGGCGGCAAGACCATGAAGGTGCCGCGCGCGGGTTACGTTCACTTTTGATGAATACGCGGCCGCGCATTTCATAGCTGGACTGCACCCGGCGCGCAGCAATCACGGCTATTTGCTTGGGACGCCAAGGGCACCGGACTAGAGTGCGCGCCCAATGGACGGTTCGACCAATCTTCAGGAAACGCCCGCGGCGCCTACGCGGATACCGCCGCGATCGCTGCGCAACATCGCGCTTCTGGCGATGTGTCAGGCCCTGACCCAGAGCAGCAACACGCTGATGTTCGCCTCGTCGGCGCTGGCGGTGCTCACCATCGTCTCGCCCGAGATGCGCATGTGGGCGAACCTGCCGATCACCATGCAGCATCTCGGCGTCATGCTGACGGTGTTTCCAGCGTCGATGCTGATGATGCGGCGTGGCCGCAAGTTCGGTTTCCGCACCGGCTCGGTCATGGGCATGGTGGGCGCGTCTCTGGCCGCACTGGGGCTCGGCCTCGCCAGTTTCCCGCTGATGTGCCTGGGCGGCATTTTCCTCGGCAATGCCATCGCCAACATGCAGCTCTATCGCTTTGCCGCCGTCGAGCTGGCCCCCGGCGCGTTTCGCGCCCAGGCCATCTCCTACGTGACGGCGGGCGGCGTGATCGCCGGTATCGTCGGGCCCAGCCTGGCACGTTTCACGCCGGACCTCTGGATCCCGCTGTTTCAGGCGAGCTTCGTGGCCGTCGTCTTTGTCCACATCCTCGTCTTCATCATTCTGGGCTTCATCGAGTTTCCCGCCGTGAAGCCGGAGGACACCGCCGGGCCGCAACGCCCGCTGTTCGAGATCGTGAAGCAGCCGGCCTACATGGTGGCCTGCGGCGGCGCCATCATCGCCTTTGGCGTGATGTCGTTCGTCATGGCGGCCTCACCGCTGGCCATCGTCCAGTGCGGCTTGAGCCGGACCGAGGCGCCGATCACTATCTTCGTGCACGTCATGGGCATGTTCGTGCCGTCGTTCTTCACCGGCCACCTGATCGCCCGCTTCGGCATCTTCAATGTCATGACCGCCGGCGTGGCGATCCTAGTCGCCGGCGTGGCGGTGGCCCTGATGGGGGTGACCGAATGGCACTTCCGGATCACCATGACCCTGAATGGCCTGGGCTGGAATTTCCTGTTCGTCGGCGCCACCACGCTGCTCACCACCACCTACCGGCCGTCCGAGCGCGGAAAGGCCCAGGCTTTCAACGATTTCATGGTCTTCGGCGTGACCACCGTGGCGAGCCTGATGGCCAGCGTGGTCCTGGAACTCGAAGGCTGGGCCGTCCTCAACTATGTGGCGCTGACCCTGGTTCTCGTTGCCCTGGCCTTCATCACCGTCTTCCGGCTGCGGCATCCTTCCCGCGTTTGACGCCAAGTCTTTGAGGCAATGGGATTATTCCCACTGCCTCAGTTGCGCGGACGGGGCCGTTCTGTCATTTTCCGCCCGCCTCGCGCCGGGGGGAGTTTATGACTTCGGCGAGCGCAGGGCTGAAAATGCCGAAAAAACAATAGGTTAGAAACGATGTCTTCTGTTCTTATGGCCGTCATCGGCTGCGGCGTGATCGCCGTGCTGTATGGCGTCGTTACCGCGTCGCGGGTCATGGCCGCCGATGCGGGCACTCCGCGCATGCAAGAGATCGCTCAGGCCATCCAGGAAGGTGCGGGCGCCTATCTGCGGCGCCAGTACACGACGATCGCGATCGTGGGCGTCGTCGTCCTCGTCATCCTCGCTGCCCTGCTCGGCAAATACTCGGCCGTCGGCTTCCTGATCGGCGCCGTGCTGTCGGGTGCCACCGGCTTCATCGGCATGAACGTGTCGGTGCGCGCCAATGTGCGTACCGCCGTGGCGGCCCAGAAGAGCCTGGCCCAGGGCCTCGACCTTGCCTTCAAGGCAGGTGCGGTGACCGGCATGCTGGTCGCGGGCCTCGCCCTGATCGGCGTCGGCGGCTACTACGCCATCCTGCTCAAGATGGGTGTCCCCGGCGGCAGCCGCGACATGATTGACGCGCTGGTCTCGCTGGGCTTCGGCGCCTCGCTGATCTCGATCTTCGCCCGTCTCGGCGGCGGCATCTTTACCAAGGGTGCGGATGTCGGCGGCGACATGGTCGGCAAGGTAGAGGCGGGAATTCCCGAAGATGACCCGCGCAACCCGGCCACCATCGCCGACAACGTCGGCGACAACGTCGGTGATTGCGCCGGCATGGCCGCCGATCTGTTCGAGACCTACGCGGTGACGGTCGTCGCCACGATGGTCCTTGCGTCGATCTTCTTCGCCGCAGACCCGATGCTGGTCTCCAAGCTGATGGCCTATCCGCTGGCGATCGGTGGCGCCTGCATCATCACCTCGATCATCGGCACCTACTTCGTCCGCCTCGGCGCGAACGGCAACATCATGTGGGCGATGTACAAGGGCGTGATCGTGGCAGCGGTGCTGTCGATCCCGGCCATCTACCTCGTCACCGACTACCTGGTTGGCATGGGCTCCGTGCTGAAGGTGGGGGACAAGTCGTTCACCGGCATGTCGCTGTTCTACTGCTCGCTGGTGGGCCTCGCCATCACCGGCATCATCGTCTGGATCACCGAGTACTACACCGGCACCGACTACCGTCCGGTCAAGGCCGTCGCCAAGGCGTCGGTCACCGGTCACGGCACCAACGTCATCGCGGGTCTCGCGATGTCGATGGAAGCCACGGCCGGACCTGCGCTGTTGATCTGCGCCGGCATCGTGATCTGCTACGTGCTGGCCGGCCTGTTCGGCATCGCCATCGCCACGACCGCCATGCTGGCGCTCGCCGGCATGGTGGTGGCGCTCGACGCCTACGGCCCGGTCACCGACAACGCCGGTGGCATCGCCGAAATGGCAGGCCTGCCGAAGGAAGTGCGCAAGAACACCGACGCGCTCGACGCCGTCGGCAACACCACCAAGGCCGTTACCAAAGGCTACGCCATTGCCTCGGCTGGCCTCGGTGCACTGGTGCTGTTCGCGGCTTACACGTCGGACCTCGACTACTTCATCGCGCAGGGCAAGCTCGGCATCACGGCGGTCGATTTCTCGCTCAAGAACCCGTACGTCGTGGTCGGTCTGCTGATCGGCGGCGGCCTGCCGTACCTGTTCGGCGGCATGTCGATGCTGGCCGTCGGGCGCGCCGCCCAATCGGTGGTCGAGGAGGTGCGTCGCCAGTTCAAGGAGAAGCCCGGCATCATGGCGGGCACGGATCGGCCGGACTACGGCCGCGCCGTCGACATGCTCACCAAGTCGGCGATCAAGGAGATGATGATCCCGTCGCTGCTGCCGGTGCTGTCGCCGATCGTGCTGTTCTTCGTGATCGCGGCAATTGCCGGTCGGTCCGATGCCTTTGCGGCCGTCGGCGCCATGCTGCTCGGCGTCATCGTCACGGGTATCTTCGTCGCCATCTCGATGACGGCGGGCGGCGGTGCCTGGGACAATGCCAAGAAGTACATCGAGGAAGGCCATTTCGGCGGCAAGGGATCCGAGGCTCACAAGGCCGCGGTGACCGGCGACACCGTCGGCGACCCGTACAAGGACACGGCCGGCCCGGCCGTGAACCCGATGATCAAGATCACGAACATCGTGGCCCTGCTGCTGCTCGCCGTCCTCGCACACTAAGACAGCGACCCCGAACGCTACGGAAAAGCCCCGGTCCATGGACCGGGGCTTTTTCTATGCTCCGTCGATGCGCGAGGCCTCTGCGCGTAGCCTCAGATCCCACCGCCGCTGGTCGATGCACCCTGGTTGGTCGGGTTCTTGCCGGCCGGATTGAACTTGCCGACGTTGCCCAGGATCTGTTCCAGCGCCGTCAGTTCCTTGCCCGAGGTCGGCGTAATGCGCTGGACCATGGCGATGCTCTCGGCATCCTTCAGATCGTAGTTCTTGATGCCCTGGATGCGTCCGGAGTCGTTGAACGTGACCTGGATCACCTTCTGTTCGCTGATCACGGGCTTCAGGAAGGCGAACGATTCCTGGGTTTCGCTGATGTAGTACCAAATGTTCGGATTGAAGGTGGAGACCGCCGAGGGCGAGCCGACGAGCCGGATGACGTCCTCGCGGCTCTGGGTGCCCACTTCGAGTTTCTCAACCGAACCAGGCGTCGGGGCGAAACCCCGTTGATTGAAGCTGGGGTCGCAGCCGGGGAGCGCCAGCAGGAGGGGGGCGAGCAGGGCGCCGGCGAGGGCGAAGGGGGTAATGCGGCGCATGGGCATGTCTTGCGTAGGGCTTGGGTTCCGGGGAAAGACGGTGCACAACATGTCGTGATGGTCGTTCCGGGTCAACTTGGGCCCGTGGCCGCAGGGAGCTGGGTCGTGTTCCGCCGCAAGAGTGCCGAAGACAAATTTGCTGCTGCTTTCTACACGCGGACCGCGGAGCACGCGCGCCTGCCGGAATTGTTCGATGCCTGCGGCATTCCCGACACACTCGACGGCCGCTTCGATGCGCTGGCTTTGCACGCAGCGCTCGCCATCGACCGACTGCGTCGCGAGCCGGACGGCGAGCGGCTTGCGCAGGCCTTCTTCGATGCCATGTTTCGCCACCTCGATATCACCTTGCGTGAACTCGGCGTCCAGGACCTGGGCGTGGGGCGGCGGATCAAGATCATGGCTGAGGGGCTTCACGGCCGGGCCCTCGCCTACCGTGAAGCCCTGGCCGGCGCCCCGACACCGCTGGCCGAGGTCTTGCGGCGCAACGCCTATGGCGGTAGGCAGCCTGTTGATGACGCCGTGGTGGGCCGGCTCGAAGTCCATGTCCGCGCCTATGCCGAAAAACTTGCCGATACGCCTCGCAATGATCTGATAAAGTAGATTAATAGAATGTCAGAACGTATTGAAATAAATAGCAAATCAGAGATTGAACGTATCATCGACCTCGATCGCTTGGGCAGATCCGGCTCAGCCGTGGAGATTGTCGCCAGCGAGAGCGAATGCGCGGCCCTGGCCAAGCGGTTCGGCTTTCTCGCTCTTCAGGGATTCGCGGCCCGTGTGACGGTCGATCTGCAGCCGGGCGATCAGGTCGTCGTCGAGGGTCGGTTGCGGGGAAAGATCTTGCAGGCCTGCGTTTTGAGCCTGGAGCCGGTGACGCAGGAACTCGACGATGCCTTCCGTATCGTCTTCCAGAAGGATCTGGCCGAGGAGCACGATCCGGAAAGCGGCGAGGCCGTGCTGAACGCCCAGGCCGACGCGCCGGAGCCTCTGGCCGGAAATATGCTCGATGTCGGCGAAATCGTCGCCGAACAGCTCTCGCTGGCCGCCGAACCTTATCCGCGCCGGCCCGGTGTGAAACTGGCGGATGTCCTGCCCAAGCCCAGGGGCGGGCCCCGGCGCGGCGCGCCCGGTCAGCAGCGTCATCCTTTCGCCGGTCTGGCTGCCCTCAGAGACAAGCCTCGCCGCGACCGCTAAACTGTTGCAGTGGTGGAACGATTTAGCTAGAGAAGGCCGCCCGCCGCGCCGCTAGAGCGCGGCTCAGCTTTTTGGGGCCTGCGTTGGCGCGGCCCTGTCGTGGAGATCGTTATGGCCGTTCCCAAGAAAAAGATTTCGAAATCCCGCCGCAACATGCGCCGGTCCCACCACGCTGTGCCGATCATGGCATTCATCGAATGCAAGAATTGCGGTGAGCACAAGCGGCCGCACATGGTCTGCTCGCACTGTGGGTACTACCGCGAGGACATGCCGGTCCTGACCGACGCGACGTCGGCCGAGAAGTAGGCCGCAGCGCGCCGCCGGCAATGCGCTGGCAAACGATAGGCAGAGCATCCCCGTGAGCGTGGGCAAGGTCGTTCTGGCACTCGACGGAATGGGCGGCGACAATGCGCCCGAAGTCGTCGTGAACGGAGCCGATATCGCCCGTGAACGCTATCCCGGCTCGTCGTTCCTGCTGTTTGGAGATCCGGCCCGGCTGAAGCCGCTGGTCGACCGGCGCAAGGGTCTGGCGCAGGCCCTCGAGATCGTGCCTGCCGAAGATGTGGTCAGCGCCGACGACAAGCCGTCCTTCGCGCTTCGCCGACGCCGCCAATCGAGCATGTGGCTGGCCGTCGACGCCGCCGCCCAGGGGCGTGCCGACACGGTGGTGTCGGCCGGCAACACTGGCGCCCTGCTGGCCATTTCCATGGTTGCCATGCGTATGCTCGAAGGCGCGCACCGGCCGGCACTGGCCTCATTCATGCCGACCAGCCGGGGCGAAACCGTCATGCTGGACCTCGGCGCCAACCTCGAGTGCGATGCCGACAATCTTGCCCAGTTCGCCGTCATGGGCAGCGTATTCGCCCGGGTCCTGCTGGGCATCAGCGAGCCGACGGTGGGCCTGCTGAATGTCGGCTCCGAGGAATTGAAGGGACACGAGGAACTGCGGCAGGCGGCCATGATGCTGCGCCGCGAAGGCTCGCCGGTCTCCTTCCATGGCTTTGTCGAGGGCAACGACATTGGTGCCGGCAAAGTGGACGTCGTCGTCACCGACGGCTTCACCGGCAACGTCGCGCTGAAAACCATCGAAGGCACGGCAAAGCTTTATACGAGTTACGTGCGCGAAGCGTTCCGGACGTCGACCTTCGCCAAAATCGGCGCTCTCTTCGCCTCAGGCGCCTTGGTTAAAATGGTCAAGCGTGTCGACCCAAGACGCTACAATGGCGGCGTTTTCGTGGGCCTCGATGGGGTTTGCGTGAAGAGCCACGGCGGGACCGATGCGCTGGGTTTCGCCTACGCCATCGGGATGGCGATCGACATGGTGCGCTACGACTACAAGAGCAAGCTCGTCGAAGGGTTGGCCAGGTTGCACGCAATGCCGTCGACGGCTGAAGCGCCAGTGCTGCAGGCGGGCGGAGGAGGCACGTGATTCGATCCGTCGTCCAGGGATGCGGCTCCTATCTGCCGGAGCGGGTTGTTACCAACGCCGATCTTGCCAAGAAGATGGATACCTCCGACGAGTGGATCCAGCAGCGTACCGGCATTCGTCAGCGCCACATCGCGGCCGATGGCGAGATGACGTCGCATCTGGCGCTCAAGGCCTCCGAGCGGGCGCTCGAGCATGCCGGCCTGAAGGCGTCCGACCTCGATCTCATCGTGCTGGCGACGGCTACGCCGGACGAGACGTTTCCCGCCACCGCGACCCGCGTGCAGGCAGCCCTCGGCATGACCAAGGGTGCCGCTTTCGATGTCCAGGCGGTCTGTGCCGGCTTCGTCTACGGCCTTTCGGTGGCCGACAGCATGATCAAGAATGGGCTGGCGTCGACGGCGCTGGTGATCGGCGCTGAGACCTTCTCCCGCATCCTCGACTGGGACGATCGCGGCACCTGCGTGCTGTTCGGCGACGGCGCCGGCGCGGTCGTGCTGCGGGCCGAAGAGGGCACCGGGACGTCGGCCGATCGTGGCGTGCTCGCCAATGCCCTTCATTCCGACGGCCGCCAGCACGACATCCTCTATGTCGACGGCGGTCCTTCCTCGACGCGGACCACCGGCTTCCTGCGCATGGAAGGCAAGGAGGTCTTCAAGCACGCGGTCGTCAACATGGCGGCGGTCGTCGGCGAGGTTCTGGCCAAGGCCGGCTTCGAGACCAAGGACATCGACTGGCTGGTGCCGCACCAGGCGAACAAGCGCATCATCGACGGCACCGGCCGCAAGCTTGGCCTGCCGCCCGAGCGGGTGGTCATCACTGTCGACCGCCACGCCAACACGTCGGCGGCCTCCATTCCGCTCGCCCTCGATGCCGCGGTGAAGGATGGCCGCATCAAAAAGGGCGATCTGCTGCTGCTGGAAGGCATCGGCGGCGGCCTTGCCTGGGGCGCTTCTTTGGTTCGCTGGTAGAATTTTCTCGGTCCAAGCAGCGATTGACACAAATCTGTCTGCAACGGAACGAGAACAGACGGCGATTCAAGTCCAGCCGCTATCCTCCTGATATTGACCGCTTTCCCACCTTAGAGTAAGGATTAAGTGGGGGAAGGAAGGGTACCGGAGTGGAAGGCCGGACTATCACACGTGCAGATCTGAGCGAGTCCGTGTTCCAGGAAGTGGGACTGTCTCGCAATGAATCCAGCGATCTCGTAGAGACGATTCTCTCCGAAGTCGTGGAAGCCTTGGCGCGTGGCGAGTCGGTGAAGATCTCGTCTTTCGGGAGCTTCACGGTTCGCGACAAAGGGCAGCGCGTGGGCCGCAATCCGAAGACGGGGCAGGAAGTACCGATCCTGCCGCGACGTGTACTCGTCTTTCGAGCGTCGAATGTCCTTAAATCTCTGATCAATGGGGCACCCGGCGAGAGCTAGAGCTAAGGGGTAGTTGGGGAAACGTGGGGGTTTGTCATGGCCGTTTCGGCTCAGACCGTCGAAAGGCGGGTTGAAAAGTCGGCGCAGGCGTTTCGCACGATCAGCGAAGTCGCGACCGAACTGGATGTGCCGCAGCACGTGCTGCGGTTCTGGGAAAGCAAGTTCAGCCAGGTTCGTCCGCTCAAGCGGGGCGGCGGCCGGCGTTACTATCGGCCGGAGGACATCGACCTCCTTCGCCGCATTCGCACACTGCTCTACGACGACGGCTACACCATCAAGGGCGTGCAGCGCCTTCTGAAGGAGAGCCGTGGCCGTCTGCCACAGCCGCAGCGCCTCGATCTGGCGGCGGAAAGCGCGCTCGAAAGCCTGCGCATCGTGTCGGCGCGTGCCGAAGCGATGACCGGCGGCGCTTCGCGTCAGCCGCTGCCGCGTACCGGGCCGCAACCGTCGACCACGACGCCGCGGGCCGCCATGCTGGATCTGCACAAGCGCCGGGAAATCGAAACGGTGCTGGAAGACCTCGAACAGGCGCTGACGCAGCTGCGCAGCACGCTGAAGGCTCAGAACTAGGTCGAGACCTGGGATCGCTGCCGGGGGGCAGAGGTTCGAGGGCTTGAACCGCCAAGTCGGGTAGGCGTCTCCGGAAACGGTGGCATCCACCTGATTTGTTTAGCTTTTTCGGCATCGTCAGAGGGGGACGTCGCCGTGTTGTCCAGCCATGCTCTCGCGCATCAACCGGCGCGATCATTCGATTCTTTATCCTTTAACGACAATGAGTTGGAAGGCGATCTTCCAGCATTTGCCGAGATACTTTACCTGCGCCGGGGCCTCGCGCAGGCGGGCGGCAAGCTGCCGCTGTTCGACCTCGACGGCCAGGACGTCGATGCCACCGTCGTCCGCCGCTGCGTCGAGCGCGGCTGGGCCGAGCCCTGGTTCAACAATCCGCTGAAGCCGGACTGGCTGGTGTGCAAGCTCACCGAGGCGGGTCGCCGGGCGGCGACGGCGCCGTAGCGATCCAGCTCACGACGGCGGCTGCGGCCATCAAGGCCGCGGCCAGCAGGAACGGCGCGCCGGGCAGAGAGCCCAGCAGCCAGGCGAACGTCACGGTGAACAATCCCGGGGCGAACAGGCCGGCCAGGCTGCGGACCGAGCTGTTGGCGCCCTGCAGCTGGCCCTGCTCCGACTCGCTCACCCGCCGGCTCATCATGTCCATGGCGGCCGGGCCCGCGATGCCCCACAGGGCCATGATCGGGACACCGAACAGGAACCACGCCCCCGTGGGCGCCAGCCCGTAGACCGCCATGCCGACGCCGCCGATCAGGAGGCCAGCGAACAGGGCGCGGCGCGGGCCAAACCGCGCGACGACCGGCCCGACCAGAAGACCCTGGACGATGGCGCTGCAGATCCCGACGAACGCCAGGGTGAAGCCGACGGCCGTCTCGCCCCAGCCGTAACGGTAGGCGGCGTAGAGCACGAACACCGACGGCAGGGCGTAGTGGGCGACGTTGGCGAGGAAATCCACCACCGCCAGCCCGATCAGCTGCCGATGCCGGCCCAGCAACCTGAGCGAGCCCAGTGGATTGGCGCGCTTCCAGGCGAAGGCCATGCGCTTTTCCGGCGGCAGCGATTCCGGCAATACGAACCAGCCGAAGGCGGCATTGATCAGGCAGGCCGCGGCCGACACCCAGAACGGCAGGCGGGGATCGAAGCTGCCCAGCAGGCCGCCGATGGCCGGCCCGAGCACGAAGCCCACGCCGAAGCCCATGCCGACGAGGCCGAAGGCCTTGGCGCGATTGTCGGCCGTCGTCACGTCGGCGATGTAGGCGAACGAGGTGCTGATGGTGGCCGCCGTGATGCCCGAGATCACGCGGCCGATGAACAGCAGCATGAGCGATGGGGCCAGCGCCATGAAGATGTAGTCGAGGCCGAGGCCGAGGCAGGAAATCAGGATCACCGGCCGGCGGCCGAAGCGATCCGAGAGGGCGCCGAGCAGGGGCGAGGACAGAAGCTGCATCAGCCCCCAGACCGTGGCGAACAGGCCGAAGACCTCGGCAGCCCCGGCGGTATCGCCGTCCATGAAGGCCAGCACGATGCCGGGCAGCACCGGGATCATCAGGCCCACCGCCAGCATGTCGAGCGTCACGGTGCAGAATATGAAGGCGAGCGCGCGCCGGCTGTTCATCGGTACGAAGAAGATGGCAGGGGAAGGAAATTGGTCGGGACGACAGGATTTGAACCTGCGACCCCCTGTCCCCCAGACAGGTGCGCTACCAGGCTGCGCTACGCCCCGACCGGTGCCGCGGCAACCGCCGCGGCAGGGGGCTTTAGCGCGAATGGCAGCGTTGCCGCAAGCCGGCTTGCGGCGCAGATCGGCCGGGCTGATACAGGAAGCCATGAGTTCTCCCGACCCCGGCCAGCGCGTCCTGCTGTTTTCCTCGATCGGCCATGCGCTGATGCACCTGATGACGGCATTTTATGCCGTGATCGTGCTGACACTCGCCATTGCCTGGAAGCTGCCGCCCGAGGACCTGCTCCGCCTCTATGCCCCCGCGACAATTCTGCTGGGCGTCATGTCGCTGCCGGCGGGCTGGGCCTCGGACCGCTTCGGGGCACCGGCCATGATGGTGGTGATGTTCGCGGGCCTCGGCCTGTCGTCGATCGCCTGCGGCCTGGTGCCGGCCGGCGACACCTTCGCCCTGTCGCTGGCGCTCTGCGGCATCGGCGCGTTCGGCGCCATCTATCATTCCGTCGGCATCGGCTGGGTGATCCGCACGGCCAAGGAGCAGGGCCACGCCATGGGCGTGAACGGCCTGTGGGGCAGCGCGGGACTGGCGCTCTATGGCATCGTGCCCGGCGTGCTGATCACGCTCTATTCCTGGCGTGCGGCCTTCATCGTGCCAGGCATCGTCTGCCTCGTCGTGGGCGCGGTGCTGCTGTTCGAGATCCGGCGTGGCCGCATCGGCGACCGGCCGATGCCGCAGACGCCCGGTGTAGAAGTCGGCCGCCGCAACTTCTGGCGGGTCTTCTCCGTGCTCTCGGTGACCATGGCGCTCGAGGGCGTCACCTGGGCCGCGGTGATGTACGGCGCCGCACTGGTGTTCCAGTCGCGCCTCGGCGACCAGATCGCCTGGGTACGCGACAGCCTTGCCTCCTGGGGTGTCGTCACGCAGGCTGTGTTGTGGGTCGGGCTCGCGACCTCAATGATCTACATCGTCTCCGGCATCGCGCAATACGCCATGGGCCGGCGCATCATCGATCGCTATCCGCTGAAGACGACCTATGTCGTGGCTTCGGCGCTGCAGGTCGGCGCCATGCTGGCGCTGGCCATGGGCAATGGCTACGTGGCGCTTGCCGGTGCCATCGCCTCGGCGGTTCTGAGCTCAGCCGCGGGCCCGGTCGAGAACATCTTGATCGCGCGCTACACGCCCAGCCGCTATCACGGCCTGGGCTTCGGCGCGAAATTCGTCGTGGCACTGGGAGCCAGCCCCGTTGCCATCCTGGCCATCGCCTGGGTGCGCGAGAGCACGGGCAATCTGGAACTGTTGTTCCTGGGTCTCGCCGCCACCTCCGTGGTGATCACGCTGGTGGCGCTGCTGCTGCCGGGCAGCGACCGCGGCCAGGAGGCTCGCGCGCCGGTACCGCAGGCGGCACCGGCGGAATAGCAGCCGCTACTTGGTCGAGCGCGCCGCCTTGTAGGCCGGCCGCGCGAGGCAGCGATCGAGCCACGCACCGACATTGGGGAAGGGCGCGAAGTCGAACTTGATCGGCTTGGCCCAGCTCATGATCGAGGCGAGGTTGAGATCGGCCACGGTGAAGGTCGAGCCGAGCAGATAGTCGCGGCCCTGCAGCGCGCCATTCAATACGCCGAAAGGCTTGGGCAGCGCCTTCTGCGCGTCGGCCACTGCGTCGGGCTTGCGCTTGTCGGGGGCGGTCATGAACATGTCGATCAGGATCGTGAGAAGGGACTTCTCGACCTCAGTCATGCCCCAGAAGCTCCACTGGTTGCAGATCGCCTGGTCCTCGAGGCTGGCCGGCATGAAGCCGTTCTTGTTGTGCTTGGTGGCGAGATAGATGTTGATCGCCATCGACTCGAACAGCTTGAAGTCGCCGTCGACCAGCGTCGGCACCTTGCCGTTGGGATTGACCTTGAGATAGTCGGCGGTCTTGAGGTCTTTCATCTCGAGCGCGACATGCTCGAACGGAATGTCGAGTTCGTGCACGATCCACAGCGCGCGTGCGGCGCGCGAAGCGGCGGGACCGTAAATCTTGATCGTCACTGTGCTTTCTCCCCAGAAGGCGTTGGCCGGACGATAATGCAGCCGGCCGGTCCGGTCTAACTATTACCCAAATCTATTCCGCCAGCCCGTGCTCGTGGCCGACGTAACCGTGCGGATGGCCGAAGCGTTCCGTCATCACCGTCGCGAGATCCTTCTCGGGCGCGGCGATCCAGCCGCCTGCGCGCACCGCGTAGCTTTGTGCCTTTGCGGCGGCTCGTGGCGCATCGCCCTTCTGCAGGGCGCGGGCGGCAGCCATGACGAGCTTGCGGAACTCGACGATGCCGACGTCGGTCGGGCCGAGATGCTCCCGGGTGCGGTCCTGGATCGGGCCCTGGCTGTCCTGGATCGCGGCGTCCTGATCGGAGACGCCGCTGATGCCGGTGAAGCTCAGCGTCTTCTGCAGCTCGCGGTCGATCATGTAGTCGTTGCCGATGTTGCGCTTGGGCACATAGTCCTCGCCGATCTCGGCATGCAGGCTGAGCCCTGTCGCGTACTTGGCGCGCTCGGCGTTGGTGAGCGGACGGTCGGGCACCCAGCTGTAGGTATAGACCCAGCATGTCGTGTCATCGACCGGCACCCACGTCTGGCCGTGATAGACCTCGCCTGGGAAGGCGACCGGCACCAACGCGTGGTTGGGCGCGAGGTACTGCGCGATGCGCCAGTAGAGATCGGTCGAGTCGGTCTTGCGGCCGGCGGCGATCACCAGGCCGGCATCGTGGCTCTGGATCCTGAACTTGGGCCGGGGATCGTCGGTCACCCAGCGCATGCGATCGGCCAAACCGCTTTCCTGACCGATCGCCGACGTCTTGCGCAGGATGTCGAGCTTGACCGCCTCGTCCTTGGTCGGGATGGCATGCAGGAAAGAGAAATGGGCGGTGTCGATGGCGCCCTCGAGGCTCTGCACCCAGTTGCAGTCCTGCCGCTTCTTGGAGACGTAGCGATGCCCGGCTGGAACGAGGCCAAGCTCGAGCTGTGGCAGCTCCGGCATATGCTCGCGCGGGCCCATGTAGACCCAGATCATGTCGGCCCATTCGCGGACGGGATAGGCCAGCAGCTTGATCGTGTCCTTGTACGAGGATTCCGGCGGCGAGGTCGGCAGGTCAACGCAGTTGCCGTCGATGTCGAATTTCCAGCCGTGGAAGGCGCAGCGGATACCGCACTCCTCGTTGCGCCCGAAATAGAGGTTGGCGCCGCGGTGGGGGCAATGCTGCTCGACGATACCGACGCGGCCGTCGGTCTGGCGGAAGGCCAGCAGCTCCTCGCCCAGAATCTTGATCTTCTTCGGCGGCCCGTCGCGCTCCGACAGTTCCTCGGAGAGGAGGGCGGGCATCCAGAAGCGGCGCAGCAGGTCGCCCATCGGCGTGCCGGGACCGCTCAGCGTGAGGAGCGCGTTGTCGGTTTGGCTCAGCATCAGTCACCCAATCCATATTGGTTGCCGATGTAGCCGCGGTCGTGACCGAAGCGCTCGGTCATCACCGCGGCGAGATCCTTCTCCGGCGCCGCGAGCCAGCCTCCGGAGCGCACCGCATAGCGCGACGCGAGTCCCGGCTGGTGCGGCGCCTCGCCGGCGCCGAGCCGGCGCGCGGTGCCCATCATCAGCTTGCGGAACTCCACGATGCCGATGTCGGTCGGCCCGAGGTGTTCCTTGGTGCGATCCTGGATCGGCCCCTGGCTATCTTGAATCGCGGCGTCCTGCTCGCTGACGCCGGTGATGCCGGTGAAGTTCTCCTTCAGCTGCACGTTGCGGTCGCGCAGGTAGTCATTGTCCCGGTTGCGCAGCGGCTTGTAGTCGGCGTCCACCTCGGAGTGGACGTTGAAGCCGCCGCGATACTTGGCGCGCTCCGAGTTGCTGAACGGCCGCTCCGGTTGCCAGCAGTAGGAATAGATCCAGCAGTTCACGTCGTCGACCGGTACCCAGGATTGGCCGTAGTAGATCTCGCCGGGGAAGGCGGCGGGCGTGTAGGCGTGATTGGGCATCAGAAACTGGGCGATGCGCCAGTAGAGATCGCGACTGTCGGTCTTGCGTCCGCCGCCGATCACCAGCCCGGTCTCATGGCTCAAAACCTGGAAGCGCGGCCGCGGATCGTTCTGCACCCAGCGCACGCGATCGTCGGGCTTGGACTGGTCGCCAAGTGCTGCGTTGGCCATCGCCTTGCGCGCGGCGTCCTCGTCGGTCGCCAGCACCTTGTGCAGGAACGAGAAGTGCGACGTGTCGATGGCGCCCTCAAGGCTCTGGACCCAGTTGCAGTCCTGCCATTTCTTGGTGACGAAGCGCGAGGCCGCCGGCACCAGCGCCATCTCGAGTTGCGGCAGTTCCGGCATCAGCTCGCGCGGGCCCATGTAGACCCAGATCATGTCGCCCCATTCGCGGGTCGGATAGGCCAGCAGCTTGATCGTGTCCTTGTAGGCCGACTCCGGCGGCGAGGTCGGGAGATCGACGCAGTTGCCGTCGAGATCGAACTTCCAGCCGTGGAACGAACACCTGAGGCCGCACGCCTCGTTGCGGCCGTAGTAGAGGTTGGCGCCGCGGTGCGGGCAGTGCGGCTCGACAATGCCGACCCTTCCGTCGGTCTGGCGGAAGGCCAGCAGGTCCTCGCCCATGATGCGGATTTTCTTCTGCGGCCCATCGCGTTCAGGCAACTCGTCCGACAGCAGCGCCGGCATCCAGAAACGGCGCAGCAGCTCGCCCGTCGGCGTGCCCTTGCCGGCCTGCGTCAGGAACGCGTTGTCGGCCTGGCTCAACACTATGCGGTCGCCTGGGCGAGGGCCTGGTCAAGATCGGCGATGATGTCGTCCACCGTCTCGATGCCGATCGAGAGCCTGAGCACGTCGGGTCCGGCGCCGGCCGACACGCGCTGCTCGTCGGAGAGCTGGCGATGCGTGGTCGAGGCGGGGTGGATGATCAGGCTCTTGGCGTCGCCGATGTTGGCCAGGTGCGAGAAGAGTTCGACGCCGTCCACCACCTTCACGCCGACGTCGTAGCCGCCCTTGACGCCGAAGGTGAAGACCGAGCCGGCGCCCTTGGGCAGGTATTTCTTGGCGAGCTTGTTGTACTTGTTCGAGGCGAGGCCCGCGTAGTTCACCCAGGCAACGGCTGGGTGCTTCTCGAGATGCTGCGCCACCCTGGCCGCATTGGCGCAGTGCCGTTCCATGCGCAGCCCCAGCGTTTCTATGCCGAGCATGGTGAGCCAGGCATTGAACGGGGCCTGTGAAGGGCCGAGGTCGCGCAGGCCGACGGCATGGCTGTGGAAGGTGTAGGCCATGTCGCCGAATGTCTCGTAGAAGTTGAGGCCGTGATAGGCGGGCTCGGGGCCGGCGAGGCTCGGGAACTTCGCCCCGCGCGACCAGTCGAACTTGCCCGAGTCGACGACCGCACCGCCCATCGACGTGCCGGTGCCGCTCAGGAATTTGGTGGTTGAGTGCACGATCAGGGTCGCGCCGTAGTCGATCGGCTTGCAGAGGTAGGGCGTGGCCAGCGTGTTATCGACCAGCAGCGGCACGCCCGAAGCCTCGGCGATGCGGGCGATCGCCTCGATGTCGCTCACCACGCCGCCGGGATTGGCCAGGCTCTCGATGAAGAAGGCCTTGGTGTTTGCCGTGACGGCGCGCTTGAAGTTCTCCGGCTCGTCGGCGTCGACGATTGCAGCCTTCCAGCCGAACTTGGGATAGGTGTTCCTCATCTGCTGCAGCGAGCCGCCGTAGAGGCGCGAGGAGGCGACGATCTCGGCGCCCGGGCTCATCAGCGGGAACAGCGCCAGCACCTGGGCGGCATGGCCAGAGGAGGCCACCGTGCAGCCACGGCCGCCTTCCAGGGTGGCGAGGCGCGCTTCAAGGGCCGCATTGGTCGGATTGGTGAGGCGCGAATAGATGAAGCCCACGGTCTGCAGGTTGAACAGCGCCGCGGCGTGGTCGGCATCCTCGAAGACATAGGCTGTGGTCTGGTAGATCGGCAGGGCCCGCGCGCCGGTGGCGGGATCGGG
>Ga0163144_10002231_pt1 | contig 45167 bp, 37 predicted proteins | sample OliLak19BULKMAT1_FD_123175 | JGI IMG/M metagenome (GOLD analysis project Ga0163144, IMG submission 123175) | Freshwater microbial mat bacterial communities from Lake Vanda, McMurdo Dry Valleys, Antarctica - Oligotrophic Lake LV.19.BULKMAT1 | ecosystem: Environmental > Aquatic > Freshwater >... | reverse complement strand
GGGGCACCGCTGCCAGGGTCGGTGTGCTTGTCGTCATCGCAGCACCGCCTTGGAAAGAATCGCCAGTTTGTCGAACGTCCCCAGGCGGATGCGGCGATCGGACGTGAGGACGGCGTCCGGGTTGGCGCTGATCTTGTTGAGCAATCGGCGATATCGTTCCGTCATGGCGAACAAGCATCGGCGAGCGCGGGGGTTGACCTGCGCGTCCAGCGCCGCCGACCGCTCGTAATACTCGGTGGCCTTGGCGATGAGTGCATCGACCCCACGCCGTACGGCCGGGTCACCATTCAGGACATCAGTCGGGGTCAGCGTTCGACCGGTGAGAGACGCGGGAAGGTACACGCGCCCCGCGACGGCGTCCTCGCGCACGTCGCGCAGGATGTTCGTCAACTGCAGCGCAATGCCACGATCGGCAGCGAGCTTGCGCGTGTCGGCGCCACCTTCGTAACCCCACAGTTCAATGCATAGCAGACCAACGGTGCTCGCCACGTTGTAACAGTAGGCTGTTAGTTCTTCGAAACTGCTGTACGAGGATTTTGTAAGGTCGGCAAATTGTCCGCGGATCGATGCCTGCAGGAGTGCGATCGGCAATTTGCGGCGTCGTTGCAGGTCGGTGAACGCCGTCCAGAGCGGCACCGTGTGGGCCATGTGGACCGTGTCCACCTCAGGTAGACCGCCCTCGGTGGTCCGGCAGGTGTATTCCGAAAACCAGCAAAGCTTGCACCCCTTTTCGTCAACGTTCGTCGAGCCATCGTCGACCAGGTCGTCCGCGTGGCGCAACCATGCGTACAGAATGAGCATGTCGGTACGGAACGGCTCGCACAGCAGGCGCATGCCCTGGTAAAAGCTCGACCCGCGCTGACGGGCGATCGCGCGGCAATAACCGATGGACGGCCTCAACTCGGGCAACGCGGCAGGGGGTGTGAACAGCCGGCTGGTGGTGGTCGTCATGAGCGCCTCCACCACTTGAAGGCCCACACGCGCAAAAGCAGCGAGGACTTGCGAAGCCCGTTCAGTCGGGGGCGGGTCAGATCCGTGCGGTAGTCGATCGATTCGATCCGCCGGAGCACTGCTTCTCCACCGAGACCGAACAGCTCGACCACGGGCCGACCTTCGCGCGACAGCATGGTGGGCAATGGACGGCCTTTGTCGAACAGGGCTTGCGTCCGCGCGCACAGGTCAACCATCGTGGCACGATAAGCCCGAGCAAGTGGCCCATCGTTCGCGACCGGCGTTGGCGCGAGAATGGAGTCCCGCAGCGCGTCGAGATTCAGTCCGTGCGCCGCAGCGACGTCGGTGGGGATGTAGATTCGGTCCATGTCTCGCATGTCGCGACGCACGTCCTGCCAGAAGTTCACCAGTTGCAGCGCCGAGCAAGTCGCGTCCGACAACCGCTCGGCGGCCGGGTCGTCGCGATGACCCAGCAGCATCAGCACCAACCGACCGACTGGGTTGGCGCTGCGCGAGCAGTAGTTGAGCAGCGCGTCCCACGACGGGTATCGCGTTGTGCTCTGATCCTGCCGGAACGCGAACAACAGGTCCAGGAACGGCTCGATCGGCAACCGGTGACGTTCGACCGTTTCCTGTAACGCAGCAAATAGCGGCGAACGAGCCTCGCCGGCAAAGCAGGCGCGCAGTTCACTTTCACAGCGGTCGATACGGGCTAAACCTTCTTTTGGATGCGAAGCGGTGTCGGCTAGATCGTCGGCGTGTCGGCAAAATGCGTAAACACTGGTGAAATCAGGGACTAACAGTCTGGGGACCAACAAGCTCAGGACGTGGAAATTTTCGGTGCGCGACTTGGCTGTGAAGGACGACGGCTCGCGCAGCTGGGCGGGGTCTACCCAGGTCGGCCCGTGGCCTTGGCGTGTGCGGCCAAGTTGGTCGGTCGACGACGAGGTCATAACTCCAACAGTTATATGGCGGCTATCAACATCCCATCAACGCAATTTGCGGCAGAAATCGGTTGAGAGAGGACAGGCGGTCTTGGTAGAATCCCAAAGCTATTAGAACGGGGTTTTCATCCCCATCCCCCGAATCACGCAGTACCCGGCCCGGGCCTGATACACGCAGAACACACCGGCGACCCCGAAAACGGCGCCAGTGATCAAAAACCCAAGCCCTCGCGACGCAATGCCCCAATACAGCAGCACGACCGCAATCGCCAGACAGGCGATCCCGATCCATTGACGAATGCTGCGCCCACGTTGATCGATATTGCATTGCATTTTCGGGGTGTCCTTAATGAGGTGCTTGCGAATCATAGCATTGTCGCGTCACCGGCTCGATGGGATGTCGAAAATTCTGTTTGTGGGAACTTGGGAAAGGATCGAACGGCTTGTTCCAGGGGGTTTGCCCCCAGATTGTCCCGTAGACTTAACCATTTGCTAATAATTCGTTCATCCCATGCTTATCTACCGCTCGCATAACTTCCTTCCGTCGGGCTGAGCCATATTCACCTGTAGGCTCCGTTGTCGACGACGAACACCAACCCAAGGAGCCTTCCATGCAACACCGCACCCGCTGGCAAGTGCCAGCGATCGTCGCGGGCACCCTCGGCTGTTTCGGCGCTTCAGTCGCCACCGCCGCCGAGCCCACGCAGCAGCAGTTGATCGATCAGATTCAGTCCCTTCAACAGCAGGTCACCGAGCTGCGTCAAAACCAGCAGAAGATCGACGCGACCGGCGCGTCGACCGTCGACAGTGTGCTGCGCGACGCCGGTTCACGCAGTGAACCGCTCATGCAGGCCTCTTCGACCGATTTCACCGCCGGGTACAAGGGTGGCAAGTTCATCATCCAATCGCCGGACGGCAAGTTCTCCCTGAACCCCAACCTGCAGTTCCAGGTCCGCAACGTCACCAACTTCCGCGAGAACGCCTCGACCGACGGGTCGAGCGACCGAACCGAGAACGGCTTTGAGATCCGCCGGGCCAAGTTCGCGTTCGGTGGCAACGTCTTCTCCAAGTCCTTGACGTACAACCTCCAGTTCACCACAGCCCGTAGCGGTGGCGCAGTGACGCTGGAAGAGGGCTGGTTGAAGTACGGTCTCAGCGGAGGGTTCGAGGGTATCGGCTTCCGCATTGGTCAGGTCAAGGATTTCACGTTCCACGAGGAAACCAACAGCTCCAAGCGCCAGCTCGCAGTCGACCGCTCGCTGCTCAACGAGTTGATTGGTGGTGGCCAGACGGACTTCATCCAGGCCGCGACCGTCAGCTTTGACAAGAAGGGCCCGTTCCGGGCCGAACTCGGGTTGACCGATGGCTTCAACTCGGACAACAACAACTTCCAGGAAGGTGGTGGCGGTAGCAACGGTCAGAGCGCCGGTGGCTACGACGTCGACATCGACAACGCCAACTACGGTGTCGTTGCCCGGGCCGAGTTCCTCTTGTTCGGCAAGGACGATAAGGACACGTTCGCGACGGCCTTCAAGCAGTACGACGACTTCACGGCCATGAACAACACGGTCGACTACATGGTCGTCGGCGCCGGTGCCCACTTCACCAACGCCGGTGACGTCAACGCCGTCTTCCACACGGTCGACGTCCAGTTCGAGAACACCACGGGCCTGAGCCTCTACGCCGCCTATGTCGGCCTGTTCCGCGACTTCGGGTCGGACTTCGACACCAACCCGTCGACGACCGCCGCCACGATCGTCGAGGAAGGGACGTATTACGACTACGGCGTCCTCGTCCAAGCCGGTTACATGCTCAACGAGCGCGTAGAGCCCTTCGTGCGCTACAACTTCACTATGCTCGATGATGCTGACGCCAGCGTCCCCGATCAGGACTCGTACAGCGAAATCACGGTCGGCATGAACTACTACCTGCGCGGTCACGCCGCCAAGTTCACGGCCGACGCCAACTTCCTACCTGACGGGGTTCCCGCCGCCCAAAGCGGCATCGGATACCTCTCCGGCAGCGACGAAAGCCAGATCGCGATTCGCCTCCAGTTCCAGTTGCTGATCTAGAGCAACGGACTGAACTCTTCTTTTTTCTCTACCGGCCTGGTCGTTAAAACGACCAGGCCGGTGGGCGTTGGTAAGTCGCCATCCTTATTGAGTAAGCCGTCCCACAGAGCCGTCCTCGACATCGCGAACTAATCTAATTCCATCAATGTGACCGATAGAGCAGGGCCATCCCGGGTGTAAACCGGGGCGGCCCTTTTTTGCACGGTGCAAGAGGAATTTGGAAAGGGCTTGTCATGTCAGTTCAGATCAAGTTGGCGGCGATCGCCGCAGTAGTGGGCGCGATGGCGTTGTCGACGCCCGTGTGGGCTCAGCAGTCAGTCGATGCGCCGTCGGCCCAGGCGCTCGTGAAGGAAATTTCCGAGCTTCGCCAGCGTATGGACGCCCTGCAGGCGCTGGCGAACGAGCAGGCTGCCGCTGCGACGGTTAACAATGTCTTGTCCGATGCCGATGCCCGCAGCACTCCCTCGCTACAGGCTTCCAGCACCGACTTCACGGGGGGTTACAAGGACGGCAAGTTCGTCCTTCAGACCACCGACGGGAAGTTCTCGCTGAGCCCGTCGTTCCAGCTTCAGGTCCGCAACGTCACAAACATCTCCGATTCCGATGAATCGTCCACGGAGAACGGCTTCGAGCTTCGCCGTGTCAAAGCCGGTGTGAACGGCAACCTGTTCTCGAAGGACCTGACCTACGAGTTCCTCTTCGACGTTCCGCGCAACAGTGGCACGACGACGCTCCAGTTCGCATGGTTGCGTTACCGATTCGCGACGGACTGGTCGGTTCGCGCCGGTCAGTTCTCCGATCCGCTTGGTCGTGAACAGACCGGTTCCGCCCGCCGCACGCTCGCTGCCGAACGGTCGTTGCTCAGTGACTTGCTGATTGGTGGTGATGACCCGGTCCAGGGTGTCAGCCTGTTGTACGCGCCGGTCAAGAGCGGCAAGTTCCGCATCGAGACCGCGCTGCACGACGGCAACAACAACAACAACAGCAACTTCCGCGACACCGCGGGCACGACCCCCGACACGCGCCTCGACTGGGGCGTTGCCAGCCGCGCCGAGTTGCAGCTCATGGGTGACAAATTCAAGGGTTACGACGACTACACGGCCCTTGGCAACAAGGAATCGCTGCTCGTCTTCGGTGCTGGCATCGACTTCTCTCAAAATGGCGACGGTGACCTGCTGACGTACACCGCGGACGCCCAGTGGGAAAACGCCAAGGGCACCAGCCTGTTCGCTGCCGTCCTTGGTCGCTATCAGACCGAGCTGAATGTCGGCTCGACCGCCACGCCGAACTTCGAGAGCGGCAACGACATCGGTTTCGTCGTCCAAGCCGGTCAGGTCGTCGGCAAGTGGGCCAAGGCAGATTGGGAACTCTTCGCCCGATACGACTACATCTCGTTCTTTGACGAACGCATCACCAACGACGCGTTCGACGACGAGCTGCACGAGATCACGGTAGGCACGAACGCCTACTGGCAGAAGCACGCACTCAAGGGCACGGTCGACTTCAGCTACCTGCCCAACGGCTCGTTCTTCGCATCGGACGGCAACGGTGTCGTGCAAAGCACAAACTCGCAGTTCGTCCTCCGCGCGCAGCTGCAGTTGACGATCTAACCATCGTAGACCGTCGCCAGACGCGGGGGAATCTTCCGAGTTTTGCCCAAAGCCGTGTGCGTCGGAAACGACGCACACGGCTTTTTTGGGATAGTGGAAATGTGACTAGACGGACTCGTCCATCAACCACGAACGCACAGAGCGGATCATCGAGGCGTGCTCGACCGTCTCTTCGGGGTACGTCCAGTGCCCGGCCGTGCGGACGATGAGCTGCTTTGGACCGGCCAGCGCGTTGTAGACGGCAAACTGGCCCGGTGGGGGGACGGCCGGGTCGAACAACGCTGCGGCGCAGAGGACGGGAATCTTCGTGTAGCTCGCCGACGTCGCAGCGTCGAAGTAAGCCAGGACGTCGAGCACTTCCGGATGCGTCTGGTAATACAACCGCACCGACTCGCCGCTCCCCTCACATTTCAGCGTGACGCGAAGGGGATGGTTGCCGAAGCTCGGCACTTCGAGAAAGGCTCGCCGAAATCGCGGTTCCCACGGCAATGCCATCGCGCCGATGCCACCCCCGAAGCTCGTGCCGTAGTAATCGATTCGACCGGCAATCTGCGGATACAGGGACAGTAGCGCCGATGCGCCGGCCCAGAAGTCGGCGACGCACGGGCCGTGCAGGTAGGTGTCGCGCGACGTGATGCCATGCAGCACGTGAACGCCCCCGCGGTCGGGCAGGAAGGGTCGGGCCGAGCGATTGAATCCACGACCGCACGGGAAGATCGCCACCGCGCCATCGAACGCCGGTGACAGGTCCGCAGCGCCACGACCCCCGTAACCATGTCCGACGACCACCCCGCGATCAAACTTACCGTCGGCCGGTAGCGTCAACCAGCCACCGACACGGAACTCACCCAGGCCGTCGTATTCGATCTCGTGGACGATTCGCTTGTCCGTGCGATTGATCTCGCGCACCTCCACGCGCGGCGCGACACTGAGCGTGCGGTCGTACATCGATCGCCAGAAATCGGCAAAATCAATGGGACCGGTGGGGTAGCCGACCTTTTTCAGGGCGTCGAGGTCGTGACCGTAAGTCGGATCGAACGATAGATTGTGTTCCATGATGTACGGCAAAGGCACGCGGAGGTAACGCGGCTCGCGGGTGGGAGTGTAGTCGACCGGCGATTCGTCGGCATCACCCCTGCTTGAGCAGCACGGCCAATCGAACGCGCGCGATGATCAGCATGAGGATGCACAACGAGCCGACCACAATCAAATGTTCGCGCCACAGCGCCTGCACGGCTTGCGAGCCGGTCGGCATGAGGCTCAGTGCCATGACCAGCGGGCTCGCCATCGAGCCCCACGCAGCGACGTTTTCGCCCAATTGCGTGCCGGCGGCAAAGTAGGGCAGCAGTGGCAGGATGAACAAGCCCGCCACGATCAAGTAAGCAGTAACGGTTGCGCGCGCGGTGTTGGAGAACATGCTGCTGGCCATGATGCCCGCCGAGCAGCAGAGCAGTGCCGCCAGCGCGACGACGGGCAGCAGGAAGATGAACCGTTGTTGATAGCCGGGGTCGACGAAATAAACCGCGCCGTACGCCGGCAACAGCGCCAGCACCGGCAGGAACGCGGCGGGCAGCGAGGGGATCAACTTGCCCCAGAAGATCTTGCCACCACCAAGAGGCGCCAGGCGAAGTGATTCAAATGTCCCGCTTTCGACCTCAGTGCTGATGGCCGGGCTGGTGAGGCTGGGGTCGATCAGCGCGATGAGACCAAGTTGCAGCGAAACGAGCACCGCAGCGACGTGCGCGAGTAAGTCTTTCTGTTCGACACCGCCATACAAACTCATGACCGCCAGGCCCAGAGACAAAACGAGTGACGCGTAGAACGTGCGGATCATGTAACGGCCGCTGCGCAGCGCATTCGTGCGGCGTTCCTTTGCAGCGACGGGATTTAATGAGCCGAGCGGTTTGCGCTGTTTCTTATCGTCGATCAGGAACATGACCTTCCGCCCGATCGAACGGTTCTCCACCGCGATTGCGCCACCGGGCATGCGGTCACTTTCAGCTGGTGGCTTGCGCAGTTTGACGACAAGGATGGCAAAGCAGGCGCCTGTCACCAGCAACGCCAACGGTAAAAACGCCTGCCAGATTGGGTAAAGTTCATCACCACGCCCCCCGAATTGCGCGTTGCCTGCGTCCGGCCGAAGGATGCTCAGCGCGGCCGCCACGGGTGAGAGCGCGCGGGCATAGTGCAGCAGCATCGCGAACAGGCCCGTTGAATCGCGCAGGATCAGCGACGCCGGCACGAGCACACCACCGCACAGGACCAGGACGACCACATAAGACACGACCAGTGCGCTGGACGTCTGCCGGCTGTACGCAGAAATACCCAGCGACACCATCGCCAGAAAGATCGCCGAGACGACGAGAATTGCGTACGACCAGACGAGCTTTTCGGCGTTCACATCCCCACGCCACACCAGCAGCGCGATGAACGGCAATCCCGTGATGATCAGCAACAGCGGAAAGCTGATGGCCGACAGAACCTTGCCCATGACGATCTGTCCTGCAGACAGTCGCGAGGCGTAGAGCATCTCAAAGGTGTTCGCGTCGCGCTCCCCGACGATCGCCGTCGCCGCGATACCGGGCACGAAGAGCGTCAGCAGGACCAACTGCCCGACGACGATCCCCAACAACATGTCATCGCGCCCCTGTGCCGCGACCGCGAGTACACCCCCCTGCGGCCAGCTCATGAGCACCAAGAACGCCAACACCGCCACAAACGCAATCTGAATCGCCGCCACACGCGGCAGACGAAGCATGCCGAGAAGGTCTTTGAGGAGGACGGGGTTCATGCAAACTCTCGATCTTAAAACTTGCTATAATCTGCGGAGAGACAGGAGGCCACCAGATGAGCGCTAGGATAAACGATCTCGAACGCCAGATTCGCGGGATGACGCCGGGCGAACAGTCCGAACTGTTTGCTCGGATCGACGACCTCTATGGCGCTGAACTCGAACGCATGCGCACCGAAAAACAGGCGGCTGCGTTGAAGATGGGTATTGATCCCGATGACGACGGGGCTGTTCAGCGTCTCGTGAACGAAGTTCGTTACGGGAACCCGAACGGCCGCGTCGGGTGAAGATATTCTTTGACACCAACATCTACGTCGCCGAATCATTAAACGGGCGCGCCGCACGGGCCGCGATCGCGGCGACCCGCTCGGCTCGATGGCGCATCTATACGACCCAGCACGTGCTGGACGAGTTGGATCGGGTGTTGCGGACCTATATCGGGCTGAGCGCGCGTGCTGTCGCGGTTGCGCGTGAGCAAGTCGAATTGCGGTCGGTGTTGATACCCATGCAATCGTCTCGCCACATTGTGCCCGATGATCGTGCCGATGACACAATCTTGCAGGCAGCGCTAATCGCTGGCGCAGACTATCTGGTGACGAACGACCGTCACCTGGTGTCGCTCGATCCGTACTAGAAATTGCGAGTGTTGACGCTGGCCGCATACATCGATCAATTGAAGGCCGAGGGCTTGCTTTAGACCGCTTTACTTCGTCAGCGACATAAACACGTCTTCCAGGTCTGCCGGCACTTCGCCGAAGTTGGAGACGGGGATGCCTTTTTTCAACAGAGTCAGCAGGGCCTGGGCAAGGGCATGTTCGTCGGCCTGCACTTCGTAACGCAGGACGTTGGGTTCGGGGGATTCGATCATCTCCCAGCCTTCCATGGTCGCGAGCACTTCTCGCGCTGCCGTGGCGTGTTTGATGACGTGGACTTCCATCAGGCGCTTCTGGCGGACGGTGCGCATGATGTCCTGGACCGCGCCGTTGGCGACCAGTTTGCCTTGCTGCAGGATGCCGACCGTGTCGCAGACATCAGCCAGTTCCGGCAGGATGTGCGACGAGACGAGCACGGCCTTGCCCAGGTCGGCCAGTTCCCGCAGCAGGCGGCGCATTTCGATGCGGGCGCGCGGGTCGATGGTGGCAGCCGGTTCGTCGAGGATCAGCACCTGCGGGTCGTGCAACAGCGTCTTGGCGATGCCGACACGCTGCTTCATGCCGCGCGACAGCGCGCCGACGAGCTTGTCGCGAAACTCGATCGCGTTGGCGATCTTCAGGCAATAGTCGATGCGCTCGGCCCGGGCCTTTTTAGGAATCTTGTACGCCGCAGCGAAGAAGTCGAGGTACTCCCATACACGCAGCGTCGGGTAGACGCCAAAGTTGTCAGGCAGGAAGCCGACGAGCTGCTTGATGCGGTCCTTGTTGTTCGTCACGTCCTCACCGGCGATGGTCGCTTTGCCCTCGGACGGGTCCAGCAGGCCACAGAGGATGCGGAACGTTGTGGTCTTACCCGAGCCGTTGGGCCCGATGTAACCGAACACCTCACCCTTGTGGATCTGAAGCGTGAGGTTGTCCAGCGCCAGGTGTGTGCCGTAGCGCTTGGTGAGGTTCTGCGTATCGAGGATGACTTGGTCGCGTTGAATGGGCATGGTTTAAGCCTGAGATCGTAGAACGGGACATTACTGGTTGACGGTCATCATTCCACTCGCGCTTCGATGTCGACGCCGAGTTCAGTGATGCTCCATAGCGGTTGCACGCCACCGGTTGCCTGGGGCATTTCCAGATTGAGCGATAGCCAGATCGTACCATTTTCATCGTAGTCGGTCGGTGTTACGTCGAATGAGATCGTGGGCTGAGGGCCGAAGGTGTTGGCCCAGGTGACAACCGTTTCGCCAGTCGAGAAGTCCGGCTTGCCGTCCTGGACGATGCCATGACCGATGGTCATCGTGTGCGCCGGCAGGGAGACGTTGCCGTGAATCGTCACGCGCGTGGGGGACAGCTTGCCAATCTGGCGCGGTGGGCGAAAACCGATCTGCCACGAGCCCGGTTGGCTCGACGGTAGCCACGTCCCACTGCCCGTGTCGTAGACGGGAATGGCGGTCTGCCCGGAGACGAGCGTGTTGAACCCGCGATCGATGGTGACCGTCGAGCCGGGCGTCGACGGGCCGATCGTCACCGGCAATAGCGCCAGCACGAGCGACCGCTGCACGGCTGGCTCGACGGACGGTTTAATCAGCGGTGTTGACGATTCCATCCAGCCGGCGATGCGCGGTTCGACGGGGTCGGCGTTCGTCAGGTTCACACCGGGTGACGACGCAGCCGATCGACCGAACGTCGCAGCGAGCATCGCGGCGCGCAGTTGGTCCTGTTCGGTCAGGATCGGTCCACCATTGAGATACTTCTGCGACCGCAGGCGATCGTTCGCGGCGACCTGGTTGGCATCGACCTGCCCCGTCGCGGCGGGCGCGCCGGGCGTGTTGCGCGCTTCACCCGTCGCTGTCACCTGGTTTGAACCATCGGCAATGGCCGGCAGGCGGTAAACACTGGGGCCGTATATGAGGACGGGAGCGATGAGCGTTCCACCGGTTTCATTCGTCACCGTCAACTTCAGGCCCGATGCGTCAAAGACGCCCGAAGCACTTGCGGCAAAGCCGCTCGGCGCGGCGCTGTCGGCTTGCCAGACGCGGTCGATGCGCTTCGGAGCCGCGCCAGCATTGGGGGCAGCGAATGGATTGACCGACAACGTCGGTTGTACGTCGGCGTCAAACGCCAGAGGTCGCAGTGTCGCGACGGGTGAATCCAGCCCTAGCGACAGGTCCAGTTCCGAGCCCGTGAACGCCACCGCTTCCTGGATGTAGCCACCATTCTCACTCAGTTTCATCAGGGCAACGCGACCGGCGGTCAACGGTTCGCGTTTCTGCGACGCGAACCCCAGCCCGATCAGCGCCACCGACCCCACGATCGCCAGCACCGCTACCGCAGCGAACGCTCGGGGTCGCTGGGCACCGCGCCAGACCAGGTGCAAGACCAGCACCAGCCCGACAAACCCGGCGGCCAGTCCGACGGCAATGGTGCGCGGTGGCGCGGGTGAACCGATCATTTCACGCAGAAACTCGGAGCTCTTTTCCGGAAGTTGCGTCGAGGCCCATGACGGGTCTACCGCAGTCAGGTCCAGCAGTTGTGTCCACATCTGCCGGGATCGTTCAGTATCCTGTTTAACGGAATCGGGTGGAAAGCTCGTGAAGACGACCCGACCGAGGCCTACCGTTTTGTACGCAGCGTGCACGTAATGCGCATCACCGATCAGTTGTACGCCCCCGTTGGCGAGGACGGCTTCAGAGACGTTGACACTGCCCTTTAGCGCCATCGGTCCGGCCGAGGTCGTCAGGTGGTCGGTCAGTCGTTGTCCAACGGTGCGGACGGGGAGGTACGGTGCCAACCACGTCCCACGCGGGTCGGCAACGCCGACGGGGGCGCTTACCAGCAGGGTGCCACCGGAACGCACCCACGAAAGCAAGGCCGTCCGCTGGGCGGCGTCGACATTGTTGAGTTCGATCCCACCCAGACCCACGAATCGGCAACTGTCATACGCCACCGGGTGGATCGCCATCGTTTCTATCGAACCACCCCAGCTTGCGACGCGTGTTCCACTGACTTCTGTCAGGATAGGCGCCAACGCCGAGTAATCGTGCATCTCGGTCTCGTCGTACGTGGCACCGACGAAGTAGATCAAGGTCGATCGGCGGGGAGACACGTCTCCCGAATCGCTGTTTGGGCGAAGCAGCAGGTCGGTCTGCGCCAGGTCCGCACCATCTCGCTTCCAGACGACGATACCAACGGTGTTGGTCTCGTCCTTCTTCTTACCCGCCTGGTCGACTGCAGCCAGTGGGGCGTAGATCGACGTGCGAAAGCGCGAGTTGGCTGGCACGTTGACCGCGACGCGGTAGTTAATCTTTCCCTCACCATTGGGCAGGTCAGCTTCGACGGTGCCCTGCAGTTCGTTGTTGGTGTCGTTCGACAGGTTCAGGCGAAGTGGAACCCAGGTCTCGGGGACGTATTCCCCGCCGTAGGGGTTCACGAGCGAGATGTACGGGTCCGCCAGCGCAGGAGTGGTCATCGGTAGCGCGGCGGTTGTGAAACAGCAGAGCGCAATGAACCGACGAAGGAACGAACCATTAAAAGTCGGGCAACGCAGCGAAATGGCGACCTCCGGCAACAGAACTGGGCCGGCGAATCCGGCGGCCTCGTAGGGGAGGACGGAATCTAACAAAGCCTAACGGGAGTGCAACCGGCAAAAGCGGCTAGCCCTGTTGAAAAGCGGGATTTCACACGTCCGAGATGCGCGCGGGCAACAACCGTTGATCGCCGCGAAAGAATCGATCACTCGTCATCCTGATTACTCCGGAGGATCTTTAATGCGCTTTGCAAGAAGCGGGAGAGATCCTTCGGATTATCTCAGATGAAGGACGATCGGTTTGAGGGACACCGATCACCGTTACGGCCCGACTCAAATAAAGAAGACACCGGACTTTCGTCTCGGTGTCTTCCGGAGGGGAGAAAATGCGCCGTGGCGCAAGCATTTCAGATTACCCAGTTTATCTTATGTCCGCCGTTGGAAGGCGTCAATCTTATTTCTATCTCTACTACAATGTACACTCAACGCATCGACAAAGAACACTACGAAACCTGAGAAAAAATTGAACGGATTACCGAAAATCGGCTTCGGTATGACTGAGAAAGGCGGTTTTATGTACTGTGCGGCTCGCGCCGGGCGTTCGGATGATGAGCAATCATCGGATCTTCAGACCCTGTTCACACCGGCGGGCGAGCGCCATCTGGCGTTTGAGGTCCTCGATTGCCACCCGAATGAATTCCGTCGCCGCGTCTAAGGTTTTGCCGGACGTGTCAGTGCGCGGGATGACCAGTTCCGGCCCGAACCGCAGGTGCATTCGCCCGGGTGTGCGGAAGGCTTGGAGCATCTCCTGCCCGCGGCAGGTGCCATCGATGTACGCCGGGTAGATCGGCACCCCCGTCTTGATCGCCAGCAGCGCGATACCAGTCTGAAAGGGAAGCAGGTCGCGCGTTTCCTCGATCCGACCTTCGGGGAAAATGCCCAGGATGTTGCCCTGCGCCAATGTCCTTAAGGCCGCCCGTGTCGCCGACGAGTCGCGGCCGTCACGGCTGACGGGGATCGCCTCGATCATCTCGAAGAACCACCGCAGGGATTTGATCTCGTAATATTCCTTGGCCATCATCCAGACAATGACCCGCTTGCTCGACGCCTGCAGCAGCAGGGGGTCGAGCCCGCTCATGTGGTTGCAGACGATGATGGCCGGCCCTGTCGTGGGCAGGCGGTTGGGCGTCTGCACGGTCAGCGTTTGAAACGTCGTGCAAAACAACCGGTTAAATGCCTTGAAGAAGCGGACTTTGGGTCGGTCTTCCAATCGGCGGACGGGCGAAAGTGACACTCGGGTGGCTCCCGGCTACGGTGATACGATGTTGCTGCCCGACCTCAATCCCGGCATCGGGCGCTCGTCGGACGCTGGCGTTCAGTTATCCGGGTCATCTTATTGATTGGCACGCGGGGTTCCACCATGGCATTGCAGCGCATCGATCCACCTGATGCCCTTTCCGACGAGCGACGTCGTCGCAACGAATGGATCGGTCGGGGCACCCTGCTGGTCGTGGGGTTACTGATCCTGTGGGCCGGTTGGAAGCTCTGGGGCGCCGCCGAGTGGGCCAGTGAGCAGGATGCCACCTGGAACGCCGTCAATCCACCCCGACGCACCGGCGAGAAAAGACCCATCCCGGCGTCGGTGCTGCTCTACAGCGCAACGGTCGTTGTCGGGTTAGCGGGGTTGGTTACCTGCGCGATGTCCTTCATGTCGATCTCTTTAATGGACCGTCTCTTCAAGCCCAAGCCACCCATCACCCACGACGACGGCACCGGCGACCACTACTCATCCGGCCGAGGGTCGCGGTTCTAGCTTGCCACGTTCCTCAATTGCCGTTGGAAGCGCTTCAGGACCGGCTCGTCTTCGTCCGATAACCATTACGTGAGCGTCTTCACCTGCTGCGAAAATTCGTTACGCGCCCTGTCCAAGGCGGCCGCCAAGAGCGCATCGTCGCGCATGCGGTCGATGGGGTTGCTGCCTGCCAAGACGGACTGGGTAATGCGCGCAACGATCTGCGAAACCTGCCCGTTGCGCGTCGTCAGTCGGGGTGCCAGTTACTGCGGCCGACCTTTCCTGCAAAAGATCGACCGCGACCCAGTCCTGGATGGTTGCGGTTGCCCCACGCGCGCCAAGGCCCAAGACCCAACGGAACATTGCCCCATCACCCCTCGATTCCTGAAATCCAGCGAAACCCCCACCGATTGCAACTGCAAATGGTGTGAAGCGGCACGGCGCGGGTAGCACACTGAGGGTGGTATGGATCAGGGCTGACTGCCCGAGCGCTTCGGACAACCCCTGTCATCCCGACGGGAGCGGTAGCGACTTGAGGGATCTCGATCGTCAGACATCGCTTGCCCAGTCGCGATCCTTCGGGTCGCTACCGCTCCCCTTCGGGATGACAGGTTGAGTCACCTTACGATGATCCAATCGATCCTTACCGGATCCCATTGATCGTCGTCAGTTCACTCGCGACCTTGCCGGCCGTTGAGATGACCGGGTCGGGGTCCTGGGCATACTTGCGGACGGCGCGCTGGGCGCCCAGTTCGTCGCCTTTGCGCTTGCGCGTGTAGCCCATTTTGCGGATGATGCCGAGCTTGCGGATCGCCTCAACGCGCCACATGCGGTCCTGGGACTGGGCGGCCACGACGAACACATCACCGATGTGTTTGTTCGTCACACCCGGGTCCAGACTGGAGAGGACGCGGTACATGGGTGTCATGTGTTCGTCGTAATACGCCCTTCGGGCCTTTTCGAACTCCCGCAACGCCGTGGCGCGGTCCTTGTTGCCCGATTTTTCAGACAGTTTGATGATCTGGTCGACCGCCGACCCCATGATGCTGATGCCGGCCTCGGCCTCGGCGTACGAGACGCGCTCGTTGAACAGCTTGGCGCCCAGACTGAAGGCGCCTTCCAGTAGCGCCATTGCTTCCTTTGGGTTGGAATCGCGGAGCAGAAGGCCCATGCGCACCGTCGCCAGCCCGACTGCCTTCAACGCCGGCAGGTCACCGATTGTCGAGTCATAATTGATGACGTTCGTCGGGTCTTTCACGAACAGCGAGCACTTGGTCAGATTCGTGCCGGCCTTGATGGCTTCAAATCCTTCGCGAAGTCGGCCGACGGTTGCTTCGTCGGTCTTGGTCGAGTCAGCGAACTTATCGTACGCCGACTCGTTGCGCTTGTAAGAGGCGATCGCTTTTCGATAGGTCTCAGCGGCGTCGCCGTCCTCGGTCATCGCGACGACCTCACCCATCCCCGCGATCGGGGGCAACGGTTGCAGGACGGCCGGGTTGCGCGTGAACGCCGTCGGAGGTGAGACCGTGTCGGCCCGCTGAAGCAGGAACAACAATCCCATCATCACGATGACGATGCCCGCCGAGATCATCCAGCCAGTTCGGTTACCGTACATGAACGTCCTGAAGAAGGAGACAAGAAGTCAGAAGCCAGAATGGGGAAAATACCAAGAAGCGGGGGGGGCTTTCTATCGTTACTCGTCGTCCCGAGGCGCAGGGACGTTCTTGGCTACTGACTTCTTGCCTCGCCTGCATTCGGGCAACGCATCTAAAAACAGCTTTCCGTATCGTTTCTGCGTTACCCGGCTGTCTAATATGACCACGATCCCCCGGTCCGTCTTGCTGCGGATGAGTCGGCCGAACCCCTGTTTCAGCTTGATGATGGCCTCGGGGACCGAGTAATCCATGAACGGGTTGCCACCGGCGCGCTTGATCGCGTCCAGCCGGGCCTCGATGACGGGCTCGTCCGGCACCGCGAACGGCAGCTTGACGATGATGACGTTCCGCAGCTTCTCGCCTTGAACGTCGATCCCCTGCCAGAAGCTGCTCGTCCCAAACAGCACCGCATTGTCCAGCGCCCGAAACCGTTCCAGCAGGATTCGCCGCGGTGCCGCATAGCCTTGAACCAATAGCGGATAGTTCAACGCCTCGATCCGACTCTTCAACCGATTCGCGCAGTCCGCGAGCATCTTGTACGACGTAAAAAGCACGAACGCGCCACCCTGCGTTTGGAGAAGATATTTCATAATCTTCTCGCACGCCGCGGGGACGAATCGCAGGTTGTCCGACGGCTCGGGCAGCTCATCCTCAATATAAAGCGTCGCCTGCTCGGCATAATTGAACGGCGACCCCAGTTGCAGCGTGTCGGCGGTGTCGATGCCGAGGCGCTTCTGGATGTAGGCGAAGGGGTGGGGGATATCGCCCGCATTTTCTCCGCCCGTACCACGGGCGGCCCGCCCGTGTCTTTCCTCTTCCGTCGGGTCCTCAACCAAAGTCTCATCCGCATCAATAGCAGGACTCACCCATCGCCAAGGCCAATTTGTCAAACCCGCCTTCTCCGGGTTGTTCCACGTGTACCGCGCTGCGTGACGCAAGTCCTCCTCATCCCTGACCAAGTGGTCATACGACTCCTCCTGCCAGAACTTGCCTTGCGACCCGATGATCGCGTTGATGACCTTTGCAGTCCGCAACTTCCACGTGTGAAGGATGTCCGAGAGCGTCCAGCCTTCGATTGGCTTTAGCATGACGTGCACATGGTTCGGCATCACGCACCAGGCCAGCAACTCATAGCGGTCCCCTTGGAAATGTGTGAGCGCTTCGACCATCGTCTCGGCAACCGCTTTTCGAAGCAGATGACAACTGCCGGTTCCCGCGTCAAGGAACCGATCGACCTTTGTCGAGTGAAGGTAGTTCAGCCGGGTCAATTCGTGATTGCTCAGCGATCGGTTCGTCGCGGCAGCGACTGCAATGATGTTGTCACGTTCGGCTTCCCATTCTTTCAGGACATGCGTTGGGAGCGAATCCGCTTGTCGGAACGTTATGGCGTAGATTCCGTCAGTCGTCTCCCAGTGAGGGAGGTGGGCACCAAAGCGTTTTCTTAGGACGGGTGATTTAGTGGGAGACACGGGCGGGCCGCCCGTGGTACGGCCGGAGGAAGAACCACAGTCCCCATTCCCCGTGCACAGCGTTGCGGACGCCATCACGACGCTCTTGATCTTTGTGAACAGTTCGCGTCGTAATCCCTCGGCGACGTCCACCGGCGCTGCGTGCAAACTGACCCGTTTTGGGGTGCGGCCGGTCGTGTCCATCCAGTAAACCGCGTCTTCCAAGTTCTGGTTGACGATCGCTTCCAGCGCCACGCCCAGCCCCGCGGCTTTCTCGGCCAGGCTCGTCAGTTCCGACAGTTCCTCATCGCTCTCGATGTCCGTCAGCATCGCTTTGATGTGCTTGGACAAATCCATCAGCTTTGGCGAAACGTCGTTATGGACAAACCCGCCCTGACGAATCCGGCCGTTCGTGCGGCCTTGCGCTTCCTGCCAGTGGATGCAGCGTTCGAAGAAGCCCTCGACGCGGGAATACAGTTCGACGACATCACCGATCGCGTCGTTGGCCATGCTGCCGTGGACGCTGAGGATGCCTTTGCCTTTGCGCGGGTCGTAGAGGGTTCGCAACTGATACGCGATGCCCGCCTCGGTCACTTTCAACCCGAAGTGTTGCCCAGCGACGTCCTCGATCGTGTGGGCTTCGTCTAAAATGACCGCGTCGTATTTTGGCAGATAGTTCACACCGACGGCCCGCAGCGCCAGGTCGGAAAAGAATAGCGCGTGATTGACGACGAGAATCGTCCCGCTGCTCATCCGCCGTTTGGCCGCCTGCCAGAAACAGTCTTTGTAGTATCTGCACTTTTTTCCGAGACAGTTCCCCTGCTCGGCACACACCTTGTCCCACACGCCCGGCTGAGGCACCTGCGGCAGTGTGGCCAGCGAACCATCGGTCGTCTGCTGCGCCCACTCTTCGACCGCCCACAGGCTTTGGAGCTGTTCCTGTTGATCAAAGAGCATCCCTTGCCGGCCGCGCGCCTGTTCCAGCCGGCGCTGGCAGAGGTAGTTGCTGCGACCCTTCACGAGCACGGCAGTGAATTCGTCAGGGTAGACCGACTGAATAAGAGGGATGTCCTTCTCGATCAACTGTTCCTGCAGCGCGATCGTGTGCGTCGACACGACGACGCGCTTCTTGTTCTTCACCGCGTAGTCGATCGCAGGCAGCAGATAGGCGAACGATTTCCCGACGCCCGTGCCCGCTTCCACGAGCAGATGTTTGTGCTCGGCCATCGCCCGCTCGACGGACGAGGCCATCTCAAGCTGTTGCGGGCGATGCTCGTACTTGTCACCCAGCCGCCGCGCGATGGAACCAGTGGGGCCGAGGATGGATTCAAGGGTGACGGACACAGCAGGGTGAATTGTACCCTAACGAGATCAACCATGGCGAACGCGACCGTTTAGATATCTAATCGTTTCTCATCTTTTGCGTTGGCGATATGTTGGAGCAGTTCTTTACTGCCGCCCACGTAAACGATCTCTCCAAGTTCGGCCAAAAGGGATTGATCAAGCCGCTTGGTCTGCTGTGCCACCGCGACGAAATCGCCGGCATCGACGTACCGGTCGCGAAGCTGTCGGCCGACGCTGATCATCGATGAGAACTTCATGGCAAGCAGCGCTTCGGCCTTGGGTATGGCGATCTCGACACCTTCTACCAGTAGAACTTGCGATAACTTCAATACGCGTTTGAAAAGTTTGGATGACTCTGGCCGAATGATGTCGATCGCCTCATGCTCTGCGTCTTTCAGACGAATGACCACGGGGTGTTCTTCGACCGTCAGCATCGGATACGCCGCCGACAGTACGGCGGCGAGCCGCTTAGGCTTGTCGCCAAGGATGTCGACATCGACCGTGGTACGCGGATCACCGGAATGTGCATTTACCGCATGGGCACCGACGAGCACGGCTTTGAGCTTCGCCGCATTCAAAATGCGAAAAATTTCGACGGGTAGGATATTGCGACCGTGCATGACGGCAAGTCTTTCTCCGATCAAAAGATCGGCGGCGGGGGAGGACGCACGACGGCTATCCGGGAAAGTGAGCGTCATACGCCGATATCCTCGTTCCACAATGCCGGGTTGTTCTTGATGAACGTCGTCATCATCTCGATGCACTCCGCATCGTGGAGATCGATCACTTCAACCCCATTCGCCTTCATGAAGTCAGGTGATTTGCCCCACTTGCCCTCACCGCCGGGGAAGGTGACGGATTCACCGACGACGACCTTGGGGATGCCAAACTGGATGACGGCCCCGGTGCAGAGGAAGCAGGGCATCAGCGTGCTGTAGAGGACGGTGTCCTTGTAGGTCGTCTGCCGCTTGGCCTGGGTGAGGCAGTCGATCTCGGCGTGGGCCATCGGGTCACCATGCTGCACCCGCCGATTGTGGCCACGCGCGACGATCTGCCCATTGCGCACTAAAACGCTGCCGATCGGCAGGCCACCTTCTTTGAGACCTTGCTTGGCTTCATCGATCGCGGCGCGGAGAAAGGGATCCATGCGGGTACTGCTCCTGATCGGTCGTGGGCGGATGGCGCGGCTATTATAACCGATCGGCAGACGGGAAGAGAACGCCAAGGTGCGGACAGCACGAAGGTAGCCACGAAGGCGAGACTTCACCGTGGCACGGGCTTCCAGCCCGTGGAGCCCCGGTACCCCGGGGTGTCGGATGGTACTCTGTCCGAGCTAAAGGGAGCGAAGCGACGAACGGCCGAGCGATATCCCTTCGTCAAACGTCTTCGCCATCCCTTCGCTGACGCGATTGCTTTTTCGGACGGAGTACCACCCGACGTGCATGAGTACATGCACCATGGGCAGGATGCCCATACCACGGTGGTGAGTCCATTTCATCGCTTCATGTTTCTTCGCGGCCTTTTTGGCGTCATCGCGTTCTCTTCCCTTCCTTGTCCCGCGCACACCGCTCCGCTACGCTTTTCTTGATGCTCTACCAACCCGCCGACGATCGCTACAAGTCCGTCCCGAAAGACTGGTTTCGCCGATGTGGCAAATCCGGGTTGATGTTGCCCGCGATCTCATTGGGGTGCTGGCACAACTTTGGCGGCGTGGGGACCGACTCGGGCAAGCATTCGGACGAAGAATCGTTCCACGAGAACTGCAAGCGGATGCTCTTCGCTGCGTTCGACCAGGGCATTACGCACTTTGACCTGGCCAACAACTACGGCCCACCGCCGGGCAGCGCTGAGGAACGCGTGGGGCGCATTCTCGCATCTGACTTCCGGGCGCATCGGGATGAACTGATCATCGCGACCAAGGCCGGCTACGGGATGTGGAACGGCCCGTATGGCGACAACGGTTCGCGCAAATACCTGCTGAGCAGCCTCGACGCGTCACTGAAACGCCTGCGGCTGGACTATGTCGACATCTTCTATCACCACCGTCCTGACACGAACACGCCGTTGGAAGAATCGCTCGGCGCTCTCGACCAGGCAGTCAAGAGCGGCAAAGCGATCTACGCCGGCATCAGCAACTACCGAGGCGGCTACACCGCCGAGGCCGTCGGGGTCTGCAAGGAACACGGCTTTGCCAAGCCAATCATCCATCAACCGAACTACAACATGTTCGACCGCTGGATCGAGAACGACCTGCTGCCCGTCACCGACCGCCACGGCATCGGTATGATCGTGTTCAGCCCCATGGCCCAGGGCCTGCTGAGCGACAAATATCTCAACGGCATCCCCGAACAATCCCGCGCCACCGCGACCGGCGGGTTCCTGCGTCCGAGTCACATCACCGACGCGAAATTGGCGAAGGTGAAAAAGCTGAACGAGATTGCCAAACAACGTGGGCAGACGCTGGCCCAACTGGCGCTGGTCTGGGTGCTACGCAAACCCGCGGTGACGAGCGCGCTGATCGGCGCCAGCCGACCGGAACAGATCAAGGAAAACGTCGCCGCGCTGAACAACGCCAGCTTCAGCGAGGACGAGTTAAAGCAGATCGAGGCGATTCTAGCGGGGTGAGACGAAGTTCGTCTAGCCGTAGGGTCCTGCGATGAAAACCAGTCCGATCGCAGCAAGCGCAACTCCGATGGCCAAGATGATGCCAAGCAGTGCCCGTTTCATTTGGGCTCGGGACGACATCAACGCGACCACAGAAATGATAAACCCTGCCCCACAGGCCATCATGCCTGCGATCGCAGCGATCCCGGCCACAAGGGCTCCTTTGTTGTCAGATGAGCCCGACAAGATGATGACGGAGCCTACGAGGAACATGCCGCCGATTACCGGCAATGTAACGATTGCCCCTGCCCATCGGCTTGAGTTCTCTGTTGTAGGCTGCCGATAGTCGAGCGTCGGTCGTTCCATCGTTATCCCTACAACGACTTCCCCTTCGCCAAGCTCGCCGGTCGTGGCAGGCGTTTGTCGCTGCGGTCGATTTTTGGGATTTCGACGATAATGCGGTTCTCCGTCCCCGGCAAATCGACTGCGTGGATGACCGGCTTTCCACCACCGCCGAGCTTGATGGCTTTTCGCGCGTCGGGCAGTTCGTCGTTCGCCTTGGGGCCTTTCAGGCAGAGCACCTTCCCACCCTTGCGGGCCAGCGGCAGGCACCACTCGGCGAGCCATTCCATCGTCGCGACGGCTCTTGCGACGACAATGTCGAATGACTCGCGGCGGCCACCGGTCGCGGCCTCTTCGGCGCGCTCGGCGGCGATGCGGACGTTTGTTAGACCTAACTCCGTCACCGCTTGCTGCAGGAACGCGGCCTTCTTCTTCGTCGCCTCGATCAGCGTGACGCGCACGTCCGGCCTTGCGATCGCCAGTGGAATCCCCGGCACGCCACCCCCCGTCCCCACGTCCGCCAACGTGTGCTCACCCGGCGGCAGGAAAGGCAGAACAGTCAGCGAGTCCCCGATGTGCTGCACCTCGGCCGCGGCGCGGTCGGTGATGCGGGTGAGGTTCATCGTCTCGTTAGCTGCGGTCAACAGATCGAGATATTTAGAGAACAGCGCGTGCTGGTCAGCGGACAACGTCACGTTCGCGCGGGCGGCAAGATCGTTCCAAAGCGGATTCATTGCGATGCATCGTGCGGGAAATGACGCATCATGCCAAGGGACCGCGCAGCCGAGGGTCGGGACCGTGCAGCGAGTAGGGACCGTGTGGGAAGCGTTTGGTTGCCAGTGTCCAAAGGTTGCCGACGTCGATGTCCATGGGGCATCACTCGCCTGGAATGTAGCTGATCACACCGTCAAACGTCGAACTCGCGGTCGCGTAGCGCTTCTTTGGAATCCGGCCCGACTGGTAGCTCAGCCGACCGGCCTCCAGCGCGTGCTTCATCGCGAGCGCCATCTTCACGGGGTCTTTCGCGTGGGCGATGCCGGTGTTAAGCAGGACACCGTCGGCACCGAGTTCCATCGCGATCGCGACGTCGGACGCGCAGCCGACACCGGCGTCGACGATGACCGGGTACGACGGGTCGCCTTCCTTCAGCAGTTCCAGGCACAGAGAGACGTTCAGCGGATTGAGAATGCCCTGGCCCGACCCGATCGGGCTGCCCGCAGGCATCACACTGGCGGCGCCGGCTTCCTTAATGCGGACCGCGCTGCGCGGGTCGTCGCTGGTGTAGGCCAGCACCGTAAAGCCCTCCTTCACCAGTTCCTTCGTCGCTTCGATCGTTCCGACGGGGTCGGGCAGCAGCGTCTTCTTGTCTCCGAGCACTTCGAGCTTCACCCAGCCGGCGCCCTTGTTGCCGTTCTTCTCGAGCAAATCGCGTCCGAGCATCGCAACGCGAATCGCATCGTCCGCAGTGAAACAACCGGCGGTGTTGGGGAGGATGACGTACCGGTTGAGGTCGAGATAGTCGAGCAGCGACTTCCCCGCAGAGTCGATCAACCGCTCGCGCCGAACGGCGACAGTGACCACCTGGCAGCCCGACGCGTCGAGCGCGTTCTGCATCAGGTCGTACGTCGCGTACTTGCCGGTGCCGACGAAGAGACGGTTGGTGAGCTGAAAATCCTTGATACGGAAGACGTCTTGCATGGGAGGAACATTATAGGAAACGAAGGACGAGCGTATACGTGGCATGGACTTTTACTCCATGGGGTGATTATCGAAGGGATATCGCTTCACGGGCTGAAAGCCCGTGCCACGTTGGAGTTCAGCCCCCGCCCACGAACGTCACGATCTCGACCTCGTCACCCTCAATAAGCGGCAAGTCGTACTTATCGCTTCGCGCCAATCGTCGGTTCAGCTCGATCGCGACCTTCTCGGGCGCGAGATTGGATTCTGCAAGTAAGGAGCGGATGGTCGTTCCATCCGTCGCCTCCCGTTTGGTGCCATTGACTACGATCGTCATGATTTACTGGGGCTTGGATTTCAGCGCTTCGCGGTAGATGCCCTTGAGCGGTTCGCTGGTCATGTTCAGACCGCCGGCGGATTCGAGGGTGAGGGTGTAGAGGCGGTCGGGTTCGAAGGGGCCCCAGACGCTTTGCGCGACGGCGACGCGGACGCCTTGCTGCTGGCGGAGCGATTCATCGGTCGTCAGTTGCCAGAATTCGTCCCAGAGTTCCTTTTCGAAACGGGTGACCTTGGGGTCAGCGTCCTGGTAGACGGCCGGGATGACACCGGGCTCATCAATGCGCGAGCCGTCGGCGGGTTTCTGCTGGTCGCCGAAGATGCGGTGGAACAGCACGATGCTATGACCGCGCAGCGGGTCGTTGGCCTTGACGAAGTCGTTGTCGAATTTAATGACCAACGCGTCGACGTGGGCCTTGTTCCCCTCGATCCAGAACCGCTTGGCCGGCAATTCGCGGCCAGCCTTGCTGTACTCGACGAAGAGCAGCTCGGTCATCGGCTTGCCGTTTTTGACGCTACTGCCGACCACGATCACGTCGGCGACGCGCTTCTCGTCGGTCAGCCGGTCGACAAACTGCTGCAACTGGATGTTCTTCGCCTCGGCGGCGCGAAGTTTCGCTTCTTTCGGGTCGTGGCGAACGTAAACAAGCAGACCGATGCCGGCGCCGATCGTCAGCACGGTGAGCGCGAGGGTTTTAGCGAGGGGTCGAAACATGGTTCATATGGATGAAAGATGAAGGATGAAACCAAGAAACGTCTACTTCATCCTTCAGACTTCATCCTTACCTCTTTATCGGTCTTTCGGCCCCTCGACCTGCACGGGGCCTTCCACCGGGCGAGACAGTTCGGCGTTCGCGTCCCATAATTTCGTCAATTCCGTGGCCGTGGAAGCGATGAACGTGATTTTCACATCGTTTCCGTCCGTGTCGGGATACTTGGTTTCACTGCCGAGGTAAACGCTGTTTTCGGACAGATAATGCGTGGTGACGTAACCGTCGACGCCGATCTTGTCCTCGATCGGGGTCGCGCGCACACTTTGACCCGCAAAGGTCAGTAGGCGTTCGTCGAGCACGTCGACGTAGCGCATCATCACTTCACGCCGGTCGGGGACGTAGGTTGCAAACAGATAACCCTTACGCTCCGTGCGCGGGACGGCGCGCGGCAGGAGCTGGCCGAGCGCTTGCGGCAAATACCATGGCGGGAGCATGCGGGTGATCGGCTCGGGCTCACCGGTCTTGCCGGCGTACTTCACGGTCAGTGGGTATTCGTCGACCTCGCGGAACCGCTGTTTCTCACCGATCTGTGGCCTGCCACCGGTCGCTGTGTCCAGAACTGCCTTGGTTGCCAGGTCGCTGGCGCCGATCTCGGTGCCGTGCGCTTGCTCTTTTCCGTCGGTGACAACCGACACGCGTGACCATTTCTCGTGCTTGCGGTCGATCGTCATGTACAGCCAGGCCTCGGCGTCGATTCGGCGCTTCTTCTCGTCGAACTGCCGGCTGCGAATGCCGATCTTCACCGCGGGAGACCCACCGAGCTTGGTCGTTTCCTCGACCGTGTAAAGGTAGCCGATGTCTTTGCCATTTTTCTGAATGCGGAACCATTGCTCGGGGATCAGCAGTGCATCCATTCGAGTTTGCGTCAGGTTCACGAACAACGCTCGGGTGCGATAGAGACGTTGGTCCTGGTCGACCTTGATGTTCGTTCGGTCGAGCAACTGCACCGAGTCGAGCACCGCGGCAAACGTTTCGACGGCGGCGATTTCCTGCGGTTCGGGCTCGGCGTCGAGCGGGGTGTTGGGTTTGGCGCCGGGCGTGACGTAGTTGATCGTGTAATACGACTGCTCCGACCCCTGCACGATCGCTTGCTGGCTCAGGTAAGACGTCGTGCCGACGGTGTACCTCGCCGCGAGCATCCCGACGGCCTGGTCGGCGACGTTGGTCGTGTCATTGCGGACGATCTGCACCCCGGGATAGACCCGCTTCAACTCCGCAGCAGCCATTTCGAGCATGCCGGGGTCGGGGGCGTTCTCCAGGTCGGCCGTCGTCAGTGATGCCGGGCGCTTCAGCGACGTGCTGGTGACGCTCAGAAACGCGCCGCTGGGTTGCTCGTACACCCAGCGCACGATCTCGGCTTCTCCCGGTCGGCGGATCATCTTCCCACCCTGTGGCGGCCGGATCGAAATGCCCCCCGACACGCTCTCGAACGCCTCGGCCAACGGTACCGCGTTGGCAGAGATGTCGCGATCAGGACGCCCGGGCAGCAGGTTGGTCGCCTCCTGAGCGTGGACGCCGGCACTAACGAGGACGGCCAGTAGCGCGCCGGTGAGCAGGGGGTGTTTCATCATGGTGTCGTCTCTCCGGGTTCGTCTCGATCGCATCGACCTGAGCAGTTGTTACGGCCGCACGCTCGTGTCGTCACCGAACACGTAGTTGATGTACTTCTCGTCCGACGGCTTGCGGTGGATGCCGTTGATGAAATCCGCACGGTAGAGACTATTATCGGCCGTGAAGTACCAGCGGGAGATCTCACCACTGCCGTTGACTTTCACGGTCAAACATCGCAGCGGGCCCGAGCCGTCCTCGGCCGGTCGGGGAAACTCTTCGCTGGGCTCGATCAGCAACGTCATCAACCCGCCTTTTTGCGCCGGCTCGAAACCGGGGAAGCAATCGGTGCGGACGATCATCGGCTCATGCTTCAGTTTACCCATCGCCAACGCCAACCATGGGCCGGGGATAAAGTTCTTGGGGATCACACGCTCGAAACTCGTATGCAGGCTCGACGTCAGCGTCGTTTCGGTCTGAATCTTTCCCGAGCTCATCATGCGGATGAACTGCTTTTGGACAGCGGTTTCATCGTCGTCGTTTTCGTTGTCACGCATCGTGGTGCGCGTGTAGGACGTCATCGTTGCGTTGTCTTTCCAACTGTCGATGAAACGCCCGACCAGTGGGCCGTCGCGAAAGGCGTATCGCTTGGTGCCGGTCCACGCGTCTGCCGTGTTCATGCTGACCGACTCGACCGACCAGCCGATCATCGCGTCTTCCTGCAACCACAGCGACCAGCGCACGGCAGGGGTAATGACATTGACCAACCCCGCCTCGCGCATCGCGGTGACGTTGCGCTCACCGGACGCGATCAGCCCCCCGCGGTCGGCCGGCTGGGGGAAAGACAGCGACTTGGCGATCGTCTCCCACGCGCCGTTGAACGCGTTTTCATTGTTCCCGCGAAAAATCGCCAGCAGCGCGCTGCCCGACGGCGCGACCGCGAGGTACGCGCGCACCGGGTAGTTGCCGCGCACCTGGTCCGACGGGTGGATCGCCCAGACCTGCGCGCCCGACGCCGTCGCGGGCGATTCGACCAGCTTGCCATTGTGAAACGCAGCGTAGTGCAGTTCGGCCAGGCCGATGCGGTCGGCCTCGTTGTCGGCACCGGTCACTTCACACTGAATGAGGTCGATCAGCGTCGCCGCCGTCGCCGACTGCGAGCGCAGGGTGCGTATCGTGCGGTTGGGGTCCGTTTCGGGGATTGGCACATAACCGTCGGGGACAGTGACGCGCAGCCCGTCGGGCAGCAGGATCGAGCCCACAACGGTCGGTTGGGGGGCCGCCTGCCTGTCGGTCAACTCCATCGACGTAGCAACTTGCGTCAGGATGTCGACATCATCAACCTGCCGGGGCCCCTGACCTTCCAGCGTCACCAGAATGCCCACCCGCGTCGGCAAAACCGTGGCAGCAAAGTAGGCGCGAACCGGCAGGTCGACAATGCCCTCGGTCGTGTTCTTCTGGGTGATCGTCATGCCACCGGTGAGCATGCCGGGGTGCCCACCCATCATGATCTGCCGCGGCTTGGTCTGACCGGCGGCCAAATCGTCGAACGTCGCTCTCTCGAGGGTTGTCGGCAAACCACTGCGGACCAGAAATTCCTCGGTCGACATGTTTCGCTGCAACTTGACCAACCGAACCGAGATCACGCGCGCCGCAGCCCGACCGATGCCACTGGGCTCGATCGCGCGGGCGATCACGTTAGGCGCCGGCGACTTCTGCCAGTCCTGTGGGAAGCGGAACGACAGGCTTTCGTAGCGCTCGGGCCCACCCATCTGCATCTGCCGGCCTTCTAACCGCCGTTGCGACACGAGCGCCGCCACCGCGAGCGTGCCAGCGAAGACGATCCACATGACCGCCTGCATCAGGGCGCGTCGCCAACGGGGATATTGCCACTTGGGAGGCATTGGACCGGCGATTGTCGAATGTGGAAGGGGGATTGTCGAGGGAAGGGGGTTGCGGGTTAGCGGTTGCAGGTTGTTGTTTGGAATCAGTGGGCGTTCAACCCAACACCGTCATCAACAATCGACAATCAAAATTCGACATTACGCAGTCGACCCTCTAAATTCCTATCCCCAATTAAAGGACCCGACCCATGCGTATCCTCGTCGCCGACAAACTCGCGGAAGAAGGCCTTGATTTCCTCAAGGCCAGCGGCATCGCTTATGACGTGAAGGTCGGGCTGAAAGAGCCCGAATTGGCCACCGCAGTGGGGGAATACGACGCTTTGATCGTCCGCAGTGGCGCGAAGGTGACAGCCAAGGTGCTCGAGAACCCCGGTTTGCTCAAGGCGATCGCGCGGGCGGGTGTGGGCGTCGACAACATCGACCTCGACGCGGCGACCGGAAAAGGCATTCTCGTCCTGAACACCGCTGCTGCATCCACGCTTTCAACCGCAGAGCACGCGATCGCGCTGATGATGTCCTTGGCCCGCAAGATCCCACAGGCGCATGCCCACGTGCGAAGTGGTGGCTGGAAGCGCAACGACTATCAGGGCACGCAGATGGCCGGCAAAACGCTGGGCGTCGTGGGTCTTGGTCGCATCGGGCAGACCGTCGCCAGCCGGGCAATCGCGCTGGAGATGAACGTCGTCGGGTTCGACCCGTTCTTTTCCGCCCAGACCGCTCTGGACGGCAAAGTGAAGCTCATTCGCGACTTCGACGAGTTTCTCAAGCAGATCGACGTCATCACCTTCCACGTGCCAGGTGGTGACGCCACAAAACACCTGCTCAACCGCGAACGCCTGTTCAACGTCGCCAAGAAAAACCTGCTGGTCGTCAACGACGCGCGGGGGGAAGTGGTGGACGAGCTCGCGTTAGCCGATGCGTTGAAGGAAAAGCGGATCGCTGGTGCTGCGATTGACGTGTTCCAGACGGAACCACCGATGAAGGACCATCCCCTGTTCGCGCTGGAAAACGTCGTGTTGACACCGCACTTGGGCGCGAGCACCGACGAGGCCCAGACGGCCGTGTCGGTTGACGCGTGCAAAGCGATCGTCGCCTACCTGACCAACGGCGAGATCCGTGGGGCCGTCAACGCGGGCAACATCAAGCTCGATCTGCCCCCCGACGAAGCGGGTTTCGCCAAGCTCGCCAGCCGGATTGGCCGGTTGCTGGCTGGGTTGTGCGACAGTGGCTACAAGACGATTACGCTCCGGGCCAGTGGGCCACGGGCGCAGAAGTTGATGCCGACTTTGTTGCGCCTGGCAGCGGTCGAGCTGCTCAAGCCACACCTTGCCACACCGGTGAATGTCATTAACGTCGAGCACATCGCCAAGGCGCGAGGCATCGAGCTGGTCACGATCGCCGAGGCGGCGCCACCGTCCGGGCTGGTCGGTGACATCGTCGGCGTGCGGGCCGAGTGCCCGGGTGGGGACAGCCATCGCATCCTCGGCACTGTTTACCAGGACGGCCTGCCGCGCGTCCTGCGCATCGACGGTTACGCCATGGACATGATCCCCGAGGGCCCGATGGTCCTGATCATCAACAAGGATGAGCCCGGCGTCATCGGCGTTGTCGGAACGAGCTTCGGTGAGGAAAAGGTCAACATCGCCGACATGGTCATCAGCCGAGACTTCGCCAAAGACGGCACCGCGACGGCCCTGATGGTCCTGAAAACCGACACCGAAGCCCCACCAGCGCTGGTCAACCGGTTGCGCGCCCGTCCGAACATCCTGAAGGTCAAAACCCTCGAACTGCCTGCTCGCGAAAGCTAAAACGATTCGGATCCTGATGTTTAGCGGTCGTCCCGAAGGGACACGTGTATCGCGTCCCCGTCCCATGCAACGTGTCCCTTCGGGACGACCGCTAAACGTGGATTGGATACGGTTTCACGAACGACCAATGTTGCGCCGATCGTCCGTCCTTGATCGGGTTGTTCTCGACATACCGGATCGCTCGCCGAACGTCGTCCATCGAATCCAGAAATACTGCCCATTGTCCGCGTCCCCACGGCGTCGGATGCTTTCCATTTCGATAGGGCGCATCGGCAAACGGGTGCAACCCCTCGCGCGATAACTCCGCGGTGGCAGCGCCTTTCAATAAATTCGCAACCTGTTCAATGGAACAGGTATGCCGTCCCACAACCAGATGAGCATGGTCGGGCATGATTGAACAGGCGTACACCGACATCGCATTCCGATCGGAATAATCGCAGAAGCCGCGCGCGACGGCTCGCGCCTGGACGCCCGACAGACGCACTTCGTCCCGAACCATGTGGGCTTTCATTTGCAGTCGCCTCAGTCGGTCGTGCGCATCGCTGGCAAGCGATCGCCGTTCGGCGGTCTTCGTCGCGGGCCCACCGGCGCGAAACAACTCCCACGCGCGCACGAACTCGGACCACGACCCTCGCGGGTCGTTCGGCAACCAGAACCCATAGGTCGTGATGACCAGGTGGTACGCAATCACCATGCGAATGGAGAAAGTAAACAGGAGGATGCGGTTAACGCAAAATATTGTTTAGCAGTCGTCCTGAAGGGACACGGGAAGAGTGTCCCCTCTAGGACAAGCGCTTAACAAAATTGAACCGAAATTGGTTTCCGTGTTTGCGTCTTAAGTATTATATTATAAATAACTTACGAGTGGCTATTCTGAGGGCGATCTTCCCTCTGCTCTCCCCTCTACTATTGACGTCCTCCCGTCACCCGGTAGCGTATTCGCCCATTCCCAAAGGCATTCGACGTGGTGAGCAAATCCGTTGTTGGTTCGTTGGCATCCGCTAGCGCAGATCAGACCCGTTCGACGAGTCCACAGCAGGGGTCTCCCACCGCTGGGCTCGACGTTGCGGCGGGGGTGCCCAACTCCGTTCTATTCAAGTGGATGCTCCAGTTCCTCTCCCCCGTTAAAGGACTGGCGGCGTTCTGCTGCCTGCTGGTCGCGTTCGGTGTCGCTGCGGAAGTGATGGCGACGCGCGAGAGTGGTCGCGTCGTCGACAAGATCCAGCACCTGATCGCCCACCCCGACCCCAATACCACCCTCTGGACTTTCATCTTGTCCGACGATCCACAGGTGCTCGACCTGCGCTACGTCCTGCTTTCCCTCATCGGTCTGACCTCGGCATTGCTCGTGTTGCGCTACTTGCGCATCACCTTCGAAATGAAGATGAGCATGACCATGGTCTACTACATCCGCGAAGCCGTGTACGACAAATTGCAGCGGGTCGGCTTTAAGTTCCACGACGCCCTGTCGAGCGGGCAGCTCATCAACCGGTCGCTGACCGATCTGCAGAACGTCCGCGCGTTTCTGCAGACAGCGTTGCTGACGAGCCTGGACATCGTTCTGATCGTCGGGGGGTACATCATCCTCGTGCTGACGCGCTCGCCTTGGGTGGCGCTGTTGGCGCTCATCCCGTTGCCGATCTGGACGTGGTACTTCATCAAGTTCGGCAAAAAGGCCCAACCGGCGGGCAAGGCCGTGATGGAGGCCGAGGACCGCAATGTCTCTCTCATCACCGAGAACATCGCCGGCGTGCACGTCGTGAAAGCGTTTGCGACCGAAGAGAAGGAGATCAGCAAGTACAGCGAGAACCTCGACTCGTTCTTCGACCGCGTGCTCTACCGCATTCGCCTGCACGCCAACTTCACGCCGATCGTTCGTGGCATCGCGACGGCGAGCAACCTCATGCTCTTTCTGGCTGCGGGGATGCTGATCATCGACGGCAAGCTCAACGCGGGTGATTTTCTCATTCTCGGCACGAGCATGGGCGCGATCCTCGGCCGGTTGCAGCAGGTTGGCGCGATCAACGAGCAATACCAGAGTGCGATCGTCTCGGCGCGCCGGCTGTACGAAGTGCTGATGGCGCCAGCGACCGTTCATGAGGATGATGGCGCTCGCACGCTGCCCCCGGGCCCGGGCCACGTGCGCTTTGAAAAGGTCTGCTTCGGGTACGACCCGACGAAGCCCGTCCTCTGCGACCTGGACTTTGAAGTGCCCGGTGGCAGCGTCGTGGCGATCGTCGGGCCAACCGGCGCGGGCAAGTCTACGCTGGTCAACCTCATCGCACGGTTCTACGACCCACAGCAGGGGACCGTCCGCATCGATGGTGTGGACATCAAGGAAGTCTCGCTCAACCAGCTGCGCACCGAGGTCTCGTTCGTCTTCCAGGAGACATACCTGTTCAGCGACACCGTCGAAGCCAACATCGCGTACGGCCGACCACACGTGAGCGGGGGACCGGTCGAGGCCGCGGCCCGACTGGCGCAGGCGCACGAGTTCATCGAGAAGATGCCCGATGGGTACCAGACGGTGCTCGCCGAGCGCGGCAGCAGTTTGTCGGGTGGACAGAAGCAGCGTCTGGCGATCGCTCGGGCGATCCTGTCCAACCCGCGCATCCTCGTCCTCGACGACGCAACGGCCGCGGTCGACCCCGAGACGGAAGACCTTATCCGCCGCGGGATGAAGTTCGCGATGTACGGGCGGACGACATTCGTCATCGCGCACCGGCTCAGCACCGCCAAGCGGGCCGACCGGGTCATCGTGCTGGAACAGGGTCGCGTCACGCAGGTGGGTTCACATAACGAGCTGATGGCCCAGGACGGTCACTATCGCGAGATCGCCGCGCTGCAGTTGTCGGGCCCGAGCGGGGCGGACGAGGAGAATCCATCGCACATGAAGCGCGTGCGCGACAACAAGCTCGTCAACGCGGTGACCGCCGCGGCGCGCGAAAAGGAACATCGGGACGACGCCGGTGGGGAGCTCTAAGCCATGACCACAGCCACGCGCAAGCCCCCGACCGTCCGATCGCCCGTGGGCACGACCAGCAAGGCCAGCGGCAGCAGTGGTGGCGAGGAATCCGAAGATCAGAAGTATAAGAAGATCGACCTGGCGCTGTTGCGCCGGATGGGTCGCTCACTGTGGCCGTTCCGCAATCGGTACGCGACCGGCTTGGCCGTCAGTGTCGCGATGACGCTGCTGGACTATACCGGTCCGATGTTCATCCAGCACATCATCAACTATGCCAGTGGCAAGACCGGCATCCCACCGACCAAGTCACACATCGCAGCGGTCGTCGGTGTATGGGCGCTGGTGGCGCTCTGCGCGCTTATTCTCGACCGGTTCCGCATTTTGATTTTCACCGGCGCCGGTGAACGCGTGCAGTTCGCGACCCGCCGCGCGATGTTTCAGCAGCTGCAGCGGCTGTCGATGAGCTTCTACGACAAGAACAAACTGGGGCGCATCATCAGCCGGTGCACCAGCGACGTAAACGCGATGCGCGAGGTGAACGTGTGGGGCATCAACCACATCGTCATCTGGTCTCTCCAGATCATTATCTCGGCCGGGTTTCTGGTGTACACCGACTGGCGGTTGTTCCTGTCGGTCATCTGGCTGGGCCCGGTATTGTTCATCGCCAATCGCATCTACCTGACTCGAAGCGCCAACATGTGGCAGGAAGTGCGCGAGGGCTTCACGCGCGTCAGCACGAACCTCGCTGAGAACATCACCGGCATCCGCGTGGTGACGGCGTTCAACCGGCAGGACACCAACGTCGGAAAGTTCAACAGCCTGCAAGTCGACAACACCGCTAACAACATGCACGCGGCTCGTGTGAACGGCATCTATCAGCCGATGCTGCAGTTGATCGGCTTCGCTGGCAAGGTAACGGTGCTGGCATACGGCGCGTACCTTGTCGTTCAGGGCCGTATACGCCTTGGCGACGTGGTGGCTTCACTTCTGTATCTTGACCTGTTCATGGGGCCGATCATCGCGTTCGGTAACTTTTACAACCAATTGATGCAGTCGATGGCCGGTGCCGAGCGCGTTTATGCGCTGCTGGATCAGAAGCCCGAAGTGGAAGATGTCGCGGATGCCAAACCGTTGCCACCGATCTCCGGGCACGTGAAGTTCGAGGACGTGGTCTTTGGCTATAACGCCGACCGCCCGGTGCTGCACGGTGTCAGCTTCGAGTGCAAACCGGGTCAGACCATCGCGCTCGTCGGCGCAACGGGAAGCGGTAAGAGCAGCATCATCTCGCTCATTGCCCGTTTCTATCAGCCGCAGCAGGGCCGCGTGCTCGTCGACGGGCATGACATCCGCCATGTGACCGGTGAATCGCTGCACAAGCAGATGGGCCTCGTGCTGCAGGTGAACTACTTGTTTACCGGCACGGTCCTGGAAAACATTCGCTATGCGCGCCCCGAAGCGACGCTCGAGCAAGTGATCGAGGCTGCCAAATCTCTCGGCACGCATGATGCGATTGCTTCGCTGCAGGATGGCTACAACACCGAGGTCGGCGAGCGCGGCGCGAACATGAGCCTCGGCCAGCGCCAGTTGATCTGCTTCACCCGCGCCTTTCTGGCCAACCCCGGCATCTTCATGCTTGACGAGGCCACCAGCGCCGTCGACACCAACACCGAAGCGATCATCCAGACGTCCCTCGAAAAGCTGCTCGCTGGCCGGACGACGTTCATCGTGGCCCACCGGCTCAGCACGATCATGAAGGCCGACCAAATCCTCGTGATCGACGCCGGCAAGATCATCGAACGCGGCAACCACAACGAGCTGATCGCCCAAAGCGGAAAGTACGCGCACCTGTACGAACAGTTCTCGTCGCACCACGCGTGATAACTATTGATGCTTGCTTGCCCTGCTGAGAGTTCGAGCAGCGCGGTTTGCCGTGCATGTCATCCCGACTCTTAACCAAAATTTGACTCAGCGGGCGTGGAGGATGGAAGTCGTCCACGCCCGCTGTCGTTTGCGCTGTGTCCGATAATCTGAATTTTGCGGTCGATTGCTTCATCGTCGCGTAAGAGTGACCGATGAACGGTGCATGAAGTACGAGGTGTGCCAGCCGGGATCGCGTCGAGGCATTGCGCTGATTTATATGACGATCACACTGACGATCATGTTGTCGTTCGTGACGTTCGCCGTCGATTTTGGTCGCATCCAGTTGATCGACACTGAGATCCAGCGTGTTGCCGACACTGCGGCGCGGTACGGGGCGTTTGGCTTGCGGAACATCATCTACGGCACCTCCGCCGCAAGCAGCAACGCGATCGCGGCGGCGCGGGACAACGTGGTCGATGGACAGCCCTTCGAGCTGGCGACGTCTGATGTCGAGCTGGGCATCTGGAACCAAACGAACCGGACGTTCACCGCGTCCACCGCCAGTGCCGCTAACGCCGTTCGCGTCACGGCGCGGCGGACCAGGGCCACCAACAACCCCGTCCAGCTTATTTTCGGTGGGCTGGTCCGCATGCCGACGGTCGACCTCACCCGTTCGGCCATCGCGCTCCTCGACAACCCGTACGAACAGCAGATTACCGTGCCGGCGACCAGCAACCCGTTCCTTGCCGGCGCGGCCGCCGGCACGGTCGCCAGTTGGCCCAACCCGCACAACAACCCTGACTTTGCAGACGGCACCACCAGCATCTGGTACAAAAGGCAGACGATCCAGGTCCCCCAGGACCACTGGTGTAGCCCCGAGGCGGCCAACGGTGTGCCGATCACGCCGGGCAAGACCATGACCTTCGACGGCGTCAATGGTGGCGCGACCAACGACTACAACGACAGCAACCGCTACACGGCCGACGGCAACACCGGTTGGGTCACAGGGAACACCAACGGTAGCGAGAACGGAATCTCGGACATCAACGCGCCGGGCAACTCACTGGTCGGCGTCTACCTAAACGACAACGTGCCCCGCAACAGTGTGGCGCCGCCGAGTTTGAACTTCAACGATGCCGAGTCGCGCAACTTCTCCCAGTTGCAGCCGCAGCTCAAGCAGTTGTTCTTCATCGGGGACGGTCGCCGCGACAACGGTGAGGTCCAGCAGTTCGTCGTTCCGGAGGGCGCGACGCGACTGTTCATCGGCACGTGGGACAGCTATGAGTGGAACAACAACGCCGGCAGTTTCACATTGACACTTCACGCCGGTGGCACGGTCACACTGGTGAAGTGAAGCCCGGCGTCGTTTACCTTGGCCTCACCAGCAGTTGTTCGACCACTGCCCGGTCGGGCAGGTTTACGCAGAGCATGACGCAGTCAGCCAGGTCTTGCGGTTGAAGCATTTTTAATCGCGCCTCGGCCGGTGGGGGAACGGGGCGCTTGTCGAGCAGAGGCGTGGCGATATCTCCCGGGTAGATTGCGCACGCGCGGATGCCGTTGATGCGTTCTTCGAGATTGATGGACTGAGTTAAACCGGACAACGCGAACTTGCTCGCGACGTACGCCGCGCCCGCTTTGGCGTTGGCGAGCAGGCCGGCGTCGCTGACGATGTTGACGATGGTGCCCCGACCGTTGGCGCGCATCGTGGGCAACACGCCGCGCACCAGATAGAACGCGCCGTTCAGGTTCGTCGCGATCACGTCTTGGAAGGCATCCGCCTCAAGCACGGCCAACGAACGTTTGGCAATGTTAATACCAGCACAATTGATCAAAGCGGTAACGGACCCCCCAAGTTGTTGGATGGCTTGCGATACGGTCGTCTCGACCGCTGCGGGGTCACCAATGTCGCAGGGGAAGGGGTGGACATTTCCGGCGTTGGGACCGGCCATGGCCTTGGTGGCTTCGAGCGTGGCAAGTGTTCGACTGACGAGCGCGAGGTGCCAGCCTTCACTTGCCATGCGCAGCGCGATCGCCTGCCCCACGCCGCTTCCCGCACCGGTGATGATCGCAGTGTTGTTCATAACTCACACCTTTTCCGTAAGAGCGGCTTTAGCCGCCGGTCTTCCGTTGTCGTAAATCATTGCGGACGGCGGCTGAAGCCGGCCCTACGAAACCGCGACGCGAATGCTCAATCGATGGGCAACGGGGGCACGTCGATCCATCGCAACTCACTTGCCGACAGGATCGCAGCGTCCATCACCTGTTGCACTCGTGCGCCGTCCCACAGGCTCGGCGTGGCGGGCCGACCTTCACGGACCGCGTTGACGAATTCGACGTTCTGGTCGTAACGGAACGTCGCGACGGGGTCACCCTGGTTCGGGTCGCGCGTCGAACCGGGGTAAACGAGGAACTCGTGCGGGACGGCGACCGTTTCCAAGTCCTTGCCACCGGGCTTGCCGACCTTCAGTTCCAATGGCCGTTGCGTCGTGAACGCCAGTGTGCCACCGGGGCCGTTTACTTCAGCCAAATCGAGCCCGTAGTGTCCTTCACCACGACCGGTGGCGAGTTTCGTGCTTTCCAGCACGCCGGTTGCGCCGGTGTTGTAACGAGCCATAATCGCGACCCAGTCGTCCAGGTCGCTGGCGCTGTTGCCGGCGCGGGTGTCGAGAAAGCGTTGCTGGTCGCTCACCAGCCGGGCAACCGGGCCGACGAGAAAATGTCCGTAGTCGATGCGATGTGCAAGCATGTCGCCCATTTCACCCGAGCCGGCCAGTGACTTCACCTGTCGCCACCCGAGGTTGCGGTCGCCCCAGTCCTGAAAACGTTGGGCGCGAAAGTGGTAGGGCTGGCCGATGTCACCGCGATGGACAAGGTGGTGCATGTAGCGCATCGCCGGGACGAAGCGATAGGTGAACGCCGTCATGTGGCGCACACCCGCAGCGTCGCAGGTGTTGGCCATCGTCACGGCTTCGAACGCGTTCATCGCAATCGGCTTCTCACAGAGCACGTGCTTCCCCGCCCGCGCCGCAGCGACGGTGATCGGGCCGTGCAGCACGTTGGGTGTCGCGATGACGACGGCGTGCACGTCATCGCGCTTGAGCATTTCCCGATAGTCGGTGTAGGTCGCGCCGATGCCCGTGCGTTGACCGGCCGCTGCGAGCGTTTGCGGGTTGCTGTCGCAGAGCGCGACGACCTTGGTGTTTTCACAGAGCGCAAACCCGGGCAGGTGGTTCGCCAGCGCGATCGCGCCACTACCGATAATGCCGATGCCAATCGTCGCTGCGCTCACGCGTCGTCTCCAGAAAGGGTTTCGGTTGGACTGTACCGCAAAGCAGCGTGATCGACGACGCTCATGTGGCACGGGCGGCCCGCCCGTGGAGAGACGGTAATCCGTCGTGTCGGGCCGTAATCAGTCCGCGCTATAGAGCGCAAGCGATCCTCCCCCTCTCCTATGAGTCCATGTGAGAGGGGCCAGAGCGCGATCCGCGTTACTTTTTCTGGCGCGAATGCCGAGCCTAAACCAGTTCGGTCAGGTCCTCGACCGTTTGATCGGGCCGCATGGCGTCAGTGGCATTCATCAGATCGCGCCGACGGGTGACGCCGGTGAACGTTAGGATCGTCGTCATGCCGACCGCCTTGGCACCGGCGATGTCGGCTTCCATATTGTCGCCGATCAGCAGGCATTTATCCGGTGGTACGTCCAGCCGGGCGCACAACTCGTTGAAGAAGATGGGCTGCGGCTTGCCCGCGAAGACGGGGACGACGTTGGCGGCGTAGCCCAGGTAATTCGACAGCGCGCCACTGCCAAACTCTATACCGCGCGGGCTGGGATAGACGCGGTCCGCGCAAATGCCGACCAGTTTGGCTTTACCGTTGCGAAGCAACTGCAGTGCGATCCGCCGGCGGTCGTCGGTCGCGTACGGGTTCACCGGCGCGCCAACGATGACGGCGTCGCAGGGTTCACCCCCCGTCTGCACCCACGTCACCAGCCCGTCGAGCATCTCCTGCACGCCCGTCGTCGACAAATTGAACACGCGCGGTGGACGGCCCGGTGACGTCTCGCTCTTACGACCCAGCGTCAACACATAATCGCACGCAGCGGCTGCTGCGGTGTAGACGTGGTTGGGGTCGACTTCAACGCCCATCTTCGCCAACCGCTCGACGAGCCGCACCGGGCTGGTCGTGCTGTTCGTCAGGCAGGCATACTTGCGCCCTTCCACCTGCAACCGGCGAATGAGCTCGATCGCGCCGGGCAGCGCGTGGTCTTCATGATAGATCGTGCCGTCGAGGTCGAGCAGCACCGCAGCGAAACGTGAAAAGTCCATCGGCACCCGGCGGCAGTGTGACGGCGAGCAACCCTTGTGGCAAGACATGAGCCGATGCGCTTAATCACCTAAACGTCCGATAACGCATTTGGCCCCGGGCAATCGCGGTGCGCCTTTGGTCTCCACGAACTTGCCTGATCGGATCCAGAGAACGCCCACTGGGCAAGTGCGGGGCAAAATGGTGGGGTTCGTTACGATTGCCATCTGCCCGAGCAAAGCGGAATCTTTTCGATTTGACTTTTCCAGCAAATGTGGGCTGAAAATGCTCGCGTTACAGGCGTCACTACCGTCAAGCGCGGCGCCGATTCATTGCCAATTCGGGGCTCAAGTTGCTGGATTCCTTTGCCGGGAGGCTCAGGTCGGGGCATGTTCCGGGTATGAGCAAGCAGAACATTCAACGGAACGTTCCGGGTCGGCGTCGCGGCAGTGCGTTGTTGTACATGGTCGCCGGGCTGTTTGCGTTCACGGGCTTCGTCTCGCTGGCGGTGGACTATGCCCGCATCCAGTTAAGCAAGACCGAGCTAACGACCGCAGTCGACTCGGCCGCGATGGCTGGAGCGTGTCTCGTGAAGAACGGGGCATACTACTCGCGCCCCGAGGCCGTCCACGTGGCCGGCTTGAATATCATCGGTGGCAAGCCACTGACCCTGCAGAACAACGATGTCGTCGTCGGCAAGTGGAACGCCGTAACGCGCACGATCGACACGACCAGCGACACCCCCGACGCCGTGCAGGTCACTGGCATTTTGAGCAAGTCCCGCAACAGCGCGATCCCGCTCATGCTAACCAACGTCGTCTCGAGCTACCGCCAGTGGGAAGCAACCGAGACCGCCACGGCGGTGTGGGTTGCCGTGCCCGGTGTCTACAAGAACATCCAAGCGACTGCCAACCCGTTCCTCGCGGGCATGAAAAAGAACGCCACCGCCAGTGAAATCAACCCGCACAACAGCCCCGACAAAGCGGGTGACGAATCGTCCGACGACATCTCCAAGCAAAAGCAGTCCCCGACCACCGTCGGCCTACCCGTCGCTGCAGGGATGACTTTCAAATTCGACTCCATCAGTGGCGACGCCCGCCACGACCCCAACCTGCCGTACTTCCAACCGGATGGCGAGATGGCCGACATCGGTCACAACAACCTGACGACGTCCGATGCCAACAGCAAAGGCTCAACCTTTTATCACCAGAACGGCATCCACGACGTGGTCGCCCCGATCAACGCCCTGGTCGGTGTCTTCCTGACCGACGAAGCGCCGGACAAGACGGCCGTCCCCACGATCAACGATCGCTACAACGCCGACTGCCCGACCGACTTCACCAACTCGGCCGAACGCAACCGCACGGTCTACCAGCCAAAGCTCAAGCAGATCTTCTTCATCGGCGACGGCATGACCGACGACCTGATCCGTCAGACCTTCGTCGCCCCGGCCGGCGCGACCCGGCTGTACCTGGCGACCTGGGACTTCTACGAATGGAACAACAACGCCGGCTCCCGGCTCGTCCAAATTAACGGCGGGGGTTACGTCCAACTGGTCAAGTAACCGGCCCCCCACAACTGTTCTGACTGCTCTGCCGGGCGACACCGTGTCGCCCGGTTTTTCATTCGAGAAAGAGGATGACCACCGAGTTAACGAGTGGCGGATTAACACTTCAAGCGCAACGCGCGCCGACCAAAAGGGGGCATCACTCTTTTCTTGACGTTGCGCTGGACCATAAGGGGGACATCACTCTTTTCTTGACATTGCGCTGGGCCTGTATTAGCCTGCATTCATGCCACGTACTGCACGCGCCATCGAAGGGGGAGGGTACTATCACGTTCTCAATCGCGGAAATGGGCGGAAAGACCTGTTTCGTAAGGATGAGGACTTTATCGCGTTCGCCGGCATCCTGGCCGAGGCGGGTGAACGGTATCCAGTCGACCTGATGGCGTGGTGTTTGATGACCAACCACTGGCATCTGGTGGTACGCCCGAAGCACGCCGAGTCGATCGGGCGGTTTTTGGGATGGGTTGGCGTGACGCACGTCCGCAGGCATCATGCCCACTACCACACCACGGGTGGCGGGCATCTTTACCAGGGGCGGTTCAAGAGTTTCCCGGTGCAGAACGATCATCACTTCCTGACCCTCTGCCGTTACGTTGAAGCCAACCCACTGCGGGCCGGGCTGGTGGAAGCAGCGCAGGACTGGCGCTGGTCGAGCTGTGGGCAACGTCGCGTGTCGTCACCGCTGGTGACGACGGCCCCGTGGCCCGTCGAACGACCAAGGCAGTGGACGCGCCTTGTGAACCAGTCGATGGACGAGCCGGACGTCACCGCCGTCGAAACGAGCATCACCCGCGGCCGCCCGCTCGGCGACGACCGCTGGACCACCCGCACCGCCGCCCGACTGGGCCTGGAATTCACTTTGCGAGGGAGAGGAAGGCCGCGGAAGGCAGAAAAAGAGTGATGTCCCCTTTTCGTTTCCAAGTGAATGGCGTTCGTGATGCCCCCTTTTCTTCTCCCCTTTTCCCCTCCCCGTTTCGTCAATTCGGTCGATCCGATTTTACGGCTTTGCTCACGCGCGTCTTCGGCTGGTTCACGCTTTCGTCACTTAGAAGGACGCGTCTCTCTCCTCTACCCCGCCTAACTTCCCTTCTTCTTGGCGCTGCTCTCGCGAATGAGTTTCTCTCGATATTTTTCTGTGACCGCAGATCGTCCGGCTTCAGTCAGTGGTGCCAACTGGGCTCGCAGTTCTGCCAACACGCTTGCAGCATCGTTCGCCGATCGCTTGGCATTCTCCTCGGCGTTTCTAGCGATCATGGGACCAATGACGGATGTCGCAACTGCCGCCCAATCAGTCGAATCTTGCTCCTCATATTGCCAGCTTCCGTCGCCTTGCTGTACCAGTACATACTGGGTAGAAGTAAAAGTCATTCCACGAATAAACTCATCCACGCCCTTAACGCCTTTTGAAGCATCTGCCGCATACTCTTGGGCTCGATCCAACGCCCCTGCCATGATCACGGTTTGCTCCATCATCTCTGCCCCAAACTCAAGCGGCTTTAGGCTCAACACCTGCCGTTTCTCCCCTTCAACTTTAGCAAGTTCCTTTCGCATCATTGCAATCTCTGTACCAGGTTTTTGATTGAGACCAAATAATGCACCTAATGACGGTCGGTCTCCGTTGTCTTTTGCGGCAGCTTGATACCGTTGTATAGCGAGTTTTTGGCGCTGAATTTCTGCATCGATCCTACGAGCACGCCATTGTCGGGCAAGCGCTATACACAACTGATCGTCATCAGAAAGTCGATCATCGACGGCGTTTTTGGTAGTCAGCGCCTTCAGTGTTGCTTCGCACACCTCAGGGACCGAAGATTTGCGTAACGCAAAGACGACCGCAATCGGTGTCGAGGGGTTACTGATAACCGAAAGGTTGCGTAGTGCCCCAGCCTTAACCACACCGTTTGATTCAGTTGATGCAAGCCGGGCCAACTCATTGGCAGCATCGACCGAGCCGAGGGCTACGTGATTACCAAGAGCATCGACCGCGTCGGTCTTTACGGCGTCAATTGCACCGGATCTGATGATCGCGAATAATTCCGTCCGAGATCGTGGATCATTCACACGGCCCAGCGCTCGCCGAGCTGCAGAGGAAATGTCTTCCGGGACCGTTCCAGAATTGGCAAGCTTACCGATTCCAATGAAGGCGGCATCCGTGCGCAGCGAGAGTTGCGGCTTGTCGAAAAACTTATAACCGAGATCAGGATTGATGCTGAAGCATTCGATGATCTGCTTTGCTTCTGGGGACATCTTGCTTGACGAGGCAAGGTTATGTATCACATCAAAGAATGCAGAAATATTGTCGTCGCCGAGATTCATACTCCTACCGGCATTTAAAGCCAGTGCCGCATTCTTTTTCGAGGCGGCCTTTAGTATCTTTGCTTCGAAGTATGCTCGCTTCATAGCCATAACGCCGGGCATCGATATCGCTCTTAACTGGTCTTGAAGCCCAACAACTTCCGCAAACTGGGCATTCAACCTTTGGGCACGTTCCATACGCTGGGGTAGATTCTGACCAAATTCCGGCACTTGCTCGGCATTGTTGATGACCTTTACATCGATTGTCACGAAAGCATCGTCGATAATGTCGTCGTTACCATAAGAATTGCGTACCCAGTTGTACCGCAGTAGTGGGTAACGGCTGGCAAGCATGTCCAAGTTCTTAAGGTCTTTCGCCGCCAGCGTAAGCGCAGATGTACTGCTCGTGATTTGGTCAAACTCGCCAAGCAATTCGACGCCAAATTCTAATGGTTTGATTCCCTTTAGTCGGTCGAGCTTCGTTTTCAAGTCTTTGCCACTGGTTCCTATTTTAACAATCTCTTCCTTGAGAATCACTTGGTACCTAAAAGGCGACTGCTGCACTCTAGGGTCCTTGTTCTTGGGCTCTCGCTGCATCTCCGTAAGGCTTTTTCTCTTCGATTCCAATTCTCTTTCAGTTTCACGAACGGATTTAGCGATCAATTCCACTCGCTTTTCTTTCAATCTCATGAGAACCGCGGTATCAGCCTCGATCAACCGCGGCTCCTCCGACTTCAGATAAACTAACCTTTTCCCGGATGCTTCTCGAACTAGTTTCGAAGTGGATTTAGTAAGTGGCTGGAGTGCGGTGCCTGGGAACGAAACGGTACCGATTTCTGCTATGATATTTTCAGCTTTCTCGCTTACTACATCGGGAGAATTCGCTTCTGCTAACTCGCCAACAAAGTCAGCTGCAGCCAACGATCCGAATTGTGACATTTGGTTTGCTAGATTAGCAACTGCGTCCGTTTTGAAATCGTCTGGCGCCTTGGACCGAACGATACGAATCAGTTCGGCAACTGCCCTTTGATCGTCGACCGCACCCAGTGCTTGGCGTGCTTTCGCCGACACGTCTGGCAGGATGCTCGTGTCTGACGCAATCTCTCCCATGCCCGAAAAAGCGGCGTCACTACGCCATGTATTTTTGTTTACTGTAAAAGGATCCGCATAGCTGAGTGTTGCACTTGTTAATCCACTTGCATCAAATCGAAAATCTTTTTGTTCGACAAATAACCATAGATACTTTTCGAGATACTCTGTGTCATGGTTGCGTTCCCCGACGCTAGATGCTGCGCGTATCGCGGCGTTAAAACGATTGAGGTTTGCTAATTCCTCCCAGCTTGGCATCTCTTTGACCGGCTCAACCCTATGTTGCCTGTGGGCGTCAAAATGCACACGGCTTGGCATCTCCGGCAGCGGCATCGAGTTCTCTCCTGCAGCATTCTTCGCCTGGTCAGGAGCAGAAGGAGGATCTTCACGCATTGATTTCGGCGATCCGCTCGGCGCGGGCCCGACTGGAGCCGGGTCTGCTTTCTCGGGTTCTATTGAGGTTACGACCTGCTTTGACGCGTCAGTCGTAGCGGCGGGCGCTTCTTTGATCCACTCCTCAACCTCCGCAGAACGCAGCGTAATGGACATACCGCGCTTGGTGAACGTGTAGCCATCCTTGGACTGTGTCACGTCGCCGATTAAGGTACGTCCATCATGAAGCACTAAGCGATCGGCGAGTGCAGGTGAGGCAGAGAATGCGACTAAAACCGAAATGCAAATCCAACGACGCGTAGGGTCATTTAACATAGAACCACCATTTTCTGAAGAGGATTTGAGCATACACTTTTTTGGTTAGCAGCCCGTGGCAAAAGTCGTTTTCGTGCCCGACAAACCGCATTCTTGATAGCGCCAAGGGCGTCGAAATCGATCGATTCTGACTTTCACCACGGGCTGTTAGGGGCAGATAAAGGCCAACCCCGCGCGTCCCAACTGCTCCGCGACGATGCACCGCGATCGGCCCGCTTCGCGTGAAATCCTATCACCCTGAAACAATACCGCAAGCAAGACGGGTCCGGCGGCGGGCCGGGCGACGCATGGCGCTCGGGATCACGCGCTACCAGCCGATCGACTCGACCCGCACGCCATTAACAAGAAGCGAGACCGCCACGAACCGCGGGTGATCAAGGATCTGCAAGATACTTATCGAAAGATGACCCGATCCCGAAGCGAGTTGCGAAAAGACCTTAAAAATCAGGAGGAAAACGGTTAAGTGAATGGCATTCGGGGCATCACTCATTAGGTAACTGTTTACCGTGCCGCGTTCGCCCAGTAGTCTGCGATCAGTTTCTTGGCCGCGTCCAGCACGCCGAGTTGGTTCTGGTCCGCGGTGCGGACCAGGCTCGCCAGTTTCGCCCACGCAGC
>Ga0163144_10002230_pt1 | contig 45199 bp, 21 predicted proteins | sample OliLak19BULKMAT1_FD_123175 | JGI IMG/M metagenome (GOLD analysis project Ga0163144, IMG submission 123175) | Freshwater microbial mat bacterial communities from Lake Vanda, McMurdo Dry Valleys, Antarctica - Oligotrophic Lake LV.19.BULKMAT1 | ecosystem: Environmental > Aquatic > Freshwater >... | reverse complement strand
TTGAACTCAAGGCCGCGCTCCCGAAGGAACCGACCGACTTCACCCTGCCCGGCCGCCGCCGCGCTGTGGGCAGGTTACATCCCCTCACACAGGTCACCGACGACATCGTGCGGGCGTTCCGCAAGATTGGCTTCGTCGTCGCCGATGGCTCGGAGATCGAAGACGAGTTCCACTGCTTCGACGCGCTGAATACTCCCGCCGACCATCCCGCGCGCGATGCGCAGGACAGCTTCTACGTCGCAACCGACAAGCGCCCGCTCCTGCGCACGCATACCAGTTCAGTGCAGATCCGGGTGATGAAGTCGCAGCCGCCGCCCATCCGCATCATTGCGCCAGGCCGTGTTTACCGTCGCGACAACGCTGACGCCACGCACAATCCGACCTTCCATCAGATTGAAGGCCTCTACGTGGACAAGAACGTCACCGTGAGCGACCTCAAGGGCACCGTCGAATTCGTCTTCAAGGAACTGATGGGGCCGGATGTGAAGCTCCGCTTCCGCCCGCACTATTTCAGCTACACCGAGCCCAGCATGGAGATTGATTTCACCAACTCGCTCGTGAAGAAGCTGGGCAAGGACTGGCTCGAGATCGCCGGCTGCGGCATGGTGCATCCGCAGGTCTTCGCCAATGTCGGCTACGATCCCGAAGTCTGGACCGGCTGGGCCTTCGGCTTCGGCATCGAACGCATCGCCATGCTCCGCTACGGCATCAATGACATCCGGCTGTTCTACGAGAATGATGTGCGGTTCTTGAGGCAGTTCTAGGGCAATGAGCCAGCTTCCAACACACGACCGCTTGATGAACCCAGTGCTTACGACCACGATGATTGAGTCCGTGTCCGTGGACGCCAAGTGGTTTGGAGACATTTGACCCATGCGCCCCGACCACATCCAACCGCCGCGCGACGAAGCCGCCGAGGCCGGGCGCGCCGCTGCGTTCGAGCGCAAGCAGCAGTGGAAGGAGCTTCCCGGCAACCGCTACACGCCGGAGGGGTTGAAGCACCTGGCGGAGAACTTCGACCCGTTCACCATCGACAAGCGCCGCAGGAAGGTGATGTACATCGACTAGCGCGAGCGTCGAGAAGCGGACTCGCCATTGGATCCCAGACACCATACCGTTTACCTGATGAGCTACCCTGAGAATAATGTTCACGACGACACGGCCAAGGAGGCCGCCCGTGCGGCGCATTACGAACGCAAGCAACGCTTGAAGGAACAGCCGGGCCACCGCTACACCGCCGAGGAACTGGAGCGCATGGCGCGCGACCTTGGCCCGTTCACGATTGTCGAGCAGGAGCCGGACGTGATGAGGATCGACTGAGATGGCTCTTCCAAAGGTTTATGACTGGGAGCGGATTCGACTGGCCCTCAAGCAATTGCACGGGACGATTCCAGGATTTTTGCCCTCGGTGGTTTTGATCGGCGGCGGGGCGGCGTGGTTTTATCGCGAGACGCTGCGCCAGTGGAACGACCTGGACTTCCCGCTACCCACATGGACACCAGCGCAACAGAGCGACTGGTTGAGCAAAGACGTGGATTTCATGGGACTGGACATCGAAGAAGCTTCCGACCTGCTCCAGTCAGAATTCGATGAGACGACCCACACGTTTCACTACGCCGGACTGGAAGTGGATTTCCTGGAAGCCGGCCTGCGCATCGAGCCGCAGATGGTGGCGCAGACGGCGCGCACCGTGCAATTGCCGGAACTGACCTTCAATGTCGTGGAAGCCTCCGTGCTCTTCATGGAGAAGGCCGCGCTCATCCGCACCAAGAGCCGCGCACAGGACAAGTTGCACCACCAGTTGTTGACGGAGTTCCTGAAGTGCGAATTCTGTCGTCAGGCAGAGAACCCGACTGGCTTGCGCGCCAGCCGGTGGGTGGCGCGCGCACGCACGGCGAAGACGGCAGAGATGGGCTTCTTTGAAGATGACGCGCGGCTTTCCACGCGACTCGCTCCAGCTATTGCCCGGTTGGAGTCTGGCGAACACCGCGCCTTGAAGCACTGGGCCAAACACCATCTGCCTGGTTACACGGAATAATTTTCAAAATGAAAGTCACTCTCAACTGGCTCAAGCAATACGTTGATTTCAACTGGACGCCCGAGGAACTCGCGGAGCGCCTCACCATGCTCGGCCTGGAGGTCGAGGGCGTGCAGAAGCTCGCCGGTGACTTCGGGGGCATCGTGGTCGCGCAGGTCATCACGCGCGACAAGCATCCGAACGCCGACAAGCTCTCCGTCTGCCGTGTGAACGACGGCACGGGCGAGCGCCAGATCGTTTGCGGCGCGCAAAACTTCAATGCGGGCGACAAGGTGCCGCTCATACTCCCCGGCGCGTCGCTCCCGATGAAGCCGGGCGAGAAGGAGCCGTTCACCATCAAGGTTGGCAAGATTCGCAGCGTCGAATCGCACGGCATGATGTGCTCGCCCACGGAACTTGGATTACCCGATCAAGTCGATGGCCTGCTGATCCTCCGCGAGGATGCCAAAGTTGGTCAGCCGTTCGCCGAATACCTCGGGCGCGCGGGCAGTGACGTCGTGTTCGATCTCGAGGTCACGCCGAACCGCCCGGACCTGAACAGCGTCATCGGCATTGCGCGAGAGATTGCCGCCGTGACCGGAAATCCCTTGCGACTTCCCGATACGGTCATTGCCACCGGGCCGAACGCCTTAGTCGGCGCCGCTCCGGGAACGGCCATCGACAGCTACGTCGCCGTGCGCATCGAGGAGCTGGAGATTTGCCCGCGTTACACCGCGCGAGTCGTGACGGGCGTGAAGGTTGGCCCCAGCCCGGACTGGCTTCGCTCCACTCTGGAAAAGGTCGGCATCCGCAGCATTAACAACGTCGTGGACGTGACCAATTACGTGATGCTCGAAGTCGGCCAGCCGCTGCACGCCTTCGATTATCATCTCATCGCGAAGGCTGCCGATGGCAAGCCCACCCTCGTCGTGCGACGCGCGGTCGCGGGCGAGCAATTCAAAACGCTCGACAACCAGGATCGCCCTTTGACCTCGGAAATGCTCCTCATCGCCGACGAGCAGAAGGGCATCGCTCTGGCTGGCGTGATGGGCGGACAGAACACCGAGATCACCGAGAGCACCAAGGACGTCCTCATCGAGAGCGCGTGCTTCAACCCGACGAACATCCGGCGCACCAGCAAGACGCTCGGTCTTCGCAGCGAATCCAGCTACCGCTTCGAACGCGGCGCGGACATAGGCATTGCGGATTGGGCCAGCGCGCGTGCGGCACAACTCATTCTCCAGACCGCTGGCGGCAATCTTGTTCCCGGCGTGGTGGACGCTCATTCCAAGCCCATTGAGGCGAAGCAGGTCACCCTGCGTCACCACAAGGTCGGCGCGCTCCTCGGCGTCACGCTCAAGCCCGAGGAGATCGAATACTACCTCGGCCAGCTTGGCTTGAAGGCAGTCCAGCGCCAGGCGCGTCCCGTCGGCGATGATTCTCCGCCCGAGCCTGTCACCTTCCGCATTCCGACGTGGCGCGTGGACCTCAAGGGCGAGGTGGACCTCATCGAGGAAGTCGCGCGTCTCCACGGCGTGGACAAAATTCCCAGCACCCCGCCGCGCGGCGCAATTGGCGCGCATCCGTTCGACGCCGTTTACGATCAGATTGCCGACGTGCGCCGCCTGCTGGCCGGGCTGGGCCTGAACGAAGCGCAGGGCCAGACGCTCGTCGGAAATGCAGAATGCAGAATGCAGAATGCAGAAATCGTCGCGCTGGCCAATCCGCTCAGTGCGGACATGGACGTGCTTCGGCCCAGCCTGCTTCCCGGCTTGCTCAGCACTCTCCGTCACAATCTCAGCCGCAAGAATCCCGACGTGGCCCTCTTTGAAATCGGCCGGGTGTTCGCTCAGGTCAACGGGCAGACCAAGGAAGAGCGTCGCGTCGGCATCGCCCTGACCGGACAGCGCGCGCTCAATTTCTGGAGCGGCGAGGATCGTGGAGCGAAGTTTGATGCCGCCGATCTGAAGGGCATCGTCGAGGATGTGCTCGAGCACTTCGGCCTCCGTGGCGTCGCCTTCATCCGCAGGGACGCCAGCACCTCACTCCTGCTCGAGTCCGCCTCCATCAGCCTCGGCGGCAAGCTGCCGCTCGGCGAATTGGGACAACTCCTCCCGACTCTCGCGAAGCAGTATGATCTGCGCGATGCCGTCTTCCTCGCTGAATTACGCCTCGACGAACTGCTCGCACGGCGGAACCCCGCGAAGTCCTTCAAGGCTCTGCCCCCCTTCCCCGCCAGCCGCCGCGACGCGGCCATGCTCGTGCCCGAAGCCACCACACACGAGGCCGTGCTCGCCGTGGTGAAGCAGGCCAAGCCCGCGAACCTCGAGAGCGTCGAGCTGTTCGACGTCTTCCGTGGCAAGAACGTGCCTGAAGGCCAGAAGAGCCTGGCCTACGCCTTCACTTATCGCGGCGCAGACAAGACCCTGACCGACGTTGAAGTGAACGCCGCCCACGACCAGCTCGTCGCCGATTTCAAGACGAAGCTCCAAGCCGTCCTCCGGGAATAAGACCAGTCCCCGTCCCGGGCGGAACCATGCGGTTGTCGCCCTGGCCGGGTTACTTCCGCGACTTCGGAGGAAGCGCCTTTAGGGCTCCATCGCTCTTCGACTTGGCGGCGGACTGTGGCGCCAGCACGTCGAGCTTCTTCTTCAATTCGTCGAACTCACGGCGCAAGTCCCGATTCTCGCGCTGCAACGTCATCACTTCGCTGCGGAGCGCGCCGAGGTCGGCGGAAGGCTTTTTCGAGTCGCGCAGCGCGGACAAAGCCTTGTCGGCGGCGGCCCGCTCTGAACTCTCGCGGGGCGCAGCGGCAAACTTCTCCAGCGCCGCGATGGCCTTGCCATCTCCGAGCACGCCCAGCGCGGCCATGGCGGAGGACTGCACGCGCTTCTTTGGGCTGTTGATGTGGCTGAGGAGAAACTCGCGCAGGGTGTCTTTCTTCTCCTCGTTACGCGCCAGGAAGCCAAGTGTATCCAAGCCGCGGGCAAAGCCGCCGGTGGTGAAGGCGGATTCCTTTTCCCGCAGCGTTTCCATCAGCGGCGCGATGTAGCCCGCGTCGTCCTGGGCCCGCATGCCGTTGATGGCCGCATCAGCGAGACTGTTCCGGTAGCTGGTCGAGTTGAGGGCTTTGAGCAACTGCTCCTTCACGGCCGGCTTGGCGTAGGCGCCAAGCGAAGTCAGCGCGATGGCGCGGATGTCGGGATTCTTCTCATCCGCAACGATCTTCGTCGCGGCCTCGAATGCGGCCTCGCGATAGTACCCGGCGATATCCTGCACCACCTGGCGGCGCACGCGGGCGTCGGGTTGCTTCAGCGAATCACGCAGCGCCTCGAAGGACTCATCCGTCTGTATCTCGCGCAGCCCCTGCGCCGCCGCGAGCCGCACTCCGTAGAACGAATCGTTGTTCAGCGAGTCCTTGAGCTTTTTCAACGCCTCGCGTTTGCCACGCATTTGCTCGACCGCCAGCAGGCGTCCCAGCATGTCGTTCTTGTCGGCCAGTTGCGCGTCGAGCAGCGCGGGCGGCGGGTTGAAGGTGACCTTCGCCAGCAGGGTCAACCCCGGATCGATGCGCACGTTCTGCGGCGCCTCGGGCAGCGCCAGATAGAAGTCCTCCGCCTTCTCCTTAACGTTGAGCACCCGGTCCACGACGCCGGACTTGGTCTTGAAACGCACCGGCAGCGGGACGTTGAAGAGCAACACATCATCGCTGAGGCGCTGCACCTGTTGGATGGTGAGCTTCGCCAGCTTCGTCCGCTCGTCCCAGGCGTAACTGACATTCAGCTCGGGATGGTGCGCGTGATAGACGTACTGGTTGAAGAACTGATCGAAGGACCGCCCGCTCAGTTCCTCGACCACTTTGTTCAAGTCTTCGGTGACCACGCTCCCGTACTCATGACGCTCCAGATAGGTCTTCACGCAGCGGCGATAAAGATCCTCGCCGAGCTGGCTGCGGAGCATGTGGAGAATCCAGCTTCCCTTGGGATAGGCGTGAAAGCCGAACTGATCCTCCGGCGTGTTGAAGTCCCGCCGCACGATGGCGTTCGTGTCGTTGGGGACGGCGGCGATGCCCTTGAGCCGGGAATACATCACGTAGAGAAAGGCGTCCTGCCCGTGCTTGTGCCCCTCGTACAGACCCTCGTAGTAGGTGGCGAAACCCTCGTTCAACCACAGGTGCGACCAGTCCTTGCAGGTGACCAGATCGCCGAACCACTGATGCGCCAGTTCGTGCGCCACCAGGCCCTGGCTGTCGCGCAGATTCTCGGTCGCATCCGTGAACAGGGTGCGGTCGCTCAACACCGTGAGCGTCGTGTTCTCCATGCCACCCCAGTTGAAATCCTCAACGCAGACCTGATCATATTTCACCCACGGATAGGGCACGCCAATTTCCTTCTCGAAGAAGCCCATCATGTCCTTCGTGTCGCGGAAGGAGGTTTGCGCGTGGTCAATCTGCGAAGCCGGTGTCCAGAACGCCATCGGGATGTCGCGATACGTGTCCGTGACGGACTTGAAATTCCCAGCACACAGCGCGATGAGATAGTTCGCGTGGGGCTTGTCCTGCAACCAGCGCACGGCCACCAGGCCGGCGGCGTCTTCGGTTTCCTCCATGCGCCTGCCGTTGGATAGCACGACCATGCCCTTGGGCACATGGCAGATCATTTCGCTGGTGAATTTCTCGTTCGGCGCATCGAAGCTGGGAAACCAATGCCGCGCCTCCATTGGCTCGCCTTGCGACCAGATATGATCGTCGCCCGCCGGGTAACCCATCTCCTTCGTCCGGAAATACAGCCCCTGCTTCGGCGTCGCGCCGTAGCGCACGGTGACCGTCGCCTCCTGATCCGCTGGAATCGCCTCGGCGAAGGTGATCACGACCTGCTTGGCCGTCGCCTGCCAGCCCAGCAACTTCGCCGTTGAAGTCACCTCGCTCACGCGCAGGTCAACTCCATCGAGCTTCAATTCCGCCAGCGGCCTGGCAATCGGCTTGAAGCGCAGCGTCGCGGTGCCGGCGACCGTGCGGTCGCGGAAATCCGGCGTCACATCCAGCTTGAGATGCAGCACGTCCACCTCGCGGCTCGGGGCGTACTTGAGGAAGTCTGAAGAATCGGCGGCCGCAAACAGTGCGCGGCCGTGACCGCAGGCCAGTTGCTCCGCCCCGGTGTTGGCGCGAAGCGACGACGAAGTGACGAGCAGCGCCAGCGCCGCGTGAAGTAACAGTGGAGTATTCATGTGCAATGCCGCGTGTCATACCACGGCTCTCACGCGCGACGGAAGAACTGAAACAGAGCCAGATACCGCCCGCTTACTTGAACATCTTGTGCTTCGGGTCGCCGGCGGAGAGCATGAAGGCGACGAGGTCGAGGATTTCGTCTTCCTTCACGGTGTTTAACAGACCCTCGGGCATCGGGGATACGGTGGAGGGACGGATGGAGAGAATGTCCGGGCGCTTCACGTTCGTGAAGCCGTTGGGATCGAACATGTCGGTCATGATCATGAGCGTCTCATCGTTCAAGTTGGCCACGCGGCCCACGAGCTGGTCGCCGTCCTTTTTGTCGATGATGATCTGGCCGTATTGATCGCTGATCTCCTTGTTCGGATCGATGATGGATTCGAGGAGGTCGCGGGGGCTGAAGCGTCCATTCACAGCGGTGAGGTCGGGTCCGACGGCTGCTCCGTCGCCGGCGAAGCGATGGCAGTTGTAGCAGCCGACGGCGCCAAACAGCGCACGACCGCGCTCGAAGTTGCGGCCCTTGAGTCCCTTCGCCAGCGCGGGCACGAGGTCATCGGCTTTCCATTCCTTCACGACGGCGCGGCCGGCGAGAAGGTTCTCGATAACTTTCTTCTGCTCGGGCTTGGCTTCGAGAATGAAGGCGAACTGCACCTTTTCGCCGGGAGTCAGGGAGTCAACGGCGTCCTTCTTGATGTCGCGCAGGAAGCCCGAGAGGCTGGAGCCGCCGCGGAAGTTCGCGGCCTTGAGGAACCATTCGAAGTACGGCTTGCGCAGGGCGGGCGTCCAGCCGGTCTTGAGCACGCGAAGGGCGCGAACGTAGTCGAGCTGTTCTTCCTGGCTCGGAGCCTTGGCCAGCGCGGCCATGAGCTTGGTGGCGGCGTTGGGCGAATCGAGATAGACGAGCATGGGGGCAAGCTCGGCGTTCAACTCGCGGTTGGACGAGGGAAAGAGCGGATCGAACTTCGCAAGGAGGCGGGCACGCGTGGCAGCATCGGGCTGGCCCAGTCGCGTGAAGGTGACGACGTAGGCGCGAACCAGATCAATCTGCTGGGATACTTCGAGCCGGTTCCAGTTGATGCGATCGAGTGCGGTGAGGATGCGGCCCTGCAAGGCGGGGTCAGGCTTGGGGTCGGTATCCTTGCGATGAAACGGATCGCGGCTGTTGACCCGCGCGAGAGCGAGAAGCGCGTGAGTGGAGGCGACGGGATTCTTCTCGCTGAGGGCGCGCTCGCGCCATTGATCGGCGGGCTGCCATTCGAGGGCGATGCGGGCGGCGAAGCGGAGGTAACGATCCTTGCTGCTGAGGAAAGGCCAGGCGGCTTCGACCGCCTTGGGGTCCGCGTGACCGTGTAAGCTCTCCAGTTTGCGGCGGGTGGCGACGGCGGTGGGGATGAGTTTGGTTTCCTTTACCAGCGAGGTTGATTCCTTGCCAGCGTAGGTCACCCGGTAAAGCGCGGACTGCGTCTTGCGTCCCCCGATGGCAAAGTACATCGCGCCATCCTTGGGATTGATGACGAGATCGGTGAGGGGAAGCGGGGAGCCCGTGACGAATTCCTCGAGCTTGCCGGTGTAGCCCGCGCCGTCCTGCGTGAGGTGGACGGCGTAGAGTTTGCCGAAGCTCCAGTCATTGATGAAGAGTGCGTCCTGATATTTGGTGGGGAACTTCGCGCCGTGGCCGAAGGTGACGCCGGTGGGCGAACCGGGGCCGACGTCCACGACGGAGCCGAGGCTGTCGGGGTAGTAGGCGGGCCACTTGCCAGCACCGCTGCGCCAGCCGAACTCCGCGCCGCTGGCGACGAAGTTGACGCGCGTGGGCCGATACCAGGGCGTGTTGATGTCCCACTCCATGTCGGCGTCGTAGGCGAAGAGATCTCCGAAACGATTGTAGGCCGCGTCGTATTGGTTGCGGAAGCCGGTGGCGATGAGTTCCCAGGTCTTGCCGTCGGGATCGGTGCGGGCAATCCAGCCGCCGGGGGCGAGCACGCCTTTCATGAAGCCATTCCCGTCCCATAGGCGCGGAAGCAGATGGTCTTCGCTCCAGTTGAGCGGGACGCGGGAGCTGTTAATCTCGGGAACCTTGCACTGATTGCCGGAGACGATGGTGAGCGTCTTGCCATCGGGCGACGGGAGAATGGCGTGAGGACCGTGCTCGCCGCCCCCGCTGAGTTTGCGGAGGAGTTTCACTTCGTCGAACTTGTCGTCGCCGTTGGTGTCGCGCACGCGGTAGAGACCACGGCCTTCGTAGGCTTCATTGGCGACCATCACGTAAAGACTGTCGAAGGCGTAGAGAAGTCCCTGTGCCTGGCCGAGGGGGAGATCGATGAGTTCCAGCTTGAGGCCGTCGCTGGTGCCGAGGGGCGGCGTGGTCAGGCGGTAGAGCTTGCCGTATTGATCGGAGACGATGAGTCGGCCCTTTGGGTCCACACACATCGCGACCCACGAACCCTCGACGCCCTTGGGCACGGTGTAGAGGAGTTCGACCTTGAAGTCCTTCGCCACCTTGAGCGAGGCGATGGGCGTGGCGCTGGCGCTCAAGCCGGCGGCGGGCGCGGCGGCGACGCGTAAGAGGGCGCACAGGGTGAGCGCGGCGACGAGCAGGCCGGCGCGAATGGTGCAGAGAGTTTGCATGCGCGGAAACATGGCAGGCGCCTGCGCATGGTTCAAGAATTCAACAGGGAGCATGGAAACTCTCCAAGGTCATGATCGAACCGCTTCGCCGGAGTTGCATCTTGCCGCGCGCTGGCCCAACAATCGCCGCCCGCGATGCGAATCGACACCCACACATCGGGAAAGATGCCGGCGAATCAACCACCGGCCCGCCCGGCTCGCGCCAACGCATGAACCTGCCCAACAAGCTCACGGTCTCGCGACTGGTGCTCACGCTGGCGTTCCTCCTCGCGCTCTTGATCGAGTTTCCATGGAACAAGACCGTGGCGCTGCTGCTGTTCTCCGCGGCGAGCATCACCGACTGGATGGACGGCGCCATCGCCCGCAGCCGCAATCTGATCACGGACTTCGGCAAGTTGATGGATCCGCTCGCCGACAAGATCCTCGTCTGCTCCGCCTTCATCGCCTTCATCCAACCCGGTTACATCGCAGCGTGGATTGTGGTCCTCATCGTCGCACGCGAACTTGCGATCACGGGACTGCGCCTGCTCGCCGCATCGAAGCACGTCGTCCTGGCCGCTGAGGGCTACGGCAAGCACAAGACCATCTGGCAGCTCATCACCATCATTGCCATCCTTGCCAACGTGAGCCATCCCGAGCAGGGCGCGATAGGGCAGGCCATCTTCGGCTGGTCGCTGTTCGGCAAGCCGTGGGTGGCGCAACTTGTCGTCCTCTCCACCTGGATCACCGTCGCGCTCACCATCCTCTCGGGGTGGCTTTATTTGTGGCGGAATCGGAAGCTGTTCCTGAGCGACATGTGACCAGCCAACCGTTTCGTGATGGCCACGACACCAATCATCCCATTCTTCGCGGGCAGCTTTGGCGGTTGGGAATTGATGCTCCTCATTGCTGTTTGTTTGATTCTCTTCAGCGCCAGGAAACTTCCGGAGATGTCGAAACGACTGCGGGAAGGCATCGACGAATTCTTGAAAGCAACGCTCGAAGTTAATCGCGAGATGGCCGGGGCTTTGGGAATGGTGAAAGAAAAGTCCGAGGAAAAGAAGCAAAGCCGCTCCGACGAATTCCTCCTTTGGCTGGCACAAGGCTTCGATGTCGGACGCATCCCTTGGGCACCGGGCACGTTTGGTTCCCTGGTCGGACTGGTGTGGTTCGCGGTGCTGCTCGTGCCGGGAAGCCTGGTGATTTACCTCGCGGGCATCGCCGTGAGCATCTCCGTCTCCGTGCTCGTTTGCACCGCAGCAGAGCGCATCCTCGGCGAAACCGATCCCGGCTCCGTCGTCCTCGACGAAATCATCGCCTTGCCCATTTGCTTCCTGCCGTGGGTTGTTTGCGAATACACCCGCCTCGGCGCCATGCCGGCGGCGGAAACGTTCTTCACTGGAAAAGCCCTGCTCGGCAGCGCAGGAATCTTCCTGCTCTTCCGCGTCTTCGACATCACCAAGCCATGGCCCGTGCGCCAGAGCCAGAGCCTGCCCGGAGGCTTAGGCGTCACCATCGACGACTGTCTGGCCGCGGGGTACGTCGCGCTCGTGAGCCTCTTCGTTTTGAGCTTTGAGCTTTGAGCTTTGAGCTTTGAGCTTTGAGCGGAGAGTGGAGAGCGCTGGCGGATTGAGTTCCTTCTCGTCCACTTTGCGGACAGCCTCCAAGACTCATTCCGCCAGCGCCTTACCGTATGCCCGGACACCTCTGTTGCCCGATGTGGTGTTCCCAACACCTCTGCACCCCTCTCCCTGGTCGTCAAAGTCGTCATCAAGGCTCCCTGCCTTGGGTCCGGTCGGACCACTTCGGCCACTGCTACTTCTCCGCATGAGAATCGAGAACTTGCGCAACCATTCTGAAAAAGATTTTGAACCACCTCACAAAACCATGCGGAAACTCGGATTTGACCTTCTATTGCGAACGCAGGATGCGATTAAATCGAGCCCAACTGAAACAGCAGCCAGTCACCCGATGAGCCAGCACCAAATCATCGCCAACGGAACGGAAACGCCAGCGCACTTTCCCTGTAGCATCGAGGAATTTCTCCGCGCGCAATCCCTGCTCCCGCGCAGCGTCGTGGTGGAACACAATGGAGAAGCGGTCGCGCCTTCGGAATTCTCGCGTCGCCCGCTTGCGCCCGGCGACCGCCTTGAGATTATCCGGATCGTCGCGGGCGGCTGACGGCTGACGGCGGACGGCGGAGAGGGCAGACTTCTGACTTCTGACTTCTGACTTCTGTCCTTTGTCCTTTGACTTCTGTCTTCAGACCAGCCGATACCAGTTATCCCGCTGTCGAGGCGTGTAGCCAAGGTCGCTGATGAGGCGCTGCATGTCCCGCACGCCCATGCGAAAGGTCGTGCCCGCCGCGCTGACCACGTTTTCCTCAATCATGATGCTGCCGAGATCATTCGCGCCGTACTTCAGGGCAATCTGTCCAATCTCCTGCCCCTGCGTGACCCACGAACTCTGTATGCTAGGCACATTGTCCAGATAGATGCGGCTCAAGGCCTGCATCCGCAGGTATTCGTGCGCACCGACCGTCGGTGTCTTGAGCACCGCGTTCTCGGGCTGATACGTCCAGGCGATGGAGGCCGTAAACGCTCCGCCTTTGAGAGCGCCCGTCTCGAGGGCATTCGCATACGCCGCCGCTTTCTCCATCGGAGAGCCACCGTTTACTGCCAGTAATCTCGCCAAGGACCGGTCTTGCTGCGCCCGCACGACTTCGAGATGCTCGATGCGTTCCGGCACGGTCTCGACGTGGCCAAACATCATCGTCGCCGTGCTGGCGAGGCCGAGCGTATGAGCCACGTCCATCACGCCCATCCATTCGCCCGTCATCGCTTTGAGCGGGGAAATCTTCTTGCGCACCCGGTCCACCAGAATTTCTCCGCCACCGCCCGGCAGGCTTCCCAAGCCCGCCGCCGTGAAGTCGCGCAGAATTTTCTCCACCGGTTCGCCGAAAAACTCCTGGAACGCGATTAGTTCGCTCGGGCTGAATCCATGAACGTTGACCTGCGGGAATTTCTCGCGGATGTGGGAGAGCAGGTCGAGATACCATTGCTTGGTCAGCTTGGGATGATGCCCGCCCTGCATCAGAATCTGGGTGCCGCCCAGCGCCAGCGTCTCCTCGATCTTTTTGTCCATCTCGTCGTGGGTGATGACGTAGGAGTCCGCATCCTTCTCCGAGCGCCAGAAGGCGCAGAACTTGCAATACACATTGCAGACGTTCGTGTAGTTCACGTTGCGGTCCACGATGTAGGTGACGACCTCGTTGCCCAGCCCGCCGTGCGCACCTGCGCGCACCAACTGACGTCGGCGATCCGCCAGGGCACCCAATTCCTCCAGCGGCAGCGCGTAGAGGCGCAGCGCCTCCGCGGAGTCAATGCGCGCGCCATTCCAGACCTTTTCCAGCAATTGATCCAACGAGACGTCGTAAATCACAGGGAGAATTTAGAGTGGCGCAGGCGAAAGGAAAAGGGTGAGTTTGATGAAGAACTCGCTTTCCGTGAGGACAGAAGGCAGAAGGCAGACTCCTAACTTCTGACTCCTAACTTCTGCCTTCTGCCCTCTGGCCGCGAAACCTGTCCGTAACACATTTGCGGTATTGCCAAAGCTCCAGACATTTGCAATAGTCACATTACTCAGCCCATGCATCCCGTCGTTGTTGTTGTACTCTGCCGCCGTCACGTCACGGCGTGCGATCTTCTCATGCACAGTCACGAAATGACCGTGAATGGTGCAAATGCTGCCCAGTGGACTTTTCCTCAAAACCTCCGAGATTAAACCGACTCCTCAATAGTATGAAGCCATCATTCCATTCCTTGATTCGGTTGGTGACCGTGTTGTCTGCCGTCTGCCTTGGCGGCACATCCGCCCGCGCCGCGCAAGTCAGCCCCGCCGGCTACACCAACGCCTTCACCGCCCTGCCGCCCGTTGGCGATTGGTCCACCTTCTCCATCGCCGGAGGTGGCGGTGACATCAGCGTAGCGGCAGGTCTCGACTCGGCCGTGCTGGCCGTTGCCGCCAGCAGCGTCAACGGAGCAGTCGTGGCCAATGCAACCACCCCACCGGATCCCAACGCCAGTGCAACGTGGGCCTCAGCAGGCCTCCATCTCCAAACTCGTCCCACCGGCAATCAAGCCACCCTGCTCATGTGCACGCTGGTGAACAACCTTGGGGTCGATGCCTCGAGTGTGACCGTGAGCTACGACTTCGCCACCGCCGCGCCCCTCGCGGAGGACGTCGATGGAGTGCGGGCCTACTACAGCCTGTCCGGCGCATTGAACAGTTGGATCTTCATCCCCTCCCTCTCGACTGCGGTCGCAGGCAGGCCGACCGCGACTTTGAACGTGAACTGGCCGAATGGAACGCCGCTCTACATCCTATTGGCTGACGACAATGGCCCCAGTTCTCCTGATACCGCATTCCAGATCGATAACTTCTCCGCTTCCGCCACGCCGGGCATCCAGTCTGGAGCCACCATCACCAGCCAGCCGCAAAGTGTGGCCGTGGCAGAATTGTCATCGGCCTCCTTCACCGTTGGAGTCGGGGGCAATCCTTCGCCCGCGATTCAATGGTACACGAATGACGTCGCCATTCCCGGCGCCACCAGCGCCACATTCAGCATCGCGTCCACGCCGCTGAACTTCCATAACCTCCAGTTCCGCGCTGTAGCGGAGAATACCGCCAGCAATGTCAGCTACTCGGTGACCAGCGACGTGGCCGTGCTGACCGTGAATGCCGACAGCGTGAAGCCCGTGCTGCTCGGCGCGACAGCCTCGGGACTTTCGGCCATCCTGGCGTCGTTTTCGGAACGGCTTTCCGCGGCCAGCGTCACCAACATCGCCAACTACTCCGTCACCGGAATGGCGGGAACGCTGACCATCCTGAGCGCGCAACTCGACGGGTCGCAAACCAACGTCACCCTCTCCGTCAGTGCGATGAGTGCGGGCGCCTCCTACACACTCACCGTCAGCGGCGTCGCCGATCAGTCGGCCGCCGCCAACACAGTTCTCGCCAACAGCCAGTCCCAATTCACTGCGCTGGCCATCGCCAGCGCGGACGTCGGCGGCCCGGCTGTGTCCGGCTCCTCCGCGACGGTACAGGGCGGTTTCAACCTCACGGGCGCGGGCACCGACATCGGGGGAACTGCGGATCAATTCCAATTTACTTATCAGCCGGTTTCCGGCGACTTCGACATGAAAGTGCGCGTGGCTTCGTTGACCCTGACTGACCCCTGGGCCAAGGCTGGATTGATGGCGCGGGAAAGCCTCATCGCCGGCAGCCGTTACGCCGGCAGCTTCGCCACGCCAAGCGTGAGCGGGGCGTTCTTCCAGTTTCGCTCCCTCACCTCAGGCCCGACCACCAACTCGGGTTCCTTCCCGGCCACCTATCCGAACATGTGGCTGCGCCTCAAGCGCGTGGGCAGCACCTTCACCAGCTACGCCAGCGTGAGCGGGGACAGTTGGCAGTTGCTGGGCACGCTCACCATGTCGCCTGGCGCGCCCGCGCAGATGCTTCTCGGCATGGCGGTGACCAGCCGTGCCACCAACCAGCTTGCCTCGGCTCAATTCCGCAGCTTCGAGAACGTGACCGGCAACCCGCCCATCGTCACCCAGAAGCTGAACCGCGAACCCCTCAGCGCCTCGAGCCGGCGCACGGGCCTGGTGATCTCGGAAATCATGTATCATCCGCGCGAAAATTCCGGCTTCAGCAACCAGCTTGAATATATCGAACTGTTTAACTCCCAGGCATTCAATGAAGCCATCGGCGGCTACCGCATCTCCGGCGCGGTGGATTACACCTTCCCCCAAGGCACCGTGCTCAAGTCCGGCGCCTACCTCGTGGTGGCGCGCAACCCGTCGATCCTCCAGTCCTTCTACGGCATCACCGGCGTCATGGGACCGTGGAACGGTGCCACCACCAATGGACTGCCTGGAGATTCCGGCAATGTTCGCCTGCGCAACCGCCAGGGCGCGGTGCTGCTGGAAGTGCAATACGAAGACAAAAGCCCGTGGCCCATCGCGGCTGACGGCTCTGGCCATTCGCTCGTGCTCTCGCGCCCCAGCTACGGCGAAAACAACCACCTCGGCTGGTCAGCCAGCGACACCATCGACGGCTCACCCGGCCGCGCCGAACCGGTCAGCGCTGATCCAATGGGCTCGGTGGTCATCAATGAATTCCTTGCCAACTCCGATTTCCCGCTGGAGGACTACATCGAGCTGTACAACCACAGCCTCACGCCCGTGGATTTGTCCGGCGCGTGGTTGAGCGACACCACCTCGACCAACAAGTATCGCATCCCGAATGGCACGATGATCGGCGCGACGAGCTACGTCCATTTCGTCGAGTCGCAATTCCTCTTCGGCCTGAGTTCCTCCGGCGAACGCATCCTCCTCGTCAACTCGAACCAGAACCGGGTCATCGCCGCGATTGATTTCGAGAACCAGGGTAACGGCGTCTCGATGGGCCGCTGGCCCGATGTCAGCGGAGATTTCTTCGCCCTGGCCGCACGCACGCCCGGCCTGCCCAACGGGGCGCGCTTGGTGCCGTCCATCGTCATCAACGAGCTCATGTATGCGCCGATCTCCGGCCGCAGCGACCAACAATACATCGAGCTCTACAATCGCACTGCCACGAACATGAACATCGGGCGCTGGCGTTTCACTTCCGGGATTTCCTACAGCTTCCCCTCGAACACGATTGTCCCGCCGGGCGGCTACGTCGTGGTGGCCAACAGCCGGACGAACCTTTTGGCCCGTTACCCGGGCCTCAATCCCACGAATACCTTCGGCGACTTCGGCGGCACCCTGGCCGGCGGCGGCGAACGCCTCGCCTTGTCACGGCCTGAACTCGCCATCTCGACCAATGGCGCGGGCAGCACGAACACCATCTATGTAGTCATCAACGAAGTGACCTACGGCGACGGCGGACGCTGGGGTGACTGGTCCGACGGCGGCGGCAGCTCACTGGAATTGAAAGACCCTCACAGCGACAATCGCCAGTCGGGCAACTGGGCGGACAGCGATGAAACCGCCAAGAGCTCGTGGACGGCCGTGGAATTCGTCGGTCCCACCGGCGTGGCACCATCCAGTGAAACCCTCTCGTTTGGTGGTGATCATCTTCAGGTCTTCCAGCTCGGAATTGGCGAATGCCTGCTGGACGAGGTCGAGGTAAAAAACGGCGCGGGAGCAAACCTGGTGTCCAATCCCGGCTTCGAGAGCGCCATCAGCCCCTGGGTGCTCGACGGATCGCATGACAGTTCCTCCATCGAGAACATCGGGTTCGGCGGCACGAAGAGCCTCCACATCCGCGCCTCCTCGCGCGGTGACAACGGCGCGAACAAGGTCCGCATCGCCCTGTCCGGTCTGGCCAGCGGCACGGTGGCCACTCCGGTCACCATTCGCGGCAAGGTGCGCTGGCTGCGCGGCTGGCCGGAAATCCTGTTCCGCCTGCGCGGTGGCGGCGCCGAGGCGCTCGGAAGAATGTCCCTGCCCACCAACCTCGGCACCCCGGGCGCGCCCAACAGCCGTTTGATCGCCAATGCCGGCCCGGCCATCTACACCGTTTCCCACATGCCCGTGCTGCCAGCCGCCGGCGAAGACGTGATGGTCAACTGCCGTGCGAACGATCCCAATGGCCTCGGTGCCGTGACGCTCCGCTATCGTTTGGAAAATGGCTCCGCCACCGTCACGCCCGCTATGTTCACCTCGCTGGCCATGAAGGATGACGGCACTGGTGGCGATGCCATCCCGAATGACGGGCTCTACACCGCCACTCTCACCGGACAGCCAGCCAACAGCTCCATCTCCTTCTACATCGAGGCCACGGACAGCCTGGGCGCAACCAATCTGTTTCCACAGAATGTATTCCCTCCGGCGGGCCTCCCGCGTTGTTTCCCGAATGATGCTGTGGCACGCGAATGCGTGGTGCGCTGGGGCGACACGCAGATGCTGGGATCCTTCGCCACTTATCACCTCTGGCTCACCGCCGCGAACTCCAACCGCTGGACCGTCCGTTACTCGCACCTGAACAACTCGGCGCTGGACGGCACGTTCGTTTACAACAACTACCGGGTGGTTTACAATTCCCTGCCTCAATTTGCCGGCAGCCCTTGGCACCGCAACTCCCAGAACACCGGCCCCACCGGCCCCAACCGGTGCGATTTCGTGCAGAACTTCCCGCCGGATGACCTGATGCTGGGCCAGACCGATTTCGTGCTGAACAATCCTGGCAACCCGGGCGGCACCAGCACCAGCGATCTTAGCGCCCAGACTGAGCAGACCTCCTACATCGCGTTCAATGAGATTGGGATCGTTTACAATCACCGCCGCTACGTTCACCACTTCGTGAACGGCAACCAGCGCAGCACCACCAGCAACCGCCCGGGTAACTACATTTTCGAGGATTCACAGCAACCCAACCAGGACATGATCAGCCAATGGTTCTCCGACGACGACAAGGGTGAGCTGTGGAAAATCGAGGACTGGTTCGAGTTCAATACCAACGCCTTCGATTTCGCCGCGAACAACGATGCCGACTTGTTGCGCCGCACCATCACCCTTGGCGGCAAGGAAGTGCTCTACCCGGCACCCTACCGTTTCATGTTTCGCAAACGCGCCCTGAGTCCAGGCGAGTCCGCCAACGACTACACCAACGTCTTCGCGATGGTGGATGCGGTAAGTCCAAACGCCAATTACGGAATCTCTGGCGCTTCAAACACCACGAGAATGCCGGACTTTGACCGCTTCGCCTCCATCATCGACTACGAGCAATGGATGCGCATCTTCGCCGTCCAGCGCGCGGTCGGCAACTGGGACAGCTACGGCTACGCCCGCGGCAAGAACGACTACGCCTACATCGGGCGTGATAATGGAGCGCGCTTCGCGCAACTGACCTGGGACATTGACTTCACCATGGGCGTGGGCGGTCGCTCGGCCACGGGTGGCCTGTTCGATGAGGTCAGCGATGGGCGCGTGGCTGGAATGTATGCCACACCCGCCAGCCTCCGGGCTTACTGGCGCGGGCTTTGGGATGTGGCGATGGGACCGTTTGACACGAACTTCCTCTCGCCCGTCCTGTTCGCCAAACAAGCGGCCCTCCTGGCCAACAACGTGAACGTGGACGTGAACGTTGTTCCCAACACCATCCTGACCTTCGCCGCCGCGCGCCGCACGTTCCTGCTCGGCCAGATGAACAACATCACGAACAACTTCAACGTCGCCGGACAGCTCACCTTCAGTACCAATGCCAGCCTCTTCAACATCAGCGGCTACGCGCCCATCCAGGGCCGTGACATCTACATCAACGGCGCGCTCTACCCCGTCACCTGGACCAGCGTGACCAGTTGGGTCGCGCGCGTCGTCCTCAGCGCAGGCGTGAACACCCTCGTGGTGGACAACCGCATGAACACCGGAGCCACCAATGGCACCCGCACGCTCTCGATCAATTACACCGGCCCGTCGGCAGACCCGGTGGGCTCGGTGGTCTTCAACGAGATTCACTACAATCCCACCATCCCGGACGCGTCCTTCGTCGAGATCGTCAACGTCGCCAGCAACGCCTTCGATGTGTCGGGCTGGGAGGTCAACGGCCTGGATTATACCTTCCCCGTCGGCTCCATTCTCACCAACGGCCAGAACATCGTGCTGGTGAAAAACCGCATCGCCTATGGAGCGGCCTATCCGACGGGAGCGGTCTTCGCCGTCTTCGAGGGAAATTTGGACCCGGATGGCGAAACCATCTCCCTGATCAAACCCGGAACCAACGAGGCATCGAATGTCTTCATCGACCGGGTCCGCTACGAGAATCGTCTCCCGTGGGCCACTGGGGCCAACGGCGCTGGCTTCTCTTTGCAACTGATTGATGCGCGGCAGGACAACAGTCGCCCGTCGAGCTGGGCGGCCAATTCCGACTGGACCTACGCCTCTTACACCGGGACCATTCAAAGCAACGGCACCAGCTTCCTGATTTTCCTGGGCGGCACCGGCGATGTTTACATCGATGATCTCGTGCTGGTCACCAACACCGTGGCCGAAGTCGGTCCAAACCTCCTGCAGAATAGCGGCTTCGAATCACCGTTGGGCGCCGAATGGACAACTTCCGGCAACCACACCAACAGCGTGCGCAGCACGACCATCGCCCACTCCGGCACCGGCAGCCTGCGCGTCATCGGGACGGGCGCCGGTGGCCCCGCTGCCTCCGTGAAGCAGACCATCGCCTTGTTCCCGACCAACCTGGTTTGCACCCTAAGCTTCTGGTATCTGCCGAGCATCAACGGCTCTTCCATCACCTTGCGAACCACTCCCGGCGCGCTCTTCAACAGCACCACCCCGTACCGCCCCTTACTGAGCACACCCGGGACTGCTAATTCCGGAATTCGCTCTCTGCCCGCTTATGAAGCGCTCTGGTTAAATGAACTCCAGGCTGCGAACAGCACCGGCATCCAGGACAACGCCGGCGACCGCGATCCCTGGGTCGAGCTCTACAACGGCGGCACAAATACGATCAGCCTCAACGGCTACTACCTGGCCAACAACTACGACACCAACCTGACCCAGTGGGCGTTCCCGGCCGGGCAGTCGATTGAGCCGGGCAAATTCCTCGTCGTCTGGGCGGACGGCGAGCCGGGTGAAACCTTGGGCACAAACCTGCACACCAGCTTCCGGCTCAATTCGACCACCGGCTCCGTTGCGCTGGTGCGGCTGCAGGGCGGCACTCCCCAGATCACCGATTACCTCACCTACACCGGCCTGGGCACCGACCTGTCCTACGGCGATTTCCCGGACGGGCAGCCCTTCACCCGCAGAACGTTCCAGGCTGTAACCGCGCGCGGCACGAACATCGCCCGCGGCGTGAATGTGTTCATCAACGAGTGGATGGCCTCGAACACCAACTTCATCTCCGATCCCACGGACGGCCGATTCGACGACTGGTTTGAGCTCTACAATGCCAGCGAGGTCGCAGTGGATCTGGGCAACTACTACCTGACCGACAACACGAACAATCGGACCCAGTTCCGCATTCCCAACAACGGGCAGTATGTGATTCCCCCGTTCGGGTTCCTTCTGGTGTGGGCGGACAACGACTCGTCCGTCAACAGCACCAATCAGCCAGACCTCCACGTGAGCTTCAGCCTGTCCAAGGCCGGAGAGTCCCTTGCCCTGTATGGGGCGGACGGCACCACCCGGATTGATTCGCTGGCCTTCGGCCCCCAGACGGACAACGTCAGCGAAGGCCGGTTTGCGGACGGCGCCGCCCCGCGTTACTCGATGAACATTCCCACGCCGCGCGCCCCTAACCAACTCACCACCGGCAACACTCCGCCGCAACTCGACGCCATCCCGAGCCGCGTCATTCGCCTCGGCCAATCAGTCAACTTCACCGCCATGGGCAGCGACTCCGACGTGCCTGCGCAAACGCTGACCTACACCTTGGGCGCAGTCCCGCCCACGGGCGTAAATCTTACGTCCGGCGGTATGTTCTCCTGGACGCCGATGGCGAACCAGGTGCCCAGCACGAACTCCTTCGTCATCACCGTCACCGACAATGGCGTGCCGACGCAGAGCGCATCGCAGGGCTTCACCATCATCGTGCTGCCGCAGCCGCTGGCTGGCATCAATAGCGCCGGCGGCGGCAACGTCTCCATCTCCTTCGATACCATCGTGGGCCGCAGCTACAGCGTGGAATACAAGAACAACCTCGACGACCTTACCTGGTTGCCCCTGACCCCCAACGTCGTGGCAACCGACGTGACCCTGACCATTCAGGACTCGATTGGTGCCCAACCTCACCGGTTCTATCGGATTTTTGAGGTCAACTGAGCGCGGAATCGAACCAACATTTCGCCGCCACTGAGCTTGGCGCGGGCTTTCCCCGCGAATTGGGCAAGGTGGCGGCGATTCTGTTTGATGACGGATGCGCCACAGGGCGACGACTCCATGCTAGACGCCCCCCCTGCTTTGCCCTAGGTTCCGGCCCGTGCCCAACGCACAAAAACATCAGACCCCAGCCGGCAAAGACATGCCGTTTGAAGAGGCCTTGCAACAGCTCGAATCCGTCGTGGAACAGATGGAGTCGGGCGATTTGCCTCTGGAGACGTTGCTGTCGCGCTTCGAGGAAGGCGCGCGCCTTGTGAAATCCTGCCACGCCCGCTTGAGCGAAGCCGAGCTCAAGATTTCCCAGCTCGAAAAGAATGCCGCCGGCGATCTGGCGCTGAAATCCGCGTCCCACACCAACACTGACGATGAATAGACCTATGAGCCGATACCTCGACATGGTGGACAGCCCTGCGCATGTGCAGAAGCTGACCTTGGAACAAAAAACCCAGCTTGCGGAGGAGATCCGCCACGAGTTGATCACCAAGCTCGCCAAGAACGGCGGCCACCTCGGCCCCAACCTCGGCGTCGTCGAGCTGACCATCGCGCTGCACAGCGCGTTCACCACGCCCAAGGACAAGTTCGTCTGGGACGTGAGCCATCAGGTCTATGTCCACAAGCTGCTCACGGGCCGCAAGGATCGTTTCCACACCATCCGCACCACGGACGGCTTGAACGGCTTCGCGCTCCGCACCGAGAGCGAGCACGATTGCTACGGCGCCGGCCACGCCGGCACCGCCCTCTCCGCCGCGCTCGGCATGTGCGCCGCCCGCGACCAGAAGGGCACCGACGAGCAGGTGGTTTGCATCTTCGGTGACGCCGCGCTGACGAACGGCATCTCCTTCGAGGCGCTGAACAACATCTCGCACACGACGAAGAAATTCATCGGCATCCTCAACGACAACGAATGGTCCATCGCGAAGAACGTCGGCGCCATTTCCAATTACCTCAACAAGATCATCCGCAACCCGCGCTACAACCAGCTCACCAAGGATCTGGAGAAATGGCTCCGTCGCATGCCCAAGGGCGAGTTGGCCATTGCGCTCGGGCACAAGGCCGAGGAAGCGATCAAGGGTGCCGTGAACGAAGTCGGCCTCGAGCAGAACGCCGAGCGCGGCGATTCCGACGGACGCGGCGGCTTCGGCAGCAGCATCGTGTTCGAGGAATTTGGCCTGCGTTACCTTGGCCCCATCGACGGGCACAATCTTCCGCTGCTCATCGAGACCCTTGAGTTCGCCAAGACCTGCGACCATCCCGTCGTCATCCATGTCCTCACCAAGAAGGGCAAGGGCTTCGAGGCTGCGCTCCAGCATCCCGAGAAGTTCCACGGCCTCGGGCCTTACTGCGTCACCACCGGCGAAACCATTCCCGCCAAGGCCGGCACGCCCGTCAGCTACCAGGATGTTTTCGGCCACACGATGGTGAAGCTCTGCCAGAAGGACAACTCCATCGTCGGCATCACCGCCGCCATGCCCAGCGGCACGAGCCTGAAAATTCTGGAGAAGGCCATGCCCCACCGCTACTACGACGTGGGCATCGCCGAGGAGCACGCCGTGATCTTCGCCGCCGGCATGGCCACGATGGGCTTCCGCCCGGTCGTGGCGATTTATTCCACCTTCCTCCAGCGCGCCTACGACTGCATCCATCACGACGTTTGTCTCCAGGATCTGCCCGTGATTTTCTGCATGGACCGCGCCGGCCTCAGCGCCAACGACGGACCCACGCACCACGGCCTCTTCGACATCGCCTATCTGCGCTGCCTGCCCAACGTCATCGCGATGGCACCGAAGGACGAGGATGAGTTGGCGGACATGATGTTCACCGCCACTCACGCCAAGCACGCCACCTTCATCCGCTACCCGCGCGGCGCTGGCGAAGGCGTGCCGGTCAAGGAAACCCCGAAGCTGCTCGACATTGGCAAGGGCGAAGTCATCCAGAACTTCGGCAACGGACGCGGCCACAAGGTCACGCTCTTTGCCCTCGGCAACATGCAGAACATTGCGAAGAAAGCGGCCGCCCAACTTGCCGCCGAAGGCTTCAACTGCGCCATCATCAACCCGCGCTTCACCAAGCCGCTCGACAACGATCTCCACCTCCACTACGCCAGCCTGTCCGACGTCGTCGTCACCCTCGAGGACCACGTCCTGTCCGGCGGCTACGGCAGCGCCGTGCTCGAACTCTTCGCCGAGCAGCGCGTCCATGTGCCCGTGGTCCGGATAGGCTGGCCCGACGCCTTCGTTGAGCACGCCTCCTCGGTGGATTACCTCCGCGCCAAGCACGGCCTCACCGCAGAAAACACCGTGGCCAAAGTGAAGGCACAGTTCAACGCCGTGCCGGCGCCCACCCCCGCGACGAATCCCGCGCCAAAGCTCATGTAATCACAGCCGCTCTTGCGGCCGCCTTTCGAACACCGCGCGTCAGCCTGCTGGCGCGCGGTTTCGCTTTCCCTCCCGCACCCACATCGACGTTCAACAGAGAAAGCGCCGTGGTCGAAATCCATCCCAAGCTGCTCAGCGTCAGCCTGGCCACGGTCCGGACAAAGCTGAGAAAACGAACGAAAGCAGAGCCGATTCGCCAGCCTGAACTTCGGGAGCGATCACAGCGGTTGAAAACCTGTTCCACCTCGGAAAGAAGCGGGCCTCGCCGCCATCATGCGACTGCGCGATCCGGACCACCATCAAGATGCATCCACTTTGGGCGGGCATCCGCAGATTTTTCGCCAGGCATTGCGCTTGGACTTCAAACCGAGTTGGTCGAGGTAATCTGCGTCGAGGCAGGTCTTGGGTGGGACTCCTGGCACCGCCTTCTTTTCGTGGTCGAGCGCGTTGGCCACATGCACCGCCGTCAGCAGGGAGAATGACTTGTCCTGCGCGAGCAGGGGCGAGTGATGCCACGCGACGGCGCGCAGAATCGGCAGCGGCAGGCCCCACATGCCCAACAGGCAGGCGCCCAGCTCGCCATGAGTCGCGCCCAGCGTTTCTTGCTCGACCTGCCGTTCGCCAACGTGCCGGCGTTCGGATTGCACGAGCAGATTGCTGTAGTCCTCCGGCAGGTTGGCCGCGAGCAGCAGCTTGCCCACATCGTGGAGCAGGCCGGACGTGAAGGCCATGTCAGCCAACCGTGCGTCCTTGGTCTCCGCCATGGTAAGGCTCCGCGCGCAGGCGCCCACCCCCATGCAATGCCGCCAGAGCAAGTCGAGCGAGAAACCGGCGCAAAGCGTCCTGTCGAATTGGGAGAAAACCTTGGCCATGAGCACAAGCGACTTCGTCCGCTCGGTCCCCAGAAACATCACCGCTGCGCACGGATCGGTAATCTCGCTGGTCACGCCAAAGAACGGCGAGTTGACCACCTGCAGAATCTTCGCGGTCATCATCGGATCGGTGGCAATCAGCCGGGCGACAAACTCGATCGAACCGTCGGGCTTCTGCAGCTCCGTCATCACCTGCGTGTAAAGCGCTGGCAGGCTCGGCAGCTGTTTCATCCGGCCGACGAGCGCCTTCAGGCTCTCGTTGGACATCCACCCGTCGATGAGCAGGGCGCGCTCCAGATGGCCGTCGATGGCCTCGGCGTCAGCGTCGAGGGGAATCGTTTGCATGACCGGCCCGGCATGGTCTTTGAGTGCCTCGAGGTCTGCGGCTTCACAACGAAGGAAACGCAACGCCTGCGGCGACAGCCGGGCAACCTGGGTGAGAAACTCGATGCCGTTGCCGACCGGGAGTTTCATGTCCGCGACCACAACGGCGACCTCGCCCGGACTGGACAGCAAGGCCGGCGTGCCTGGACCATGCACTGCGATCGAAAGCCGCCAGCGCTGTTGCAGGGGTTGCAGGAATTGCTCCAGCCCCTGCTTCGTGCCGGCATCACCGACGACGAACAGCACCCGCCGGGGAGCGTGCATGGCCGTTTTTGCAAGGGAAGCTGCCGCCTCATCACGCCCGACGCCGGTAGCTTCAATGGAAGCGGGGTCGGGCACCGGCGTGGTCCGGTCGTCGCCATGGGCGAGCGCTTTCTTTATCGAGGAGAACAAGTTCATAATCGACGCAATCAGGAGCTCTGCCCGGCCAACGGCCGACACAGTAACTCTCGCATTGGTAACGGAGGATTCAGCGGCACCATAAGCCCCGATATGCGCCATCATTCCGGACAACGCACCCCGTGCCATCCTCCTCAATGGGGTCGGAGAATTTTGGGGCACATGGTTCCGCACTCGCAGCCCGAGAGGCAGCCCCGTAGAGTGAAGCCTTCCTTGCTTGCATCGCCAGCCGAGGCGGATGCTTCGGCACCAGAGGTGGAGGGGACAGTTGTTGCCTTCCATGCTCGTGAATCCCGTCTCACGTTTTACGTTTTACCTCCGGCCATTCACATCCTACGCTTCGCCCATGCCATCATTCGACATCGTCTCCCAGGTCAACTCGATGGAAATCGAGAACGCCATCAACATCGCGAACAAGGAACTCGCCAACCGCTTCGACTTCAAGGGCACCAAGGCGGAGATCGTTTTGGAAAAGAATGAGATCAAGCTCAGCGCCGAGGACCGCATGAAGATCAAGGCCCTCGAGGAAATGGTCATGGGCAAGCTCGCGCGCCGCAACATCAGCCTCAAGAACGTCGAGGTGAAAGACCCCGACGTCTCACCGCTGGGACACGCGCGACAGGTCATCGTCATCAAGCAGGGCATCGAACAAGCCATCGCCAAGCAGGTCACCACCTTCATCCGCGATGGCAAGTTCAAGGTCACCACCCAGATTCAAGGCGAGGAAGTCCGCGTCAACGGCAAGAGCCGCGATGAACTCCAGGCGGTGATGGCTGCGGTGAGCGCGAAGGAATTCCCGGTCGCGCTTCAGTTCCAGAATTTCCGCGACTAGCCGGAGACTTTCGTCTGCGTGACGCATCTTCGCAGCCGGGCGAGCGACGGCAGGACGCCGGCCTCGCCTTCCGTCAGCGCCGTGCCGGCGGCCACGCCCTGCCGCAACCATTCCTCCGGCGAGGATCCCGATGAAATCCCACGCGCGACGGCGGCGAGCAGCGCGTCCCCTGCCCCGACCGTGTTGCGAACTTTGACTTTGGCTGGCCGGGCAAAAAACTTCCGACGCTGCGCTTCATGAAGCAGCATTGCTCCTTCCGCGCCCATTGAGACCAGCACCCAGCCGCCCGTAACTTTCGACAAGCTCTCGCCTGCCCTGAACACGGCGGTGCGAGTGTGAAGTTTGACGCCGGCCCATTGCGCCAGTTCGTGCTGATTCGGCTTCACGAGAAACGGCCGGGCCCGGACGGCGGCGGCGAAGGGCGCACCATCACAATCGAGCAACGCTTTCACGCCGGCGCGATGCGCGATTTGGATCAACGCCGCATAGGCGGTCGCGGACAACCCGCGCGGCAGGCTCCCCGAAAGCACCAGGATCGAAGCCCCCTTCAACTCCTCAGCACAAGCGCGAAGGAGTCTCCTCCATTCAGCACCGCTCAAAAGCGGTCCCGCGGGATTGAAGCGAAGCTGCCCTTGGGCCGCCGTAGTCACGATGACGTTGGCCCGCGTTGCCTCGCGCACCGGGATGATTCGGGAAGTGATTTTCTCTGAGCGCAAGCCCTCCGCCATTTCTTCCCCGTTACGTCCTCCCAGCGGCAGCAGGAGTTGCGGCTTCTCGCGGAGATGTTTCAACCAGCGGGCGACATTCACGCCTTTGCCACCAGGCCAGCGGCGCTCGGAGAGCACTTCGTTCTTCTCCTCCCAGCGCACGCCGCTGACGCGCCACTCGACATCCACCGAAGGATTTAACGCGAGGACGAGTGGCTGGCTCACGGGGCAAGGCGAACCCGGTAGAAGCGGAACGCCGGCACGGGGCCGTACTCCGTGCCGTCATCCGTGAATTTGAAGGTGCCGGCGCTCGAAGTCACTACTGAGCTGAAGGGCATCCAAACGATCAGATCATCAGATTTTTGGACGACGAATTGGAGATTGGTCGGCGCGTTCCAGCAAAGAGTGAACTGACCACCGTTGAACGTGAGCAGGAACTGGATGGGCGGCAGTTGATCCTTTGGTGCCAGCCCTTGCAGCACATCGAAGAACATGTAGGGCGTGGGGAAAGCAGTACACCACGTCAGGTTGGTGTCATCCGCACGCAGCGTGAAGGAGAGCACGGTCCAGTTCGTATCCGCGATACTCTGCTTGCCGACCACGTAGTAGCTAGCGTTGGAAAGCGTCGGCGAAACGGTCAGGCACAACTGGTTGCTGAAGATGGAGAGCGCAATGTTCGGGTTCAGTCCCGTGCTGTTGAATTCCTGCACGCACAGCCGGTAGCCGCCCGACGCGCTGTTGGTGTTCACCACTCCGATGTACCAGTCGCCGGTCGAGAAAGTTGCGCCGTTCGCATTGGTCACGCCGGAGACGAAGGTGATCAACTCATCGCAGTTCGCCTTGTTCGTGCTCAAGCCGCTGTAGTTCGTCAGCGTCGGCAGCGGCAACCCGTGACTGACGATGAGATTGAAGTCATTCGTCAGGCCGCCGAGTTCGAACTGCACGCGCAGCGCGTTCGTCCTCACGGTGTATTTGTAGTAATGAATGAAGGGATTAGCGGGATCATTCGTGTTGGCGAAGGCCGACTGGATGCAATCGCCGCTGTTGCTGATCGTGCCGATCCTGGTGCCAGAGGCCGCATTCGTGAGGTTGTACTCCACCACGCGAACCGCGTAATCGACGGAGGCCACATCATGATTGACCACGGTGATGAAATAGGAGCCTGGCGCGAGCGGCGGCGTAGTGCCAGCCGTGAGCCGGATGAGTTCAGGGTTTGCCCCAGCCGTGGCGCTCGCCGCTTCGAAGGCGGTGTCCGTCGGCAGCGGCAGGAATCGGCGGACGTAGAGGTCAACGTTGCCCGTCGGTCGCAACAGCTCGATGTCCAGTTGCACGGGGTCGGTCCCTACGGTGTAGAGGTAGTGATGATTGCTGCCGCAATCGAGCGAGGACGACGCAGCCAGGTTCGCCGCGTACGCCAGACCGTTGGTCAGCCGCACGATGTCCGTGGCTGGCGAGGAGCCGATGGCGTATTCAGCCACGCATACCGAGTAGGTCACCGGGAACTTCTGACGATTCACGACCGCGACATACCAATCTCCGGGGAGCAACGTGCCCGGCTGGAACGGCGAGGCAAGGCCATTGGTGATGAGGACAATGTTCTCGTCACTCAATCCAGAGTTGGTGCTGAAGTACTGGAAATTTGTTGGCGATGGCAGCGGCTGCTGGCTGATGAACAGGTCCGCATTGGCAGCACCCATGCCCGCCATGCCGTAGAGGCGGAAGTTCGCCTGCACCGCGTTCGAGGAGACGCGGAAGACGTGGTAGTTGATGGCGGGCTTGTTGGGGTAGCCGTTCTCGGGCGGTAGCACTCCGGACTGGGAGGACGAGTTGTCCAGTCGCGCGATGTTCGTGGTTACGATCTCCGACGCGCGGACGGCGATGTTGATTCCCGTTCCGTGATTCTCGACGGTCATGAACCACAACCCTGGGGCAAGCCCAACGGGAATCGAGTTGCTGGTGACGTAGATCGCGTGGTTGCCGGCGGCAAGGTTGCCGCTCAAGTAGTCGTTGGTCTCGATCAAGGGCAAGGGCAACTCGCGGCTGAGGTAAAACTTTACCGGCGTGTCATTGGTGACCACTTCAAACAGAGCCTGCACCGCATTGCTCGAAACCTCGAAGACGAAGAAGTCGCGTCCCTGGAAGACGTAGCTCAAGTTGGTCCCCAAGACATTCGTCGGTGTGAGCACACAGTTGGCCAGCGGCCGGATGTCGCGGTCGAGGAATTCCAGCGCCCGGATGGTGTAGGTCGCCGGGAACATTGGGTCTCGATTCACCACCGCAAAGTACCAATCACCCTCGGTCAAACGCACAGGCATCGAGTTCGTGGCCACGAAGACATGCTCGCTGTGGTTGGCGGGATGCGTGCTGGCGTAGGAGAAATTCGTCGGGTCCGTCCAGCACAGATCCTTCTTCACGTAGAGATCGACGTTGCGGTTGTTGTTGGTGTCGATGAACAACTCCACGCTCAACTGGATGGCGCTGTTGGTGACGCGGTAGAGATAGTAATCCACGCCGATGTTCGCGACGTTGGTATCGAGCGGGACAAGGACGTTGATGTAGCGCGGCAGGTTGTGCGACAACTCCGTGATCTGCGTGTCGAGAACCTCGATGGCACGCACACAGTAATCGACCCGCTTGCCGGGCACATCGCGATTCACGACGGCGGCATACCAGTAACCCTCCCGCAAAGGCACCTGGAGCGAATTGGTCACCAGGCAGATGGTCTCGTTGGTCCGGCCACGGTTGGTGCTGGCATACGGGTAGAAGCGGAGGCTCGTGTTCGTGAAAATGTTCGTGCTGAGGTAGGGGTAATTCGTCACCGCCCCGCGGAAGGCCGGGTAGTTCGTCAGGCACGGGCCATACTGCACGTAAAGATCGACGTTGCCGCTGGCGCCGAAGGTCTCGAAGGTCGCCTGCACCGCATTGCTGGAGACGTGGAAGACGTAATACTGCACGTCGTCGCGGGGGTTGTTGTCATTCGTCATCGTCATCGACGAGCACTGCGCCAACCCGTTCGACAAGTGGGTGATGTCGCTTTCGAGCAACAGGCGCGTGCGGAGGCAGTAGTTGACGTTCGTCGGATCGCGATTGACCACCGCCGCGTACCACAGACCGTTCGTCAGCGGGAATGGGCGGGTGTTGGTGCTCACGCAAACGATCTCGTTGTAGTTGCTCGGACTGGTGCTGGAATAGACTTGGTTGCTGACGGCGATGCTGAAGCTGAACAGCGGGAAGCACGGGCTGCCGTACTGGAGGAAGAGATCCACATTGCCGCTGGCGTTGATCGTTTCCAGTTCGAGCAGCGCGCCGTTGGTGGGAACGTCGATGACGTAGTAATGGATGCCGCTGGCCGTGTTGTTCGTGCTCGTCGGGCCAATGACGCGACATTGCACCTTGCCCTCGAAGAACTCATTGGTCGTTCCCACGATGTTCGTGACCATCCCGACCGTGACGGGGCTCGCGCGGAGGCAGTAGCTCACATTGGTTGAAGGCGAGGAACGATTCACCACCGTCACGAACCAGTCGCCCGGCTCCAGCGCGATCGGCGCGGAGTTGGAGGCGACGCAGATCCACTCGGGAACAAGACCGGCATTGGTGCTGGCGTAGGGATAATTCGTCGGCGGCCCGGCGAGCGTCGCCCAGTTCACCAGGCACGGCGCGCGCTGAACATAGATGTCCACGTTGTCGCTCATGGAGACGGTTTCGAAGCTGACCGCGAGGACGCCGTTGGTGACGCGGTAGACGTGGTAGTTCACGCCATCCAGAACGGATTGATTCCTCGGCGCGACCGTGTCGCACAACACCTGCCCACCGCTGGCGAAGTGCGCCAGGCTGTTCGTGGCGTGTTGCGTGGCCTTCAGGCAGTAGCTGATGTTCGTCGCGTTGGTGTCCCGGTTCACCACCGCGATGTACCAGATGCCATTCGTGAGAGGCACGGGCATTGAATTGGTGGCAACGCAGATGTATTCGTTCGCGGTTGCCAGATTTGTGCTGGAGTGACCGCGATAGCTGGCGCTGTTGGTCACGTCGAAGGCGATGAAGTTGGTCACCGGCAGGCCAAACTGGACGTAGAGGTCGGCGTTGCCTGTGAGGTTGTAGAGTTCGAAGACGGCCTGGAAGGAAGTGTTCGAGACGGCGAAGGAGTAGAATTGAACCCCGGAGTTCCAGACACCGTTGGTGGCTGGTGAGAGGTTGGTCGCGCAATAGATTCCCCCGCTGAGAACGGTGGTGACGTTGGTCTGTCGCAACTCCACCGCCCGGAAGCAGTAGTTGATCATCGCATTTGTCGATTTGTTGGTCACGGCCAGATACCAGGTGCCATTCACGTTGTTCGAAGGCGTACGCGTGGCGCAGATGAATTCATTGGTCAGGCCCAGGTTCGTGCTCGCAAAGACGAAGTTCGTCGGGCCGGGGAACGGCGTGGGCTGGTCGTAGGTCGCGTAGAGATCCACGTCGCCGTTCGTGCTGAAAGTCTCGAACACCACCTGCAAGGCGTCGAGCGAGGGCTGGAACTTGTAGTAATCCACCTGCCCCGGCATGGCGTTGGTGCAGAGCGCCAGATCATTCGTGAGCCGCACGTAATTGTCCGCGCAGTTCGTGTCCTGCGTCGCGCTCAACAGATACGACACCGGGAGTGCGTCTGGATTGACCACGGCAATGATCCAGCAACCCTGAGTCAATGAGCCACCTGTGACTTGGATGAATTGATTCGTCGAAAGCAGATTGGTGCTCACGAAAGGAGTGTTGGTCGGCACACCGTTGAAGGGCAGCAACTCGATAGGCGCGGCGTAGAGGCCGAGATTGGTGCTGCCTGAGTTGAGCGCGAAGTTGGCCAGACAGGAGTTCGACAGGATGTTGATGCGATAGTAGTCTGTGCCCATTCCCGCCACCGAGTTCGACACGACGCCTCCTGTCTTAAGATCTCGCACCGTGCCCAAAGTTTGGTACACGCACAACTGAAAGGGGATGCCCGCGGCTGGCGTGGGATTCCGGACCGCGATGTACCAGCGGTTGCTCGGCACCATGTCACAGAAATCCACCACGTCGATCAACTCCGGCGCCAACCCGGCGTTCGTGCTGGCCCGGAAGAAATAGGTGTTCAGCGGCAATGGCAGGCCGGTGGTCAGATACAAGTCGAGGTCGGAGGAAAAACCGTCGAGAGTCACCCGCACTTGCAGCGCATTCGGCGCGATGTCCACCGAGTAATAGTCGTACTCGTTGGTGCTCGTCACCGCGCCCACAGTGCAGCCATTGGTGATGGGAATGATCGTCGTGAGGTCCGGGTCCAGCCGGTCAAACCAAACGGTGATGCAGAAGTCATTGGTCGTCGGCGCACGATTGCGCACCGCAAGGTAATAGCGGCGTCCAGGACGGATGACCGGGCGCGTGTCGAAATCAATCAGCAGGCCGTTGGTGTCGGTGAAACTTTGCCAGCCGTTCGTCGAGAGCACGGTCAAGCCCATCGTTTTGTTGGTCAGAAAGAACGTGCTTGGCGGCTCGGTGATTTCAGGCACGCCGAATCCATCGTAGATGAGGTCCACGCCCGCATTCGCTGTGATGTAGTTCGACGCACCGAGGGCCGAGAACGGCACGTTGACCACGAAGTAAGCCGTCTCGTTGCTGGACAGCGTGCCACAGTAAGCCACGGCGTTGGTCAGCAGATTCACCGGCGGATTGGTGTTCACGAAGGCGATGTTCAAGCGCCACGCCAGCAGCGCGCCATTGGTCACCGCGCCGCCAAGACGGTTGTCCCAGATCTCGAGATTCCAGTTGCCGAAGGCCGGTTCGCCCTTGAGCGGCGTCAGCGGCTCCTCGGGCTGGTAGTAAATGCCGCGGGTCACTTGGTCCTCCACCTCGATCACCTGAACCGTATCCAGCAACAGGCCGGAGCCGTTGATCACCGGATTCGCTGAAACTGGCGTGCTGGAGGCGAATTGCAGCACCGTGATCGTTCCCAAAGCGACGAAGCTGAAATTCGTCCGCACCCAAGGATTTGCGTTGGTGGAGGCCGTTGCCGTGACTGACAGGATCGTTGTGGCGTCCACCCTGACCTCGGCGCTCACACCCGCGGGGTTTGTGGGATTTCGCGCAAAGGCAAAGCTGCCTTCGTAGCGGAAGCCGGGCACCGTCGCAATGTTGGTGGAGACCACCCCTGAACCGGTGCCATTCAAATCGAGGAAGACAAACCCGGCATCCGGCAGTGTGCCGCCTGCGGAACTGAGGACCTCCACGTCGCCAGAGTCCACCGTCCATCCTGAAAATATACCGCCTGCTGCAACCACCTGCGAAAAGGACGCGTCGAAGCCGTCATCTACCACCCACCCGTTGGTGGTTGAGTTGGTGACCATGTAATTGAAATTGGTGAACGGCGGGAGGGCGAACTTGACCGGCGTGGTGGTGAAATTCGTGTCGTCGGTGAAGCGGAAGTAGTTGTAGCCGCTTAATAGAATTGCGCTGAAATTCCATAGGGTCATTCCAGCGGGATTCCCAAACTCATTGACGATGATCACGATATTCGTAGTCAGGCCCGGCCCATAATCGATCGAAAATGTCCCGGAGCCACTGACAAAGCCGGAGTCGAAGATTCGTTCCCCGTCGTAATAAGCAGTCAACTGGTCCGGTTCGTTGTAAAAGTCGTAGTTGATTTGGAGCGTACCCTCGAATGCAGAACCGTTAATGATGTTGGTTTTGGGTGCATTGCCTCCATCTGAATCAACGTTAATTGAGTTGGTCTGCTGCGTCCCAAACCCATACCCATCCCCCGACAGCTTCCCGCGATTCTCGGAGAGGAGAAGGCGCGTACCCGACGGACTGACCAGATGCAACACGAGATCCGACACGCGCGAATGATCAATGCGCACGCCCACGCGCGCATCCGCCACCAGCCGGTTGTCGTTCACGAAGATGGTGCTGTTCGTCACCGCGTCATCCAGCAGGTTCACCGCGTTCTGCGACCGGAAGGCCAGCGTGCCGCTGCGCCGCAAATCCCGCTCCACTCCGACGATGGCCGAGAAGTTCAAGGGCGTCGGGTTGGGGTTGAAGAAGCGCACGAAGTAACGCCCGGCCGAAAGCGGCGGGGCGTCGCGGCGGCTGAGGTTCACACAATCGCCGGGCGGCAGCACCACGGCGCGGAGGTCGAAGAGGTTTGTCTCCGGCCAGGCTCCGCGCCGGAAATAGACTTCGACCGGACCATTCTCGGGAGCAACGCAGGCGAAGAGATTGGTGGCGTCCGCCGGCACATCAATGACGACGGGACCAAACCATCGCTGCGGCAGGATCGTGCCTGAGATGGAGAAATTGCCATTGGTTTCGAACTGCGGCTCGATGCGGATGACGAAGCGATCCACCCGGCCCGTGTAAAACGATGAACTGTCGATCATCGTCAACTGCCAGACGCCGTAGCTGTCCTCGCCGGAGAAGTTCCGCAGCGTGCCGGGCACGTCCGTCGGGATGGAAACGGGAATCGTGCCCGTGTCGCTGTCATCAAAGACCCATTCCACCGGACCGGACGGTGGATCATTCCGGTTGTTGTTCAGCACGGAGAATTGCTGCGCCTGATCCTGGGAGGCGTGGTTGAGCACGCCGAGCAGGTCGGCAAGGTTCTCATGGGTGACGCCGTTGGTGACAATGATGTTCTGCACCTTCACCTGGGCGGAGACCAGCGCCAGCACCACGACGCCGCCGGGGTTAGCGTCCCCACCATCGGGAATGTCCGCCGGCACGGGCAGCCCGACGGCAATGATATTGCCGTCGTCATCCGTGGAACTGAAGGGCCGGCTGCTGGACAAGGCCCAGAATCCGAAGTTCGCCGCCTGCTGATCCTCCGACTTGACGCCGACGTAGAACAGTTCGCCGGGCGTGACGCCCCCTTCGAGAATGACGGATTCGGTTCCAGCCCGTCCGGTGGAACGGAAGGCGCCGGCGATGGCGAGCGGGTCGAGATTGGTAATGGCCGGGTTGCGCGAAACGAACAAATCAACATCCGCCTCGGACTCCCGCCGCAGCGCCAGGTTCGGCGGGAGGAAGGTAAGGAAGGCGATGTTCGTGGCCATCCCGCCATTGGTGAGGCCGGGATCTGTCGGCGGGAGCGTGTTGGTGACGATGTAGAAGGACCACTGGCCGGGCGTTCCGTTGGTCGAAAGCAGCACGGGGAGGTTGCCGCCGGCGCGCTGGTTGTAGAGCGGGAGACCATTGGTGACCGTCTGCACCAGCGGCGATGGATTGAAGCCGTTGGCCGCAGCGCCGGAAATCGTGATCGCCGTCGCCACGGTGGGACGCTCGGTTGAAATCACGAGCGCGAAATCCTGCCCCACGCCGTTGGTCTGGCCGGTGACGGCGTTCACATTCACCCGCCTGGCTCGCACGGTGATGGAATAATTTGCCCCCAGGCTCGGGCTGACGAACACGTTTTCGACGTTGTTCACGTTGTCCGTTGGCAAAGATCTGTTGGTTGCGCTAACCGAAACGAACGGCACGCCGAGCGGAAAATTGTTCCCCACGTACACCGCCCCGGTGTCGAGGTTCGTCACGATGAGATCGAGGTCGTTCACCAGTTTGAGGGACACGGCCGGATTGCCCGGCGGGTCGGTCCACGCCAGGGTGACGCGCAATGGAGAATTTCGCGCGCCAGCCGCAACGGAGACGAGACGCGTGAAGCTCTCACCCGTGACCAGGGCGCGATTGGTAGATTGCTCGAAGAACACCATCGAGCCGCCGCCGCCGCCGGCGCCGCCGTCGATGATGCCGCCGGGGGGCAGGCTGTTGGTGAGATTCGGCAAGCCCCAGCCTTGCTCGTTGAAGCTGTTGGTCACGCGATAATCATAGGGCACGCCGAGCGAGCGGGCGCCATTGATGAGCAGCGCCTTCATCAAGGCCGGGCTGTTCGTCCGGAAGAGCGGCGCGCCGGCAAAATACTGCTGAAGCAGGGCGAGGATTCCCGAAACCACCGACGCCGCCTGGCTGGTGCCGGTCTCGAACCGGTAATTCGGCTTCAACGGGGCGTTCAATTTCGCCAGCACATCGAAATAATCGCCAAGGTAATTGGTCAACACCGCCACGGCGCGCACCTGGCACGGCACGGCGAAGGCATTGGTGTTGCCCACGGAATAGAACCAAGTGCCGCCGCCAGGCGTGCTGGTGATCAGGACGTTCAACGGGTTCTGGCTGAACGGGTCCGCCGGCGTCGGGGGGCTGCCGTTGCGGGCCTGAAGAAACAGCTCGGGAAAATTGGTCGGAGAGGCCGCGTTTTTTGAAATAACGACGACCAGGCGCTGGCCCTCCGGTGGAATGGAGATGAAATAGACGTTGGTGGACCGGGCCAGGATTGTCTCGTTGGGACGATCGTCGATGATGAAAGACTCCAGCCCGGTGGGATCCTGAAATTGCGATGATCGCGTGGACACCACAAAGGTGCCCGGCGCGACGACATCCGGCTTGAACCGCCCGGCCTGCCCCTCCTGCCCGATGCCCACGTTGCCACGGGCGGAAAAACCCGCGACCTGGTTGGAGCTATCCGTCATGCCGAGGAAGCTCTGCACCTTGTTCGTCTCCCCGTCCGTGACGATGGTCACGAAATTGGTGATGAGACGGAAGTTTTCGATGGCCCCGACAGTGATCACATTCTTGGCCGTGGCGGGCGATGAGATGCGGCCCGCAAATCCGAACGCCGAATCCACATTGCCGCCGGCAAACACCAGCGTCAGCGGCTGCGGCCCCGTCTGCCCCGGCAGCGCGTCGCGCGCGGCGGCATCCCAACTCGCCGAGGCCAGGGTGTAGGATTCCGCGCCGGGATAGGTCCAACTGTTGTTCGAGATGAAGGCGTTGCTGCTGGCGGCCGTTTCCTGAAGATAAACGTCGGATTGAGAGATGTTGAACACCGGATCGATTCCCAGCGCCATCAGATTGGCCTCGTGCGCCATCCCGCGATAACTCGCGTTGGTCACGGATCCCCGCGGCGTGTTCGTGCCCAGCGGACCGTTTGCGCCGCTGCCGGCGATGATGCCGGCGACGTGCGTGCCGTGGCCCTTGACGTCCACCAGCAAGGAGGGGTCGGGCGACGAGACGCGGCCCGTGAGCGCGGGATGCGCCTGATCGATGCCCGTGTCGTTCACGTTCACGAGGACACCACTGCCGGTGAGGCCGCGGTAATTGCCATTCGTCACCGTGTTCGCGGAGACCTTGACCCGCGCCCGCGCCAGATCGCTGGCCGGCTTGCGCTCCGAACGGTATTCGATGACATGCACGCCGGAGAGCCGGGCAATCGCCGCCAGCGAATCCAAGGGCACGCTGGCGATCAGTTGCGGGCCGAAGGGCGAACGTTCCTCACCAATTACGATGGCTCGCATCTGCTGCAGGAGCGCCTGGACCGAATCACGCTCACCGGGAAAGAGGAGAAGATTCAATTGCGCCTGCTCGGGCAACGGTTTCCCCTCCACGGCGAGCGCCAGGAGGCGAGGCTCGAATTTGAAATAAGGCTCCCAGGCCAGGACCGCCTGCGTTTCCGGCAACGCGCGCAATTGCGCCGCGGCCACCGCCGTGGCGCGGACGAGATAGGCATTGTTCGGCACGTAGCTGATCACCTCCGCGCCCACGCGCTGCAAGGCCGCGCGGAATGTGTCCGTCAACTCGCCACGCGCCTGCACCACGTAACTGCCTGGGTCGCCTTCGGACCGGAGATGAGGCGGGATGGGCAGATCCAATCCAACGGTGGTATCGAGCAGGGCATTCCCGAGGAGGATGGCTGCATCCGAACGCATCAAATCTTCGAGCGTCTTCGCCGTGTTGGCCAAGCGGTGAGGGAATCGGTTTTCCGGAGCGGCCTGGGCGGCGTTGGTTTTTTGCACAGCCGCCGGAACATTGGTTGGAGGGATGGCCGGATTGATGGCGGGGACCGGCGCAGTTGATGCCGCCGGGGCGTTGGTCGCCTCCTGTCCGGCGAGCACGCGCTCGATCCCGGCCTCTTTCCGCCGCGCCAGATGCCAAAACACGCCGGCCAGCACAAAGCACAGCAGGCTGATGAGAACCCATATTCGGGTGGGCAAATGCATAGGCTATTTAATCACAAAACTCAGGCAATACGACCACAGAAAGCGCGATAGGCGCAGCGGGGCACTGCCGGCTTCTCCCTCGCCCCAAGACGGAGGAGTGGGGAGAGGGCCGGGGAGAGGGACATCTCCTGATCAAAAGGCTCTCCTCTCCTCATCCCTCTCCTCCCGCCGCGCGAGGAGAGGGAGTCCGCGTCGCCGCATTCGGGAGCAGCGTCACAATGCGCCCCTCCACGCTGTCCTGTCCCCTTCCGTGGAGAATGGTTCCGTCCCTGTCTGGCCGTCGCGCGCACTTCATGGACGGCCTTCAATCGTTGGGGATGATGTTGAAACTCTCGATGACCGCGCGCGGACGCCCGCGGATGGGATTGCCATTCACGTCGCGCGCCTGCTCGAACTCCACCTTGACCACCGCGCGAATGGCCCGCTCGCCGGTGATCTGGTAGTTCTTCACCAACCGCGTGCCCGGCTCGACGGACGGCCCAGACGGATAAACATTCGGATCATTTGGCTTCTGGACCACGCCCCGCTCCGCCGGCTTGAGCGACTGACCCCACGCATAGACCACGAACCGCGGCTCGCCCACCTTCACCAATCCCGCGATCTGCTGCGGGAGCCGCTCGTAATCGGCATCCGTAAGCTGAAACAGCGCCGTGCCCTTGGCGTTTTGAGCCGCATCCGAGATAAACGGCCGGTTCAAATAAGGCGACCCAAAGGAAAGCACGTCCAGCCCGAGGAAATCGCTCAGCTTGTGAAACTGCCCGGCGGGGAAATTGGTCCGGGCGATATTGATCCGCTCCGCAAGTTGAAATACTCCCGCATTGGTCGTGAGCGGGGTACCATCGGCGTCGTTCAGCGATGCTTCAGTGCTGAAGGGTTCGATGAAGACGTCGCGGGGCAGCACGGGCGCATTTGGGTCGGAGCCATCTGCTGTTGTCACTCCCACCCCGCTCAACACCGCTGACCACGCCGCGAGGTTCGTCTGATTGATGGAGAGCCGCCCGCGCGTCACGTTCGGATGGATGGCCGTGGTGAAAATGTCGAGCAACCGCCAGTCATTGGTGGGGTAGGTCTCCGCCATGTAGGCATCACCGGCATGGGCCTTCCAGTTCGCCAGATAGTCCAGCGGCGAGGGAGGCTGCCCGGGGAGCGCCGCGTGCATTTGCGGATCGTCCGCCTTGAAATACACCGTCTGCCAGGGCGTGCCCCGATGCACCCGGCCCAGCCATGCGGCGTTGGGTAATTTGCCGGGTGCAAACTGCGACGGAAACTCCCAGGCATCAGGTCCGACCGCCATCGGATCCTTCTTGCCGATGACAAAATCGCCCACGCCCCACGGTTTGAAGTTGCCGTTCGTCCGACCCAGCGTCGCCTTGGCGTCATCCAGAACCCGGTTGTCTGTGGCCAGGCGTTTATCTCCCGGCTTGAACCAGTTGCTGGCGGTGTTGGAGAACAGAGTGTCTCCCAGATCGAGGATGGTGTAGTGAACAGCCGGGTCGTTGACCCGCCAGTCCATGGCCTGAACTGCGGTTCGCGAGGGATTGAAGGGAGAATCCTCCACCAGGTCAGTGGTGTTGGTCGGGTTCAACCAGGCGTTGAACTTGGCGATGCTGCTGGTCCGGGTCTGGTAACTCGCCTGCTCCAGTCCGAGATAGTTGTTCCAGATATTGTTGTCCTGCGGGAGTTGCGTTTCTCCAGTGATGATCTTGAACTGGTTGTGGAACCCGCGGGTGAGCGGGAGAGAATAGTTGGTAATGGAACCGCTCGCCGCCAACCGCGTATCCCACAGGCGCGGGTTGTTCGGCTCATCGCCCTGGTCGAGGGTCTTGTTCACGTCCAGCGACATCGACATCCGGGCTGAGGTGAAGGCATCCACCAGGCGCTGGTCTGCGGAGTTCACAACATCCACATCGAACACGTAACAGCGCAGCCGGCTTTGCACATCGACCACCCACCGATTGGTGTGGGTGCCCGCTACGTAACTGCTTTGCTTGTTGGTTCCCAAAACCTGGTTCGGAGGCGCCACGTAGGCAGGGGAGAAGCTCGTGATGCCGTTCGTGTTGAGCATGGTGCTGACCAGCAAGCCGTTGTTCGTCGGAGCGTTGCCACCATAGCCATCGCGAATGGTCGCGGTGGCCAGGACATTGGTATCCATCCGGATGGTGACCGTCATCTCGTTGGTCGCGTAGGCAATCAGCCGCCGTCCGGCCGGGTAGCTTTGAATGGCTTGCGAGGTGTCGTAGAAGTTGGTGTAGGGCATCGCGAACTCCGTGAAACAAAAGTTCGTCGCCCCCACCAGCAGCGCCTGCTCGATGGGCTGGGTCAGCAACCCGGACGAGTCCTTGCGAAAACGAAGGAACCGCTTCAAGAAAACATGGGTCTGCAAACTGAACTCGTTGAAGTTCGGGAATCCCTTCCTCGCGCCGAAAATCCACGGGATGTCGTAGTAACTCGTGTTCGGCGCCGGCAAGTTGGTGGAACTCAACTCCAGCCATTGATACGATGCGCTCGCAGACAGTGTGGTCGTAAAGGTGGCATCCTCCACCGGCACATAGCGGACAATGTAGATGTCATTTCCGTAGTTCTTGAACTGGGGCCTGAAGACATGCGGGAAGTGGGGATATGCGCCGTCCCTCGGAGTCTTCTGCCCCGAGGTTGCTTCCAACATGTTCGCCGCCAATTGCGCCATCTGGTGCAGGCGCGGGGTGTAGAGCGGCAGCACCCGCCCGTTGTTGGTGAAGAACGCCGAGCCGTTCGTGTACACCGGGATTTGGAACGGCTGAAAGGTTGGGCCGTCATTCCTGAAGTTGTAGCCATCCTCCCGCAGCATCCGCTCCATGACCACGTTCATCCACAATTCCGGCCCGGTGCGCTTGGCCGATGCGAAGCGAGCGACAAAGGACTGTGACACTTCCGGCCGCGAGAAATCGTTCGTCGTCGTCGTCGTCCACGGCACAAACTGGCTGGCCGACAGACCGCCCACATTAATGTAGTTCAGATTGATCTTCTTGGATGGCCCTTCATCCTCCTTCTCCGCAACAGACTCCACCCCCAGTTGCGCCAGCATCCGGTAGTAGGTGTAGCGGTCGTAGGTGCCCAGGCCGAACGAGGCCTTTGCCAGACGATTACTAAAGTTTGCCACAGTCGCGGGAAGGTTTGGACCGGGGAACCGGTTGCGATCAAAGAAATCGCGGATGGAGAAGAAGTGGCGAGGGCTGTCGGCACCCGGCCACGGCTTGCCTGGATTGAACGCCCCGCTGGCATTGTCCATCTGATTGTCGAAATCGTTCGCGATCGGAAACAGCGTCAGGTTCGTATTCCACGGAAGCAGCGGTCCATTGCTGTAGCTGTCCACGTAATCATTCATCGCCTCTGCCTCACCTTGCGCCCCGAAAAGGTCACGCAGACTCTTGAGGTAGGTCTTGTTGCCGTTGGCAGCCGGCAGCAAAGGCCCCGTGATGCGGTTCGTCAACAACCACCGCGCATCCGCAAACGCATCCCCTATGCTCCCTGTGGCGATCTTGGCCCAATTCGTCGAATACGCGTAGGGCAGGCTCCCGGCTTGGTTCGTGTTCCAGATGTTCGGGTTCAAATCCGCAAAGAACGCCGCCAGGTTTAATTCCCACGGACCGATGCCCTGGTTACGAAAAAAACCGTCGTTGCCTGCCACGGAACGATCCACCGCTTCGTTGTGAATCCAGTTCATGTCCAGCGAGCGGCCGATGGGCTGGATCAGGTAGCTGTAGCGCGCGATGTAGCGGTTGTCCGAGGCATGTGCACGACTCGGGTCTTGCAACATGCCGTACCATTGTGGATCACCCACCACCGCAACATCACCCAGCCTGTTTCCTGCACTGTCCAGATCGGGCACCACTCCCGTCTCCTCGAAGCGCCCGTTCTCATTCAGGTCGAGGTAGAACCGATCGTCCAGGGGCACGTTGGGTTCCCAGACGCCGGAGCGATTGGTGTTCACAAACACCGGCGGGCTGACAAAGCCCTTGAGCACCGCCGGGGTCAGCCGGTTGGTGTCCGGGTTGAGTGGGTTCACGGCCGAGATGGTCAGGTCCGGTCCCATGACTTCCGTGGCGGCCCCGGCCCCGACGAGGAACGGTTGGAGAACCAATGCCTTGGCCTGCTCCAATCCCGCTTCAGCGGCCAGTTCCGAATCGGTGGTGCTGTGCAGCGCGACCACGGAGGCCGTCTCGCGCTCGCTCAACAGCAGAAACGCCACCGCCATCACGGTGATGATGACCAGCATCAGCAGGGTGATGACCAGCGCCACTCCCCGCTCAAGCGCGGCAGGACGACGCTCTCGCGGAGCCGTGATCAGGAGCAGGTTGCGGCTTGGCAAGAGCCTCGCCCTACCGGGTCGTATGAGATGATCAAAACACTTCATGAGGCGGAGGAAATCAATTCAGCTTCCCGGCAACAACGGCCCCACGCTGGTAGCCGCAGGCCGGATGGGGACGCGTTGACGAAAGATGTGAACCTGTCCCGCCTTCTTCCGGAGAAAATCGCGGGCGGTCTGCTTGTTGGGCGTCGCGTCCAGATCGGCGCGGGCGTTGAAACGGTCGCGCAATGCCGGTTCGAGAACGGACAGTTCCACCTCGATATAGGCTGGGAGAATCTGGGCGGTCAGCACGCCGTCGGTTGAAAGGTTGGTGCAGATGATTTCATTCGTGCTGATTCTCGGATTGGTGAGGTTGTTCATCAGAACCCCGTTCGCGTCGAACGCGGTGACGGTGAAATTGACGACGCCATCGACCACACGGCCGAAGTCGGTAAAGGCGTAATTGGTGTTCGAGGGCGGGTTCTGGCCCAGCACCGACAACCGCGCGAACTCGGAGACCAATTCAAGATTGTTGGGATGATTGTAGTAAGCAGACAGCGGACTGGCCGGGTTTGGCGTCGTGACCTCCAGGCGATACAGGGTGCCCACGCCCCACGCCGCGTTGGTGATCCGGTAGGCCACACCAGTCCAGGTGTCGCCCACGCGGCGGATAAAGGAGAGTTGTTGCAGAAAGTTGTCTTTGAAACCGCCATCCGCTTGATCGAGAGGGAGGGCGCTGTTCACCACCATGTCGATGACTTCGAGATTGGTGCCACTGGTCTGAGCCAGAGCGACCATGTCCTGCAAATCGCGCATGACCAGCGCCATGGTGGCGCGGCCACCTTCCATGACATCCGACTGGGTGATGCTGGATTTCCAGGCGCGCTGAACCTGGGTGAACATGGCCAGCAACCCCAAGATGATCACTGCCAGCAAGGCGACTGAGACCAGCAATTCCAGCAGCGTGAAGGCGCGACGTTCCATGTGATGCTTGCAAAATGAAAAGCGGGTCATGGCGCGAACCAGTAGTTGGTCTCACTTCCCCATACGTTGGTGAGCACGTTGCGCGAAGCCATCGTCCGGTAGAGAAGTGGCTTGCGTGCGGTGGGAGGGTTGCCGCCTGCGACAACAGGCCAGGACATGATCAACCGCATTTCCCACAAGGCAGGGGCTGCAGGCGCTTGAAGCGTGTCGCCCGTTGCCGGATCGATGGGAACGAGCCTGACCTGCATACGGTAGGTGAAGGAAACGTCCGAACGTTTCTCTCCGGCCGAGCCGCTAAAGGCACGAACATCGGCATAGGCGAACACGTTGGTGTCGAATGGCCGTGTGAGAATGCCCACAATGTTGCTGCTGTAATCCAGCGGTGGAGTCCCAACCGCAACATACGTGGTGTAAGTCTGGAGACTCACGTTTGTGACAATAATCCGCTCGACGTAGTTGGTTAGTTCGTAAGGGTCGAACGAAGTCTCCCGCGCACCGTCACGGATGACTTCGAGCCAGTAGGTGGCGTCCTGGTTGATGATGGTCTCGAATCGGTTGTCGCGCTGCACCGTCAGCCCCAGCGGCAGGATGCCCATGATGGCCACCAGCGCGAAGCCAATCACGCCCAGCGCAATCGCAATCTCGATCATGGTGAAGCCGCGCCGAAGCAGGCTGGTCGATGGACGGTTGGGCAGGCGCAGCTTCATTGGAATTCCGGCGGCCGATCCACCCGCGCCCGGCCGGTCAGCCCGGCGATGCGGATGTGGTTGGTGACGGAGCCTTCGGTCGAGGAGATGCGCACGTCCGGTATGTCCACCAGTGCCCCGGTGGAGTCATCCCGCTGGTAGAAAATACTGCCCCGGACGAGCCGGATGACTTCATCCCGGCCAATGACACGGGCGTTGGCCCCATCCCGCACGTCGAGCGAGCCGCTCGCATCGAAGGTGATATGCGGCACGAAATGATCGTTTCCATCAGCAGTCGGGAAAGGGAGCGGCCCGAACTTGAACGGCGCGTTGGTTCCGCTGTTCAGGGCACCGGTCCACGCTAGGCCGGTTAGGTCCACGAATTCGTATGGTTCAATGAACACGCCATCCGGCAGGGTTTTCCATTTGGTGAGGTAGCGAGGATGGTTCTGCCCCGGTTGGTCCCCCACGGTCCGCTCGGCAAAGATGGCGTAGCCCGAGTACGCGCTGGCCAGCAGATTGGTCCAAACCCGGCGATCGTAATCGCTGGTGGGACTGGGCATCCAGTCCGGGTCGTTGAGCAGGTTGATTTCGGGCGGCACGAAGATGACATGCACCCTCGTGCGTTCCTTGAGCGCAAGCTGCCGGGCGTAGGCGAGGTCATCCACCAGTTGCCGGGTGGCGTTGACCATGACGTTGGATTTGGTCAGCCCTTTCATCGAGGGCAACGCCACCGCCGCGAGTATGCCGATGATGGCGATGACGATCAGGAGTTCGAGCAGCGTGAAGGCATGGCTGACGCGGCGAAAGTAGGAACCGCGCGCCAAGGCAACAAGCTGGGAAAAGAAGCGATGGATC
>Ga0163144_10002229_pt1 | contig 45205 bp, 39 predicted proteins | sample OliLak19BULKMAT1_FD_123175 | JGI IMG/M metagenome (GOLD analysis project Ga0163144, IMG submission 123175) | Freshwater microbial mat bacterial communities from Lake Vanda, McMurdo Dry Valleys, Antarctica - Oligotrophic Lake LV.19.BULKMAT1 | ecosystem: Environmental > Aquatic > Freshwater >... | reverse complement strand
GTGGGGTCGCGCGCCCCGAGTTGCCCCCCCGCCGAGCAAATGCTGCGCGAGCCGTTGCGGCGCCAGCGCAAGTTGCGTGGCCGGTGCGCTCCAAAAGGGTTGTGAAACGATGTCCTAATCGATGATTCAATAACAACTTAGGCACTATCTTTGGCAATGGCTCGCAGCGTGGCATGGAGTGTGCTGGCGAAGGCCATGCGATCCATCGAAGCCCCTTTGCTGTCGACGTCCACCCTGCAAGCCGCGCCCACCCGCGAACTCACCCGGCCGCGGGCCAGGACGGTAGCGGCCAGGACGGTAGCGTCCAGGGCGGTAGCGTCCAGGGCGGTAGCGTCCAGGGCGGTAGTATCCCCGGCGGTGGTATCCCCGGCGGTGGGAACAGCCGGGACAGGCGAAATACGCGCAGGGGCGCGCTCCGGCGCTCCCGCGACCGGAGACGACCGGACCGCCACGCGCCTGATGGCCCATTTCAGGGATACGGGGAGCGACGCCGCATTTGAGGCGCTGTACCTCGCCGCGCGTCAGGACGTCGCCATCTGGATCCGCTCGCTCCTGCGCCAGGGTCCGGCGCACATCGACGCCGTCGAAATCCTCCAGGACACCTTCGTCAACGTCTACCGTTATCCGTCGGGCTTCCGCGACGAACACCCGGCGAGCTTCCGGGTGTGGGTGCGGACGATCGCTGGCAACCTTGTTCGCCGGGCGCGCTCGCGCCGCGGCCGCGAACTGTGTGTCGAGCTGCCCGTGGGGCCGCACGAGCCCGCGGATCAAAACCCCGGACCGGACCGGCTCGCCGACCAGGACGAACAACTGGGCAGCCTGCGTGCGTCGTGGATGCTATTCCTGAAGGGTTACCTTGAGGCCTGGAACACCCTCGCACCGCGGGATCGGCTCGCCCTCGAACTTGTGGAGCTCGAGCGCCTGCCGTACCCCGAGGCCGCCGCGCGCCTGGGTGTCCGCGCGGCCAACATGAAGATGATTGTCTTCCGCAGCCGCAAGCGCCTGTTTGCGCGCATGCGCGTCGCTCTCGCGCGCGCGGCGTGAATCCTAAAGCGACTGCGCCAATCCTGGCCAGCGAGTGAGTCCGCGCGCGGCGCTACACTCGCGCGCCGTGTTTGCCGCTAGGAGAGGATCGTCGATCGCGGATGCCATTGAAGCGGTGCCCGGCGCCGGCGGAGCCGACGGGCGCGAGCGGTGTGACCTTCTGATCTGCGGCGCGCGCGAGCTCGCCACCGCGGAAGGAGCCGCGCCGCAAGGAGGCGCCGCGTTGGGCCAGCTCCGGGTCATCGCGGGAGGTGCGGTTGCGATCCGCGGCGAGGACATCGTCGCCGTCGGGCCCGAGGCCGAACTCGAGCGGCGTTTTTCCCCGCGCCAGCGCCTGGACGCGCGCGGTGGCACCCTGGTGCCGGGTTTTGTCGACGCCCACACCCATCCCGTGTTCCTCGGGACGCGCGAAGAGGAGTTCGAGCAGCGCACCCGCGGGGCCACCTACGTCGAGATCGCCGCGGCCGGTGGCGGCATCCTCTTCAGCGTGCGCGGTGTGCGTGCGGCGTCGAAGGAACAACTGCTCGCCGCGCTGCTCGTGCGCCTTGACCGTTTCCTCGAACTTGGCACCACGGCGATCGAGGCCAAGACCGGTTACGGCCTTTCGACCGCGGACGAGATCAAGTGCCTCGAAGTGCTGCGCGACGCGGCGGCGATGCACCCCGTCGACATCGCGCCCACATTTCTCGGAGCGCACGACTTCCCGCCCGAATACCGCGACCGGCGCGGGATGTACGTGGACCTCCTCGTCGAGGAAATGCTGCCCGCGGTCGCCGAGCGCAAGCTCGCGGAGTATGCGGACATCTTCACCGAAGCGCATGTGTTCACTTTGGCGGACACCCGCCGCATCCTCGAGCGCGCGCGCGGACTCGGCCTTTTGCTGCGCCTGCACGTCGACCAGCTCACACCCCTGGGCGGCGCGGAACTCGCGGCCGAACTCGGGGCGGCGAGCGCGGACCACCTCGAACACGTGTCGCCGCGCGGCATCGAAGCCCTCGCCGCGGCGGGAGTGATTCCGGTGTTGTGTCCGCTCGTGCCGCTCTACTTGCGCCAAGAGCGCGAGGCCCCGGCGCGCGCACTGATCGACGCCGGCCTCGCGCCCGCGCTCTCAACCGATTTCAATCCGGGCAGTTGCACTGCGATGAGCCTGCCCGACACGTTGACGTTTGCTGCCCTGCGCTACCGCATGAGCGCCGCGGAGTGCCTCGTTGCGGCGACGCTCAATCCGGCGTGTTCCATCGGGCGCGGAGCGCGCATCGGCACGCTCGAAGTGGGCAAACGCGCAGACGTGGTCGTGCTCGACCACGCGAACCACCGCCAGTTGGTGTACGACTTCGGGCGCAACGCCGTCCGCGCGGTGGTGGTGCGCGGGCGTGTCGTGGTCGAACGGGAACCGCCGTCGCCGCGGCGGGGTGTTGCTCCGTGAAGTTGGCCCAATTGCTCGTACCGCTATTCGCTGCGCTCGCACCCACCGCGGCGCTCGCGCAGACCGTCGATCGGTTCGATCCCATCCTCGCGGAACACGCGCGGGCGCGTTATGCGGAGCGTGTGGAGGAGTTGTTCGCGGCGCTCGATGCGGCGAGCGCGGCCCGTCGGGAGCGTGCGGCAGCCGAGCTGGGCCAGGGCCGTGCGGCGGCGCTCGCGTGGCCGGACTTCGAGGCCATCGGGCGCGCGACCCGCGCGACGCAAGAGGTCGCAGAGAACGCGCCGCGGGAGCTCAGTTCCGAGGTTGACGGCATCGACTTGATGGTGGTGCCCGGCGCGTTCGACGCCCACGCCGCCAGCGGTGCAGGGCCGCCCCTGACGCTGACGGTGCGTGTGTGGATGCCCCCCGGCGCTCCGCGGCCGACGCAGGACGGGGAACTTGTGCTGATCCTTGGCGGCGCGGACGGTGTCGAGCGCGAGGTGCGCCGCGCAAAGGTCACCGCCGCGGCGTTCGCCGCACCGGGGTTTGAGCTTTTTGTCCGTGCGCCAAGCGGCCCGCCCGGGATGTGGTCGCTGACGCCAAAATGGCGCCGCGCGGGCGCGACGGTCCGCGGGCACGCCGTCGAAGTGGAGGGCGTCGTGGGTCCGCTCGCAAAAACCCCGACAGGGATCGATGCCGCGCGCGCCCACCTGTACGGCGAGCTAGAGCAGCTCGTGGACCACGGGATCCGCGCGGCGCATGGCGTTCCGCCGTCGGCGGCTGCGGCGTGGCTGGCTGCGGATACCGCAGTGGGGGACCAGGGTCTGCCCGCGATCCCGTTGCCGTGGTTTGCGGTTTCGCTGCCGGCAGCGGGCACTGCGCCCGACGGCTGGCGACGTGGTTTTGACGGGGAAGCGCGCGGCCTCGTCGTGGCGGTCGCCCCGCCCCAGGAAGGGCCCGCGGCGGTGCTGCGTGGCAGCCGCGGCCGCGATTGGGCCGAGTTCCTCGACACACGCGGCTTCGACCTGATTTCGATCCCCGCCGACGACACCCGCGCGCTCGAGCGCTCCCTCGGTGCGCTCTTCGAAGAAGCCGCGCTGCGGCAGCTTCCGATCCACGTGGTCGCCCGCGCGTCGAGTGGGCTCGCCGTGCAACTCGTGTGGGCACGGGCACGCCAGCGCGGCGGCGCGGCGCCGCTCGCAGTCTCGCTCGCCTTGGCGCTGCCCGGCTTGCCGCAGCAGTCGCCCGCCGGGCTCGGCACACGTTCGCTCGTGGTCGCGCCCGTCGCGGCGTTCAACAGCAAGGGCGTCACTGCGGGCGAGGTCCGCGCTTATGCCACCGCGCCAGCGCACGCCGTTCCGCTGTTGGATGACCGCGAGTGGCCCGCGCGCCTCGCGGTGTTCCTCGATTCCGCAGCATTCGTGCGGGGCGACGGTTGATGCGCGCGATCGCCCTGGCGGTGCTCGCCACAGCCCTCGTCCTCGGATTTGTCCTGCGCACCGCGATGGCGCCGGGCCACGTGCTCGACACGCCGCTCGCCGACGGGACCGACTTCCTTGTCGACGACCCCGATGCCGCGTACCACCTGCGGCGCGTGGAGCTGAGCCTCGCGAACGGCCGCGTGCCGGACTTCGATCGGTTCCTCAGCCACCCACAGGGCAGCCCCGTGCCGTGGCCTGCCGCGTTCAGCGGCGCGCTCACACTTACCGTGCAGCGCGCGCTTGAACCTGATCGAGAGGGGCGCTCCGAGATCGGCGGATTCACGGAGGCGCGGATCGAGCGCTTGCTGGCCGCGTTGCCACCCTGGATCGGCCTGGGTGCGGTGCTCGCGACGGCGCTCGCCGCCTGCGCGTTCATGCGCGGCGCAAAGGGGCGTTTCGTCGCGGCCGCGCTGGCTGCCCTGGTTCTTGCCACCACTCCGATCGCCATTTGGTACGGGGCGAGCGGGCGCATCGACCACCACGTCGCCATCCAATTGCTGTTTGCCCTGCAACTTGGGGCGGTCGCCGTCGCGGTGCGCAGCACCGAACCCGTCGACGGCTTGACGTTTGCGCTCGTCGCAGGGGTGCTGACCGGCACGGCGCTCGTCGTGTGGCTGCCGAGCGCCCTGTTTGCGGGCCTTGGCGGTGTTGCGTTCTTTGTGGCGGCGCTCGCCGCAACGGGGCCGCTCGCCGCCGCTCGCCGCCGCGCAGGCATCCTGTTCCTCGCCGCGACCGCCGCGGTCGTGATCGTGCCCGCGGACAGCAGTCCGTGGAACGCAACCCAACCCGGCAGCCTCGTGAACCTGACAATGGGTGTGCCGCTCGCGCTGCTCGCGGCGTGCGGGCCGTTCGTGGCGCTCGAGGTCGCTGCGCGTTTGGGTTGGGGACGCGGGCGCGCGGTCGGCGCAGCGCTCGCGGCCTTGGCCGCAGCCGTGGCGCTTTTGCCCGGCTTTGCGGCGGGTGTTGCCGAGGGCTTTGCGTGGGCGAGCCGCGGCAACCTCTTCATGGACGTGGTGGCGGAGAGCCGCCCGCTGCTCGGCCGCGGTGCGCCGGACGCCATGCTGGCGCTGTCCGACCTGGGGCCTGTGGGTGTCCTCTTCCCCGCGGTTTGGTTGGTGCTCGTCGTGCGCGAAATCCTCGCGCGGCGTTTTGCACCCGAGCGCCTGTTGCTGCTTGCGAGCGCGCTTTTGTGGAGCGTCCAAACGCTCGGTCAGCGGCGTTTTGGCGACACGTTCGCGGTGCCGCTCGCGATCGCAACCGCGGTCCTCGTGCATGACCTTCTCGGGTCGGGCCGCCGCGGCGCCGTGCGCGCGGGTTGGGTCGCCGCGGCCCTCGTCGTGCTCGCGGCGCTGCCGGGCGCTTACGCGGTGCTGTCCGTGCCTCCGGCGGAGCACGCGGCGCTGCTCGCGTGGCGCACGGACGTCGTTGGCGGACTGCGCTGGATGCGAACCGGAACGCCGTCGCCCGGGCCCTGGAATGCACCCGATGCGCGCCAGGATTGGGGTGTGCTCGCCCACTGGGGCATGGGGCACATGATCGAATACCACGCGCGCCGCCCAACCGTGGCGACGAATTTTGGCAGCTTCGTGGGCCAGCGTGGTTTTGTCGGCGCGGCGGCGGCGTTGGTGGAGTCCGACGGCGAGCAGTTCGCCGAACGCGCCCGCGAGTTGGGCGCGGACTGCGTCGTCGTACGCGCGCGGGATGTGTCGGACCTCGCATCGCTCGCACGCATCGCCGAGTGGGCGCCAAAGCGGCGCGCCGAGCTCTTCGAGCGCACCCCGCGTGGCAAGGCGTATTCGGGTCTCGCGCAGCGCACGGCACTCTGGCGGTTGGGTGTGCACGACCTGCCGGTGGGAGCAACGGCGCCGGAGCTCGCGGGGTTCGAACTGATCCATCGCAGCGCGGCGCTCGAAACCGTCGCCGGTGCGCCGCCGTCGCCGGGCCAACCGGTGGGGCCGCGGCTGTCCGTCTGGCGCCGCATACCCGCGGAGCGCTCCGCCCCGGACGCTGCGCCATCGATGGGTCCGCCGCGGTGAACCCCCGATCACCCCCGCGATCACGGACTGTCGCCCCAAAAAAAAGAGGGGAGCACCCCGCGAAGGGTGCTCCCGCTCGAGCCCACCTCCCCCGAGGTGGGCCTCCCTCGTCTCCCCCGGGAACGCCGTCGTTCCCGCGGTGGTTCAAAAAGAGCGTTAGCGCTGTCCGTGCGACCAGTGGCCGGGGCGCCAGAGACTCACCGCTTCGACCTTCCAGTGTCCCGGGTGTTGGACGGTGCGCCAGCAACCCGCGGCGACCTGCACGGTGATCGCGCGCCCACAGTCGTCGTAACGCCATTCGAAGCGCGGCTCCTGCCAGACCCGCTCCGTGTGGCCGGGCAGAAAGACGCGGGTGTGCTGTTCGACCCACGCGCCCGGGATCCAGACCCGGCGCGGCGCGCGCGGAGTGGGGTAGTAGCCGCTGTAGTGCACGGGCGCGTGGACGATGACCGGGCGCGGGGGATGGCCGTAACCCGACGGCCCGCCGGGAGCCGCGCTGGCCGCTCCGGTGAGCGCGGCGGCGGCGAGGGCGAGGGGTGCAACGCGCGCGACGGCGCGTTTTTGGAGTCCGCGGAGGGCTGTGAAGGGGTTTCCCATGGCTCGTCTTGCTCCTTGGCGGCGGGGCCGCATCCGGGGCGTCACGTCGGCGCCCGGCGGTCCCTGATCAAAGCCCGTGCCGGGCCTAAAACCCGCGTTTTCCGCGTCCTGGCGGGGGTGCAGGGCCAAGGGGTGTCCTTCGCCGTGGTCCACCGGGGCCACCTTTGCTCACGCGGTGTCCTTCCCGGGCGACAGGCATTGCGCCCCCGGTTGAGGCGCGTGTTGAGGCGCGTGTTGAGGCGGAGCGCCGCGGCCGCCGATGGAGCGTTGTCGTCGCCCCCCCGGGACCCACACCACGCCGCCGTCCACTTCGAGCGCCTCCCATGGCCGACTCCGCCTCCTCGCCGGACCAACCGCACCCCTCATCGCGCACCGCGGACGCCACCGTCCCCGACCGCCGTGTGGCCGAGCGCGTGGCCGACACTCGGGAGGTGACGGTGGAGTGGTTCGCGGGAACGGTCCTTGGCGAACTTCAAAACCGCTCCGAAACCGGCGTCCTGATCCTCGTGGACGCGGCGCTGCCGGTGCGGGTCGTGTGGGTCGAAGACGGCGTTCGACGGGAGCGCAGCGGGCGCATCGCGCGTGTCCAGCGCCTGTCCGCGACGAGCAGTGGACTCGCGATCGAGTTCGACGGCGTGTGACGTGCTTGCGGTGCGCCACCCTTCGCGACAGGATCCGCGCATGGCGATCGGTGCGGACGGGCGGGAGGAATTGGAACTCGTCGTGCGGGCAGCCCGCGCCGGCGATGCGGAGCAGCTCGTCGATTGGAACCTTCGGCTCGCACAGGAGTCCGAGGGGCTGGTGCTCGCGCGCGCGCGGCTCGCGCGGGGGGTCGCGGCGGCGCTCGCCGACACACAGCGCGGTCGCTACCTGATCGCGGAACGGCGGCGTGCGGGTGTGGCCGAGGCGGTTGGCGGGTTGCTCGTCACACGGGAGTGGAGCGACTGGCGCGACGGCTGGTGGTGGTGGATCCAATCCGTGTACGTCGAGCCCGAAGCCCGTCGCCAGGGTGTCTACGATGCCCTTCACGCGCGTGTTGCAAGCGATGCGCGGGCCGCGGGGGACGTTGTTGGTGTGCGGCTCTATGTCGAGCACGCCAACACCCGCGCCCAGCGCACCTACCGCCGGGTCGGAATGGTGGATTCGGGTTACTTGCTCTTCGAGCAGCCCCTGTGATCGCTTCAGCGGACTTCGGTCCGGGCTAGCCCGGGCTAGTCCCTTCAGCGCGCGCCGAGCGCCGCCGCGTGGCCGTCGAGGCGCTGGGCGAGGTCGAAATCCAGCTCCGTGAGGCCCTTCGGGTCGTGGGTCGAAAGGCGCACCTCTACCCGGTCGTAGACGTTGCGCCAGTCCGGATGGTGGTCAAGGTGCTCGGCCTCGAGCGCGCCCGCGGCGAGGAAAGCAAACGCGCGGCGGAAGTCTGGAAATCGAAGGTCGCGGGCGAGCGTGCCCGCTTCGAGGCGCCAGTGGGGGAGCGCCGCGGTGCGGCGCGCGACTTCGTCCGGGGCAAGGGCTGTGGGTCGGGGCATCCACCCAGGCTTGCCGCGCGGCCCGGTGCGATCAAGCGGGGGCGCCCGATTTTGGTCCTGGCACCTGGTGTGCGGCGCGTGGTGCTCAAGGCGCACTGCCAGCGGTCCGACGACTGCACCACCCGTGCCGTGACCCGCCACACGGGGCAACCCCGTACCCGTCCCCGTGCTCCAACCCACCGAATTGTCCTCCGCGGCCGAACCCGGCAGGGTGACGTCCCCTGGGCCGCCCGCACAAGGCGAAACGCGGCGGCCGACGCTCGCGATTTCCAGCACGCTGGTCGAATGGGCGTGGTGCGGCGTGGCCGGTGTGCCGAGCCGTGCGACGGCGGTCCCCACGGGGCCGGATCCCGATGCACTGGCGGATGCGGCGCGCTCCGCGTACGTCGCCTCCGGATCGTCGAATCGGCGCTGCCGTGTGCTTCTCGGCGGCGGTCTGGCGCAGGAGCGCATCATCGAACTGCCCGCGCTCGCCCGCCGGCCGCTTATGGAAGTCTTAGGGCGCCGCGCGGACCAACTCGTCGGGGCCGCTGCGATCTTTGCCGCCGTGCCACTGCCGCCCAAAGGCGACGGCAAACCCGCGCGCTGGCTGCTGATTGCGATGCGCAAGGACACAACGGTCGCCCTCTTTCGCGCGCTCGAGGACCGCGGGTTGCGACCGAGCGCCGCCGTCCCTGCCGCGCTCGCGCACTTGGACGCTGCGATCGAAGCCCAGCGTGTTGCGCAGGGTCTCGCGTCCGGACCAACCGCGTCCGACAGCGGCGCGGGCAGTGGCGCCACGGTGGTCGTGTGTGTCGACCCGGACCAGGTGATCGTCAGCCTCTACCAGGACCGCGCGCTGCACCATCAAACGGCGCTGCCGGGCAACCTCGTCGAGTCCACGTCCCTGGGCGCGAGCCTTGTGCACGAGCTGCGCTCCCTCGACGCCCTGTGGCGCAAGGAAAACCAGGGTGCGTCGATCGCGTGTGTTTCCGTGCTCGGTTTGTCCACGGCGCGCGCGCAGGCACTGGGCCACGCGCTCGCCACGGTGCTGCCCGCGGCGCGTGTGTTGCGTCTGCCCGCGGCAGCCAGTGAACAGGGCCACGCGCGCGCTGCCCTGCTCTTTGCAGATCCCGGCGCGGCAGCGTTGTCGACGGATGTTTTTTGGCCGCGGCGCCGCCGTGGACGGGCATGGGTCGCCGGGGGAGCGTTGGTTGCGCTCGCGCTGTCTGTCGGCCTCGTCGGCGGACGCAACGTTAGCGTCGAACGCCGCGCCGTCGAGCGCGACAGTGCACGGTTTGCGGGCGAGATCCACGAGCTTGGCTCGCTGCGCCGCGTCCGCGAGCGTGTCGTCGAGCACCTGCGCAGCGTCGAGTCCGAAGTCGAACTCGCGGCCAAGGCACGCAACGTCGGATTCGATCTTGAGCGCGCGTTGATCGTCCTCGACAACGCGTTTGGCGGCGAGTTCGAGATGGGCGAGCGCCGCTTCGACCGCGAGGGCGCACGCTGGGTCGGCCACTTCCGCGGCGACGCGGCGGACGGTGCGCATGCGCTCGCCCGTGTGGCCGCGGCGCTGGAGCAAACCGGTGCGTTCGAGCTGCTGACCATCGAGCCACTGCCCCGCGTCGAGGGGCAGCAAAGTGAACTGCCCTTCGAAGTGCATGCGCGTTGGAGGGCGCGGACCTGACGTGGCAAATCTGACGAACGTGCGGCGCAAACGCGCCGGTTGGTTGCTGGCCCCCGTCGTGCTGGCGGTGCTCGCCCACGCGGTGGCGCTCGCGATCCCACGCGCGCAGCTCGAAGGGGCGCGCGCCGAGCGCGACACAGTGCTCGAAGGTGTCGACGAACACCATCGACTGCGCGTCGACCTCGATTCGTTCGAGCGCCTCGGCGGCGTCGCGGCGATCGAGCGCGCCCGGGACTTAGGGCGAACGCTCGTCCCCACGGATTGCCCGGCCATCTTCGCGCAGGCGGCCCTCGATGGGTCGCTGCGGCGCGCGGGCATCGCCGTGCTGCGCGCGGAAGTTGGCGCGATCCATCCGTTCGACGACGTCGAGCGCGACACAGGAGCGCTGTTTGCGACGCTCGCCGGGCGGCGTATCGAGTTCCGCGGCAGCGCGAGCGTCGACCAACTCGCTGCGTGGTGCGCCGACATCGACGCGATCGCCGGCCCGCTACAAATCCTCGAAGCGGTGCTCGCGCCGGTCGCGGCTTCCGCCAAGGACACACCGCGTTTCGACGTGCGCGTGAGCGCGCTGCTCATGCACCGCCCGCTGCGCTGAAGGACCCAAACATGCCGCACAAAAACCGGATCCTGTTGTACGGAGCGCTCGTCCTGTGCGGTGCGCTTTATGCGGTGCCGCAACTCTCTGGCCCCTCTTTCTCCGGATTGGGTGGCCCCGGGATCGGGGGCACCTCAGACGAGCCCATCGACGATGGCACCTTCGCTTTTGGCTTCGACGCCGTCACTTCCGCGAACGCCGCCGGCGGTGTCGGCCTGGGTGGTGGCCAAACCAGCTCTGGTCTCGCGCAGCAGCTCGCGGCGGCCCTCGCACGGCTCGAGCGCTCTTCGAACGCACCCGAACCCGCGCGCGCGTCGCTTGAACCCCGCGCTCCAGCGGGGACGGCATTGACCGCAAACAACGCGGGTGGCAATGCAAACCGCGCTCGCGGAAACCCGCTCCAGTCGCTCCGACAGTCGCTCGATCTCTACCTGCAATCGGCGCCTCTGCGCGGCGCGATCGTAGGCAGCAAGGGCGCAGTGCTGCTGCTTGACGGGCAGCGATTGAGCCCGGGGGATCCCCTGGGGACCAGTGGTTGGGCCGTGGTCGAGGTCGACGGACGCGGCGCGCTGTTTGGTGCGGGCGAGCACCGCATCCGGGCCGATTTTGGACCGGCGCGTCGCGGTGCCGCACCGCCTTCTTCCGCGCCCGACCGCAGTGTTCCGATGGTGGAGTCCGGGGCAGCAACCGCACCCGAAGCCAACCCCGAGGCCCAACTTTGAACTCCATCTTGCGCACCTTCGTCGCGGTCCTGCTCCTGTTCGTTGCCTTTGGTTGCCGCGCGTTCGAGCGCACCATCCCCGAGCGCGAAGGGCGTCTGCGGGTCGACGCACAGGGCGTTGCCGTCAGCCTCGCGGATGAGCATCCCGACGTTCTCGGCGGCAAGGCCGTGTCCGCGCCCGTCGATCGCCATGCGGACCGCGTGCCGCGGGCGCTGGTCTCGGCGCGTCTTCCGGGCGACGAAGTTGTGCAGCTCGAGCTGCGTGGTGTTGCGCTGAGCGAGGTGCTCGCGGACCTCGCGCTGCGCGCCGGTGTGGCGCTCATCGACGAGAGCGAAGGGCGCAGTCCGCTGGACGTTTCTCTGCCGCCGATGCCGATCGCGGACGCCTTCGCGTGGTTGCTCGTGCGCCATGGACTGCGCCTCGAGGCGTTGGGTGCCATGGGTTACCGGGTGACCCCGATGGACAGCGGTGGTCCGGTTCGTGCGACGTTCCGGATGCGCTCGGTCAGCGTCGACGCGGTCGGTGCGGGCATCGGTGCGCTGGCCGTGCCGTCGACGCGCATCGTGCTGGACACGCTGGGCGGTGTGGTCCTCGCCCAGGGCGAGCGCGCGAACCTCGAGGAAATCGCGGCGTACCTCGACGAGGTCGACCGCCGTCCGGCCCAGATCCTCGTGGAAGCGCGCATCCTCGAAGTGACGCTTGGTGAAAACTTTGGCTTGGGCATCACCGGTCTCGTCGACGGCTCCATTGATGGCGGAGCGCTCGGCATCCTGCAAAGCCTCAATATCACCGACAGCACATCGTTCGCGACGACTCTTGGCTCCCGCGACGGCACCGTCGAAGCGACGATCCAGGCCATTTCCAGATACGTCGGCACGGACCTCGTCAGTTCGCCGCGGGTGCTCGCGCTGTCGGGCACCGAAGCGCTGATCGAAGTGGTGCGCGAGGTGCCCTACGTGCAAGTCACGAGCACAACGACCGGCACCACCGGGGGCATCGGCACCCAAACCCTCGAGGAAGTCCAGTTCAAGGAGGCCGGTGTTCGTTTGCGGGTGACGCCGACCCTCGAAGCTGGCGGTTACGTGCGGATGCGTGTCGATCAGGAGTTCAGTGAAGTTGCGGAGCGCTTCCAGGACATTCCGGTCATCGACAAACGCACGATTGGTGTCGATTTCCTCGTGCGCAACCGCGAAACGGTGGTCCTTGGCGGATTGATGCAGGACCGGCGCAGCGAAACCGACAAGGGCGTTCCCGGCCTCGCCCGTATCCCGCTGATCGGTCGCCTCTTTCGCAGCGACGAGGATGAGCGGCAAAAGCGCGAGCTGATCGTGTTCCTGACACCGCGCGTGGTTGACGACCCCGAGTCCGAGCGCATCGTCCAAGCCATGCGCCAGGCCTATGCGGATTCCGTGAACCGCACCGGCGTGCGGGCGACTGCGGAAGCGCAGGTGCCGCCGTGGTAGACCGTTCGAAACGCATGCGCCTTGGTGACCTGCTCCAGGAGCGGGGCATCGTCAGTGCCGCACAACTTGATATCGCGCTGCTCGAGCAGCGCCGCGCGTACCGGCCGCTCGGCGCGATCCTAATCTCGCTGGGGTTCGTCCAGCAGCGCGAGCTGGCCCAGCTGCTTTCCGAGCAAATGGGCATTCCGCTGATCGATCGCGGCTCGCTCGCGCCGGATCCCCTCGTGCTTGCCGCGGTCGATCTCGCTTTTGTGCGCGAAACCGGCGCCCTGCCGATCGGCATGCAGGGCGATGTTTTGCAGGTCGCGATGGTCGACCCGCTCGACCTGCCGAAGGTTGCGCTCGTCCGCGAACGCTTTCCGATGCCCCTCGCCTTCGCCGCGATCACCGAGGACGACCTGTTCGAACTGGCGCGGGAATACCTTGCGACTGCTCCGAGCCGCGTCGCAGAGATCCTGGGAGCCGCGGAGCTGGGCAGGGACGAGCTGCAGGGCACCCCGATCGAAGCGCTGAGCGCTGCGCTCATCGAAGACGGGATCCGGCGCGGTGCGACGGACGTCCACATCGAGCCCGAGGAAAACGTCGCGCGTGTGCGGTACCGCATCGACGGGATGCTGCAGCCCGGAGAAAGCCTTCCGCGGGCGCTCACGGATGCTGTGCTGTCGCGCATCAAGATCCTTGCACGACTCGACATTAGCGAGCGTCGTCGGCCCCAGGACGGGCGTATGCGCATCGAAGTTGACCGCCAGCGGTACGAACTGCGAGTTTCCTCGCGCCCGGTCGCGGATGGCGAGAACCTCGTGCTGCGCGTGCTCGACCGTTCCAGTGGAAGCAAACCGCTCGAGAACCTGGGATTCGCTGCGGACGTTGCGGCGGCGTTGCAGACCGTGGCCCAACGGCCCCATGGGCTTTTCCTCGTGACCGGGCCCACCGGTTCGGGCAAGTCGACGACGCTTTATTCGCTGCTGGGGCGCGTCGACGCGATGCACCGCAACGTGGCGACGATCGAGGACCCGATCGAATACCGCATGCCCCTCGTACGCCAGAGCCAGGTGGACAACGCCGTCGGCTTCGGTTTTCAGGAGGGTTTGCGCGCGCTGCTGCGCCAGGATCCGGATGTGATCCTGGTGGGAGAGGTGCGTGATGCCGAGACTGCATCCATGGCCGTGCGCGCGTCGATGACCGGGCACCTTGTCCTCACCACGCTGCACACGAACGATGCCATCGGCGCGATCCCGCGCCTGTGCGATTTGGGTGTCGAGCCGTACCTGCTCGAGGATTCGCTGATTGGCGTACTCGCTCAGCGCCTCGTGCGCCGGTTGTGTTCGGGCTGTAGCGTTCCCGGTGAGCCCACCCACGAGGAAGCGCTGTGGCTCGGCCCCGTGTCCGTCGGTCTGCGGCGCGCGCGCGGCTGCCCGCGGTGTAACGAAAGCGGTTACAGCGGACGCATTGCGATGAGCGAGCTGTTCCTGCCCGATGACACGATGGAACACGCCCTGCGCGAGGGCACGGACCTTCCGAGTTTGCGTCGGCTTGCCGCAGCGTCGGGTTTTCGCGGCATCGAACACGACGGACGCCGTCTGGTTGGCGCGGGCCTGACCAGTCGTGAGGAAGTTGAGCGCACCTGCCGCAGCCACCGCTTTACGCGCGCCGAGCGCACTGCCGCATGAGGACCTACGAGTTCGTGGCGGTCGGCGCGAATGGCGCCACGCTGAAGGGCCGCGAGGTGGCCGCGGACGAGGCCCAGCTCGACCGCGAGCTCGAGCGCCGCGGCGCGGTGCTGTTACGCGCGCGCGTGGCCCGCTCGGATGGGGGCCGGCTGCGGCCGCGGGAACTGATCGCGTTCACGTCCCAACTCGCCGTGACGGTGGAGGCCGGGGTGCCGCTGCTGGAGGCACTCGAGGGTCTGGCGCGCCGGTCGGCCCGCGAGGAGAGCCGCGTCGTCATCGAACGCCTTGGCCGCGCTTTGCGCGGGGGTGTGTCCCTGTTCGAGGCGCTGGAGAAGGAGCCACTGACCTTCCCCCCGCTTTACATCCATTCGATCCGTGCCGCGGAGGCTTCCGGGGCCCTTGCGCCGCTCCTGCTGCGGCTTTCGAAGCACCTTGAGTGGCAGCAGGGTGTGCGCGGAACGGTGCGCCAGGCGCTGATTTACCCGGCCTTCCTCGGCGCCGCGCTGATGGGCCTGGTCACCCTGATGCTCACGTTCCTGATTCCTCGCCTCGCCGCGCTGTATCCCGGCGGCCGCGGCGACCTGCCCGTGCCCACGCAGATCGTGATGGGTGTGTCGGACGTCGTACGCGGGTTTGCGCCCTGGCTCGCGGTGCTTTTTGTCGCGGCGGTGGTGGCGCTGCTGTTCCTGCGACGGGTCCCGCGCTTCGTTCAAGCCACGCACCGCGTGCTGCTCGCGGTTCCGGCGATCGGCCCCGTCGTGCACCAGGTCGCGACATCCCGGTTTGCAGCGATCGCGGCCACGTTGCAGTCCGCTGGATGTGAGATTCGCCTCGTGATCGACATTGCCGCCGCGAGTTGCGGCAATGCCGCGCTGGGGGCGGCGCTGCGACGCGTCGGCCAGTCGGCCCAGCGTGGCAGCACTTTGCACGAAGGGTTGTCCAAGGAACCGCTGGTTGATCCGTTGTTGACGCAGCTCGTGGCGGTGGGGGAGGCCACGGGCAACCTCGATGGTTGCCTTGCCCGCCTCGCTGCCTGGTACGACGAGGAAGTCCCGCGGCAGGTCAAACGCTTCATCGCGCTGCTCGAGCCCACGCTGCTGTTGATTTCGGCGGTCGTCGTGGGTTTTCTCCTGCTTGCCGCGCTGCTTCCGATCTTCAAGCTCTACGAGACGCTGTGAACGCCATGAAACGCCAAGCCAACGTGTCGAGCAGGGCCAATTCCCAACCGTCGCGGCGTGGGTTTTCATTGCTCGAACTGATCGTCGTCGTTGCGATCCTCAGCTTGATTGCCGGCGCCGCCGTGCCCGTTGCGGCTAAGGTCGTGGAACGGGCCGCGCGCACGGCAACGGGCGGGGAGCTCCAACAACTGGCCGCGGCCGCGCTTGAGCACACACGGGACACCGGGGCGCTGCCCGCGTCCGCGCAAGCGCTCGGCAGCGACGTTGGTACGGCGGGCTGGAGCGGACCGTATTTGGGTTCGCTGGGCACCGATGCGCGTACGGGCTTGCCAGGCCACGAGGTCGACGGTTGGTCGCGGCCCTACCGCTTCCGCGTGGCGGGCAGTGTGTTGCAGATCGACAGCGCGGGCCCGGACGGCACGCTGGGCAACGCCGACGACCTCCTCGTCCGCGTCGATGCGGCGTTGGTCCGTCGCGAGCAGACCGTCAACACGCTCAAGATCCTCAACCAAGCCGTCCTGAACTACAACGCCGTGCATCAGGTGACGGACCCGCTGCCCGGCAATTGGTCCGCCGCGCTCGCGCGCCTCGTCGTGCGCGGTTTTTTGCCGACCGCGACCGGGTTCGAGTTCGACGCATTTGGGTCCCCCTTCGTGGGAGTGCCGGCGGGGCTCGCGCCGCTCGTGCGCGTGGGCTCCACCAACGTCGCGGGCGGATGACCGCGGTTCTTTGACCGCAATGGAGTTGCCCTGTCGAACCCTCGCGCGCACGGCAGATTTGGCCTTCAGCTTCGGAGCCAGCCCGGTCGAAAGCCCCTATGCGCCGTCAACTGTCCGGCGTACCGACTTCGTTCCCCGTCACCCCACCGATGAAACTCAACCTCTTGCGTCCGTCCCGTCGCGCCGGTTTTTCGATGATCGAGATCGTCGCCGCCGTGGGCATCCTCGTTCTCCTCGCCGGTGTGCTCGTGCCCGCGGTGGGGGCGCAGATGCAAAAGTCCCGCGTGGCGCGGGCGAAGACCGACATGTCGACGATCGCGCAGGCGTTCAACGCCTACTTCGTCGACACCGGTGTGTGGCCATCGAACGCAGCGTTTTCGCAGACCGCTAACGTGCAGGACGATTTCATCGGCTTCCCCTGTTTCTACAACAACAGCCTCACCGCAACCGGCTGGTCGGGCCCGTATCTGAGCGACGGCGTGCGCATCAGCAACACGGAGATGAACGTCGCCACCGCCGACACCGCACAGGGCGGTCTGCGCGATCCGTGGGGGGCTGCGTTCCGGGTGATCTACGTGGCGAAGACGAACACCAATCCGGGCGCGCTGTTTCTGTTCTCCGGCGGCCCCGACGCCGTGATCAACTCGTCGAACACGAACCGCGCGCGGGGCATCGCGACCGACGACGACATCGCCGTGATCGTGACGCGCTCGTACTGATTCGAGCGCGCGGCCCGGTGCGCGCGCTTGTTCGAGGACTGCTGGACCGCCCGGTGGGGCGGTTCGTCAGGGCAGAAAACTGTCGGGGTCCGCGAGCTTCCGCGGCAGGTATTCCTCCAACACGAAGTTGAGGCCCCATTTGGCGAGCGCTTGCTGCTCGGCGCGCACGCCCATCTTGAGCAGTTGCTCGATCGCCTGCTGCCAGGGCTTGTGGGCCTGGAAGAAGGGGTCGTTCTTGAGGGCGTCCTTGGCGCGCTTGATGTCGACCTCGAGCAGCTTGTGGGTTGCGTCCTCGAGCTTAAAATCGATGATGTCCTGGGGCGTGACACCCAGGAAACGCGCTTCGGGGACGCAAAAGAGCCGGTTGATGTGGGCTGCGTTGCCGGAGCCGACCTTGAGTGTGCGGTAGATGTTGCCGATGCCGTAAGGGTCGCAGTCGACGAAGCAATAAACCGGCAGCTTCTTCTCCTCGCACAGGCGCCGGATGAAACGCCGTTGGGCGCGGCTCGGCACACCGCCCATGCTGATCAGGATGCAGTTCGCGCTGCGCCAGAAGTTGTGCTGGTTGAGCCGCTCGAACATGCCACCGGTTTCGATCGCGAGGATGAAGCGGGCCTTGGTCTCAAAGCGCAGGTGCTCGACCGAACTGGGGATGGTGTACGCACCCGTCCCCATCCGCGCGCAGTCGATGCGAATCTCCTGGCCGGTTGTGCGGTCGCGGTCGATGACGACCAGTTCCCCGGCGAGCGCCCCGCCGTGCTCCTCCGGGCGGTAGCGCAAGTGCTCGCGCGAGAGTCCCTCTAGCGAAGCCAGCGCTTCGATGTCGTCGAGCACGGTGTCCGATTCGGGCTGGTCGTTGAACTTGGCGTCACCCCAGTTCTTGGAGACGTAGTAGGCCTCCCGTTTGGTGGCGAAGTCGTCGTTCTCGACCATTTCCTTCGACACCGCCATCAGTCGCAGCGTCTGTGCAAACGTCCGCACGGTGTTGACGGAAAGGGCGCGGGCTTTGCGGCCCTTGCCCAGTTCGAAGTAACCCTTCTTCACGTCGTACTCGACGTTCGCCAGCGACCGCACCGGGAACTTCAGCTCCGGCAGGGAGTGCTTGAGGATCGTGTTACGCACACGCTCGGCCGTGTGTTTGATCAGGCCGAGGGTTTTGGTGTCGCGCTCGTCGAGGGCCGCCGTCCGCTTGACCACAACCTTGTCGACTTGGAACCCGGCGGCCTTTTTTGTGGCCTTCTTTGCTGCTTTTTTTGCCATGGATCACAGCTTGCGCGAGCGGTGGAGCACGTCTTCGAGCGTCGCGACCGTGCCGTCGCGTTCGGCGTCGTCGAGGTCGAGGATGTCCTGGAGCGCGATGCCGATGTGGGGGATGTACTTTTCGATGAAGCTGCGTTTTGAGAACTCGGACTGCAGCTTTTTGCCCTTGCGGATGTAGGTGCCCAGCTTGCGACCGCATTCCTGAAGCCCGAGCCGCACTTCCTTGACGATTTCCTCGTAGGACGCGATCGCCTCCTTCGATTCGGAGGTGAACGGCACCCACACGCTGGCGATGTGCACGAGCAGCGCCATCGGACCGATGGGCAGCGCGCCGCGCGGGTGCTGCAGGCCGTAGCTGCGCCAGTTGGTCTGCGTGATGGCCTTGGTGATCGAACACGCGGACTGTTGGTGCAAGAGCGGAACGCGGTTCGCGAAGCGCAACACGCGCACGGGTTCGTCCGCGCCCGCGACCAGATCTTCGGTGGCGATCTGAGCCTTGGTTTTTTTGATGCGGCCCTCTTCGGTCAACTCGAGGCCCACCCCCCCCGGTTTGCCGTACGCGATGCCCACCTCGACCTGGAACGGATTGCCGCGGTACACGGCCGGCGGGCGGGTGATCGCAGCATAGAAGTCCGCTTCGATCTCCTTCTTGAGCCCGGCGAGGACCAATGCTTCGCCGATCGGCGCGATGCAGTCGGTGGACGGCGCCATGATGCGCGTCTTTTGGATCGCTTCATGCAGCGCGCTGGCTTCCTCGCGCGCGATGCGTGTCGGGTAGCTCTTGTCGGAGAGGCCTTTGCCCGCGGCAGCGATGATGTCCTTCGCGACCTTAGGACCGACGCGGCTGAACTCTTCCTGAAGGAACGCCACGAGACTTTTGGCCTCGGTGTTTTTCAGCATGTTGATCAGCATGCCGAGCTCGACCCCGTGGGGGTGCGGCTTGATTTCGATCGTCTCCGGCGGAAGTTCGTTCGACACACGCGCGTAGCTGACCTTCTCGGCGCCCGGGTCGGTGTAGTGGAGCGTGAGGTGCGGGTTCGCGATGGCCGTCTGCTTCAGGTACATGTCGACCGAGCGCAGCCCCTTTTGGTACTTCGCCTCGAGCTCGAGCTCGACACGCGTCCCGGAGCCGTGGTCCCACTGGATTTCTTGCTCGCGGTGGATCTCCGGACGGTTTTTCGCGGTGTCGATCGACAGCACGAATTCGCGCGCGCGCGCCCCTTTGCCGGGCCGCGACAGGATGCGCATCGGCTTGCCCGTCGTCAGTTGGCCGTACATGCCCGCCGCCGCGATGCCGATGCCCTGCTGGCCGCGTGTTTGGCTCAGCTTGTGGAACTTCGAGCCGTAGAGGAGCTTGCCGAAGATCTTGCCCACCTGGTCCTTGATGATGCCCGGTCCGTTGTCCTCGACGGCAATGCGGAAGCGGCTCTCGTTTTCGGTCGGCGTGATCTCGACCGAAATCTCAGGCAGGACCCCCGCTTCCTCGCAGGCGTCCAGGCTGTTGTCGACGGCTTCCTTGATTGCCGTCAGGAGCGCCTTGAGCGGCGAGTCAAAGCCCAACAGGTGGCGGTTTTTCGTGAAAAACTCCGCGACGGAGATCTCGCGCTGCCGTTCCGCGAGCTGCTCTGCGTTTGCGCCGCGGCGTGGGCTCTCCTTGGTGGCACCCCCGGACGCCGCCGGCGTGCTCGCAGCGTCCGACGCAGGAGTGGATTGTTTCTTCGCGGACCGTGTGCGGCGCGTGGTGGAAGGCGCGGTGCCCTCGGGCGCGGCGGAGTCGAACAAACCAGGACTGGTCACGGGCGGTTTTGGGAGCAAAGGATGGGGCGTTCGAGATCGAAGATGCGTTCTAAGGGGTGCGGGTGCACGCACCCAAGGCCGGTTGTAGGGACGCGCGCCAGTCGCGGGACCCGCGGCGCCGGGACCCGCGGCGCAATGCACCAGCGTAAGCGAAAGGCCTAACCCTTCCGTCAGTCCGAAGGCGTGGCCGCGGGCGCGGCGCTCGACGCCGTTCCAGGCGCCGCTCGGGGCGCCTTCTGCGATGCCTTCTGCGATGCCTTCTGCGTTACGCCGCGGCCGCGCACGACGAACAGGTACTCGGTGTTGGCAAGCCGTCCCACGCGACCCACGGGCACACCCTGCGGGCTGTGGATGCCGATGCGCGCACCGACGTAGCGGGGCTGGGCCAGCGCAGCGATCGCGACCGTCCCGCGCGGCTCGAGCAGCGCCGCCACCGTCTCGCGATCGAGGAAACCCTCGTCGCTGAACGAAACGACGAGGTGCGGAGCGCGTACGGCGTCGATCAGCTCGCCCAACGCGGCCGCCGCGGCGGTGCGCGAGTTGAAGCGGCTCTTGCGCTCGCGCACGTCGGCGCGCTTGCGCGCGACACCGTACACCTGGGGATCGTCCCAGCGCACGAGTGTCTCCCACACGTGGTAGTTGCCGAGGTAACTGTGTTGGTTGTACGGCGGATCGAGGTACGCAACGTCCGCCACCTGCGTGCGGGCCGCGTCCAGCGCATCTCCCTCGAGGGCGATGCCCGCGCCCGCACCCAACTGTGGCATGCGCAGCTCGAAGGGTCGCAGTGCCCGCGGCGCCCAGCTCTTCAGATAGGCCATCTGGACACCCACGGTTGAATCGACGCGGTCTGCGGCCTCCATTAGGGCCGTGAGCAGGACGGCTTCGAGGTCGGCGTCGTAGCCTCGAGCGGCGATCCGCTCGCGGGCGCCTTCGATGCGCGCCGCGTTGTCCGGATGGAAGTAGCGCGCTTCGACGGCGTAGCGCTGGGTGAACCAACCCGCGCGGGGGGGCGCGGTGCGCAGGTCCGCGAGGGCCGCCGCGGCGCGCTCCGCGAGGTCCGGGCCATCCGCGCACACATAACAGCGCGCGAGGACGACCGCAAAACGCGCCGAATCGTTGGCGATGACCCGGTACCCGCGTGCCCTGAGGCCCTGGCCGACCCGGGCCGTGCCGCTGAAGAGGTCGAGGACCGTCGCGCCGCCGGGACCGTCCGGCGGGACGAGTCCTTCGATCGCCCCGAGGATCGCGGGGAGGATGCGTCGTTTTGAGCCCAGGTACTTGATCAAGCGCGGGTCCCTAGCGTGCGCCGCCGTGCTCAGGACAATAGGCGAGTGGCAAGCCAGCCCAGCCCCAGCGCGAAGAGCATCAGCGGAGGCTTCGACGTCAAGCATCCCGCGGTGAGGTAGCGGCGCTGGAGCGATCCGCCGCAGTCCGGGCACATCCGCGGAACGGGCTTGGTCAGCTCCACCTTGCAGTGGGGACAGCGATCGAGGTTGAGGATGCGGGTCATGGGGCGAGGGGGCGCACTGTAACGTTCGCCCGGGACCAGACGGATCCGCGCGCCGGGGCCGTCACCCAAAGATCGGTTCCAAGTCCCCGTCGCAAAGGCCGTGGGCGGCGGCGCGATCGCGCCACGCGGTGAGGCTCGCACCCAGCCGCGCGCCCGGCTCGTACGCGCACTCCTCCAGCAGATAATGCAGGAGCGCTCCCTCGGGCAGCCCCGTTGCGCGGGCCGCGTTGCGCGCCAGGGCAGGCGCCGCCGCCCGCCCGCGCTCCCGCGCGCGCTCGAACGCGCCGCGCCAGGGCCCAAGGTCGACACCCGGCGCGGAGATCCAAAGCGCGAAGACGAAGGGCAGGCCGGTGTGTGCGCGCCACGCCTCGGACGGGTTCCAGGCCGGCGGGGGATTCGCGGCAAACGTCTCGCGCAGCGCGCGGTCGCCAATGCGCAGCCACGCGTCCGCCTCGGCGTCCCGGGGATCGACCCCATCCGGCGGCTCGGCGAACTGCGGTTGTGCGCCGTGCACGTCGGCGAGCAGGACCTGGACGAGCGCGGCCGAGGTGCGACTGGCGGGGTCGAGGGCGACGCGTTCGAGGGTTTCAACGGGGCGGCGCAGGAAAAGTTGCACGCTCGACACTCGCCCCTCGCCAAACACCGCGTAACCGTTGAGGTAGCCGTAACCGGGCCGGCGGAAGAGCTCGATCGAGCTCACCAGCGCGACATCCAGATCGCCGGCGCGCAGGCCGTCGACGAGCTGGGACGGCGGCCGCCGGACGAGGTTCACACCCGGCTCGTCCTCGAGCCCCAGGTCGAGGGGGCGCCCGACGAGGTAGGGCACGCTTCCCACACGCAGGGTGGAGCCGGCACGCAGGGTGGGCGCTCCAACCCGATCAGCCCCGCGTTGGTTACCATCACCGCCAGTGGGGGGACGCTCCGCGCCTTCCAGCCCCTCGCTCACACCCACCATGTCCAATCAAGCCCTCGCCCGGGAAACCGCCGCGGAGATCCTCGAGATCCTCGTGAACCACTTCATGCTCAAACCGGGCGATGTGCAACTCGTCGGCGTGTTCTTGCGTGTGTGGCAGGGGCGCGGCCACGATGAAGATGCCTTCGCGCCGGGACTCGAGCACGCGGAGGCCGAAGGCTGGGTGCGGTCCGTGCCGGGCGGTGAATCCTTCGAGCTGACCCAAGCCGGGTTCGACTTCGTCTGATCCGCGCGGGTAGACAGGCGCGGTAGGGGCGCGCGACACTCCCGCCCCCCATGCGACCCGCCCATTTTGAGTTTCAGCCGCTCGCGGGCCACGGCCTCGTGGATTCAGGGGGCGGCGAGAAGCTCGAGCGTTTTGGGGCCGCCCTGTTGCGCCGGCCTGAACCCCAGGCCCTGTGGCGCCCGCGCCTTCCCGCGGCGGACTGGGAGCGCGCCGACCTCGTTTTCGAGCGCGAAACCGATCGCGGTGGGACCTGGCGGGTGCGCCCCGGGTCGCCGAACCTGGTGCAAGGGCGCGATCCCGCGTGGACGATCGAAGTGGGGCCCGCGACCCTTTGGATCCGCCCGACGCCGTTCAAACACGTGGGTATTTTCCCCGAGCAGGCCGCGAATTGGCGGGTGCTCGAGCGCCTGTCGACGCGCGGGGCTGGCGGCGAGCCGCTGCGGCTGCTCAACCTTTTTGGCTACACCGGCGCGGCCAGCGTGCTCGCCGCGCTCCACGGATGCCGCGTGACGCATGTCGACGCGTCCCGGCTCGCCCTCGATGGCTGCCGCCAGAACGCCGTTGCGTCCGGTGTGCCCGACGGGCGGCTGCGGTACGTGCTCGAGGACGCGCTGGTGTTCGCGCGGCGCGAGGTTCGCCGTGGCGCAAAGTATTCGATCGTGCTGCTCGATCCGCCGCATTACGGCCGCGGTCCGAAGGGGCAAAAGTGGCAGCTCGAGGAGCATCTTGCGGAGCTCGTCGAGCTTGCGGGAGCGCTCAGTGCCGAACGTGCGCTGATCGTGCTTTCGACCTACGCGGTGGGGCATTCGCCGCTCGCCTTCGCGAACCTACTGGATGCGCTGGAGGGCGGTGAAACGGCCGCGGGGGAGCTCGTGCTCGTCGAAGAATCCCGCGCGGGACTGCCCGCGCGGAGCCTGTCCCAGGGGTTTTGCGCGCGCTGGTGGCGCGGTTTCGAGCCCGCCGACATCCTCCCGTGAACGCCGGGCCGCAGTTCCCTGCGCCGGCGGGCGCTGGCCTCGTCGTGGTGTACGTGGACAACCACATGCTTGTTGTCGACAAGCCGGCGGGGATGCTGAGCGTGCCCGATGTTGGCGGCGAAACGAGTGCGCTCGATGTCGCGAAGGTGTGGGTCAAAGCGGCATTCGACAAGCCCGGCGACGTGTTCCTCGGCGTCGTCCACCGGCTCGACCGTCCGGTGTCTGGCCTGCTGATCTTCGGACGCACCAGTAAGGGCGCGGCTCGGCTGAGCGCGTCCCTGCGCGACGGCGCGCTCTCAAAAACGTACCTTGCCGTCGTTGCCCCGTGGAGCGCTCCCGACGACGGTGAGGTGCTTCACCATTTGGTCAAGGACGAGCGCACCAATCGAGTGCGCTGGAGCGCTCGAGCTTCCGCGGGGTCGAAACTTGCCCACTCGCGCTTCCGTGTGATCGCACGCACGCAGGACCGGGTGCTACTCGCGCTCGAGGCCGTGACCGGACGTCCGCACCAACTGCGCGCCGCGGCGGCTTCCCTCGGCCACCCGCTGCTCGGCGACCTCAAGTACGGCGCACCCAAGGCGCTCGCGGACGGACAAATCGCGCTGCACGCCGTGCACCTTCGTGTTCCGCATCCGACGCAGCCGCGGACCCTCGAATTCACGCGCGCGCCGACCCGGCCGGTGTTCCAAGCGCATTGGACACCCCACGCCCAGGTGTCGGCGCTGGAGCGTTCGTGGATCTCCTCGGACCTGGGTTAAGGTAAGCGCTTGCGTGCACTCAAGGCCCGTGCACTCACGGCCCGCTCACTCACGACCCTCGCCATGCAACGATCCAGCCTGCTCCTTCTCGCACTCCTCGCGGCCTGCTCCGCACCCGCGGAACGCGGGATTGCGCCGGCCGACGCGCAGGCGACCGCACTCACCTTGAGTGTCGCGCCGGGCATCAACGACACCTACCTTGATCCGACCCTCGACGTGGACGGACTTGTGGAGCGCTTCGAGGGCGAAAGCCGCGAGGTTTATGTGCACCGCGAGCGGATCGCCGAGTGGACGGGCCTGTGCGACGGCATGCGTGTCGCGGACATCGGCGCGGGCACGGGCCTGTTCACCGTGCCCTTCGCGCAGCGTGTGGGCGACGAAGGCAAGGTGTTTGCCGTCGAGATCGCGCCGCGGCTCGTCGAACACCTGGAGTCCGTCGCACGCGCCAAAGGAATGACGCAAGTGCAGGTGGTGGAGGGGGGTGAGCGCGACGTACGCCTGCCCGACCACAGTGTGCAGGTTGCGTTTGTGTGCGACACCTACCACCACTTCGAGTATCCGGCCGAAACGCTGCGCTCCATCCACCGCGCGATCGTGCCGAACGGCGAGCTTTTGATCATCGACTTCGAGCGCATCGAAGGAGTGTCGCGGCCCTGGATCCTCGGCCACGTGCGCGCCGGTCGCGAAGTCGTGATCGCGGAGATTGAAGCGGCGGGCTTCAAGCTCACGGACCAGGCGTCGATCCCGGGCCTCGTCGAGAACTACGCGCTGCGCTTCCGCCGCCTCTAGCCCGGGCTATTCACCCGCTTTGCGATCGGACGGCCCAACCGGCGGCCTTCGGCCGTCTTTCGCCCTCTGGCAGCACTTTGCGGCCACGGGTGTCCTCCTTGACCTGTTCAAGGTCGACTGCGGGTCCCGCGGCCGCAAAGCACCACCAGGCGACGACTTGGGCTCGTCTGCTCGAAAACCTGATGAACAGCCCGGGCTAGCAGCCTGTCGGGGTCCTCGCGTCGCGAGGCTGCTAGCCCGTGAGCGCGGGATCAGCTCGGGTACGTGTAGGTGGCGTCTAATCCGAGCGGGATGCCAAGGGTCCAGAAAGCGAGCAGGAAAAGGGTCCAGCCGATCAGGAACACCACGGTGAACGGCAGCATCATGGAAATGAGCGTGCCGATGCCCGCCGAGCGCGAATAGCGCTGGCAGAACACGACGACCAGTGGGAAGTAGGGCATCAACGGCGTGATGATGTTCGTGCAACTGTCGCCGACGCGGTAGGCCGCCTGGGTGAGCTCCGGCGACACCCCCAGTTGCATCAGCATCGGCACAAAAACCGGCGAAAGCAGGCCCCATTTGGCCGATGCGGACCCGATCACGAGGTTGACCGCGCCGGTTAAGCCGATGATGCCCACCACGGTGACCTGGGCGGGAAGACCAAGCGTCTGGAGGAAGTTGGCGCCCTTGAGCGCCACGAGCGCGCCGATCTTCGAGCTGTTGAACGCGTCGATGAAAAGCGCGCAGAAAAATGCCATCACGAGGTAGTAGCCCATGCCGGACATGGACTTGCTCATTCCCGCAACCACGTCCCGGTGGCTCTTGACCGTCCCTGCGACCACGCCGTAGGCCACGGCCGGGATCAGGAACAGGATCAGGATCAGGGGCACGATGACGCGCATCATCGGCGCGCTGCTGGTGCCAAGTAGCCCGTTGGCATCGCGCAGGGGCGACGTCGCGGGCATGGCCGCGAGGGCGAGGATCGCAATGCCGACGGCCGCAGCGACCAATGCGGCAAAAAGCCCCCGGCGCTCAGGGCTGCTGAGCGCGCCCACGCCCGTGGGCGCCTTGGCGACTTCGTCGCCGTCCAGCGGGGTGCTCGCGAGACGCGGCTCTACCACGCGGTCGGTCAGGAACCAGCCCAGCCCCACGATCAACAGTGTGGACGCCGCGGTGAAGTAGATGTTGCACAGCGGGTTGACTTCGAGCGCGGGATCGATGATCTGCGCGGCGGTTTGCGTGAAACCCATGAGCAGCGGGTCGAGCGCTGACGGCACCGGATTGGCCGAGAAACCCCCGGATACGCCCGCAAACGCTGCGGCGATTCCCGCGAGCGGATGGCGCCCCGCGGCGAGGAAAATCACGGCGCCCAGCGGGATCACCAGCACGTATCCCGCGTCAATGGCCGAGTGCGACAGGATGCCGACGAAGATCACGACCGGTGTGAGCAGCTTCGCGGGTGTGAAGCTCAGCGTGAACTTCAGCGCGGAGTTGATCAGGCCCGTGCTTTCGGCGACGCCGATGCCGAGCAGCGCGACCAGAACGGTCCCGAGCGGCGCGAAGGTGACGAACGTGCGCACCATGCCCTCGAGGAACGCCACCAGCGCCGTCCCGGTAAGGAGGTTTCTGACCGCGAGCGGTTCCTTGGTCGCCGGGTCGATCAGCAGCGACGCCGCACCGCTCGTGGGATCGATCACTTGAAAGGACTGGCCCGAAAGCAGCGCCGACGCGACCCACGTCGCGAGCATGAGCAGGAAAAAAAGGAGCGCCGGGTCGGGCAGTTTGTTGCCGATCCGCTCGATCCATCCGAGCGCGGACTCGATCGCGCCCGTTCGCTTCGCCGGGGTGTGCGCTGCCTGGGACATGGGGGGGCCTTGGCTCGAACGTGGGGGAATAGTGCGGGCCCCGGGGTGGGGCGCGCCGCGCGGCGCAGGTTAACCGCGCGGCGCGGCGCGTGGCGAATGGCAGGCTGCGGCGGCGCCCGCCTTCGAATCACTGCTGCCCAACGCCAAGCAGCGCCCCGATCGACCAGAGAACGCCGTTGAGCCGGTCGTCCTCCGTCCGTCCGTGCTCCCGGTGGAACGCCGCGCGAGCCGGGTCATCCGCCTCGAGGAGCTCCAGCGTCCGCGCCCCGCTCGCCCGCAAGCCGGGCGCGTCCTGTGCGCCGCCCGCCGCCGCGGCCGCCGTGGCATAAGCGCGCACGACAAGCTCGTACTGCTGCGCACCGTCGTAGGCCGAGACCACGAGGTGGAACTCGCCGCCGTGCCCGAGCGTGAGCGCGCCCGACTCGTACGACGTGGGGTCCCCGTAGATGCCGATGTACTGGCCCGCGAAGGGGTCCCACACCGACAGGTCGAGGTCACCTTGACCCCACACGGGGTACAGCTCGAACTCGACGAACAGGTTGCCGTCCGCCGCGAAGGCAAAACCATCGAAGGGGTCCTGCCAGGCCGAGACACCCCCCGCGATCACTAGGGTTTCCCCGGCGCGGATCGGGCCAATCGCCATCGGGTACGACGGCGAGTCGTTGGGCTCCATTTCGCCGATCACCACCGGCGGCGGTGCACTGGGGGCCGGGACGTTCACGACCGCATCCACGTGTCCGTGGCAACCCAGGACGAGGGCCGCCACGGCGATGAGCGCACTGGTCCGGCCGGTGCGCGCGCGGGGAAGCATCTTGGTCTCAAAGCGTTCCATGGGAGTGGGGAGCTGGGGGTCGGGGCTGTCCTTCCCGCAGGACTCCCGGGGACGCTGCCCTGGGGCCGGGGGAGGACACCGCGGGGTCCGGGAGGTCTAAGCGGTCGCGCGGCGCGGCCGCTCAAAGCCCTAGGGCAATCCTTGTGCCGCGGGGCGCGCGATTTTTTTTCGCCTCCGCCCGGTGGTCATCTGTTGCGGGGGGAGCGGCGTACCCGCCCAGGGTGCGCTGCTGGTCAACCGCTGCATGATCGATGGCAATCGTTCCAACCGCGCGGGCGGGGGCATCGAAGCGAACATCGGCGACACGACGGTGCGCTTCAGCTTCATCGCGAACACCGGGCGCCGCGCCGGGCAACGGCGGTGGTTTCCACCTCACCGGCGCCGGCAACGTGCTGATCGAAAGCACCCGCGTGCGTTGGAGTACCGCAAGCGCCGAAGGCGGCGGTCTGTTGAACAACCGCGGAACCGCGATGCTGACGGATACGCTGTTCGCGGGCAACGATGCCCAGCGCGAGGGTGGTGGAGTCGAAGCGCTCGAGGGCAAGACGAACCTCGTGAACGTGCGCCTCGAAAACAACAACACGGGCCCGATGCCGAGCAATGGCGGCGGCTTGCACCTGATCGGTGCAGGGCTCGTCACTCTTCTGAACGGCAAGGTCACGGGCAACAGCGCCAGCAATGAAGGTGGCGGCCTTTGGAACTCCGCCACCGGCCAGATGTTCGCAACGAGCGTCGTGATCGAGATGAACACCGCGCCGAAGGGTCCGAACGTGTTCAACCTGGGCGGGACGTCCCTCGTGGACGGGACCCCGGTGCCGGTTCTTCCCTGAATCGGCGACCCCCGATCGGGGGACCGCCGTCCGCGCGCAACCGCGGCCAAGATCGGCGCGCGCCGCTTCTTCCAGTGGGCGGCGGCGCGCGCCATTCGTTGGAATAGACTCGATCGGGCAACCCCGGCGCTTTGCGCCGTTTGCTGCCCCTGCGTTAGGCTCGGGCCATGGCCCAAGCACGCAATGCCACTTTGATCCCCGCCGCCGCGATCAATCGGATCGGGTGGGCGCTCCTCTTGGGCGCAACGATCTTCACGGCGGTCGCGCTCGCGCTACCGGTGTTCGCCGGGCCGGGCGACTTAGCGGGGGCGGACCCCCTCGCGGGCGGCCTCGGCCTAGAAAGTCACCGCGCAAGCGAGGGCACCGACATCGTGCTCGTGATGTCGTTCACCAACCTCGTTCTCTTCTTGAGCCTGTTGCCGGGAGCGTTTTTCCTCCCCGCGCGGATTGCCGTGACCAGCCCGAACCCCCACGCGACACGCCGCATCCTGCGTTGGGCACTGCTTGAGGGCGCGGCGCTGTTTGGCGGGGTCGTGCTCCTCTTGGCAGGGATCAACGGTGTTGTGCCCGCGAACCCGCTCTATTACCTGAACCTCGTTCCCTATGCCGCGTTTGTCTATTTCCTCGTGGGTGATCTTGTGAACACGCCCGACCCACGGGACCCGCCATTCAACCGCTGACGGGAACTTCGAAAGCCATGGGCTCCACCGACGGATTTTTGATCCCCGTTCCCGAGGGCCGCATCGCGGATACACGAAGCTTGCGCGCAAGGCGGGCAAGCTGTGGCGTGAGCACGGCGCGCTCGAATACCGCGAGTTTGTAGAAGACGACCTTGCGATCGTTGGCATGCAGTCGTTCGTGAAGGCCAGCGGCGTGAAGGCCAGCGGCGTGAAGGCCAGCGGCGTGAAGGATGGCGAAGCGGTGATTCTCGCGTGGATCACGGAGCGCTCAAAATCGCACCGCAACGCTGTCAACAAGAAGGTGATGGCGGATCCCCGCATCCGCCGGATGTTGAGCGGGGAACACCCGTTCGACATGCAGCGGATGTTCTACGGCGGATTCCGCCCGATCGTCGACCTCGCGGGCGACTGACGCCCCAGACTTGGTTTGCGCTCTTGAAAGCCCCGGCGCCCCCTTTCGGTCCGCGTCAGCGGGTTCAGCGGGTTCAGCGGGTTCAGCGTGCAAGATCCTAAAACCCGGTGTTTAGTTTCGTGCGACAAGGCCGCGTCCAGTGGAGCGCGCTCCAGGGCGGACCAGATGTCCGCACACCTAGCGGGCAGATCCCGCGTCGGACCTGCGGCGCGCAGGCGGCGCGCAGGCGGCGAGCGACGGGGTTGCGCAACGAACGCAGCGCAGAGCGGGATCGCGACGGGCGAGTTCGGCGCCGCGGCGCCCTGTTGTCGTACTAACCCGCCCCGTCCGCGCGCCACAGCACCTGGTACAGCGTGTCGCGCTCGACGGGAATGCGGCCGGCGTCTTGGATCCAGCGCACGAGCTCCGCGCGCTGGACCTCCTGGGGTGTCGTTGCGCCCGCATCGTGGTAGATGCGCTCTTCGACGACGGTGCCATCGACGTCGTCGGCCCCGTAGGACAGCGCCGTTTGGGCAACGGGCACGTCCATCAGGATCCAGTAGGCCTTGATGTGCGCGATGTTGTCGAGCATCAATCGGCCAAGCGCAATCTCGCGCAGTTCGTCGACCGCCGTCGGCGCGGGCAGGTGGCTCCACTCGTTATTGGCCGGGTGGAACGAGAGCGGGATGTAGGTCTGGAAACCGCCGGTCTCGTCCTGAAGTTGGCGCAAGCGATCCAGGTGATCGAGCCGCTCGTCGACCGTCTCCACGTGGTGGTGCAGCAGCGTGCAGTTCGAGCGCAACCCCGCGCGGTGCACTTCGCGCGCGATTTCGAGCCAGCGCGACCCGCTGATCTTGTTCGAGTACCCCAAGCCATGCACGCGGTCGGAGAACACTTCGGCACCACCACCCGGGCACGAGCCCAGGCCCGCGGCTACAAGGTCGGCCAGCACCTCGGCCAGCGTTTCGCGCCCCGCTTCCTCGCGACCCTTTTTGGCGATCTGGTCGAGCTCGACCATCGTGAAGGCCTTGATGTGGATCGCCGGCCGCGCGCGCTTCACCGCACGCAAGAGATCGAGGTAGTAGGCGTAGGGGATCTTCGGCCACACCCCCGCCACCATGTGGATCTCCGTGATCGGCTGGTGGAGGAGCTGCGTGACCTTGGCGGCGACCTCGTCGGGCTGCAGTTGGAAAGCACCCGCCTGTCCCGGCAGTCGATCGAAGGAGCAGAAGCTGCAGAACTTGTTGCAGTGGTTCGTGTAGTTGACGTGCTGGTTGACGTTGAAGTACGCGACGTCCCCGTGCAGGCGCTCGCGCACGTGGTTTGCGAGCGCGCCGACGACGTGCAGGTGCGGATTGGCGTAGAGCGCGCGCCCGTCCGCGAGGGAAAGTCGTGTTCCCGCGAGCACCTTGCGGGCAATTTCGCCCAAACCCGCGCGGGCGGCGAGCCGATCGAGCCGCGCTTCGGTGTGGAGTTCGCCCAGGGGCGCGAGCGCGCGTGGTGTCGGGAGCGGCACACCCGGTGCGGGCGGCGCGAGCCGTTGGTGGCGTGCTTTGGGAGCAGGTGCGCGCGGATCGAGGCCCTGCGCATCTCCGCCGGGCAAGAGGTCGATGGGCTTCATCGGATCGCTCCGTTCGCGGCAGCGTCGGCGGCCGGGATGCGTGCGCCGCGACCGCGGACCGCCGCGTCCGCGCGCCGCGCGGGGAACTCGGGTCCCGTGTGCCGCGCATCGTCGATGCCGTACCAGGAGTTGCGCCGGCGCGGCTCGAAACCCGCCGCGGCGATCTGGTTTTCGATGGCGCCGATGCTTTGGAGTTCCTTGCAGCCCGCGGCGGAAACGACGTTTTCCTCGAGCATCGTTCCGCCAAAATCGTTGCACCCATAACGCAGCGTGATCTGGGCCATCTTCATGCCCTGGGTGACGTAACTCGTTTGGATGTTTTCGACGTTGTCGAGGTAGATGCGCGCGAGCGCTTGAACGCGCAGGTAGACATCGGGTGTGGCCTTGCGCGGGTAGAGTGCTTGCTCCGGAACCCCGTCGGGTTGCATCGTCCAGCATGCAAATGCCGTGAAACCACCCGTTTGATCCTGGAGCGCGCGCACACGCTCGAGGTGTTCGATGCGCTCCGCCGCCGTCTCAACGTGGCCGAACATCATCGTGGCGGAGCTGCGCAAGCCCGCCTCGTGCACTTTGCGGTGCACGTCGAGCCAGCGGTCGGTGCTGGTCTTTTTGGGCGCGATGATGCGGCGCACACGTTCGACCAGCAGCTCGGCGCCCGCGCCGGGCACGCTGCCCAATCCGGCCTGAACGAGGTCTGCGATCACGCCCTCGACCGGCCGCTTTTCGATGCGCGCGAGGTGGTCGAGCTCTGGCGCCGAGAGCGCATGCGCGTTGACGCGCGGGAAACGCGCGGCGAGGTCGGCGATGAGGTCCGCCCACCAGTCGCTCTTGAGGTACGGATGGTGGCCGCCCTGCATCAGGATCTGGCGTCCGCCGAGCTCCGCGGTTTCACGCACCTTTTCGACGATGACCTCGCGCGTGAGCACGTAACTCTCCGCGTGCTTTGGCCGGCGGTAGAACGCGCAAAAACCGCAGTCCGTGATGCAGACGTTCGTCGGATTGATGTTGCGGTCGACGATGTACGTGACACGCGGTTCTGGGTGCTTCGTCCAACGCACGTGGTCCGCCAGCAAACCGAGCGTCAAGAGGTCGGCGTTGTCGTGCAGGAACAGCCCCTCCGCGGGGGAGATACGGCCGCCGCAAAAAACCTTGTCCGCGATGGTTTCGAGGTCCCGCGCGCGCTCGCCCCGGCGAGCAGCGCTGGCGCGCGGCGCGCTCCATTGAGCCTCCCCATCGCTCCCGTCGGAACCCGCCAGCCGTCCCTCGTGGGTCTGCATGGGGGGAATATAAGCCCGGCGGCGGGACGCGGGAGGGGCGAACACACGCCGTTTGCGCCGGGGAGCGCCACGATCGGATCCGACGCCCGGGCCTGTTACCCTACGGGGCGGCCGCGACGCGCCGCCGAGCACGCTATGCATTCCCTTTGCGCCCCGACTGCGACCCTCGTGCTGCTGATGGGCGGCCTGGGAGCACCCCACCAGGGGTCGGGTCCGCCGGAGGACCCCGCGCCCAACCGCTCCGAGCAAGGGATCCCGTCGCCGGCGGAGCTCCCGGGAACGTCGACCGCTGAAACGGTGGCCTCCACCCCCGCCCCGGCGGCGGATGCCGGAGTCGACCGAAATCCGGACGGCGCGACCGATCCCGAGGAGCAGATCCCCACCCCTGAGGGGGCAGGAGAGCCACGCGACGTCGAAGCTGGGCCAGAGGGCGCATCCGACAACCCTGTTTCCGCGGAAGGCGCCGGCGTGGCGCCCGCCGGTTCGATCGACGACGCGGTCCGCGCGTTCCAGGACAAACTCGCCGCCGACGTCGCCGCATGGCGCGCGCAGGGTGCACCGCGCGGCTCCCATCCCCTGTCGGCCGCGCTCCCGCGCGCGGACGCGCTGGTGGCCGCGGGTTGGGCGGACGGCCGGCTTTGGATCCTGGAGCGCGCCGATCGCCTCCTGCGCGATCCTTCGGAACGCAGTCGCCGCCGAAGCGCGCTCATCAGCGCGCTGTTCGCAGAACCCGCCGAGCCAGCGCAGGTGGAGCGCCGCGCGCTCGCCCTCGCCGCCGCCGCGCGCGACCTCGCGGGCCCCAAGGACGAGGACGGGCCGCGTTACGCCGGCTACGCCCGGGCGCTGGTCGCACAGGCGACGAACCGCTCGGCGACGGCGGCCGCGCTGACGGCGTTGGGCGCTGTGCTGGTACGCACCACGGGCGGTGCGGATCGCACGGCCACCGCGGGCGCTGAGGCGATCTTGGAGCTCGTTCGAACCGCATATGTGGACACGGCCGCGCCGCCGCTCGCGGCCGCGGCTCTGTTCGACCTCGTCGAGCGCGACCATGGCCGTGCCCTCGAAGCCCATTGGCGCGGTGCAGCCGACGGCAGCGACGCACCCGACCCGACTCGCGCGGCTTGGCCGCGGGTCGTCGAACTCGCGCACGCGGGGGTGGGCCCGGCCCGCTGGTGGCTCGTGGTGCACGCCAATGCGGCGATCGATGATCCCGACGAGCGCCGGCGACTGCGCCTCAAGTGGCTCGGCGAGCTCGTGGAGCACCATGCGAGCGAACCGTGGCTCGCGGAGGTGGTGCGCATCGCGGATTCGCTCAGCGCGGACCTTGGCCCGGAGGTCGTGCGCGAATTGGGCGAGCGCCTGCTCGCGGCCAGCGAGGACCCCGAGGTGCGCGCGTGGACGCAGCATTCCCTCGCCCTTTCGTGGGCGCGCGATCGCGCCGATCCCGCTGCCCGCGCCCGCGCCGAAAACCTGTTGGAGGCGCTGCGCAACGAGCAGCCCGAGCACCGCCTCGCGCGCGGCGTGGACGCGCTCCTGTTCGAACTGCGCCATCTGCGCCCCGGGAGCGTCCCGCCGGACTTCGTGTCCCGGGACGTCGATGGCCGCGAAGTGCGCCTTTCGCACACACGCGGGCTCGTCACAGCGCTCCTTTTCTGGGGGACGTGGAGTCCGCCCAGCGTCGACGCGGCGAAAGAACTCGCGCGCCTCGAGCAGCGCTTTGCGGACGGCCCGTTCACCGTGCTCGGTGTCGTGACGGATTCCGACCGGGAGGCGTGGGCACGCATGCGGGAGCAGATCGGCGCGCGTTGGATCGACGCGTGGCAAGAGTCCCCGGGTGGGCCCTGGCCGGCGGCGTGGGGCGTGCGCGACTTCCCGACGCTGTTCCTGTTTGATGCCGAGGGCCGTCTCGTCCAGCGCAACGTTTTTGGAGAAGCGTTGTTCCAGGCCGTTGAGAAGCTCGTGCGCAACGTCCGCCCCGGTTACCGCGCACGGCCGCTTGACGACGTGCGTTGACCCCCCAAACAATCGCCCTGTCCCGTTTGGGCTCGTTGGACCGGCTGCCCCGCCCTCCCGCGGTGCGGCCGCTTCATCCGCGCGGTTTCCCCTGCCACATCGAGCTATGTCGACATCACTGCCCTCGCTGACCTCCCCGTCTGCCCGCTGGCTTTCGAGCGCCCTGTGCCTCGTCCTCCTGGTGCTCGCGAGCGCCTGCGGTGGCGGTGGTGGCGGCGACGGTCCGCCGCAGCTTTCGGGCGCCGTGCTGTTCGCCGCGGACCAAACCTCCGCTCCGCCGAACCAAAATACGTCGTCCGTCGCGGCGACACGCACGACGGTCCCCGTTCGCACGGGCACGTCGGTGCTGCGCGGCGAGATCGTGGGTGGGCGCGACGTGGTGCGGCTCGCCGCGCCTGCGCGCATGGCCCTCGCGATCGCGGCACAGGCGGGCAGCGAGGTTCGGTTGGCGCACCTTGACCCGTTGACCTTTCGCCTGGGCGCGCCTTCGGACCACATCACGCTCCTTGCTCGCGGCCCGCTCGACCTGATCGTGCGCGGTCCCGACGGCCCCTACACGCTGGAGTTGAACGCGCGCCCTGCAGCGGCGGCCGAACCGGCGTTGGAGCATCTGGGTGCGTTTGCAGCGGGCGACCGGTTGGCCCTGCGCGGTCGCGCGGCGCAGGCGAGTTGGCTGAGCTTGGCGCAGAACCTCGACCTCGTCGTGCGCGCGTCCGGTGCGCTCGTCGTGCGCGATGCCAGCGGCTCCGTCCGCGGCGAAATTTCGGCCGCGGGGGGCGCAGTCTCGATCGCAGGTGCGACGCTCGATGCCCTCGCGATCATCCCTGAGTTCGAGGGTGAGATTGCGATCGACGCAACTCTTGCGTCTGCCTCGCGCGCGCCTGCGCGTCTGTTCGGCGCGGTGGACGAGCGCGCGGCGTTTGCCCTCGGCAACGACGTGCCCGCTGCGCTTGCCATCGACCACGAGTTTGCGGCGGGCGAAGTGCTCGTGCGTATGCGCCCGGGCCGCGCTGCAGAATCGGCCGCCCGCACACGGGGAGGCGCGATTGCCCAGCGCATTCCGGACACTGCCGACCTCGTCGTGGTTCCGTTGCCCGAGGGGCTCGAGGCCGACGCGCGCGCCCGCGCCACCCTCGCGCTGATCGCCGCATTCGAAGTCGACGGCGACGTGGAATGGGCGGAGCCCAACCGCATCCGCCGTCCCCAGGGTGTCGGCTCGCAAACCCCCAATGACCCGTTCTACGCGCTGCAGTGGCACTATGACCTGATCCGCTTGCCGCAGGCGTGGGGCACCACGACCGGAACCATGGCTGTCATCGTCGCGGTGCTGGACACGGGCGAGCGCGCCCATCCCGACCTCGACGGCAACACGATCGACGGTTACGACTTCATCAGCGATCCCGCGAACGCCGCGGACGGCAATGGTTTCGACCCCGACCCTACCGACCCCGGTGACGGCAATGCGATCAAACCTTCGAGCTTCCACGGCACGCACGTGGCCGGAACCGTCGGTGCTGTCTCCGACAACGGCATCGGCATCGCCGGTGTGAACTGGCAGGTGTCTTTGATGCACCTGCGTGTGCTTGGCACGAGCGGTGGGACGGACGCGGACATCGCCCAGGCGGTGCGTTATGCCGCGCGTCTTGCGAATGGCAGCGGCACACTTCCCGCCCAGCGCGCGAACGTGATCAACATGAGCCTGGGCGGTGAGGGCTCCACGAATACGATGCAACTCGTGGTCACGGCGGCGCGGGATGCGGGTGTGGTGCTGTTTGCGGCCGCGGGGAACAACAACTCGACCAAAGCGTTTTTTCCGGCGTCCTACACCGGCGTCCTGTCGGTGATGGCGGTCGACCGCAACACCGCGAAGGCGCCCTACTCGAACACCGGGTCCACCGTCGACCTCGCCGCCCCCGGGGGCAACACGGCCGTCGACCTGGACCAGGACGGTTATGCCGACGGAGTCCTTTCGACCCTGGTCGACGAAAACTCCGGATTTGCGTCGATCTACGCGTTCTATCAGGGCACCTCGATGGCCTGCCCCCACGCGGCGGGAGTAGCGGCGCTGATGCTGGCGGTCGAGCCCACGCTGACTCCCCTGCAAATCGAAACCATCCTGACCACCACCGCGATCGACCTGGGCACTCCGGGCAAGGACGCGGTGTTTGGCCACGGCCTGATCCAAGCGGACCGCGCCGTCGAAGCTGCCGCCGGCACCGCGGCGCAGGTGCCCGTGCTCAGCGTCACGCCCGAGTTGCTTAACTTCGGCACGGAAGCCGTTGAGTTGACGGTCCAGGTGTCGAACGCCGGCCAGGGAGCACTGGTTGTCGGCACGCCGATGTTCACCCCCGGCGGTGGAGCGCCGGTCTTCGCCACGCTCCAGATCGTCTCCGCGAGCGGTGCCACCAACGTCTCCGCCATTCGAGTCACCGTCAATCGCGACGGGCTCGCGGACGATGTGTACACGGGGGTCGTCGACATCCCGAGCAACGGCGGCAATGCCGCGGTGGCGCTCAGCATGACTGTCGCGACGCCCACGCCGCCGCCCGACGTGCCGCTGTTCCTGCTGCTCGTCGACGCCGACAGCTTCGACACGTTGACGGAAGTGGCGCTGAACCCCAGCACCGGACTTGTGTGGGCGATCGCCGCCACGTTCGCCGGTGAGCCGATCCCCGCGGGCAACTACGTGCTCGTGTGTGGCTCCGACGACGACGACGACGGGTTCATCCTCGGCGCAGGCGACATCTACGCGGGTGCGTGGCCGACCCTCAACGACGTGGGCATCCTGAGCCTGGCGAAGGGCAGCAAACTAAACGGCCTGAACTTCGTCGTGGGGCCGGTGCAAAGCCCGAGCCCTCTGGAAGCGGACCCCGCGAGCACCTTGCGGCCCGCCATAGGTTTCCGCCGCCTGCGCTGAGCGCAATCCGGCGGCCCGCGCGCCGCCGGACTCTATGGCTGCGTCGCGGTGAACTCCACTTCGATCGGCAGCGACGTGCGCTGCAGCCGCACCAGGTCGAAGGGCGACGTCAGCATCTGCACTTGCATCGATCCCGAGGCGGGCTCTACTTCCTCGGCCTCGAGGATCCAGCGGTCGCCGTCGTCGCGTAGGCCGCTCACCCGCACCCCGAAACCGCCGGTTGGTTTTTCGCCCAGCGTGACGAGCGCAATCAGTTCGCGCTGAAAATCCACCGTGGGTGCTTCCTGCGCGGGGAGTTGATTGCGGCCAAGGGCGCTCCACATCGCCTGCCACGCCCCGACCTCGCGCACGATATGGATCCCGCGCGGGAGGTCGGGACCGTGCAGCCCCTGCAGGATGCGGATCGGCTCTTCGGGGCGGTGTTTGGGCGCGGCACAGCCGCACAGGGTGACCACAGGGGCGAGGGCGAACACGAGTCCGACGAGGGCGATCTGCATGGTGGGGAGTGCGAGTGGGACGGGGCGGGTTGATTGGCCGCCGATGGTTCTATCGCGCGAGGGATTCGAGGCGCTCGACGAGCCGTTCGACGTCGGCGCGGTCGTGGTAGATGCCAAATCCAAAACGCAGCCGGTCCGCACGGCAATCGGTGACGATGCCGGCGTCCCACAACCGCGCCTTCAGTTCGCCGGCATCGGGCCGGCGGAACGTGAGAAAGTTGCCGCGTGTCGTCACGCTGCGCCCCGGAACGAGTTGTCCTGCGTGCAGGCCGAGGGGGCGGCGCGGCTCGAGCCGATCGAGGAAGGCCTCGGCAAGTGCGCGGGCGTGCTCGTGGAGCACGGCTGGAGTCAGACCCTCGCGCACGAGCATGTCCTGAACGGCGACGAAGCGGTACAGGCCGGTGGGATCGAAGGTCGCACCGAGGAAACGCTGGCCATTTGTGGGGTAGGGAACACGTCCCTTGACCTCGGCTTCGAGCGCGGCAAACCCCGCAAACCAACCCGTGTCGAGCGGCCGCGGAAGCGCACCGGGCGGCGCGTGCAGGAAACACACCCCTTCGCCGGACATCGCGTACTTGTAGCCACCGGAGGTGTAGAAGGCGCGTCCCGCCAGTGCGCTGAAGTCGGTGGGCCGCGCGAGGAAGCCGTGGTACCCGTCGACGACACACGTCGCCTCGGCCGGCGCATCGCACAGCACTTCGAGCAGCCCATCCCACGCAAAACCCGAGTCGAAAAAGACGTGGCTCGCCCAGACGAGGTCGAAATCGTCCTGGCCCAGCTCCGCGGCAAAACGCTCGCTCAGGGTCTCGAACGGTTCGGTTGGCACAATGGTTTGACGCACGAGCTGCGCTTCTTCGAGGCGCGTCAACTGGCGGCGCAGGCTGTAGAACTCGCCGTCGGTCGTGAGCACGTTCCAGGCGCGCCCCGTCGGCAGCCCGGAGAGGATGCGTACGAGGAAGTCGTGCACATTGGGCCCAAAACACACCGTGTCCGGGTCCGGCACGTGGATCAAACGCGCCACGTGGGCAGCGGCGCGCGGCCAAATGTCGCCGAAAACCCGCTCCCACTTCCCGTCGACCAAGCGCGCGGCGTCGTCGAACGCTTCCATGTGCGCTGCGCGGGCGACATCCGGCCACAGGTGGTGGCTATGGGCGGCGAAGTGCAGCCGATCGCCGCCGGCGCGAAGGAAATGACTGAATAGGCGCTTGTGCGAACCGTCGGACATGCGCCCGAGTCTAAGCGCCCGCGGCGGAGGAACCCATTGCCGTTCAGCCCGCGCGGGAACGGCGGTTTGTGTTGCGACCGGGACGGGTTGGCTCGGGTCGGCTCGGCGCGTCCCGCTGCTAGGGTGTGCCGCCGTGGAGCGGGTGAATCCAGCGTGAGCGCGATCCAGCCGGCGGCGGGCGCAGGGTCCGGGATGTGGGCGGCCGTGCTGGCGGCGCTGGTGACGGCGTTTTTGTTGATGGACCTCGCGCTCGGGTTTGCCAGTCCCGTCGGGGATTCGGCGATGCTCGTGATGCCGTACCAGATGCTCATCGGCGACTTCGCTCGCGCGGGCGAGCTTTTGCTGTGGAACCCGTGGATGAATGGCGGTTCGCCCGACGGGATCGAGCCCCAGTTCGGCGCGCTGTCGCCGCTGGTGGTCGCAATGGCATGGCTGGGGGGTGGGGGACCGGCGTCGTTCCTCGTGCTGTTCGTCGCAGTTTGGAGCCTGTCCGCCCTCGGCTTTGCGCGCCTCGCGCGGCGTTTCGGCGCGCCCCAAGGAGCCCAGTTCGCGCTCGCCATCGCCTGGATCGCAAACGGCGCGTTCACGGGGCACGCGGGCCACGCCAATATTCTGCATGCGATCGCGTTCTTGCCGTGGATCCTGTTGTTCCTCGACCGTGCGCTCCTCGGCCGTGGCCGCACGCGCGCGATCGACGCTGCGACCGCCGGCGCCCTGTGGGGGCTCGCCGCCCTCGCGGGTTATCCCGCCATTGCGGCGATCACGGGACTGTTCGCAGCGGGCTGGTGCACGTGGCGTTGTTCGCAAGGGCGTGCCATCGATGACGCGAGCGCAACGGCACGCCATCCGATGGCGGCGGCCGCGTTGCTGACGCTGTTTGCCCTCGTAGGGCTTGTCGTGCTCGCGCCCAACCACGTGGGTTTTGCGCTCGAAGCGCGCGGATACACGGAGCGCGGCGCAGACATCGGCCGCCCCTATGCAACCGGTTGGAAAGCCGAATTCCCGCGCAACGCCAATGCCCTCGAGCCGCGCGCTCTCGCGGGCCTCGTGCATCCTGGAGTTGCACCCGCGGCGGTCGTCTCGGACCAAACCGTGTTGCGCTACACGGATGCGACCTCTGCGGGGTTGCATGTGGGCCTGGGCACGCTGTTGCTGGCCGCGCTGGCGGTCGCGCGCGCGCCGCGACGATCCTTGGGGTTGCTCGTGTTGGGACTGCTGTTCCTCGGCCTGGCGCTCGGCTCCGTGCTGCCCCTGCGCGCGTGGCTCTACGACCTCGTGCCGCCAACGCGCTCGTTCCGGCATCCGTCGCTCTTTCGCATTCCCTTTTTGCTCGTGCTCGCGGTGCTGGCCGCGCAGGGCAGCGTTTTCCTGGCTCGCGCGCCGCGACCGGATGCCCGAATGCTGCGCATCGCGTTCGTTGCGATCCTGTGCAGTGCCGTCGCTGCGGTGGTCGTGCAAGTAAGCCTGGGTTTGTCGCTGTCCGGGCGCACGGTGTTGTGGTGGAGCGCCGCGCACGTCGTGGGTGCTGCGGTGGTGGTTTTTGGCCTGCGCCGTGGTTTGCAATCGAAGTGGATCTACGGCTGGATCGCGCTCGAGGCCGTTGCGGCGCTCGCCCTTTCGCGCCCGTTGGTGCGTGCGGGTCCTGAGCGCACGGCGCGTTTGGGCGAAGACCACGTGGCGTCGTTGGAGCTCGGCGCGGCAGGTTTTGAACGCCGCGCATTCGCTCAAACGGTTGCGCCTGAGGTTGAAACGTCGTTGCGCGCAGGTGAGCTCGGCGAAAACCACCTCGACCACCGCGATGCCGCAAACTTGACCGCGAAGCGCTCCGCGTTGATTGCGCGGTCGTCGATGAGCAACCATGACCACTTCATGTTGGTGCAAGAGCCGCATCTGCTCGCACACGCGCTGGGCTCACACAGGGTGTTTTTCGCGCGTGCCGCGGTGCCCCTAAAGCGCAGCGCCGAGCACTTCGCGCTCTATCTCCACGCTGCATCGCGCGGTCCCGTGCCGCTCATCGTCCACGGGGAGGCCGGGGCGTTGCCTCCCGGCGTCACGTTCGGCCAGGCGGCGCGGGACGCGGCCCTGGTGCCCCAGGGCTTTGCCCTCGCGGAATTCGCTCCGCGGGCGCTGGAGATCCACCTGGATCCCGCGCCCGTCCAGGACGGTTGGATCTACGTCACCGAGCGCTGGGCTCCCGGCTGGCGTGCGCGCGTGGACGGAGTGGCGACGCCAGTCGTCCCTGCGGGTTTTGTGTGGCGCGCCGTGCGCGTCGAACGCGGCGCGCGCGTGGTGCGCTTCGAATACCAACCGCGCGGTTTTCCCGCGCTGTGGATCGCGAGTTGGGGGACGTTGTTGTGCGTGTTCGCGCTGGCGCTGGGTCGCGCGGCGTGGGGACAGCGCTGAACGGGGCCGACCGCGATCAACCGTAGCTCAGCGCCCGCCGGGCGACAGACGCAGCAGGCCAACGTGCTCCGTCGGAATCCATTGAGCGCCCGCAGCCTTCAGCGCGTCGAATCCGGCGCCGCGCGCCCCTTCCCCGAGGGTTTCGAGGGCAAACACGGGTTGCCCCGCTTCGATCGCGGTGCGTATGCGCTCCAAACCCGCGTTTTCGACCGCGCCGAGCGATGCGAGGGCGAGCGCGGTCGGCAGCGTTCCGTCGAGCCCCGCCAGTTCGAAAAGCCGCGTGCGCACGAGGTGCGGATCCGCGCTGTCGAGGTCGGCGAAGAGCAGTTCGCGGTCCCCGAAGGCTTCGCGCGCAAGTGGTGCCGGCACGTCGACGATCAGCAGTGCACCCTTTGGAAGGTGATTTGCGAGTGCAGCGAGCGCGGCCGTTGCCGAGGGGGGCTCATCCCAACGGCTCACGATGCGCTCCGCGACGAACTGGGCTGGCCGCAGCACCACCGTTGCGATCAAAACTGCGGGAATGGCGCTGGCAAGCGGCCGCGGGAGTCCGCGCCCAAGCAGTCCTGCGCAGGCGCGAACGGTTGCGATCGCCGCAAACGCAGCGACGATTGGCAGGAGGGGCGCGAGGAAACGCAGGTCCTGCCATGCGTACACGAGGTGGAACGCCAGCAGCGTTAGGGCCGCGAGAGCACCCGAGCTCAGCGCGCGGTGCACGGGGCAACGGCGCGCTCCCACAACCGCGAGGCACAGTCCGATCGCCGCGAGCACGGCGCAGGGGAAACTCCACAGCGGCCCGCCAAACGCATCGCGCCCCAGCCCGAGCATGCCACGCCCGTAGGCCTCGAGGTGCGGCAGTTCCCAGTACCCGGGCAGCACCTCCGTCAGCCAACGGGTGGAAAGCACGAGAGCGCTGTTGTCAACGTAGACCTCGGGCGCCCAGAAGTGGTAACCGGTGCTTTTGGGGTCGCCAAACAGGTGCGCTTGCAGCGCGCCGAGCGCCGTTAGGGCGAGCACAAGGGGGCCAAGAACGAACGACCCGCGCGTGAGCAAGGCACGCAGCGTATTGGTTCGCGGCCACGGCACGAACGCAGCGACACACAGGGGAAGGATCCACGCGGCAAGGGGCAGCCGCGTCAGCGCGAGCCACGCCACCGCGACTCCTCCCGCGGCAAGCCAACACACGTTTGGGCCCGCGCCCGGCGGCCGGCGCCAACGCGCGAGCGCTGCACAGATCAGCGCCACCGCGACGAGGGCTTGCACAGGCCCTTCGCTCATCGCGAGGCCGCCGTAGGCCACCGAGAGCGGTGAAGTGATCGCCACGGCCGCCGCGACCGCAGCGCCGAGTCGACCCGCGGCGAGTCCTCCGAGGACCGCGCACAGCACCACCGCCAACGCGCTCCACACCGCTGCGGCAATCCACGCATCGCGTCCGCCACGCACGACGGTGGCGGGTGCGAGCGCAAGCGGCGCTCCGGGGGGGTAGCGGGGTGGCATCGCGGCGCCCTCGAGGGGGTAAACAAAGCCGTCCCCCCGCGCGAGGGCGGCCGCGACCTCGGCGTACTCGAGCGCGTCCGGGCGCGGACGGCGGTCGGGGCCTTCGCGCCCCGCGGCGGCAAGGCGTGTTCCGAGCGCCGCGGCGAACAGCAGGAGCGCCGCCGCGGCCAGCGCCGCCGCGCGGGGTTGTCCGCGGTCTGCGGGGCGGGGCTCGGCGTGCATCGTGGGATCCTAACGCCCTCCCGCGGCCGCTACACTCCGCGGCCCATTGCGTGGATCCCGTGCGACCCCTGACACCTTGCCCCCGCCTCCCGTGAGCGAACCGTCCTTGATGGAGAAGATCGTGTCCCTGTGCAAACGCAGGGGCTTCGTGTTCCAGGCATCGGAGATCTACGGAGGCATCGGAAACACCTACGACTACGGCCCCTTGGGGGTTGAACTCCTGCGCCGCGTGAAGGACTCCTGGTGGTCCGCGATGGTGCGCGAGCGTGAGGACGTCGTCGGGCTCGACAGCGCGATCATCCAGAACCCGAAAACGTGGATCACGTCGGGCCACGTGGGTGGCTTCAGCGATCCGATGGTCGACTGCAAGAAGTGCAAGTCGCGCTTTCGCGCCGACAAGTTGGAGGATGCTCGTTGCCCGGAAAAACCCTCCAAGCGGCCCGGGGCGTGCGAAGGGGAGCTGACCGAGCCACGTGCGTTCAACCTGATGTTCGAAACGAACGTCGGGCCGGTGAAGGACTCAAGTTCGATCGCCTACCTGCGACCGGAGACGGCGCAGGGCATTTTCCTCAACTTCAAGAACGTGCTGGAGAGCTCGCGCCTGAAGCCGCCCTTTGGCATCGCGCAGATCGGCAAGAGCTTCCGCAACGAAATCACGCCGGGCAACTTCGTCTTCCGCACGCGCGAGTTCGAGCAGGCCGAGATGGAGTTTTTTGTTCCGCCCGGGACCGAGCAGCACTGGTTTGACTACTGGGTCGGCGAGCGCCATCGCTGGTATCTGGAACTTGGCATTCGCCCCGAGCGCTTGCGCATCCGCGCCCACGACAAGGACGAGCTCGCGCACTACTCGAACTTCACCAGCGACATCGAGTACGAATATCCCTTCGGTTGGGGCGAGCTCGAGGGTGTTGCGAGCCGCACAGACTTCGACCTGAAGCGCCACAGCGAGGCTTCCGGCGTCGATCTTGTGTACTTCGACCCGCAGACGAAGGAGCACTTCACGCCCTTTGTCATCGAGCCCGCCGGAGGCGTGAACCGCATCGCGCTGACGCTTTTGATCGATGCGTATGAGGAGGAGCAGTTGGCGGACGACGTGCGTGTTGTCCTGCGCCTGCACCCTGCCGTCGCACCGATCACGGTGGGGGTGCTGCCGCTCGTCAAGAAGGAGGGCATGCCGGAAAAGGCCAAAGAGATTGGTGCCAAGCTGCGCCGCGCGGGTTTGACGACGTACTACGACGAAAAAGCGGCGATTGGGCGCCGTTATCGCCGCATGGACGAAGCGGGCACACCCTACTGCATCACGATCGACGGCCAGACCTTCGAAGACGACACGGTGACGGTGCGCGAGCGCGATTCGATGGCTCAATCGCGGGTCGCCGTGAAGGACCTCGTCGAGCACCTCGCCGCGGCCACGCAAGCATGGCGGCGAATGCGCTGAATGCGCGGGGGCTTGCTTTGTCTTCGCCGCCCCCGCTCGGCCCGGGAGCGACGCGCGGGCTCACCAACCGCGGACTCGCTCCAAGGCGGGCCTAACCCGGGTTCTTCGCCAGCTTTGCGATCGGACGGCCCAACCGGCGGCCTTTGCCCGTCTTTCGCCCTCTGGCGGCACTTTGCGACCAGGGGCGTCCCTCGTTGACCTGTTCAAGGTCGACGGTGGATCCCGCGGCCGCAAAGCACCACCAGGCGACGACTTGGGCTCGTCTGCTCGAAAACCTGATGAATAATCCGGGCTAGAGGCCCGCGCTCCCAGTTTGGATGAAGGGAGGCCCCGCACCCCTTTTTCGGGGGGGCGGGGCCTCGTCGAGATCGGGCCCGGAACCGGGGACTATCCTTCCGGTTCGGGGAGGT
>Ga0163144_10002228_pt1 | contig 45206 bp, 32 predicted proteins | sample OliLak19BULKMAT1_FD_123175 | JGI IMG/M metagenome (GOLD analysis project Ga0163144, IMG submission 123175) | Freshwater microbial mat bacterial communities from Lake Vanda, McMurdo Dry Valleys, Antarctica - Oligotrophic Lake LV.19.BULKMAT1 | ecosystem: Environmental > Aquatic > Freshwater >... | reverse complement strand
CGAGCGAGCGCTGGATGCGGGTCGGGCGTGTCATGGCAGCAGGACCACCTTGGCGTCATGTGAGGTTGGGGGTGTGGGCAGAGCTGCTGAATCAAAGTCGGCGCAACATCTTATCGCCGAGCTTGGCCGATTGTCCCGGACCGAATCGGACCCGTTCGCGGTAGTTCTTACACGGTGGCTTGTAGAGACGGGGTGAAATTGCAGGATCTGCTCGTCACCACCCAGACCGTTTCAGAGCACGTCCACGCTCATCGCGGCTCAATAGGCCCGCAATGCGGTGTATCCGCACGTTCGCTCGCATCCGCGCAGCAGAGAGCCCAACCGCCCGGCGTAGCACAGAACTTGCACTCAGTTAACGATGGATTGGCGTGCCGCGCTCTTAGTTCTCTCCACCCGTGACCGCTTCGCAACCGAAGCAAGGCGCGACTTCCATGTTTGACGGCATTACAGCCGGGGGTGTGTGACGGACGCCGGGCGTCAAGCCGACGCGCTCCAGAACGCCATCTTCAACAGTGCCATCTTCTCGAGCATCGCGACCGACGCGAAGGGCGTGATTCAGATCTTCAATGTCGGGGCGGAGCGCATGCTCGGCTACACCGCGGATGAGGTTCTCAATCAGATCACACCGGCGGACATCTCCGATCCCCACGAGATCATCGCGCGTGCGGCCGCCCTGAGCATGGAACTCGGGGCCGAGATCAGGCCGGGTTTCGAGGCGCTGATCTACAAGGCGGCTCGTGGGATTGAAGACATCTACGAACTCACCTACATCCGCAAGGATGGCAGTCGCGTTCCGGCGGTCGTCTCGGTCACGGCCCTGCGCGACAGCAATGACAAGATCATCGGCTACCTGCTGATCGGGACGGACAACACCGCGCGCAAGCAGATCGAGGCCGAGCGGCAGCTCCTCGATCAACGGGTTCGGGACCAGCAGTTCTACACGCGATCTTTGATTGAATCGAACATCGACGCGCTGATCACCACCGACCCGCGCGGCATCATCACCGACGTGAACAAGCAGACTGAAGCGATCACCGGTTGTACGCGCGACGAACTGATCGGTGCGCCTTTTCGGGATTACTTCACTGATCCGATCCGGGCCGAGGCGGGGATCGCACTCGTGCTCGGTGTTGGCAAAGTCACGGACTACGAGCTGACCGTGCGCGCCCGGGACGGGCGCGAGACCGTGGTCTCGTACAACGCGACAACGTTCCATGACCGCGACCGCAAGCTGCAGGGTGTGTTCGCCGCCGCGCGCGATGTCACCGAGCGCAGCCGGCTCGAGCAACAGATGCGGCAGCAGTCGGCACAGCTCTCCGAACTGCATCGTCGCAAGGACGAGTTCCTGGCCATGCTGAGTCACGAACTGCGAAGCCCAATGGCGCCGCTCACGAGCGCCGTCCAGCTGCTCGGGCTGCAGAGCGAGTTGGAGGCACCGGCCCACGAGCAAGCGCGGGGCATCATCGAGCGCCAGTTGGGGCGCCTACAGCATCTGGTCGACGACCTACTCGATGTCTCACGCATCACAACCGGGCGAATCCAGCTCCGACGCGAAGCGGTGCTCATCTCGGCGGTGATCGAGATGGCGCTCGAAGCGACCCGCCAGAGCATCGAGCAGCGCCACCATGTGCTCACGGTGTCCCTGCCGATCGAGCCGATCTGGTTGCACGCCGACCCTGCCCGTTTGGAGCAGGGCGTGGTGAACCTGCTTGCGAACGCGGCGAAGTACACCGATGAGGGCGGACAGATCTGGCTGACGGTGAAGATGGAGGGCGAGGAGTGTGTGGTCCGTGTCCGTGACACGGGCGTGGGGATCAGCCCGGAGCTGCTGCCTTCGATCTTCGATCTGTTCACCCAAGCGGAGCGGTCGCTGGATCGTTCGCAAGGCGGACTGGGGATCGGACTGGCATTGGTCCAGCGTCTCACCGTGTTGCACGGCGGCCGCGTCGAGGCGCAGAGCGTGATCGGACAGGGGAGCGAGTTCGCTCTGCATCTACCCGTGATCCAGCCCAGGGTGCCGGGTTCGACCCCCAGCGCTGGCGCTGCGGGCGTGTCCCATCGACCGATCCGCGTGCTCATCGTGGACGACCAGCCGGATACCGTGCTCAGTCTGTCGTTGTTGATGAGTGCATCGGGACACGAGGTATGCACGGCGTGCGATGGCCCCGCCGCGGTTCAGGCCGCGCTCGAGCACCTGCCCGACGTGGTGCTGTTGGACATCGGGCTGCCGGGTTTGACCGGGCATGAGGTCGCGCGACAACTGCGTCTGCATCCCAAGATGAAGGGCGTCATGCTCGTCGCCCTGACTGGCTATGGCCGCGATCATGACCGGCAGACTTCGCTCGAGGCCGGGTTCGACCACCACTTGGTGAAGCCGGTCCATCTCGATCAACTCCAACAGATCATGGCACGCGTGATGAACTGAGTGCCGTGATGCGTCAGACAGACGACGACGTGAGTCCCGACAGCGCTTCAATGGAGAGGCCATCATGAAGACCGAGACGTCAACCAAGACCGATGCCGAACTCCGCAATGACATCGTTGCCGAACTGAAGTGGGAGCCGAGCGTCCGAGCCTCCCAGGTCGAGGTCGCCACGCATGGCGGTCACGTCACCTTGTCTGGAATCGTCGAGTCCTGGGCCGAGAGATCGGCCGCCGAACACGCTGCGCAGCGCATCTTCGGGGTCAAGGACATCGCGAACGAACTCGAAGTCGAGTTCTCCGGTGTGGGCGAGCGCTCTGACATCGATATCGCTGAAGCGGCCACCCATGCCTTGATGTGGCATGTCTTCGTGCCGCAGGACCGCATCGAGCTCGCCGTCGAGCGGGGCTGGATCACCATGCGGGGTGAGGTGGATTGGCAGTACCAGAAGACCGCGGCGCTGGAGGCCGTGCGCTTCCTCTGGGGCATGAAGGGCATCATCGACGAGATCGCGGTCAAGCCGCTGGTGTCGTCTGAGGACATGCGCGAAGCCATCGTCGAATCGCTTGAGCGCAGCGCCATGCTCGACGCGAGCCAGATCACCGTGCTGGCGCACGATGGAAGCATCGTTCTGCAGGGCGGCGTCCGTTCGTGGGCAGAGAAGAACGAGGCTGGCCGCGCGGCCTGGTCCGCCCCCGGCGTCATACATGTCCAGAACGAACTGCATCTGCTCTACGATTTGTGAGGGCGGATGGAAGTCACTCCACAGCATCGATGAGGAGAAGGGAAATGCTGAAGTCCCTGCCTGCGTGTGCGATTACTCGCGCGCTGGCTCTACTGGTGGTCGCGCTGGTGATGGGCTGCGCCGCGCAGTCCCAGATGACTGATGTCTGGCGCGAGCCGAGCATTGCCGCGAATCCGATTCACAACGTGCTCGTTGTCGGGCTTCGCAAGGACCCCGTCCGGCGTCGATTGTGGGAGGACGCGCTGGTGGCTGGATTGCGGGCACGGGGAGTCACCGCCACGCCGTCCTATCAGCAGTTCGCCGCTGCACCGCCCGACACGGAACAGGTGATCGCCGCAGTGCGGAGCACGGCGTATGACGCCGTGGTCACCTCCGTGCGACTACCGGACGAAGTGGTCAGCCAGTACATTCCGGGCGAGACGCGGGTCCAAGAGGTGAGGACTCGCGACTACTACGGCAGCTTTCATCGCAATTGGGTGAATGTGCAGGATCCTGGCTACACCGAAACAGACGTGGTCGTGCAGGTGCAGACCGATGTCTGGGCCACGCGCCCAGCCCCCGGACGCTTGGTCTGGTCGGGCACTCTGCGAACACTCGAATCCGTGAACAACGCAGCGATCGGCGAGATCGTCTCGCGCAAGATCATGCCCGAGCTCGAGAAACACCAGATGGTTCCGCGAATCACCCGATAACCCCGGATGGAGTCCGCAATGCCGATCGCGTTCAAGGACTACTACGAGGTCCTCGGCGTTGCTCGCGATGCATCGGAAGCCGACATCCGCAAGGCGTTCCGCAAGCTGGCACTCCAGTTCCATCCCGACGTGGCCAAAGACAAGGCCACGGCGGAGACCCGCTTCAAGGAACTCAACGAAGCGAATGAGGTCCTGAGCGATCCCGAGAAGCGCAGACGTTACGACCAACTCGGGGAGCACTGGGACCACCCGGAGCAGCGGGCGGCAAGCGCGCGCGGCGGCGACGCTTTCGGCGGCCCCGACGGCCCGGACTTTCACTTCGACGGAACTGGTTTCAGTGATTTCTTCGAGACCTTCTTCGGCAGCGGTAGCGGCAGCCGGACCGGGCGAGGACGGGGCGCTCGAGCCCGCAGCGACGGCGCCGCGCAGCGCGGCCAGGATATCGAGGGCGACATCCTCGTCACGCTCGACGAGGTCTTCCATGGCGCGACTCGCTTGATCACGCTGCGGCGCAGTGACCCCTTTACCGGCCAGTCGTCAACCCAGACTCTCAGGGTGAAGGTCCCCGTTGGTGTCCGCCAAGGCCAGTTGATCCGCCTGGCGGGCAAGGGGCACGATGGCAGCGGAGGCGGCGCGGCGGGCGATCTGTTCCTGCGAGTGACGCTCGCGGCCCACCCGCGGTTCGCGGTCGAAGGCGCTGACCTTCACTACGATCTCGAGGTGGCTCCGTGGGAAGCGGTCCTGGGTGCGTCGATCAGCGTCCGGGCATTGGATGGCACGGTGTCCCTCAAGATCCCCGCGGGAACAGCTGCGGGACAACAACTGCGGCTCCGCGAGAAGGGGTTGCCCGCCCGTGACGGCTCGCGCGGTCACCTGTACGTCACGGTGTCGGTTCAAGTCCCCACGCAGGCAACGCCCGAGGAACGTGCTCTTTGGGAGCGGTTGGCAGAGCACTCCACATTCAAGCCGAGGCAGGAATCATGAGAGCTCGATCCCTTCAACCCGAGCCAAAAGTTCTGGCGCTCGATCTCGTCCAGCCCGGCGGCGATACCTTCTACAGTCTCGAGACGGTGGCAGCACTGGCTGGGGTCAGTCGGCGAACGGTGCTCATCTATTGCCGCCTCGGGTTCGTCCAGCCGCTGTTCCAGCCGCCCTACGGCAGCATGGTGTTCCGCGAGGAAGCGCTGTACACGCTCCGAAGGGTCGAGGCGGCGCGGATCATGCGCGGAATCGAAGTGGCGTCAATGAACAGCACCATCGCCTGGCTCGACGAGGTCGGGCATCTGCGGGTGATACCCCACACATTGCGCGGCCATTGAAGCGCACAGCGGGGCGAACGACGATCCGAGCCTGGTCGTTCCGAGAGTTGCATGCCCACCCGTCCACCTCGATTGGCGGCGCTTGCTCCAGTGGCACATGATGTCGCCATGACGACTCCGCATCCATCGATCGCCGTGGGCCTCGTGGGCGCCGGGCCGTGGGCCGAACGAGCCTATGCGCCCGCAATCGCGGCGGGGCCCGAGACCCGACTTGCGGCCGTCTGGGCGCGACGGCCCGAGGCCGCGCACGCGCTTGCCACCGCGCACGCGAGCGAGGCCGTTGCGACGTTCGAGGCGTTGCTCGAACGCTGCGATGCAGTCGCGTTCGCCGTGCCGCCGGACATTCAAGTGGAGCTCGGCGTGCGCGCTGCTCGTGCGGGCAAAGCGCTGCTGCTCGACAAACCTCTCGCGCTGACCCTCGCGGATGCGGAGCGATTGGCGACGGTGGTCGCCGAGACCGGCGTGGTCACGCAGTTGATGCTCACGCACCGCTACCGAGCGCTCGCCAACGCATGGATCGATGAAGCGCGGGCGTTCGGCGCAATCGGTGCGCGCCTCTCGTTCTTGAGTGGTGCATTCGTGCGCGGCCCGTATGCCTGCGCATGGCGGCGCGAGCATGGCGCGGTGCATGATCTGGGGCCGCACGCATTCGATCTTCTCGATGCGGCGCTGGGGCCGATCGAATCCATAGCTGGGCGCGGCGATCCGCGCGGGTTCGTGGCCCTTGCGTGCCGCCACGCGGATGGTGCGGTGAGCGAGTTGGCGATGTCGGGCGTGATGCACCTGCCGAAAACGGCGTTCACAATCGAACTCTACGGGCCCTCCGGGCTGCTCGAGTTCGATGCGGTGGCCGCATCGGGCGAGGATCCATGGCCGAGCGCTCTTCGGCGATTCGCGGAGGCTTATCACCGCGGGGTATCGGGCGATCTCGACGTGCGACGAGGCTGGGTACTGCAGCGCTACATCGAAATGGGACTACAGGCGTTGGGGTGAGGGCGCCCGTGGGTCAGTTGCACTTGTGATACCAGCGGCAGAGCCAGTCCTTCATGGTCGCGATCTCGCCTTGTTGCGAGCGGTCGATGTTGTGGCAGAGCACATGCAGCTCGGGGTGCTTCGCGAGGCGCTCGCATTGCTTGGCCTGTTTCACGGCCATCGCGTGATGGCGGATCATTATGCTGAGATACTCCTGTTCGAAGGCCGCTGACTTCAAACTCTCCAGCTTCTGCATACCAGGCATCATCATCGACGGCTCGTGCCTGCGGCCGTACCACGTCTCGAGCCAGCCTTGCATCTGGATGATCTCGGCGCGCTGCGCGACCGCGATACTGTCTCCGAGCATCCGGAGTTCAGGATGGACTGCCTGTGCCTGCAGCAGTTCGCTCATGTGCACGGCCATCGCATGGTGATCGATCATCCCCTCGAGGAAGCGGATCTCGAACTGTTGCGCCGCAGGCGCAGCAATCTTGCCGGTCGTTGGATGGGCATGCGGATCCGCGGCCAATGCAACGGAATCCAATGAGACGATGGCCAGCATCGCGGGTAGGGCGACGCGGAAATAAGTAACGATTGACTTATGCATGTTCAGGAACCTCCGGTAGGACGACCGGGCGGGGCTTTGCCGCCGTGGCGTTTGGCTGGAGTCATTGCTTGTGCAGCATCCATGCCGCGGATTGACGATCAACCCCGAAGCCATTGCGGCCGACTGGATTGGTGTTGCGTGAACGCGTGCACGCACGGCATCAATGTCGCCCCCGCTAGAACTTCCTGCCCGCCGCGCTTGTAAGTTGCTCTACTATCCGAGACGCGATATGAGTCGCTGGTTTCAAGGCGCGGGCTGTGGCGGCGCCACGCAGCGGAAGCACGCGAAATGCGATACGACGCTGAGCCTGGAAGTGAGCCCTACTCCGATGAGGGAGCGACCAACCAATGGGAACGGCTGTCCGTGGAATCATGATGGGAGTCGTATCGAGCTGTTTGCTCATGGCAGGCGTTGCGATGGCTCACGAGAAGGCTTCGGAGCACGTTCACAAGGCCGTGCGGCCGCAGGTGGTGAAGATCTCGGTGACCAACGCGGGGTTCGAGCCGGCAACGCTCAAGGTGAAGAAGGGCGTCCCGATCGTGCTCCTCATCACGCGTAAGTCGGATCGGACCTGCGCTAGAGAGGCCGTCTTCAGCTCGCTGGGCAGAAGGGTGGATCTGCCGCTCGATCAGGTGGTCCGGGTGGAATTGCCAGCGCAGGCTACGGGGCGCTTGTGCTACGCATGTGCGATGGACATGTATCGTGGCGAGTTGGTGATCCAATGAAGTGGGTTGGGTTGTTGATGCTCGGTCTGATGGGTGGTGGGCTCGCGCCACTCGTGTCGAGGGCGAAGGGCACGGACCGGTCGCATGGGCTCTCCGTGCCCCGGCCGATTTCCTCTCCCGCGCGGGCGGGAAGCCGCGAACCGAACCTCGCGGCCCTGCCCGATGGCGGATGGGTCATGAGTTGGCTCGAGCCCGCCGCGGGTGCCGCCATGGCCCTGCGCTGCGCGACCTACCGCAACGGGACCTGGTCACGAGTGGCGACGATTGCCGAAGGGGATTCATTCTTCGTCAACTGGGCGGACTTCCCCAGCATTCGTTCGCTCGGCGGTAATCGGTTGGCTGCGCACTGGCTCTGGCGAAGCGGCGCGGGTACCTATGCTTATGACGTGCGGGTGAGCCAGTCGAGCGACGGCGGGCTCACCTGGAGCCGCCCGATCACACCGCATCGGGACGAGAAGGCCAGTGAGCATGGGTTCGTGTCGCTGCTTTCGGATTCGGGCGTCGCCTGGGCCGTCTGGCTGGATGGCCGTGCCATGGCGGACCACGACGAGAAATCGAAGGGGCCGATGCCCAGCATGACTCTTCGCGCGGCTTCAATCACGGCCGATGGGCGATTGTTCGATGAGGTCGAACTCGACGAGCGCACTTGTGATTGTTGTCAGACAGCCGCGGTCCAGACGGATCGCGGGATCGTCGTGGCGTATCGGGACCGCACGGAAGACGAGGTCCGCGATATTTTCGTGACCCGGCGCGAGAATGGGAGATGGACCGTGCCGCGCGCCGTGCATGCGGACCACTGGCAGATCGCGGGATGCCCGGTCAATGGCCCTGCATTGGCAGCCAAGGGCAGCCACGTCGCGATTGCTTGGTACACCGCCGCTGCGGATTCGCCGCGAGTTCGCCTCGCGTTCTCCGAGGACTCGGGCGAATCATTCGGTGTTCCGATCCGCATCGACGAGGGCAACCCACTGGGGCGTGTGCATGTCGCGCTGCTCGAGGACGGTTCGGCACTCGTGACGTGGCTTGAGACCAGCGGGCGGGACGCACTCATTCGCGCCTGCCGAGTGACAGCCGAGGGCATCTCACACCCGGCGATCACGGTTGCCAGAACGTCAGCGGCTCGGGCCAGCGGGTTCCCACGGGTGCTTCGATCGGACACTGGAATCGTGTTCGCATGGACCGAATCCGGTAAGACCCCGAAGGTCCGCGTGGCACTGCTCGCGGGCGGCAGCGCGGAAGCCGAGGCGGACAAGGTGCGTCATGAGTGAGTCGGACGAAATCGCTGCGCCGATGGCGATCCAGAGTCACCTGCCACATGTGCCGGGGGCTGCTGTCAGGGCGTCAGGTTACGAGTGGGCTCAAGGTCGTTGATTCGCGACCTTCGGGGACCAGTACGGGACGCAAGTCCAAGTATGTCCGGATGAGTACCAACGAATAGCCGGCTTCCTGCATTTGCGGCCCGAGTCTTGCGTTCAATCTTCAGGTGACCGTATGGTTTCCGGTGAGAATCGATCCCGCCTCCGCGTAGGCGTTTCAGGAGCTCCGATGAAGCGGATGTCCCTCCCCACTTTCGTGATCGCCATTTCGCTCGCGCTGCTCTTGCCGATCGAACTGGCGCACTGCGTCTGGATGGGATTCCCGCCACATGGAGTCCAGGGCACGGCCGCCGCTTCGGTTGCGCACGCCTGTTGCCGAGCGGCAGCGAATGCCCCTCCTGCTTCACCGTCGGCGCCGCGCACCTGCACCTGCATCCAACTCCCGGTCGTGACGCTTCCGAACCATGTGACAGTCGACGTCCCGACCATCGACGTTGGCACCTCCCTCGCGACCGCCCACGAGACGTTGCCGGTCCCGATCCCCCGGATTGTCGCGGCGCCGATTCATGTGCCGCTGTTGGCGAACCGACCGCATGGCGCGCAGTCCCACGCACACGGTCTGCGCGCACCTCCCATTCCCGCCTAGATCCATTTCGTACCCGTCGGCACTGCGCCGCCGGGTGGATCGGTGTCGGTACCGCGCGTGAGCCTGAGCGCGCACCGGATGGGAGAGATCTCCATGAGGTCAGTTCTGCTGCGCGGGTGGCTCGTACTCGTTGTCATTGTCGGGTCCCTCGTGCACGGGGTGCCGGCTGAGTCGGCAGAGGCGCCATCGCCTGACACGTTGATCGCGATCGCCCTGCGCCGCGCCCCCTCGCTGGCGGCATTGCGTGCGCGAGTGCAGGCCGCCCGCGAGCGAGTCCGCCCCGCAGGCGCACTGCCCGACCCGACCCTTGAGGTCATGCTGCAGGATGTGGGCTTCCCACGCTGGACCGTGGGCGAGGAGGACATGTCGATGATCGGTCCTCAGATCTCGCAGGGAATCCCATTTCCGGGCAAGCGCGGCGCAAGACGTCGGGTTGCCGAGGCCGAAGTGGTGGTGCAGGAGCACGAACTCGAGCATCTGCGCCGGCAAGTGGCGCAAGACCTGCGCACTGCATATGCGCGACTGTATGCGCTCGATCGCGAGCGGCGCTCGCTCGTTGCAGGGCGCGAGCTGATGAGTCTGCTCGCTGCGACCGTGCGTGCGCGCTACAGCAGCGGCAGTGCGGACGCTGAAGCGGCGCTGAAGGCACGACTCGTGGTCGCGTGGCTCGAGGAGCGAATCGACGACCTTGTCGCGACGCGAGCTGACGTCGCCGCCGGAATCGAGGCACTGATCGACGATGAGGATTCGATGGTGCAGGCCGAGGTCGACTCCCTTCCCGAAGTCTCGGTGCCTCCGCTGCCGTGGGCCCCGGTGATCGCCGAGGGCTCGGGTGAGGTCGTCGTCCAACGTGCCCAGGTCGAGGTTGCCGAGCGTCGGCTTCGCGCTGCCGGGATCGACCGCTGGCCGGATCTCATGGCCGGCGCGGGGGTGGGGCTGAGAGGCGATCGGGACCCTGTCGTCACGCTGAAGCTTGGGCTCGACCTACCCCTGTGGGGCGGGAGCAAGCAGGGCCCGCTGGTGCGCGCCGCCTCGCAAGAGGTCGTGGCGGCCCGCGCATCGCTTCGCCAGGCCGAGGCTGCCAGCCGTGCCGAGGCCACGAGGCTCGAGGCGCAGTGGTTGCGGTCCACCCAACAGCTCGCGCGCTACTCCGACACGCTCGTGCCGCAGAGTAGTCTGACCTTCGATGCTGCGAGGGCCAACTACCTCGCTGGGCGCGGCGATTTCGCCGCCGTCCTCGATGACTTGGAGCTGTGGCTTGAAGCTCGCAGCGGTCTCGCTGCACGCGAAGCCGAGCGCTATACCACCTGGGCTGCGCTGCAGACTGTGCTCGGCCCGCATGAGCCCGCGATCGAAGGGAGTGAAGCACGATGAACCGCATCTCCGGCTCGACTCACTGCACTGCGGTGCGGCGTGGCTTCTGCCTGATCATGCTCGCGGGTGGCCTTCTCATGATGGGGGCGTTTGCCACCGGCTGCAGCCGCTCCGCACAGACGGGCGTGTCCGCACGGGAGCAGGCCTACCACTGTCCCATGCATCCGACTTACACCTCCGACCGGCCAGGCAACTGCCCCATCTGCGGCATGAAGCTCGTTCCCATCCCCATTGGTTATCACGACTCCACGAGTGCTGACACCACGATCTCCTCAGAGAAAGTGGATGGACACGCGATCGTGGAGCTCACGCGCGATGAGCTCCGCTTGACCGGCATCCAGACCGTGCCCGCGCGTAGCGGAATGCTGGCGCGTACGATCCGCACGGTGGGCGAGGTCAAGGCCGACGAGACCCGCGTGCGCCACGTGCACACCAAGGTGAGCGGCTGGGTCGAGAAGTTGTTCGTCAACTCGAGTGGGCAGGCGGTCCGCAAGGGTCAACCCCTCCTGTCACTCTACTCACCCGAACTGCTCGCCACCCAGGAGGAATACCTCCAAGCGATGGCCTCCTCGGCGCGGTTCGCGCAGAGCGATGCGGTCGAGGTCCGCGACGGCGGCCAAGAACTGCTCGCAGCGGCGCGGCGACGATTGGCACTGTTCGACGTGCCCGAGGCGACCATCGCTCAGCTCGAGCGCACTCGAAAGCCGCAGCGCGCGATCACGCTCTCCGCCCCGGTCTCGGGCTTCGTCAGCTCGAAGGAAGTGTACGAGGGGATGAACATCGATCCCGCCACCACGTTGATGACCATCACCGACCTCTCTCGCGTGTGGATCGAGGCCGAGGTTTACGAGTACGAAGCGGCGCTGGTCCAAGTGGGGCAAAGTGCGACGATCACGCTGCCGAACGCGCCGGGGAGGCGTTACACGGCGCGGATCGCCTACCTGTATCCGTATCTCGATACCGCGACGCGCACGTTGCGCGTGCGGTTCGAGTTCGATAATCCGGGCCAACTGCTCAAGCCGGGGATGTACGCGGATGTCGAGCTTCACGGCGAGGCCAGTGAAGGAGTGATCATCCCCGACGCGGCGCTCATGGATACCGGAATCCGCCAGCTCGTGTACGTCCAGACGGGCCCGGCGCGATTCGAACCACGACGGGTCACCGTCGGTGCGCGCAGTGGGGGTGATGTCCGCGTGCTCTCAGGGCTCAAGGCCGGCGAGGCCGTCGTCACGCAAGCCAACTTCCTGCTCGATTCCGAGTCCCGCCTGCGCTCCGCCATGACTGGCGCGGCCGGTTCGGACTCGAGCCATCGGCACACGCCATGATCGAGCGCATCATCGAGTTCTCCGCCCGCAACCGAGCGCTCGTCCTGCTCGGCGTCTTCGTGCTCTGTGTCTTCGCATTCTTCACGCTGCGACGCATCCGGCTCGATGCCCTGCCCGATCTCTCGGACACTCAGGTCATCGTGTACTCGCGTTGGGACCGCTCGCCGGACATCCTCGAGGATCAGGTCACCTATCCGATTGTCACCGCATTGCTGGGTGCGCCCAAGGTCAAGGCCATCCGCGGTTTCTCGGACTTCGGTTTCTCATTCGTCTACGTCATCTTCGAGGATGGCACGGATCCCTACTGGGCGCGTTCCCGCGTGCTCGAGTACATGTCGAAGATCCAGTCCCGCCTCCCGGAGGGCGTGCGCACGGAACTGGGCCCCGATGCGACCGGCGTGGGGTGGGTATTCCAGTACGCGCTGGTTGACTCCAGCGGCAAGCACTCGCTCGATCAGTTGCGTTCCTATCAGGATTGGACGCTGCGCTACGCGATCCAAGCGGTCCCCGGTGTGGCCGAGGTGGCGTCGATCGGTGGCTACGTCAAGCAGTACCAGATCACCGTGGATCCCAACCGCCTCGCCGCATACCAGCTCCCGATCTCCGCGGTGGTCGGCGCTCTGCGCGGCTCCAATAGCGAAGTCGGTGCCCGGCTGATCGAGTGGAATGGCACCGAGTATATGGTGCGGGCGCACGGCTACTCGCGCAGCCTCGAGGATTTCGGCCGGATCGTGGTCAAGGCCAGTGCCGACGGCGTGCCGGTGCTGCTGCGCGATGTCGCCCGTATCGAACTGGGTCCCGAGTTGCGCCGCGGTGTCGCGGACCTGGACGGGCTCGGTGACCATGTGGGCGGCATCGTCGTCATGCGTCACGGCGAGAATGCGCTGAACGTGATCGCACGGGTCAAGGCGCGGCTGCACGAACTGGAGCCCTCGCTGCCTGCGGGCGTGCGGCTCGTCACCACGTACGACCGTGCGGACTTGATCACCCGGGCGATCGAAACGCTGCAGCACGAGCTCGGGATCGAGATGCTGATCGTCTCCCTCGTGGTGCTGTTGTTCCTCTGGCACATCCCCTCGGCGATCGTGCCCATCCTGACCATCCCGATCTCGGTGCTGCTCGCGTTCATTCCGCTCTACTACGCGGGGGTGACCGTGAACATCATGTCGATCGCGGGCATCGCGATTTCCATTGGCGTACTGGTGGATGGGGCCATCGTCGAGGTGGAGAACGCGTATAACAAACTCCACCTTTGGGAAGCAGGGGGGAGACAGGGCGACTTCCACGCGGTCCGACTAGAGGCGCTCAAGGAAGTCGGGCCTTCGGTGTTCTTCTCGCTGTTGGTGGTCTCGGTCTCGTTCCTGCCCATCTTCGCATTGGTGGATCAGGAAGGGCGGCTGTTCAAGCCGCTGGCGTTGTCCAAGACTCTCGCCATGGCCTTGGCGGCGCTGCTTGCGATCACGCTCGATCCGGCATTGCGCATGATGTTCACGCGCATGGATCCGTTCACGTTCAAACCGCGGTTCCTCGCGAAACTCGCGAGTCAGGCGTTAGTGGGCACGTACCATGCCGAGGACCGGCATCCCATCAGCCGCTTACTGTTCAAGGTGTATGAGCCGGCCTGCCGCTTTGTGCTGCGCTGGCCCCGTCAGATCGTGATTGCGGCGGCAGCAATCGTTCTGCTGAGCATCCCGGCCTATTTCTCGCTCGGACAGGAGTTCATGCCGCCGCTCAACGAGGGCACGATCCTCTACATGCCATCGACGCTGCCCGGCATCTCGGTGGCGGAGGCGCAATCTCTTCTCGTGAAGCAGGACCGCGTCCTCAAGTCGTTCCCCGAAGTGGAACGGGTGTTCGGTAAGGCGGGCCGCGCGGAGACCTCGACCGACCCTGCGCCGTTCTCCATGATGGAGACCACCGTGATCCTCCGGCCGCAGGATCAGTGGCGCGGGCGACATCGCTGGTACTCGTCGTGGGTGCCAGGCGGCCTTCAGGGCCTGCTGCGTCCGATCTGGCCTGACCGCATGTCGTGGGATGACCTGATCGCGGAAATGGACCAGAAACTCCGGATCGCCGGCGTCACCAACGCCTGGACCATGCCGATCAAGGCGCGTATCGACATGCTGACGACGGGTGTTCGCACGCCGGTTGGGATCAAGGTGTTCGGGGCGGACCTGAATGAGATCGAGCGCATCGGTGGTCAGCTCGAAGCGCTGATGCGGACCGTGCCCGGGACAAGAAGCGTCTACGCGGAACGCGTCACCGGCGGGTACTTCCTCGACTTCGAACCGCGCATGGACCAACTCGCCCGCTATGGGTTGACCATCGCCGAGTTGCAGGATGTGCTGATGTCCGCCGTGGGCGGAGAGAATGTGACCACGACCATCGAGGGTCGAGCGCGCTACTCCGTCAACGTGCGTTATCCGCGCGAACTGCGCGACGACGTCACGCGTCTGGGGCGAGTGCTCGTGCGCACGCCTGCCGGTCAGCAGATCCCGCTCGCACAACTGGCGCTGATCAAGCTGGTGACCGGGCCGTCGATGATCCGCGACGAGAACGGCTTCATGGCCGGATACGTGTATGTGGACATGGCGGGCCGCGACATCGGCGGGTATGTCGAGGAGGCCAAGAAGCTCGTGCGGAGCCGGCTCGTGCTTCCCCCGGGTTACGTGCTGCAATGGAGCGGTCAGTACGAGAACATGATCCGGGTGAGTGAACGGCTCAAGATCGTGGTGCCCATCACGCTGGTCCTGATCTTCATCCTGCTGTTCGCGAACACCCGCTCGATGTTCAAGACGAGCCTGGTGATGCTGGCCGTGCCCTTCTCTGCGGTCGGGGCGATCGGCCTGTTCCATCTTCTTGGCTACAACGTCTCGATTGCAGCTTGGGTGGGCATGATCGCGCTGCTCGGTCTGGACGCGGAGACCGGCGTGTTCATGTTGCTGTTCCTCGATCTCTCCTACGACGATTATCGTCGGCGTGGGTTGCTGCGCACACGGGCCGAGTTGGATGAGGCCATCGTGCACGGAGCGGTGAAAAGAGTACGCCCCAAGATGATGACGGTGTTGGCCGCGTTCATGGGGCTGTTGCCCATCATGTGGTCGACCTCGGCCGGCGCGGACGTGATGAAGCGAATCGCAGCCCCGATGATCGGCGGCCTCGCCACTTCGTTCCTGCTCGAGCTGTTGGTCTATCCCGCGGTCTACAAACTCTGGAAGCTCCGTACGGAGCTGAAAGGCCTGCCGGAAACGGAGAGCGATCAGCGCGTGAGTTTGTAGGTCACCCAGATTCCGGCGAATCCGCCGAGCGCAGTGAACAAGACGCCGCTCCAGGAGAACGCCGAGGCGTGCCACAGGCCGGGCACGGCGCCGCCCGCGATCGAGCCGACCGTGGCGCCGAACAGGATGAAGCGCTTTGAGTCCATGGGCGTCCGATCAGCGGGTGGGAGGGGTGGGCGGTGGGATGACCGAGGCGACCGTGAGCGGCATCATGACCGATGCGAGTCGGGTACTGCATCCAGCGTCAAAGGAAGCCCGGACGCGTAAGGCCCCGCGGGCTGTCGCCGCCGGGCATGACCCGTCTGAGAAGCGCCGCTCCGGAATGTAAAAAGCGCCTTCAGGGCTTGGCCCGCGGCTCGCACACGGTGCGCGCTGCACCCATCTGCCCCGGCAACTCCCACGCGGGCAACAGGCTCGCCACCTCGACACCCTCGCGCTTCGGCGTGGCATCGTTCGTGCGAATGACCTCCTGCGAACGCAGAGTGAAGCGAGGGCCGCCCGTTCCTCGTACTTTCGCCAGCGTCACGCGAGAAGGGGTCGGCCGATGGCTGCATCAGTGGGACAGATCGAAGCAGTGACTCGCCGTAACACACATTTTCGTCATGTCCTCTTCACCGCGCCACACTCGCAGCTGACCGTGATGTGCCTGCAGCCCGGCGAGCGCTTGGGCGGAGTTCCGCACACGGGTTCTTTCCAGTACTTCCGGGTGGAGAGCGGCGAGGCTCGTTTCGTCTTCGACGACACGCAGGAGGAACGCCTCGTCCGTGGCGGGGAACGGGTTCTGGTGCCGCGCGGGGTCGCGCACCATGTCCGCAACGCGTCCGAGACCGCGCCGCTCAAGTTCTACTCGATCATCTCGCCGCCGACGCACGCGGACTCCACTCTGCACCGGACGCAGGCCGAAGCGGATGCCGCTGCCCGCGCGGAAGTGGGACTCGGAGCGAGATTCACGCCGTTCGAGTGATGTGCTCGGATCCTCGAGCGATTCAACGGACGAGCGCCGCGCCGACGGTCCCCATCATCACCCTCACCTTGTGCACCGCTCCGTCATCGACGAGCGGAATGCGGCTCGGGTCCACCGGATTCCCATCGAGGCTGACGGAGGCCACTCCGCGGCTGTGCTGCCGAGGATTCTCGACCGTGATCTCGTAGCACGCCGCGCCGCGGCGCCAGGTCACGCTGTAATGCCGCCACGCTGCCGGGATGCACGGATCGATGGAGAACGAGTCACCGGCGCGGCGGATGCCGAGGATGGATTCCAGTCCCACACGGTGCATCCACGCCGCAGAGCCCGTGTACCAGGTCCACCCGCCTCGGCCGATGTGCGGGGCGTGCGTGTAGACATCGGCGGCGACTACATAGGGCTCGACCTGATAGGTGGCCACATCGCCGGGCGTGCGCGCATGGTTGATCGGGTTGAGCATGTGGAACAGGTCCACGGCTTCGTCGCCATGACCCAGCTGTGCGAACGCCATGATCGACCACAGCGCAGCGTGCGTGTACTGGCCACCGTTCTCGCGCACTCCGGGCAGGTAACCCTTGATGTAGCCGGGATCGAGCGCGGATTGGTCGAACGGGGGCGTGAGCAGCTTGATGACATTCGCGTCGCGCCGAACGAGCTGCATGCGCACCGCGTCCATCGCGCGTTCAGCCCGCGCGATCGGTGCCGCCCCCGAGAGCACGGCCCAACTCTGCGAGATGGAGTCGATCCGGCATTCAGCGAGTTGCGCGGAGCCCAGGGGCGTCCCGTCATCGAAGTAGGCGCGACGGTACCAATCGCCATCCCAGGCCTGCTCGAGCATCGCCAGGAGTCGCTCGCGGTCCGCTCGCCACCGACTCGCGCGCGCGTGATCGCCGCGCGCTTCGACGAGCGTGGAGAAGTCGCGCAGGATCTGCGAGAGGAACCAGCCGAGCCACACGCTCTCGCCACGGCCTTCATGGCCCACGCGGTTCATCCCATCGTTCCAATCGCCGATGCCGATCAATGGTAACCCGTGCGACCCCACGGTGAGACTGCGTTCGATCGCACGGACACAGTGCTCATAGAGTGTCCCGCCTTGCGCGGAGACTTGCGGGGCGCCGTAGGATTCGAGTTCTCCGGGCGCGAGCGCGGCGGCCTCGAGGAACGGCACCTGAACATCGAGAATCGCGCGATCCTCGGTGGTTTGCAGGTAGTGCGATACGGCGAAGGGCAGCCAGAGCAGGTCGTCCGAGCATCGGCTCCGCAGTCCACGCCCGGTGTGGTCGTGCCACCAGTGCTGCACATCTCCCTCGAGGAACTGTCGACTCGCGCAACGCAACAGATGGGCTCGATACATGTCCGGGCGCGTGTTCACCAATGCCATCATGTCTTGCAGTTGATCGCGGAACCCATAGGCGCCACCGGGCTGGAAGAAGCCGGTGCGACCCCAGACCCGAGAGCTGATCGACTGATACAGCAGCCACTGGTTCATGAGCAGATCGAATGAGTCATCCGGCGTCCGCACCTGCACCGTGCCGAGCACGGACTCCCAACGCGCTTCGGCCTGAGCCTGTGCCTGAGCCGCTGCTTCGACGGTGCCGAAACGGCGCACCAGGTCGCATGCCGCGTCGCGATCCGTGCCCTGCCCGAGCAGCAGTGCCACCTCGTGCGTTTCGCCGGGCGCGAGTTCGAGCACGATCTGCAGTGCGGCGCAGGGATCGAGCCCCGCCCCAAAGCGCGCGCCGAGAGAAGCACGGCCGAGCGCAGCGGGCCGTCGCAGCGAGCCGTTTCGCCCAAGGAACTCCAGTCGGTCGCCGGTTGCCGATGCCGCTGGTTCGCTCGTGTGCACGAATGCCACTCGTGCCGCGAACTCGGTGTTGTAGGGATTGCGCGCAAGCACTGCGCCGGTCTCGGCGTCGCGCTCGGTGAGCACGAAGCGATGGTCCCCGGCGCGTGGCGCGCACAGCGCCAGCTCGTGATAGGCGAACACGCTCAGGCGGCGCGTGAACGGAGCATGGTTCGTGAGTGACAAACGTGAGATCCGTACCGGCTCGTCGGCATGGACGAACACGGTCAACTCGCACGTCACATCGTTGGCGCGATGCGAGTAGCGCGTCCGACCCGCGCCATGGCGCACGACCCAGCGACCGTCTTCGTGTGTGCGCGGGAGTGGACCGGGAGTCGCTCCCCAGCATTCGCCGCTCGTGTCGTCGCGCAGGTAGAGCGCCTCTCCGCTGAACTCGGCGACCGGGTCGTTGCCGAACGGAGTGAGACGGTTCTCGCGACTGTTGCCCGACCATGTCCACGCCGCACCCGTGCTGCCCAGTACGGTGCCGAAGTGCTCATTGGACAGGACGTTCACCCAGGGCAATGGCGTGTCCGCGTCCCCATTCAGTACCACGATGTACTCGCGTCCATCCGGGCTGAAGCCGCCCAGACCGTTGTCGAACGTGAGCTCGGGGGCCTCGACCGAGGGTGATCCCCCGCGTTCGCTCGCGTTCGCTGCGCGCGGTGTGGCCACGAATGGCTGTGGCCACACGGGGTCGGCCGATGGCATCCCGAGCTGGTTGGCGAGCTCGCCCCGTTCCCCTTGGAGCACGGCGCGGGCCGCGGCCATGAGTACCGTTCGCTCGCCATCCCCGATGGCATCGCCTCGGAACAGGAAAACTCCACCGGGCCGATGCTTCCACGCAGCCCATGTGCCCTGCTCGAGTAGCGCCTCGAGTTGTTCGTGCATCTCATCGAGATAGCTCACCGGGTGGTCATTGATCACCACCACGTCGGCGCTCAGTCCGCGCAACCGCCAGTACTCCTGCGCCCGCAGCACCTGGCGGACGAGCGCCACGTCCTCGTACCGCAGCGCCCGCACCACGAGGATCGGCAGATCGCCCGAAACGCCATGCGACCACAGGCCCGATTGCCCCATCGTATTCGTGGCGAGCATATCGAGCGGAGCACGCAGTGACGTGTCGCTCCACAACACGCGCGAGGCGAGGCGTTCATACAGCTGTGCCTCGTTGGCAGGGATCCCCAGATGGCGCAGGTGCATCTGCGTCTGCGTGTTGGCGAGTGCGAATGTGCGAGTGGCTGCCGCGGAGTCGTCGTACTTTTCGGCCAACGCGACCGCCGCGGCGCGGGTGGCGGCCACGCCCGTGGCGAAGGCAAGTCGTACGCGGCCACCGGGTGCGATGCGGACCCGGCGACGCAGGCTGAGCACGGGATCCAGCACGGCGCCCTGTGTGCCTGAGAGTGCGCGGCCGTCGAGCGCAATGGGGTCCTCGGCGGTCCGGCCCCGGCCCATGAACCGCATGCGGTCGGTCTCCCACTCGATCGCGCCGTGCACGCCGTCCTCGGTGCTCAGTACATGCACCGCCCAAGGTGTCGCATCGCCCACCGAGCGCGGCCGGCGACCGCACAGCAGTGCTGTGCACTCGGGTAGGTACTCGGTCTCAAGGAAAAGCTTGAGGAAGGCGGGATGCGAGACGTCCTCGGTCGCGGGCGCAAGCACGATCTCGACCAAACTGGTCACCTCGATCTCGCGCAGTCGGTCGCTGCGGTTGATCAGAGTGATGCGCCGGATCTCGACGTCATCCTCCGGAGAGACGGCGACCTCGAGCCGGGTCTGGATCTCATCGTCGCTCCTCTCGAACAGCGCCTCATCGCCGCGGAATGTTGCCTGATATTGGTCTGCCTCGCGGCAGATCGGCTGGTGGGTCGCGGACCAGAGCATGCCGGTGCGCACATCGCGCAGGTACACGAACTGACTCCCGGGGTCGGTGGTGGCGTCATTGCGCTGACGCGTCACGGCCAAACCCTTCCACGTACTCGAGCCACCGCCCGCATTCGTCACCACGGTGGTGTACTGCCCATTGGAGAGAAAGTGGGCACTCGGGTGCTGAGTGTGCGGAGAGCGGAAGCGCCGAGGTGCGACATCGGGCGCCGGTTCGGCCCGCGTGGTCTCGGCCGGGCGCGGAGTGATGACCGGCACATACGCGGGCACACGCTCCTGAAGCAACAACTCCGTCGCCTGCACGCGTGGGTCGGAGTGGAACCGGCGTACCATGGGCGCCCCGAGCACCGCATTGGTGATGGCCAGCAGGCTCATGCCCTGATGGTGTGCGAAGTAGGCTTGCACGTGATGCAGTCGCGAGGCGCCGAGTGCAGCGCCTGGCTCCGTCTCGGAATCCAGCACGCGACGTGGAGTGAAGTCGAGCGCTTCGATGAACCCAAACGAGCCCAGCGCACCCTTGTGCGCGAGCTGGCGGAAGTTCGCGGCGGCCGCCGTCGGGTCGATCACGGTGGCCAGCGCCGTCGCGTAAGGCGCAATGACCAGATCCTCCGCGAGGCCACGTTTGAGGCCCGCGCCCGGTGCGCCGAACGCACGGTACTGGTAGGTGCCGTGCGGATCCTGTACGTGGTACGCCGACTCCGAGATACCCCAGGGGACATGCTGGCGGGCGCCATAGAGAATCTGCCCTCGCACCAACTCACGACAGGCATGCTCGAGCAGCGTCTCCGGATGGCTGCGAAGCAGCAGCAGCGGCATCAAGTACTCGAACATCGACCCGCTCCACGACACCAGAGTGGTGCACCCCTCGACGCTCACAAGGGCGCGCGAGAGCCGGAACCAATGCTCCTGTGGCACGGCCCCGCGGGCGATGGCGATGAAACTGGCGAGGCGCGCCTCGGAGGCGAGCAGGTCGTAGTAAGAAGGATCGAGCCGGCCCGGCCCTTCGGCGTCGGCGAGACGGAACCCGATCGAGAAGATGCGACGGGTCGGCTCGTACAGGAACGCCCAGTCCATACCGTCGGCCAGGCGATCGCATCGGGTCGCCAGGTCATCCCAACGGCTTCGAGTCGCCGCTTCGTTCGGTTCGGGTTGCGGCCAAGGCTCAAGTGCCTCCTCGAGTAAGCGACGCCATTCGGTGAGCTCATCCGTCTCCGTGCCTGCGGGTGCCGTCCACATGACCTGCGCGAGTTGCGCGCGCAGGGCTTCCGCATTCGATTGGGCGGCGCGGAAACGTTCGGCGGACGGTCCCGGTCCGTGCAGTGTGGCGATCAGGCGGTCAAGCGCACGCTGCGTGCTCAAGCACAGCGGGCGCAACGCTGCCGCCGCGTGGCTGCGCTGCATCAATGCGCTCAGCACATCGATGAGAACGCCCGCTGTATCGGCTGTGCCCGCACAGCGGGCATCGAGACTGGGTGCGTCCCACGCTTTTTCGCGCAGCCCTGCCGCCAGCGCCATGAGGGCACCGGCGAGATTGCCGCTGTCGACCGTGGAGACATAACGTGGGGCCAGCGGCGCCAGCGTACCCGTGTCGTACCAGTTGAGCAGGTGGCCTTGATACCTCTCCAGCGACTCGACGGTGCTCAGCATCGCGTCGATGCGATCCAGGAGTTGCAGCGGCGTCAGGTAGCCCAGATCGTGGGCTGCGAGCGTGGACAGGAGCCCCATGCCGATGTTGGTTGGGGAGGTGCGATGGGCCACCACGAGATCGGGAGCCTGTTGCGCGTTGTCGGGCGGCAAGTGGTGGTCGTGGACGGTCACGAAGCGTTCGAAGAAGTGCCAGGTCCGACGCGCGATGCGCCTCAGTTGCTCGGCGTCGCGGGCGCCGAGCGCAAGGCGTCTGGGCACGACCGGACGACTCAGCCACCACGCGATCCACGGCGAGGCGAGCCAGGCGAGCGCGAACGGCGACGCCACGATCAAGGCATGCGGACGCAGCGGAAGCACGCCGAGCAACACGACGAGCGCCGCGACCGGTCCAGCCAACATTTCAGCGTAGAACACGCGCAGGCCCTGACGCCCGAGCAAGCCCGTCGCGCGCGCCGCGGTGGCGGCGGCGGTCTCCCACTCGAGCAGGCGCCGCTGGGTGATCACCATGCGCACCAGTGTCAGCGCGATGGCGTGGACCATTTCGTAGGCGTGGTAGGCCAACAGTGTGATTTGGAGGAGAACCTGCGCGGCCGCGTTCTCGAGTTCCGTCCAGACATCGTGCACGAAGACCCGCAACGGCTGTTGCGGTCGCGGCCCCATGAGCAGGTGCCCGAACGGGGGCAGCAGGGGGAAGCCGAGCACGGCCAAGGTGGCGAGGGTCCAGGCGAGCGGAGAGCCCGGTAGCCACGTCCATGCCGAGGCGAGCAGCAGGATGATTGCGGGCGCGAGCAGGCTGCGGCGCAGATTATCGAGCACCTTCCAGCGGCTGATCAGTGGCAGATAACTGCGCTGGAGTCCTCGCCTGGTGGCCACGATGGGGAGCAGGCAGGTCAGCACCTGCCAGTCGCCACGTACCCAGCGATGCTGACGTCGCGCGTGCGTGAGCACGCTGCCCGGGAAGTCGTCGACTAGTTCGACATCTGAGACCAGCGCACAGCGGGCGTACAGACCCTCGAACAGGTCGTGCGAGAGCATCGCGTTCTCAGGGACGCGCCCGAGCAGAGCCGCCGTGAACGTATCGACGTCGTACAGTCCCTTGCCCGCGTAGCTGCCCTCGGCGAACAGGTCCTGATAAGTGTCCGATACGGCCGTCGTGTAGGGGTCCACGCCCGTGTGTCCCGAGTACGCGCGCGCGAACAGTGAGCCCGCCGCGCTGGCCATGGTCACGCTGATGCGCGGTTGCAGGATTCCGTAACCCTCGACAACGCGCCCGACCGCGGAATCGAATCGCGGTCGGTTGAGCGGGTGTTCGATCACGCCGATGAGTTGCCGCGCCGCATCACGCGGCAGTCGTGTATCGCTATCCAGCGTGATGCAGTAACGCACGGCGGGGAGGACTTCGGGATCTCCGACCTTGACCGTGAAACTGGTGTCGGTGGCGCCACGCAGAAGTCGGTTGAACTCCTCGATCTTGCCGCGCTTGCGTTCCCATCCCATCCATACGCCTTCGCTCGCGTTCCAGTGCCGCGCGCGATGGAACAGGAAGAAGCGGTCCGCGGTCCCCGGCGCATAGCGTGCGTTGAGCGCCTCGATCCCCGCCACCGCAGCCGAGAGAACCGCGTCCTCGCCGGGCATGCGCTCGGCGTCGGCGTCCGGGAAGTCGGTGAGCAGCGCGAAATGGATATAAGGATCATGATTTCCCAATGCGTGGACTTCGAGATGCTCCACAAGCGCCTGCGCTCCCTCGACCGAGGAGATGATCGTGGGCACGATCACCATGGTGCGCGCGGTCTCTGGGATGCCATCGCGCAAGTCGAGGCGCGGGAGTGGTTGCGGCCGCACCGCGCGATGCACCACTCGCTGCAGGAGCGACACCGCGAACTCGCTCGCGGGCAGCAACGTGAGCAACACGACCCATACACTGATCCAGTCCGGCGCGGCCGCCGCGTGCGTGGCCCAGACCGCTCCAACCACCGCAAGCGCGGTGAGCAGCACGAGCGACCCCAGATAGAATGGCGTCGCGTTGCGGAAGAACATCCTCTCGAAGCGCTGGCGAAGCTTTGGGGCGTGCGCGACGTCGATTTCAAGCTCCCGCCGCCCGTTCCCGATCAGGTGGTAGCCCACATGGGAGCGGCGCGGATCGCTGCCCAGCGTCTCGCCCATCTGCCTTGCACTCTCGACCGCCCGCAGCGCGACGCGCACCTGCGCCTCACCACTTGGCTCGGCCAGCTCTTCGACGGCGTGCCGGTAGCGGTCTCGGCTCGCGAAGTCCATGCGTCCGTACAATCCCTGCGGATCACGCCGCAGGATCTGTTCGATCAGACTCACGCCCTCGACATACTCGTTCCAATCGATGCTCGAGCACAGGCGGAGACTGGTGATGGAGTTGCCCATGGACAAATGGTTCATGGCGCGGCGCTGGTGCTCGGACCGCACCGCCTCTTCCACGCTCGTGCCCGCAGCTTCGAGCCGGTCCTCGAGTTGCCTGCGCAACTCGGTCGCGCCCACGCCGTACTCGCGAAGTCGCTGCAGCAGCTGGTCCACGAAAGCCACGTGGATCACCGTGGGCAGTGTCGGCGATCGTCCATCCGGCTGCGCCTGCTCGAACGCGGCGAAGCAGCGATCGGCTTCGCGGCGCGCAGCACGGCTCTCCAGCAGTTCCTCGGAGAGCCGCCGCAGATGCTCGATCAGCGCCAGCTTGAGCATGCTCGGCCAGGCCCATAGCTCGCCGATCGTGAGCGGGGCGACGGTCTGGTAGGCGTTCATGAATCGGTCGAGCCGCTGGGCATCGAGTCGCGCGTCGCTGTACCGCAGCAGCTCGACTGCCATTGCATAGATACGCGCCACACCCGAACGCCCACGCACAGCGAGCTTGGGCAGCTCGAGGTAGTAACGCGAGGGCAGGTGGTGGCGGATCTCGCGCAACTCGCCCTCGACCACGTGGAAGTTGTCGAGCAGCCACTCGGTGGCCGGTGTGGTGGTCTCGCCACGGCGCACGTCGCCGGCCAGCGCGCGGTAGGCAGCGCGCAGCGCTCGGGCGTCCTCGGACAGGCGTCGCAGCAAGCGCGGGGGACCGCGACGCGGGTCGCGCGCGAGAGTGAACTCCGCAGCCAAGGTGCGGGCGCGTTCCTCGAGTCGTTCCACCCCGAGCAGTTCGCCGTGCAGGGGGCTGGTGTCGAGCCCGATTGGACGAGGCTGTGCTCCGCCCTGTGGGCCAGCGGCCGTGGTCAGGGTGGCGCTTCGGACAAGGGTCAACGGACCGGCTTTCCAGGGGGGGCCTGGAGGAAAGGAGCTAACAGCAGCAGGATACCAGAGATGGGGGATTCAGCGCAGGCAGCCTGGCAGGGAGTGTGCGAGGAGCAGACGGTGGTGCGCACTTGCAGGAGCCGCACCCTTGCGCGGTCCGCCCTTGGTGCCTATCGCCGCGGCCGCCCCCGGCCTCGGCTGACACGCCACCCAAACAATCTCATCGCGACAACGCCACCTTGAACCCGAGGCGGACGAATAGGCCACTGTAGTCAACCGTGTAGTCATCGCCGGAAGCCGAATATACGGGCGTATTGCCGACGGTGACGTTGGATGACTTCGCTCGGCGGAAGCCTGCGCTTCCGGTCAGCGCGAACTGCGGGGTCGCCCAGTGTTCTCCGCCCAGGCAACCCTCGATCGCCAGCCCAGATCCCTCGAGGTCTCGTGAGTCCGATCCGGAGCCCGACACCGACAGGCTGACATCTCCCACCGTCGTGATCCGCCCGACCGAAGCCTCCACGAAGCCGCGCGTCCGGCCCGTGTTGGAGAATGAGTAGCGTCCGAATGCGCGCACCAGATTCGCCGGCATGTTGTATTCGATCGAGCCGCTCGCGTCGCTCACGTCGCTGCTGGCGGGCAGCCGGTCATAGCCGATCCCCAACCCGAAGCCATTGAGCAGATCGATGCCGATGGCCAGCCCCAGGCTCGGGCCTTTGGTGATCTCCTCCATGCTGAGACCCGAGCCCGCGAGCAGGGCGTTGATGTTGCTGATGTCATCGTTCACGTCCTTCATCGCGTAAAACGAGCCACCGAAGTTCCCCGAGATCCACGGGCCAGTCGCGCCTCGCGAAAGGGTCGGGATGGTGAGCAGCAGCGAGCACAGTACGATTCTCATATTCATGGGCCACCTCGCGGTGAAAGGGAGTGGGCGAATCATGGCCAGAGTGGTGCCGAATAGGCGCTGGGAGTGGCTGAGCTCGGACTTCACTGCACGATGGCCGCGCGAGTGATCATGCGATCCCCGCCTGCTCGAAGCTCGACCAGATAGACTCCCGGAGCGAGGCCTCGGCTGGCTTGGACATGCAGCTCATGTGGGCCAGGCGTGGGCGAAGGTAGTGTCTCCCGCGCGACCCGCCGTCCGCTGAGGTCAAAGACCTCGAGGGTGGCTGGAGCGCCCGTCCGAAGCGTGAAGTTCACGCTGAATCCAGTCTCTCGGCTCGCAGGATTCGGGCGGATTCCCGACAGGCGCGTAAGTGCCTGACGGACTTCGACCCAGACTTCACCTGAAGTCACGACTTCGCCTTCCTGATTCCATTGGAGTCGGTAGCCGTATCGCCCGCCCATTTGGGCTTGTTCATCCACCCAGGCGAGCTCACCGGCCCCATCCACTGCGTGCGTCGAGAGATCCCGCCACGGGCTCTCCTCCGTCCGGCGTTGCACGATGACTGGATCCGCCGGTGTCGCGGAGGTCGACCAACGCAAACGGACGACTTGGCCATCCCAGATGGCCTCGCGTGCTGTCGCGAGTGCCGCCACCGGATTGGTGGGCGAGACCGCAGCGATACGGCTGAGATTTCCATGCACGTCGGCTGCGATCAGTTTGTAGTAGAAGGCCCCGCCCATTGGATCCACATGGCCCGTGTCCCGTGTCGCGACGATCAGATTCGTTGCATCGGGCAGGAAGTCGGCGACCGTGCCCCGGTGCAGTCGGAACTCTCGGAAGTCCGATGCAAGGTTCCGCGTCCAGTGGAGCGCGATGGAGCTTTGAGTGTAGGTGGCGGCAAAGGGCAGGGGGATCGGAGGCGAGAGGTTGTCGACGGAGTACCCGCTGTCAACATTGGAGGAATAGAAGATGGCCGGATCCGTGGTCATCGTCTGTATGAAGAAGGCCGTCCAACCGGTGGCGGACCCCAGCGAATCCTGCGGAGTCGAAGCGGTGAAAGCGTAGCCCGCAAGCCGTGCCGCTGGGATCTCGCCGATTGCCTCCCAGTACCAGCCGTCTGCAGTGCGTCGAAACGGAGCTGAAGTGCGCGGTCGAGACGACAGGTCTTGGAGGGGTGCACGCCGCCAGACTCGGTAGCCCAGGATCAAATTCGATTCGGTGACGTCCGCGTCGCTACGGCGCCACTTGACGACCACATGTCCACCCTGATCGTTCGCAATATCCCGAACCGAGACGATGCTCGCCGAGGTGTCGGGAGGCAGTAAGGTGAACGGAACGGGGCTCGTGGCTTCCCCAGTTCTGGTGAAGACGTGCACGTTCCCGGAGACGGCAGTTCCGTTCACCGTCGCCACGATCTCTTCGGGACTGTTGACCACGAATGGTGCGCTGTTATGGGCGCCGAACGAGCATCGGACAACGCGGTCGAAGTGTTGGCCGCGGACGCGTATGATTTGTCCGACTCGTGCGGCGACGGGATCGAGTGAAGTGATGATCGGATGTGGGCCGACGAAGAAAGTGTCGGTCGTGGTGAAGGTCCCAATCGCAGTGGTGACGGTGATGGGACCGCTCACGGCACCCGCGGGAACGGCAACCACCACGGGAGGGACGCTTCCCGAGACAATCGCACAGGTCATGTCGCCGATCGAGACAGAGATTGGCGGAATGAGGCCCCTGCCGGAGAGACTGATGAGGTCGCCGACATCGCCACCTACTGGCGTGAAGCCCTGGATGATCGGCGGGGTGGGGGCGGTCGGACATGTTCCCCGACTGATGATTTCCGGATTGCCGGCGACGATCAGGTCGCAGATTCCATCCCCGGTGACATCATCAAGACTGACGTCTGTCCCGGACGAGCGCACTCGGTACGTCTCCACCTGAAGGAACGAGCCATTGCCCACACCGCGCAGCAGGGAGACGTCTGCCGAACCATTGTTTCCGCTGACCAGATCGGGCACGCCGTCCCCATCCACGTCTGCTGCGGCAAGACCGTAGGGTGTCGCCCCAACTGGAATGTGATAGATGTCCGCGAAAGTGCCATCGCCGACAGTGCCGGCGCCAAGGCCCAGAAGTACCGAGACTCGATCGGGGCTATTGGTGAGGCCGATATCCAGCCGGTCGTCACCGTTGAAATCAGCAATCGCGATATCCAGTAACTGACCGGACGCGGGGTACGATGCGGATGGGGAGAAGTCCAAGTCTCCTGGCGTGCCCGCCCCGAGGAGAATGCTGAGCGTCCCAGAAAGTGTCGCGACCGCGATATCCACTCGGCCGTCCTCATTGAAATCCGCTGTGGCAACGGAGAATGGCGCGGCACCCGCGGCAAAGAATTCAGCCGGGCCGAAAATCCCCGCACCGCTGCCGCGGTGGACGGCGATGTCCGATCCACCCAGAGCCCCCACCACCACGTCACTGATGCCGTCGCCATCGAAGTCGGCCACCGCGAGGCGGCGAGCGTCTGGAACGGTTGCGACTGTGGTTGGAGCGCCGAGCGTCCCGCTCCAGATGGATCCAGCGCTAATCGCGCGGAGTACCGTCAATCCAGAGCCCGCAGACATCACGACGTCGAGGAATCCGTCTGAGTCCGCATCGACGAGAGCGAGTCCGACGCCGCCCTCGGGCACTGTGAAGCTGTACTCACCCGTTCCGGCAAGCGACGAACCCCCCAACTTGATCCGGAGTCTGGCGTCCACGCTCAGGAACGCCGCGTCGTTGATCCCGTCGCGGTTCATGTCACCGACGGCGCAGGCGAACGCGCTTGGCTGACCGGCCCCCAACTCGACCGGTGATTCGAACACTTCGCCGACCGGACATGCCGAGTTCGCGGGTGCCAAGGGCGCGAGAATACTCATGAGAATCATTGCAAAGGCTGTGAGCGCGAACGGAGACCGCCTGCCGGGGCATCGCTGTTTCATGCTCAATCTCCTGTGCTGAGGTAGGGAGTTCGGCCTCGGGTCGAGGCGGCGGTTGAAGGCCAGCGCCGGACTCCGGGAGGCATTCCCCCGAATGACACTCCCGGCATAGACGCCCGGCGCTGGTTTCACGGCCGCATGAGGCGAATGCTTGCGGTCATGGCCAAAGACTCGTTCATTGCAGCCGCCGTGCCATTTCGCATAAACCCTGTAAATCGAATGATTCAAGCAATGAGCGCCGAGAGAATCCGCTCCGTGCATAAAAACAGTTGTAGCAGAGTAAGGTTGCTTGTACTCTCCACGAATGAGCCCACGCCTGTTGTTCAGCTGGATCGGGAACACCGACTACATGGCATCCGAGAACGAGAAGGCGGTGGGTGCGGGCCCCATCGCGCAGGCATTGGCCGCGGCGGACTACACCGAGGTCGTGCTGCTCAACAACTATCCCGAGGCCAAGGTCCCGGCCTTCCTGCGTTGGTTGCGCAAGCGGACCGCGACACCGATCAGGGTGCGACAGGAGAAGTTGAGCGGCCCGACGAACTTCGCCGACATCCATCGGGCAGCAGTTGCCGCGATTGAGGAGGCGCTGGGTCGATACAAGCAGCGGCCTGAGCTCACGTTTCATCTGAGTCCCGGCACGCCCGCGATGGCAGCCATCTGGATCATCCTCGCCAAGACGCGCTTTCCGGCGGAACTGCTCGAGTCCTCGCGCGATCATGGCGTGAAGATTGCCTCGGTACCGTTCGACATGAGCGCAGACTTCATCCCTGACCTGCTTCGCGGACCCGACGAGCGGCTGGAACGCTTGAGCGTGGGCCTGCCGCCCGAGGCTCCCGAGTTCGCCGATATCGTCCACCGCAGCCCTGTCATGAAGCGGTTGGTCGCCATGGCGAGGCTGGTTGCGCCGCGCTCTGTGCCAGTGCTGATCGAGGGGGAGTCGGGCACGGGGAAGGAGTTGATGGCACGTGCGATCCACCGCTCCAGCCCGCGCCGCGACAAACCATTTGTAGCCGTCAACTGTGGCGCGATACCGGCGGAGTTAGTGGAGTCCCAGCTGTTCGGACATGAGAAAGGTGCGTTCACGGGCGCACATGCGGCGCATGTGGGCTACTTCGAAGCGGCCAGTGGCGGCACTCTGTTCCTGGATGAGCTCGGCGAGCTGCCGCTCGCGGCTCAGGTGAAACTCCTGCGCGTGCTCCAGGAGAACGAGGTGGTCCGCGTAGGCTCCACCAAGCCGCTCAAGTTGGATTTGCGCATCATGGCCGCCACGAACCGCAATCTGATGGACGAGGTGCGGGCTGGACGATTTCGCGAGGACCTGTTCTACCGGCTCGCCGTTGCGGTTCTGCATCTCCCATCACTCGCCGCACGCCCCACCGATATCGGGGCATTGATCGATCACTTCATTGGGTTGATCAATGCCGAGAGCCTCGGGGAGCCGGGCTACACGCCGAAGAAGTTGGCGCCAGGCGCGCGCAGTCTATTGATGGCGCATCCATGGCCAGGCAACGTTCGCGAGCTCTACAGCACGCTGCGGCGCGCGGCTATCTGGACGCCGGGCGAGAGCGTGCGCACGGAGGACCTGCGCGAAGCACTGCTCGATGTCGCGCGCCCCGGCACTCAGGACATTCTGGGTCGCCCGCTTGGAAACGGACTGGATCTCTCGGACTTGCTCTCGCAGGTCGCTCGCCACTATCTGGACCGGGCCCTTGAGGAGACGCACGGGAACAAGAGCGAGGCCGCCCGGCTCGTGGGATTGCCCAGCTACCAGACGCTGAGCAACTGGATGACCAAGTATGGCGTGGAGCCCCGCAGGCGCGGGGGCTGAGGCGTCGCGATGGCTCTCAGCGTGGCGCCCAATCGCGGATGTATCGCATCGCGCGTATCTGAGTCGAGCATTCGCATATGGCCGTGCGCTATAGTATGCGTTCTCCCGGTTCGATATTCGCAGACCTTGCTCCCACGGAGTCCCCCCAATGGCCGTGATCGCGAGTAGTCCCGAGGACCAAGTCCACCAGTCCGCCTCGCGCATCCTGAGGCATTTCGCCTCAGCGTTTGCACAGTGGTGGAGCGAGTTCGACGCGTTCGAGCGCGAACGTCTCCTTGCACTCGCGCGTGAGAAGAGCCCAGCGATTGGACCGGCAGAGGTCGACGCCCTGCGTGGCGGCACGGCGGACCCCATTCCCATCTGTCACTTCATCGAAGTCGTGGGCTCTCAGAAGGGGCTGCTTCCCGAGGATGCGAACTGCGTTCGCACCTACCGGAATGACTTGTTCCATGCCAAGAAGTCGAAAGACACCTTGCTGTATATGCAGCCGTCAAGAGTCACTCGTTTCATGCTGGCTGCGGCCCGATTGGCGGAGGGATTCCGTGCACCCCGCGAGCAATCTGCCATCGCCGACCTCGATTCCCATGTCCGCTCGATGCTCGGTGCGAGCGTGGTGGCTGAACCGGCTGCGGCGCTACCCCCGAGATCGCCCCGGGTCGACGAGCCTCCCTATCCAATGCCCAGCACTCGGACCAGCAAGCGCAAGGCGATGAACCCGAACGACTCCTCGACCGACGCCATGCTGTCACCCGACCAACGCGCGGCGGTGGAGAGGGTGGTGGATTGGTTCCATGGTCGCCCAGGGCCGGCCGATGGGATCAACTACTTCGCGCTCGCTGGGCCAGCGGGCAGCGGCAAAACCACAGTGACCGGGTTGATCATCAAACGGTTGAACCTACAACCGCGGCAAGTTGCACTGCTCGCCCCAACCGGCAAAGCGGTGGAGGCACTGAAGCCCCGGCTGCCCACGGGGTGGAAGTCCCGAGCGCGCACGCTCGCGTCATTCCTGTGGAAATGGCAGTTCAAGGGCTACGAGGGCGAAGACAACACCTTCGTGAAACAGGGCGCCAAGCCGATCGAGGCCGATGTGTTGCTGGTGATCGTGGATGAGGCGTCCATGGTGACGGGGCATGATCTGAAGGCACTCAGCGCGTACCGACGTGTCTTGTTCACGGGCGACCCGGACCAGTTGCCCCCGGTCGTCGAGGATGGTGGAGCGGATGCTGCCGGCGGAAGTTCGAACGTCTTGGAGCAACCTCACGCGCGATTGCAGGTAGTGCATCGACAGGACGTTGGTTCTTCGATCCGGCTTGTGGCCGAGGCCGCTCGTGCCGGTGAACTGCCCCCGCTGGGCCCCAGCAGTGACGGCCGCGTGCTGCACATGTCTGAGGAGTACGGGCACTTTGGTCCAGAACAACTGAACGCCTTGGTGGACGAGGCTGACGTGATCCTGACGCAGCGCAACTCGACGCGCGTCATGATCAACGAGTATGTGCGGCGTCGGCGCGGTTTCATGAAGAGCCCGATCGATTTCGTGCCTAAGCCAGGCGAGATCGTGGTGAGCAGCGAGAACTTCATGCACCCAGTGAAGAAGACGCGTATCGCCAACGGCGAACGCATGGTGATCAAGTCCGTGCTGGGTGAGGTGTCACGGCGTCAGGATGCACCCGAGATTCTTGACTACGCGGTCGTGGCATACCCGGAAGGCCGGGAGTCGGACATCGCGGAGTGGACCATCTCCTCGCAGATGTTATCGGGCGACCAGATCCGCGGCTCGGTGCTGGTGACCGAACACGTGAGCGGGCCGCGATCGAATGTGCTCCGAGTGGACTGGGGATATGCGCTGACGGTGCACAAGGCGCAGGGTTCGGAGTGGTCGAAGGTGATCGTCGTGGACGACATGAATCCCGACCACAAGATCCCGCAGAACAAGTGGTACTACGTGGCGTACAGCCGCGCGATGGATCAACTGGTGATCCTCAAGGTCAAGCGGGACACGCTGCTGTTCGTGCCCGGCGCGGCGAGGGGGTAGGAGGGGCTGGTGGCGATCGGCGCCGGTGCCCCACGCCGGGCTCTCATGGCTCCACGGGGATCAGGCCTGCTTGCGCGGCGAGTCGTCGTCGATCGAGCGGAGATATTCCACGAGGAAGTCGCGCGCGAGCTCACGACAGCCCATGCCGAACGCCAGTGCCAACCCTGCGCCGGCAGCCGCCACGGCCACCACTCCTATGGCCATCACGAACTGCGCGGCAAAGCCAAGCTGCTCCAGTGCGAGCAGCGCCGAGAATGCGGTGAGGATCGCGGTCACCACCTGACCCTGGAGCCGGGCAGCGCGGATCTCGGCTGACTCGAGGAAGCGCCGGGCGATGTTGCCGATCAACACCGCGATCAGCGAGCCTGCGGCGAACAGCACCCCCGCGGTCACGATGCGAGGAATGACTTCGGTGAGTCGCGCGGCCACCGGCGCGGCGAGGTTGAACCCAAGGACTTCGAGCGAGAGCAGCGCGACGATGCTCATGACGATCCAGTACACGATCCATGCGGCCACGCCGCTGGGTTGATGGCGCGCGCCGGCGGCGCCACCGAACACCCGGCGGACCCCGTTGTCGAAGCGCACGAGTCGGAGCGTCGCGCGGAGCAACTGCGAGAGGAGCGTGGCGAGGATCCAGCCCACGAACAGCACGAGGAGCGCGACCAGAAGCATGAGCGCGACCTGGCGCGACGACTGCCCCAGAGTGAGCAAGCGTGGAAGCAACTCCGACCAGGGCTCCGACAGTGGCATCGTGTAGTTCTGCATGGGATCACCTCCGGGGTGCAGCCCGGCTCAGTGGGACGCCGATCCGCGATCGGGAAACGTTGGCGTCGTGACTTCAGGCGTTGGCGTGCGCAGGGTCAGGGTGACGATGGTGTCGAGCACATCGAGGGTCCAATCGAAGATGTTGCGACGCAGCACCGCTTCGCGCAGCGCCGACATGCGTTCCCGGCTGGCATCCTCCGGTTCCGACAGCGCAGCATGGTAAGCATCGGCCAGACCCTCACGGTCGTACGGCGACGCGATCCACGCCCGTTCAAGCTCGCGAGCCGCGCCGGTGAAGGGAGAGAGCACGAGCGCGCCACGCAGGTCGGGGGAGGCGGCGAGATACTCCTTGGCCACCAGGTTCATCCCGTCGTGCAGGGATGTCACCGTGCACAGGTCGGCCATACGGAAGTACGGCACGAGCTCGCGGAAGTCCAGATTCGCCTCGATCAGGTGCACCGTGGGACCGGCTGCGCGTGGGAAGCGCCGGTTCATGTGGTCGGCCCACTGGCGCGTGCGGCGTTGCACGCGCCGGTAGTCGCGCAACCCGATGCGGGAGGGCACGCCGATCTGGATGAACGCGAAGCGGTTCTGCCATTCCGGGTGCTTCTCGAGCAACCGCTCGAGGGCCTCGAATCGCTCCGGGATGCCTTTGGTGTAATCGAGTCGATCCACGCCGAGGCCCACCCGGCAGCCCTCAAGGCCCAACTCTTCACGGATCACGGCTTCCGCGCGCCGGGTCTCATTGGATTCCGCTGCCGCGCCGATCTCCTCGGCATCCACACTGATGGCGAATGGACGCACCCAGGTGCGGCGCCCGGCACGATCAACCGCGAGTCGTTCATGGTCGACACGCGCCTCAATCGTCTCGGCGACGGTGTCGAGGAAGTTCTTCGCATGACGAGTGATGTGGAACCCCAACACGTCGTTCGCGAGCATGCCGTCGAGCAGTTCCTGCCTCCACGGCAGCACCCGGAAGATCTCCGGGTTGGGCCAGGGGATGTGCCAGAACAACGCGACCTGCAGATCGGGTCGGCGTTCTTTGATGAACTTCGCCGCCAGGGCGAGGTGGTAGTCCTGAATGAAAACGAGCGCGGGTGCATCACCCGCCTCTTCGATGACGGCGTCCGCGAATCGCCGATTCACCTCTTGGTACGACCCCCAATCCTCGAGTCGGAACTGCGGACGGACGTAGACGATGTGGCACAGCGGCCAGAGCGCACTATTGGCGAATCCCGAGTAATAGCGCGCGTGGTCATCGGCGGAGAGCCAGATTCGTCGCAGGGCGTAGCGCGGTCGCTCCGGCGGACAGGCGACTCGGTCATGCGCATCGACGGCAGCGCGATCGGCGTCGCCGCTACCGTGCGCGACCCATACGCCACCGAGGGCCTGCATCACCGCGTCGAGCGCCACCGTGAGGCCACCCGCGTTCCGAATCACCCGGATGCCTTCCGGCTCGGCGACATGCGAGTAGGGCTCGCGGTTCGAGACCACGATGAGTCGGCGTCCCGGCAGATTCGCCCGCGCCCACTCCACGAGGTCCTCGCGGGTGGTGCGGGGAGGGCCCTCGTTGCGCATGTGCGTCCGGACCGCGGCGCGATTCAGGGCGTTGCGTGCTCGCTCGGCGAACTCCATGACCACCTCCCGCCCATGTCCGGTCGACACGAAGCCCTGCGGGATCCTCTGGGGAGCGATTGACAGCGCGGGCAGGATAGTAAAATATGACCGAGCGGTCAACTTCAATGTGGGGAGGGGTGGGAAGTGAAGCGACCGGGCGGACTTGAAGGAATCCCGATGAGGCTCTGGCGCATGGTGGACCTGGCGCGACATCGGCTGCTCATGCTGGACTATGACGGCACGCTGGCTCCGTTCGTCGTGCGCCGCGCCGAGGCGCACCTACCAAGGCGCTCACTGGAGTTGCTCACACGCATCGCGAACTCTTCGCATACGACCGTCGCCGTGGTTTCAGGTCGCCCCCTGCGTGAGATCGTGGCCTTCTTGGGTGATCTGCCGGTGATGATCGTGGGTGAGCATGGCTGGGAACGGCGCAGCGCCGCGGGGGAGGTCACGAGGGAGCCCGTCGAGTCCTCCATCACTCGCGCGCTCGATGAATGCGAGCAGGCGGCGCGGGAGGCGGGACTCGGGGTGCTCGTCGAGCGCAAACGCTCCGCTATCGTCCTGCATACGCGCGCGCTGCCGCCGAGCGAAGCGCGGTTACTGCAGGAGGACTGGGCCTCGAAGTGGGGGTTGCTCGCGCGCGGTGTCAACGTCTCGCTGGACCATATGGACGGCGGCGTCGAGTTGCGCGCGCGCGGTCGCAACAAGGGGACGGCGGTGACCACCCTGCTTTCGCAGGCGCCACCGGGCAGCCTCAGCGTGTTCGTGGGTGATGATGTCACCGACGAAGATGCATTCGCTGTGCTCCATGACCGCGGCTTCGGCATCAAGGTCGGGGACCTGGCCGAATCCTCGCTCGCCGAGGGGCGGTTGTCCTCGACGCAGGCCGTGGGGGTCTTCCTCGAGGAATGGCTCCGACTGCTCGAGTCTCACAGGGATTCGCTCGCGGAGGATTCCCGCGCTGCAGGCGTTGACGGGTCGCAGGATGTTCACTAACGTTGACTGAGCGGTCAGATTCACTCTAGGCGGAGGTGGCATGGCAGTGCGCACGACGCGATCCATCCCCCCGATGGGGGGTCGCCGGGAGCATCGGAAGCATCGGACGCGACGTGAACTGCTCACCGCGGGTCGTCGGTTGTTCGCCGAGAAGGGCCTCTACGATTCGCGGATCGAGGACCTGAGTCGGCAGGCGGGCATCGCCAAGGGCACGCTCTACGGCTACTTCGCGAACAAGGAAGAGTTGATCGAAGCCGTGGTGACGAGTGGCTTCAGTGAACTGCTCGGCCACGTGCACCGCACGGCGCAGGGCGCCGAGTCGCGGGATGAAGCCGTGGCTCGGATCGCCGAAGCACACCTCACTTTCTTCGACGAGAATCCCGACCTGATGCGCGTCTTCCATCAGGTTCGCGGCATGCTCAAGTTCAATCGTCCGGGATCGCATGCGCTGCGCGCAGTGCTCGCGAACCATCTCACAGGCCTCGCCCAGGTCCTCGCCCTGCATGCACGGCCCCGGGGCGTCCACGAATCAGATGATCTGGAGTTGGCGATGCTGCTGTTCGGGGCTGTGTCCGGAATCAGCTCGGTGCGCGCCTCCGTCCAGGGCAAACTCCCGAGCGCGATTGGTCAACGCGCGTTGGTCCGCGCGCTGGTCAGGTTGGGCGCCGCGGCGGAGCCGGCCCTGCGGATGCCGGGGGTGAAGGCGCCGGTCGTGGCGCGACGCCGCACGGTGGTTCGTGTGAAGTAGCGGGCGGTCCCGAACCCGGGAAGGCAGGCGGTCCGGATGGCGAACGACCTCCTCTGGTACAAGGACGCGATCTTCTATGAGCTGCACATCAAGGCCTTCGCGGACAGCAACGGCGACGGCGTGGGTGACCTGCGCGGCCTGATCTCCCGCCTCGACTATCTGGAGTCGCTGGGTGTCCAGTGCCTGTGGCTCCTGCCGATGTACCCCTCGCCGCTACGCGATGATGGCTACGACATCGCGGACTATCGGGCGATCCATCCGAGCTACGGAACGTTCGAGGAGTTCCGGGAGTTCCTCGATGGCGCTCACGCGCGCGGGATGAGAGTGATTACCGAGTTGGTGGTGAACCACACGTCGGACCAGCACTCCTGGTTCCAGGAGGCCCGCCGCTCCCGCGAGGATCCGCGACGCGACTGGTATGTGTGGAGCGATTCCGATCAGCGCTACTCCGGTGTCCGCATCATCTTCCTCGACACCGAGAAGTCGAACTGGGCATGGGATCCGGTGTCGGAGGCGTTCTATTGGCATCGCTTCTTCAGCCATCAGCCCGACCTCAACTTCGATCATCCCGAGGTCCGCGAGGAGATCTGGCGCATCATGGAGTTCTGGCTCGAGCTGGGCGTCGACGGCTTCCGGGTCGACGCGGTGCCTTACCTGATCGAGCGCGAGGGGACCTCCTGCGAGAATCTTCCTGAGACTCACGTGATCCTCAAGCAACTCCGCACGCGCATGGATGCGGCGTATCCTGGTCGGCTGCTGCTGGCCGAGGCAAACATGTGGCCTGAAGACGTGCGCCCGTACTTCGGCGACGACGATGAGTTCCACATGGCATTCCACTTCCCGATCATGCCGCGCATGTTCATGGCGCTGCGACTCGAGGACCGCAAGCCGCTGATCGAGATCTTCGACCGCACCCCGACGATTCCCGAGGGCTGCCAGTGGGGCCTGTTCCTGCGTAATCACGATGAACTCACGCTCGAGATGGTGAGTGACGCCGAGCGTGACTATATGTACGACTCGTATGCCTCGGATCCGGTTGCACGGATCAACCTGGGTATCCGACGCAGGCTCGCGCCCCTGCTCGAAGGGGACCGACGACGCATCGAACTGATGAATGCGATCCTGCTCTCGCTGCCGGGCAGCCCGGTGCTCTACTACGGCGATGAGATCGGGATGGGCGACAACATTCATCTCGGTGACCGCGACGGAGTGCGGACTCCCATGCAATGGCACGGCGGTTGGAATGCAGGATTCTCGGATGCCCGACCCGAGAAGCTCTACCACCCGGTCATCTCGAACCCGGTGTACGGCTATCCCGCGGTGAACGTCGAGTCGCAGGAGGGGAACGAGCATTCGCTGCTGCACTGGATGCGGCGTCTGATCGCCGTGCGCCGTTCGACACAGGTCTTCGGGCGGGGCTCGATGACATTCCTGCGCCCCACGAATCATCGTGTGTTGGCTTACCTGCGCACTCTGGGCGATGAGCAGATCCTGGTCGTGAACAACCTCTCGAGCGCAGCGCAGGCGGTGGAGCTCGAGTTGCCCCAACTCGCGGGGGCGATTCCCGTGGAGATGTTCGGGGGCAGCCCGTTCCCGAGGATCGAGGAGCGGCCGTACGTACTGACGCTGTCGCCGCATGCGTTCTACTGGCTTCGTCTGCGCTGGATCTAGCACGGACGGCGGACTGCCCGGGAGGGTTGATGGCGCGATCGAGCATCCTGTCCGATGAACTGGTCCGACAACTGGTGGCGGTCGGCCCCGTGGACCTCATGGTCGGGTTGCCCACGTTCCAGAACGCCGCGACCGCGCAGGATGTGGTGCAGGCGATCCATGCCGGGCTCGCGCGTCACTTTCCACGCGAGCGCACGGTGCTGATCAACCCCGATGCGGGCTCGGAGGATGGCACGCGCGAGCGGGTGCTCCGCGCGCCTCTGGCAGTCGAGGAACGACAACACTCCACGAGCCTGCGCACGACTCACCGCGTGAGCGCGCTCCACCGGGGCGCCCCGGACAGCGCTGCAGGAATCCGCATTGTGTTCGCGGCTGCCGACCTGCTTCAGGCCCGCGTCGTCGTATTGCTCGATCCCGCCACGCGTGAGCCCGATCCCGAGGCCGTGGCCGATCTGGCGCGCCCCGTGTGGCAGGACCGCGCCGACTTCGTCCTGCCGCTCCGCCCGCGCCGACCGTTCGACGGACCGCTCTCGAGTCAACTGGTGCATCCCCTGTTCGGGGCGGCCTTCACCCGGCGAGTGCATCCTGGTCTGACCGCCGAGTTCGCCTGCAGCGGGCGATTCGCCGCCCGCATGGTCGGCCACGCGATGTGGAGCCGGGAGCCGGGCGCGGCGGCGTGTGAGGTGTGGATGCTCGCGACCGCACTCGCCGAGGACGTGCGGCTCGCGCAGGTGCACTGGGACGCCACGAGCGTCGAGCCTCGATCCGTCCCCGGGGGCCTGCCGGCGCTCTTTCAACAGGTCGTGGGAAGTCTGTTCGCGAGTCTCGAGGAGTACTCGGGAGTGTGGCGGAGCCGCACGGGACTCGAGGAGGTGCCCACCTTCGGGACGCCACGCCCGCCGAGTTGCGAACCGGTGCACGTCGAGACCGCGCCGATGTTCGATCGCTTCCGTGCCGGCGTTCGTGAGTTGATGCCGCTTCTGCGCGAGATTCTCACGCCAGAGATCCGCAGCCGTGTGCAGACCCTCGCGGAAACGACGACCGGCCCGCTGCACATCGACGACGAACTCTGGGTGAATGTGGTCTATGACTTCGCGGCGGCTTCTCCCCGAAGCCGCATGCCGCGCGAGCATCTCACGCAAGCGCTGGTCCCGCTGTACCTCGGGCGGACTGGGTCGTTCCTCGATGAGATGTCGAGTGGGGGGGAATCCGGTCATCCGGATCGTCTGCAAGCGCTCGAACGGGAGTACGCGCGCCTGCGTCCTTCCTTCGTCGAACACTGGCAAACCATGAGTGGGAGGTGAATGATGGCTCGATCGATCGTGGACATGCTGAGATCGGCTTGGTTCGACCTGGCGACCGGCGTGGAGTTGTTCCTGCCCCATCTGATCGCCATGACATGCCTGATTCTCCTGGGCTGGCTCATCGCTTGGATCGTGAGTCTGGCGCTGCGGTTCGTTCTGAGACTGGTGCGCTTCGATGCGCTCGCCGAGCGAGCGGGGGTCGCGACAACGCTCCACCGGTGGGCTCTGCCGAGACTGTCGGATCTGGCGGCCTCGATGGTGTTCTGGCTGATCTGGGTGGCATTCCTGGTCTCGGGCCTGGCGACGCTCGGTGTCGCGGGCCTCGAGAGCCTGATCGGCGACTTCGTGGCCTTCCTGCCGCGTCTCGGCCTGGCTTTGATCATCCTCATGGTCGGGTTGCTGGCCGCGAACTTCGCATGGCGAGCGACATTACTGGCGGCAGTCAACTCGGACCTGCCGTCGGCCCGCATGCTGAGCAACGGCGTCAGGTGGTTGATCGGCGCACTCGCGGTGGTGATGGCGCTGGAGCAGATCGGTGTGGCGAAGACCATGATGCTCACGGCGTTCGCGATCGCGTTCGGCGCGCTGATGCTGGGCATTGCGATCGCCATCGGGATCGGGGGTGCACCGATCGCCCGCCGGATGCTCGAACGTCAGTTCCCCGAGGCGACAGTGGAAAAGGACGCGCCGCGCGACGATCTCTCGCACCTGTAGACCAGTTCTGATCGCGCTGAGGAGTGTGGGGCCCACTGAGGGCGGCATTGGCCTGATCATGCACCGCGCTTCATCGGACATGGGCCTTGGCTCGATGAAGTTTTCTATTGCACACTGACCGATTCCACTGTATATTGCCGCCCGTGCTCAGCCCAACGCCGGACCTCGAGATCAGCGAACTCTGCGAACGGGTCGATATCCCGCCGCGGACCGTCCGCTATTACATCCAGCAGGGGCTCCTGCCGCCCACCCAACGGGAAGGGGCAGGGAGGGGGCCGCGGTATGGCGATATCCATGTCGCCACACTTCGCGCGATCCGAGAGTTGCAAAAGCAAGGGCTGACGCTTGAGTCGATCCGCGAACGGCTGGCCGTGCTCGACATGCGCGGGCTCGCCCGACTGGCGAAGGCGGACGAGCTCAGTATGTCAGTCGGCACACCCGAACCTCCCCCGGAGGCGTATCGCCTCGCGTTCTCCGTCAAGCCCAGGGTCGGCGCAACACATCGGGAAACACCTGCCGAGCCTCCGCGCTCGAACTGGGAGCGCATTGCGATCACGCCAGACATCGAGATCCATGTTCGCAGGCCGCTGGCGCCGTATTGGAACAAACGTCTGGAAGCACTCCTGAAGTTGGCAAGAAGACTATTGGGGGGGATGACGTCATGAGGATCGAAGCTCAGGCCAACCGCAGCTGCACTCCCGTCGACCAGCTGACCACCCACATGGTTCGACTACGATTCACCGCACCGATCTCCGAGCAGACGGTGGCTCGCACGCCGGTGAACGTTTCGTTCGTCATGGATCGCTCGGGCTCCATGGCGGGCACCAAGATCGAGACCGCCAAAGCGGCGATGGATGCCAGCGTGCGAATGCTGCGCGACGAGGACCGGTTCTCCGTGGTCATGTTCGATGACGAGGTCCACGTGGTGCACCATTCGACGGCGGCGACCGAGAAGGCGCGGCTTCGCGCACAGAACCGGATCCATCGCGTTGGCCCGCGTGGGGGTACCGATCTCTCGGCGGGCTGGCTCGAGGGCGCCAAGCAGGTTCGATCCCACGAGGGGAACGGACATCTCGCGCGCGTGTTGCTCGCCACGGACGGACAAGCGAATCGTGGGATCGTCGACGAGTCGCGATTGCTCGAAGAAGCCCGTCTGCTTCGGATGCAAGGGATCTCGACCAGCACGATCGGGCTCGGGCACGACTTCAACGAGTCGCTCCTTCAGGGCATGGCCGAGCAGGGCGGCGGGAACTTCTACTACGTGGAGCAGGTCGAACAACTGACGGACCTGCTCACCAGTGAGTTGGGTGAAGCGCTGCAGATCACGGTGCGCCAGCCGCGGGTCGAACTCGCGATCCCCGTCGGCGCCGAGGTCACGTTGCTCAATCGCTTCGAGGTCGACCGGTCGGAGGATGGTCACGCGGTCCTGCTCGATGACCTGACTTCGGGGCAAGCAGTGGAACTGGCATTCCTGGTCTCCCTGCCGCCTGGCGTTTCCGCGGAACACTTGACGCTTGGTTTCGTGATCCGAGGCGGGGTCGGGCGCGTGGCACTCGCGTCCACGGCGCTCCGCTGGATGTACGTCCCCACCCCGATGTTCGATTCGTCACCGCGCGATTTCATGGTCGAGACCACGGTCGCGAAGCACCTGCTTGCGCGGGCCAGGCGCGAGGCCCTCGAACACAACAAGGCTCACCGATTCGGTGAAGCGCGTGCGGCGTTTGCAAGAGTGGCCGAATCCCTGCGGCCCTGGGCGCGGCTCAACCGCGAGATCAGTGCGCTCCTGTCGGGACTGCCCCAGGAAAGGGCGGGGTACGAAACGCGCATGTCCAACGTCGTGCTGAAGGCGAAAAGCATGGCGGTATATGCAGGGCAGCGCCATCGCGACCCTGACGGAAAAGCGCGCCGCGATTGGGACGCGTGAGGCGATAGACCCTCAGCGCGGCAGCCGGGTCGGCCAGAGTGTCAATCGTGGCTCTGGCTGACTCGGCTCCGCAGCAAGAGCACGCCGAACACCACCAGCCAGACCGGTAGCACCAGGTTGTTCGCTTCGGCGATCGGGCCAACGGATGGCGTCACGTTGCGGAACATCGCGACGAACCCGATCACGCTCACGACCATTCCCGTGATGCCCATCCAGCGCGGACGCGATTGGTCCGCGAGCATGGCCCATGCGGTCAGCGCAAAGAACAGGTTGAGTCCAAATTCGCCGACGAACTCACCAAGGAAGTTCCCGAGGTAGGAGTTGAGTCCCGCGAATACGGTGGCCAGGCTCGCCTGTTGCTCGGGCGAAGCGTCGGGCCATGCGCGGCCAAGCTCCCACATGATCGTGGGCCAGCGCGCGAGACCGAGCAACATGGTGAGACCTGAGATCGTCGCGAACAGGGTGGCATTCCGTACGGCGCCCGGCGAGTGCTTGGCCAGTGCCGCCTCGGCGCCCACGCCGGCGGGAATCAGCAAGAGTGGAATGAGCGCATACAACGCCCAGACGGCGCGCCCGCTGGTTCCAAGCGCAATCAGGCGTGGCAACACCTCAGCCGCGGGACGATCGAGCACATCGGGATAGTCGAAAGTCGCCGCCAGATACGAGAACACGGCCATGAACAGGATGGCAGCGAGGATCAGCGCGATGCCGCCGGCACGGGCGCCTGGGACCAGGGACTTCTCCTGCACGCTGCCTCCGTGGTTCATGGGTTCAGCTCGAGGTCAGTGTCGGGAACGGGGCGACTTGATCGCCGTCCTTCGTGAGCAACGCCATGAGTCGCGTGTTCACGAAGAGTTTCTCTCGGCCGACCTTCGCCTGATGAAGCACGCCGAGTTCGATCATTGCCTGGAGGTAGCGCGAGGCGGCTTGACGCCCTCCGATGCCGGCGTCCACCAAGTTTCCGATCCGGCAGTAGGGCTGTGTGAAGATCGCATCAATCAGCTCGTGAGAATAGGTCTTGGGCCGCGCGATGCGCACGTGTTCCGCAGTCTGCGCTGCGAGCGATCGGATCGCGGCGATCCTCTCGGTGGTCCACGTCGCGACCTCCTCCACCCCTCGAATCATGTAGAGCAGCCACGGCTCCCAAGCACCGTCACGAGTCACTCCAAGCAGCAGGCGATAGTACTGGGAGCGGTTCGCGATGATGTATCGGCTGAGATACAGGATCGGAAGCGCGAGCAGGCCCTGCTCAACGAGGAAAAGGCTGTTGATCACGCGCCCCGTGCGACCATTGCCATCCGAGAATGGGTGGATCGCTTCGAACTGGTAGTGCGCCGCGGCCATCCGTATCAGGGGATCGTAGCGCTGCTCCTCATGCAGGAAACTTTCCCAGTCGGCAAGTAGCCCTCGCAGGCGTGCTTCGCCTTCCGGTGGTGTGTAAATCGTCTGCCCACTCGAGCGATTCTCGAGTCGCGTGCCCGGGACGCGACGCACCGTCATGTCGGCCCCCCGGATACGGGAACAGATGGCTTCTGCAGTTCGGGTCGTGATCGGTCTTGATCCCAGCGCCCGGTATCCCTCGAGCAGCGCGCTCTGGTATCGCAACGCCTCGCGCGTGGCAGAGTCCGCCCGCTCAGGATCGCCCGCCTGCTGCCGGAACAGTTCGTCCGCTGTGGTGACGATGTTCTCGATCTCCGAACTTGCGCGAGCTTCGAGGAGAGGCAGTGTGTTGATGAGCATCGCCGGGTTCGGAATCAGCCCCGAGGCCTGCTTCAGGCCGGCGAGCGCCGCCCTCGCGCCGATGCATGCCCGAAGCACGGGAAATGTTTCTAAGGTGTTGTTAACAATAAGTTTGGGGAGATTGTCGTAGGCCAGATGTGCTTGCCAGACTGGATCATTCATGTTGTAAAAATCTCCTTTCAGCGACACATCAAGACGATATGTCGCCGCCGACGACATGTCAATAGTTAATGTTGCAAAATATTGCTTTTGGCAACATGAAACGCTTCGGGCGGCAACCCTGGCTCACTTCCCCCGCCCGCGCCCCTTGGGCTCCCCCCGCACTGCCTCCCCCCACTGGGCGAGGAACGCAGTCACAAACTGCTGCACCCCACGCTCGCCGGTCGCTAGCGGTGCCAGGGCGAGCGCCACTGCGACTGCCATGTGGTAGCCCGTCGATCGTGTGGATTCGGCACGCTGGTAGGCGGGGTGGTCGGTGTTGATCCAGACCGTGTTCTCGATCAGGCGCGCCAACTCGGGGTCGCCAGGCCGGGCTTCGAACTGCACCGAGAGTCCGTAACGCTGCGCGCGAGCGGTGCGCGTGCCGGCGCCGGCAGCATCGCTCGTCCCCTGGTTCACTCCGGTCGGATCGGAGCTCGGACCTGTCGTGGGCTCGGGAGTGACCGGCGACAATGTGCTGGGCTCGACTTCCGACGACTTTGGCTCCGAGGGCGGCGCCGATGGGTCGTCGGCTGCGATTGGTGCAGGCCGGCCGGCGGCGCTGTCTCTGGCGCCCCGAACAGAGGCCCCTCATGGCCTGCGCTGCCCATACTGCCCGGCAACACGATTCTCCGCTGTCCTCCGCGTTGATGCTCCACCAGCGAGGAGAGCAACGGGAACTCGTCGCTCAATCCCTCGAGCACGCGCTGCAGATCGCGCTCCATTGGTTTCGCCACTTTGCGCCGTTCATCCTGCACCAAATCGCGCGCATCGCCCCATTGCGAGAGCTGCGTCTGCACGGCCTCCTGGAT
>Ga0163144_10002227_pt1 | contig 45208 bp, 41 predicted proteins | sample OliLak19BULKMAT1_FD_123175 | JGI IMG/M metagenome (GOLD analysis project Ga0163144, IMG submission 123175) | Freshwater microbial mat bacterial communities from Lake Vanda, McMurdo Dry Valleys, Antarctica - Oligotrophic Lake LV.19.BULKMAT1 | ecosystem: Environmental > Aquatic > Freshwater >... | reverse complement strand
GTCGAATCAGAAGCGTCCGGTTGCCAATATCGATTCGACGGAAGCGTCCTTCTACTGCAAATGGGTCGGCAAGCGGTTGCCGACAGAGGCGGAGTGGGAGAAGGCGGCGCGGGGAACAGATGGTCGCGCCTACCCGTGGGGTAACGAAGCTCCGACGCCGCTCCACGCGAACTTTGGGAAGTCGGAGTGGAACAACCACGCGGTATTGGCGCCGGTGGGCTCGTTCGAAGCGGGCAAGAGTCCCTATGGCCTCTATGATATGGCCGGGAATGTCTGGGAATGGGTCAGTGATTTATACGACTATAACTATTATAAGGTCAGCCCGTCGAAGAATCCCACAGGACCGTCGACAGGCGGGACCAGGGCGGTGCGTGGCGGAGCATGGAACAGTAATCCTCGGGCCATGCGCTCCTCAAATCGGAGCCTTATTTCGCCGACAGACCAGGGGCTCAACGGGTTCCGGTGCGCGAAGAATTAATAGTCTCTGGTTCTTGGCTTCTTCGCTCGTATTTTTCATCACGATTCGTCATTTCCCGCAACCTTCTCGCATTGTATGGGAGAGGGTTGCGGGATGTCGGCTAGGCGTAAGAATTCCGGGATCTTACCCGGTTGTTTTTCTGAGGCGCGAGGCTTTATAGTTCCCGCCCATCGGACTATGCGAGGGAGTGTCATGGTTTCTTCAGGAAAAAGCGGAGGCGGTTCATGAAATGGATGCTTGTACTGGTTGCATTGCTTGTGCTCGCGGCTTACCCGGCGATGGCCGCATCACCCGATGAGAAGAGCGATAAAGAGTTGGCCACAGGGCAGAAACAGAGCCAGGAGAAGCCGATAGTCCCCAAACCACCGCTGGGCTCGATGGTGTCGATACCGGCTGGGGAATTTACCATGGGGAGTCAGGATGGCGATGCAGACGAACAACCGGCGCATAAGGTCATCGTGGACAGCTTTTCCATCGATGTGTATGAAGTGACAGTGGGGGAGTATGCTGATTTTCTACGGTCAGGAGGGGGCCATGTACCTCCAGACTGGGAAAAGATGAACCACATGAAATACCACAAGCGTCCGGTCATGGGTGTGGATTGGGCAGACGCAGCCGCATTTTGTAAATCAGTAGGTAAACGCTTACCGACAGAGGCGGAGTGGGAGAAGGCCGCACGGGGGACGGATGGTCGCCTGTATCCATGGGGCAACGATCCTCCAACGTCGCGTCATGCAAATTATGGGAGAAATGGCTCGAACGACTATGCGGCATTGGTGCCGGTGGGCACGTTTGAAGATGGCAAGAGTCCCTATGGCGTCTATGACATGGCCGGAAATGTCTGGGAGTGGGTCAGTGACTGGTATGACAGTAACTATTATAAAAACAGTCCGCAGCAGAATCCTGAAGGGCTGCCGACAGGCGGGTTCAAAGTCATCCGTGGTGGCGCCTTGAACACCAGTGCACGAACCTTGCGATCCTCTGATCGGTACTGGGATCCTCCGTCGTTCCGGAGCTTATACCTCCCTGGGTTTCGGTGCGTGAAAAAACCGTAGCCTCGCCTTGTCACGCACACTGCTCGCGAACGACGGGTCATGGGCCAGTACGATGATCAGCGATGACGGCATGCCGGGGAGGCCAATGAGATGACAACATCACACCGTATTCTGGTTTTCGCGATTGCTGCATCGATGTGCGTGGTATTCAGCCCGGCGATGGTGAGCGCTGTAGAGCCATCCATCACAGAGGCACCAAATAAAAAGTCTTTCAACACTGTGCCATTCGTTCCCAATCCTTCAGACGCACAACGGGGTGAACTCGAACGCATGGTTGATCAATGCGTTCAGACGGTCGAGAGGGAAGTGCCGGGTGGTCACTTCAGTGCGAATGCAGCCGGAGGCATCGTGGACACGGTCGGCATAGATCGGGGAAGATTTAAATTTTGGAAATGTATGTCAGAGAACGGACACCCGCTTGCCCCCATTAACAAATCAGGCAACTAGCCTGCATGATTCATGACGGTTCGTCGAGAAATCACATAGAAGCTAGGGAGGCGGTACACACAACCTTGAGGCGTAGCAACGCCCTGCCTCGGGGTTGCGGAGGAGACGGCCCCTTTTGGAGGGGATTCTATAGGGGGATCGGCTCTCTTCAAGGCACTTGTTATCCCTCACTGTAGATAGCTATTTCACCGGAATACTGATCACGAGTGCCCCCATGACATCATTGATCTTGAAGTCCCGTTTGGGGCTGTCCGGATGGGAGTTATGGCAGCCGATGCAAGCCTGGGTCACAGCAAGATCCGGATAGACAGCCTGGAAGTAACGGGCCCCACCTTCCTTCACAAAACCGGTATAGGGTTTAGTCTGGTGAGTGAGAATCGTACCCAAGCCTTCCTTCTCGAACTCGCTTCGAGCGACATTCCGTTTATTGATCGGCCAAAGGCTGATCAATCGATACTGTAGGCCGATATTTTTTCTTGCCATCACGCGGCCGGATTCCATCAGAAATTGAGCCGGGAGCGGCAGCGTATTCTTCTCCTCCCAGTTTTCCGAGGCCACGACTACCCCTTTGATCTGCATTCGTTCAACGACGTGCTTGGTGTACACCTCACGGTCCGCCGCAATCACCGCGTAGAGATAGTCCGCCACTTTTTCGACGGGGAGACTGACGGATGTCTCTTCCGCCGTCGCATTACTCGGCCAGACGAAGCCGGTGATGCTCAATCCAAACAGCAGTATGAGAACTCCCCGTAGCAACGTGTTGGAGGATCGCATAGAAACCTCCTTGGTTTCTTCACGGACCGGTCGGCGTCATTCGCCGCGGTTCCATGAAGGGGTGAAGTGCATTGCGGATCCGAGGGTTTCCAATCATAGCGAGGAGCAGGCGGATCAGTTCGATCGTCCAATTGGAGCCGGGAATACGGTAAGCGGAGTGGAAGCGGTGACTTGAACGAGGAGACTGTTTCAGCTGGTCGTAAGAATCGCTGAAGTAGGGGAAGGAGGCAGCAGCGTAGGAAAATACCGAAGCCATAGTCCGGTTCTCCCTGTCAGTATGATGCAGCGTGAACACTGGATCATACGGTGAGTCATCATACGCTTCGCACTGCAGGGAGTCCAATCGCCCTGCCCATGGCAGATTCCCGATATCTGCCACGAGATGTTAGATGGCAAGACTTGGCTCCCATTCTTACACCTTGTTACTGATCAGCATCGGTTTCGATGGGGGTGCACCAATGCGGCCGCTCCGTTTCAGACCCAGCCCAGCCCCAGTCCCGTAGCATTTCAATGAATTCATCTCTGTTGTAGTTCTCATCATCGCGCGGTTCGGATAGTGTGGAATATCCGTACCCAGCTTCAGTGATCTCTGCAGAGATGTGTGCAACCTTTGAATAGTCTGTGATGATAAGCATGCCGTTGGTGTAGCCAAACCGCCTAAGTAGAAGATCAGCATTAACGCAGGCTCCGGAAATGAGAAACAGCGAAAACGGGATCTGAATGTCAAGGCCAAGGTCACTGGCGGCGACCCGCCACTGCTCAATAAGCCTGCTACTCATATAAATGGCTCCCGATGGACTAGACAGACCAGATAGATCAGACCCACCAGACAGACTAAAAATTTCCCGCTTGGACCACATCCTCAATGCTATTGATATCGAGCCAGTGCCCGGCTGTGTACAGCACCCGGATTGGATATTGTCGTTTCACGAGTTCTTGGAGCAGTTGGGGAATGCCGGCTTTGCGGTTGGCTGGCTTGGCCAGCATTTCTACAATGATGTCGGTGATGAGTTGTACCGCATTGGGCGAGACTTTGAGAAATCCCATCCAGACCCCGTGGATAGATTCTTTTGGGAGTGTGTCTCCCAATTGCTTGAGATAGATCTTGGCATTGAAGGCTCTTCTCGAATTGGGAATGGTGCACTCGGTAAATCCACCGAGGCGGGCATAGCTGCTCTGCTCCTGCCAATTGCTATCGACGAAAATCACGCAGTCATCTGTCTCCTGACAGAGAGATTGGGGAATATATTTATTGAACAGCACGTCGCCGTAGGAAACGACCGTGCTCTGTGCCGGTCCTTTCCGTGATCTGAGGGCCTTCAAGAGTGAATCCAGTTCACCTGTGTCTGCAAAGTCGTCATTATCGACATAAGTCAGGTTGGGCAGATTGACGGCTGCTTTTTTATACCCCCGGACGACCACGATGTCCTTGATCCCGACAGCATTGTACGCGTCGACAATGTGGGAGAGAATCGGCGTGCCCTGGATCTTGACCATCGTTTTGGGTTGTTGTTCGGTGAGTTCTCCCAGTTCTTTTCCGCGGGAGGCGGCCAGCACGATGGCGCAGGTATCTTCAGCGCCTTTGGGGAGATAGCGGTCTTCAGCCTCTTGTAGTTCTGCGGCGTTTTGCAGGCGGAAAATTTCTGAAACCGGTGCGACTTTGTCTTCGATGGAGAGCAGCTGTTCATCCTCCTTGAGGGTCCGCGCGGTTTTCTGCATGGCAGCTACGGCAGTCCGGAGCATGTGATTGGCCCAGATGACAATTGAAAAGCCGTGTTGGCGAAATATATCAGTGGGTGTGGCGTAGTATTTAGTGGGCACGATCACGACGGGGCAGCGGTTGCCCCATTCCTGTTTGAACGCCAAGATCTCATCTGGTACCGACAGGGCGCTGTGGATGAGGATGCCATCTGCTCCTGCCTGATGATAGGCCTCGGCGCGTCGTAAGGCTTCCGCCAGTCCCCAGCCGCAGATAAAGGCTTCTACGCGGGCGATAATGGAAAAGTCAGGGTCAGACTGTGCGTCTTTGCCGGCTTTGATCTTTCCGCAGAACTCCTGCATGTCTGCCATGGGTTGGGCGTTTCCCTTGATAAAACTATTCGTCTTGGGGAAGAGCTTGTCCTCGATGCAGACTGCGGCGATCTTGCGTTGCTCCAGTTTGCGGACGAGCCGTTGCATGTTATTGAAGTTGCCGTAGCCTGTATCGCCATCGAGAAGAATTGGAATTGTGGTGGCATCGGACATGAATTCCAGGTTCTCAAGAACTTGGGTCCAGCTGGCTTCGTTGTTGTCACGGACGCCGAATTGCGCAGATATCGAGAGGCCGCTGGCCCAAATGCCCCGAAAGCCGGCTTCTTGAACGATTTTTGCGCTAAGACCATTATGGGCTTCGCAGATGAATTCCAGCTGATTCGACAAGAGGAGCTTCCTAAATTGACTAGATGGGGAGATGCTTGCGGTCGAACTCATGAATTCCCTTTCTTATTCCTGCAGAAACGATTGGAGAGGGGTGTTTCCCTGGCATGCTCGCTGGCTGTGAAGAATACCGGTTTCCTCTTGAGAAATCACCTTGCAGGTTTGGGAGGCGTGACACGTAGTGGCGAGGAGAGAGAATCGTATAGCGGATGGAGTTCCCCAGCTTCTGTGGATAACCCTGTGCATGACAGCCCTCTCGATTGAGAAACGGCCTCAATGGAGGGTCTTGTCAGCTGTTTGCCTGAAAAATAGGCATTGTGCCATCGTAAATAGACCCACTATATTTTGTGGCTTGACGAATATTTATTTGCCTTTTCCACTAGCAATAGTTGTTTCTCTATCTTGTGCGAACTTTTTAGTTGAACGGATTATCCAATTGTGGGGTGCCTCATAGAAGATTACACTTATGCACAGCTTCAAAGGATTTGCTAGGGAATCAATTGCGGAAACTCATCAAACGTATCGCATTTTCCTTCTTGGAATCAGGCCAAGATGAGGATGGCTTAACAGTTCTGGAGAGGCGCTGGGCGTGACCGGCTCGATAAAGACGGGCAGAAGAGAGTTCTCAATCTGGAGGGATATATGTCAATCAAAAGGATCGTTCCACGGAAGCAAGTGCAAGGTCGAGTGGTTGGTCGAGCGAAGAAGGGATCCGTTGAGAAGCGAAAGGATTCGGGGCTGGGACGACAACTTCAAGATTTGCGCGAACAAGTTGATATTGTGTTGCCGGAGATGACTGCCCGGATTGCGGCCTTGGAGCATCTATTGCTTGAAAAACAGCTCTGTACCAGAAAGGATCTGATCGAAGCACGACAGTTTGTCAGAATACAGGAAGCGGAGATGGCGCGCTGAGGATTACGAGAGACGAGAGATTCAAGCGATGTGTGGGGAGCCGATCGCTGAGAGGGGAATGATGGTCTTCGGGTTATTCTCCTTCCCCGAATACCCCGTCGCTTCCGGCCTTCGTAGCCGAAGTGGCTACTTCGGCGGAGTAGGCTGCTGCGGTGATTTTTATTCCAGGGAATGGCTTTGGAGAAAAACCGTTTGTTCTAGTGCGCGGAAGAATTGCTGGTATGGGCCTGGTTCTTCGACAGCCTGTAAGTAGAATTGTGCGCTGGCTCTGACGACGAGTTGGGATTCCCCACGAGTGCGGATTGTGGCGGTGAAACGTACGAGATTGCTGCGGTGTTGGAATGGACCCCACGCATGGAGATTGCGCGTGAGGAGAAGGAGTGTGTCCGGGCGATACAGGAGATAGGATGGATCTGGACCGTAGGGTTGTTCAACTTCGATAAACTTTTTCCCGGAGATAATTCCCAGCTCTTCATCCAGCACTTCCACATTGAAGTCCAGGTCCTGCATGGTGGACACGATGGCTTCGAACATCCGCCGACGGTCCGTGGTATCAAACGCGCGCGTTTGCGCAGCTCGGATTTTGAGTTGGCTCGCTTCCGATAGCCAGATCTGCTCCCGCGAGTTCCATTGGTTCTGGTGCCGCGATTCGTAGGGAGCACAGCCTTGGATCAGGAGCGAGCAGAGGAGTGTGGCGCCGACGACGCTATGCATGGCGGCATCTTTCAGAGCAAAGGACGTCATGGCGGAATTCTTATTCCTTCGTTAGAAAGAGCGAGCGCTCGAGGGATGCAAAGAAATTCTGATACACCTTGGGGTCGTCGATGGGCTTGTTGTTGTAGATAGCATTTGCGCGGATGGTCAGACGATCTTTCGTGTCCTGGCGTACGGTAACGGTGACACTGATCACGTCGTAATAGTTAGGCTCGGCGAATCGTGCGGCCGTCACGAGTCCGAGCGGCTCATTGGCTCGCTCAATAATAAACCCGAGGTCTTGGAGCGATGCAATGACTGCACGCATGGCGACGTTTCGATCTTTGATATCGAAGGTGCGTGTCTGGATGCTTCGGATCTTCAGTTGCGCATCGGTCGGCGCCAAGAGATCCGGCGGCGTTGGCGGTGTGGAACAGCCGGAGAGCAGGAGGCTTCCGACTATGAGCAGGCCTCCCCATATGCATCGTGTGTTGGCAGTCATAGATCCTCGTCTTTGCTCGGTCATAGGGTATGTGCCTCCAAGAACACGGCTTTGGAGAGCTTGGCAAAAAACTGTTGGTAGATTTCCGGGTCCCGGATCATCTCCATAGACTGTTGGCCCGGCGGAATGTATTGGCGATCGGCTTGTCCGTCACCTTTCCATACCACGCGGTAGAACACGATACGGACTTCCTGCCTGGTGGCGTCGCGATTGAGCGGCCTGGTGATCAATCCTGCCGCGATCTTCTGGTGCAGATCCACTGGGATGCGCAGGTTTCCAAGTGAGAGAACTAAAAACAACACCTGTTGGAGATATTGTCCATACTCCCGCGCGCTGCGTTCTTTCGTCGCTCGCAGGAACCCGACCGCGCGTACACTCTCCTCGATTTGAAAGCCGAGATCTTGGAGCACCGCGGCCGACGCTGAGAGCAGCTCTTTTTCATTGGGCGTCTCAAAGAATCGGGTCTGCATGGCCCGGTGCATGGGCGATTCTGCCGTCAACTGAAACAACTCGGACGGCTCCGTATGCGCGACACACGCAGTCAGCAATACGCCCGAAGCCAGGCAGACTCCCAGCGATCTGAGGTTGCCTCGTAGGCCTGCGATCAGCCACTTAGAATTGTGTGGAGTTGTAGGCAAAATCGCGAACCTTTTTTTCTTCGTCGTACTTGATGATGATGGTCAGGGTTCGCTGGCGTTGCGAGCTGGAACTGTTGCGCGAGCTGGCGCCCAGGATGATCAGCCCGGCAAAGGAAGAGCTGGAGGTGTCGACCCGATCGGTTGAGACCTTGTCGTACATCCAGACCTCGCGACGTTTCTCATCCGTTGTCACGATATTCGGGGAGCCGAGAAGTTCCGCGACTTGAGACGCCGCCATGCCGACTTTGATCTCTCCCTGTACCTTCCCGACGGTCAGCCGATCCTCTTTGATTTCAGCCCGGTCACTGCTACAGCCGGCAGCGGCTACCAATACACAGAGTCCGAGTGCGATCCATGCATTCTTCATCTGCTGTTTCCCTTCTGTGTGATGTCTGGTTGGAGTGTGATGCCAAGCAAAAGGGCGTTCCGCTCCCTTTCCTACAATTGACCCACCCAGCTGCCACTACTTCTTGGAGCTGGCAGTTGGCGTTCACTCTTCTCTTCATCATAAACAATACACGTTTCCTAAGGAGAAAACACTCAGCCTGAACAGGAGTGGCGATCCCATGCGTCGTGTTTATTTCGAGGCGATGCGCATGCGTACGATGTCGGTTTGGACGCTACACGTGAATGTGTCGTAACAGGATTGCACGGTCACTCCCCACAGCCCTTCATGTCCGGCACCGGCATTCTCGCAGGACAGCTTTGTTGTCTCTGCAGGGAGAATCAACACCGTTTTCTCTGCCGGATTCTCCTGGTTGCTCACGGTGAGTTGATACCTGGTGACCTTCGGGTCGTTTACCTTATCCCACTCAATGAGGCACTGCGGTCCGACGGTTGTCGGCGTCTGGATCGATGGGGTTGCACAGCCAAGGCTCACAAGCAGTGAGACCATCAGCAGAAAGGCGACGTGCTTTGGTAAGATGGCGGTAGGTTTCATCAAGTGGCTTCAGATTAAGCGTGCTGGGTTTTGGAGCGGCTCACAGAGAGAATACATGGAGGATTGTCCTGGTTTCCAGTATTCATAAGCAGAAGCGTCTTCTCCTGTATGTCCGTGATGGCTCAGGGTTAGATCTGCGAGGCGGGGTATCGGTTGGGAGGGAGAACAGGAGGAGGTGTCTCAATGGCCATGTCTGAGGCTTTGTCGAGTGAGGAGGTTCAGGCCGCTTGGGCTAAGCTGACCGAGGAGATCCGTACAGGAGTTCTCTTGACGCTTAGAAACGGCCGACCGTTTGGGTCGCATGTACCCTACGTCTTCGGCGAACACTGGACGCGCGCCTATATTCATGTGAGTCGGTTGGCGTTGCACACCGAACATCTGCTACACGACCCTCGTGTAGGGCTGTTTGTCTCGGAACCGGATCGGCCAGGGAAGAACCCCTTGGCTCTATGGCGGATGAATCTTCAGGGTGAGGCGTCGTTACTGGACGTCGGGGTACCGGACTATATTGCAGTGAAGGAGCGTTATCTAGCTCGCTTCCCTCAATCGGCCATGATGTTTGGTTTTGCAGATTTCGCGCTTTGGGAATTGCGGCTAGAAGACGCACACTTGGTTTTAGGGTTTGGGCAAGCCTACCTTGCTGAGGCGACGACTCCTCTCCACTGGACACATCAGAAGCCGAATACGAAGAGGGTGAAAGGTGAAACGTGAGACGTTGCAGAGGAAAGCCAATCGGCGTCTTTACATTTCACGTTTTACGTTTCACCTTTCACGTCTTACGGCTCACGGTTCATTTTGAGCCGAGGATCGGTAGATGACATAGAGCGCAATGCTACCGATCACAGCAATGATGAGGCTTGCCACATATATGGTGGTAAAGCTCAGCGGTGCGATGTAGCGGTGGTACAGGAGGGGCAGCAGAATCGGGGCTACGACGGCCACAGCGAGGCCTAATATGTGACCTTTCAGATAGATCGGTTCGCCCGGCTTACGCCTCATGTCCGACAAGCCCTATCATGTGTGTATCGAGCGAAGGCCTTCCGATTTTCCCCACGTCACCCTAAGGGGAGCAGTCAGATTGTCCTTCACTGCGCGCATCGGACGAGTACAGTTTCATCGTGCGCGTTCTGCGAGCAAGAAGGATGGTCTGACTACTCCCGACTCTTTCTATTTCAGAAGAAACGGTCTTGAGCTTTCTCCAGAGGCGGTGGTGACGGTGAGGAGGACCAGGCCTTTCTTTCCACCGCTCGGCACGGTCGTTGAAATGCTGTCGTTCGTCTGGCGAAACTGAGCCGGGTGACCCGGGCCGAACGAGACACCTCGCAAACAGGCTGCTGTACCGAAGTTTACTCCCGTGATTGTTACTTTCTGTCCCGCTTTACCTTGGTCGGGAGTGAGCTTGTCGAGCGTTGGTGCCTCACCGAAACAGGATGGAGCTTTTTCGGCGATCTCTGCCGTGGCGAATTTTTTGGCGGGTGCTTGTGGGGCGAGTGCGCTTGTGCGCCCCTGTGCCGGTTTGCTGGCCTTCTTCTCCTGCTTAACTGGTTCGGCAGCTGAGCTGACGACTGGGGTGATCGCCGCCAGACCGAGTGCCAGTATTCCGATTGCGACCATGATTCTTGGACCTGTTGCTGAAGACATGGACACCCTCCGATTGTTTGCTACGCGCACAGACGTCTCATCGATCACCTGGTGTGTTGATGTGTCATCAATCGTCGATTGTTGAAATATCACCAACGTCCTGGCCGAGCTCTTTTGCTTTGAGCACTCGCCGCATGATTTTACCTGACCGGGTTTTGGGGAGCGAAGGCACAATGTCGATTTCTGACGGCACGGCAATTTTGCCCAACTCCGTCAACACTTGATCCTTGATCGACTGGATCAGTGCCGGGCTTTCCACTTCCCCCAGCTTCAATATCACAAAGGCCTTGATGGATTCGCCGACGAGTTTATGAGGTTTGCCGATCACGGCCGCTTCTGCCACGGCTGGGTGGCTGACCAGCGCGCTTTCCACCTCGGCGGTACCGAGTCGGTTGCCGGCTACTTTGATCACGTCGTCGGCACGGCCCATGAACCACATGTACCCGTCTGCATCTTTGTGACAGATATCGCCGGCGGTGTAACAGTTCGGGATCGTGTTCCAATAGGTTTTGTAGCGTTCCGGATCTTTGTAGATGGTCCGCATCATTGAAGGCCAGGGCTTCTTGATGACGGCAAAACCACCTGCGTTGGGGGGGAGGCTGTTGCCTTGGCTGTCCACGACATCGGCTTCGATGCCGAGGAAGGGCCTGGTTGCGGAGCCTGGCTTCAAGGGGACAGTCGGCAAAGGGGTAATCAGGATTGAGCCTGTTTCGGTTTGCCACCAGGTGTCCATGATCGGTTTATTCCCCCCGGCTGCGCGATGGAACCATTCCCAGGCCTCTGGATTGATCGGCTCGCCTACGCTGCCAAGAATACGAAGGGTGGAGAGATCGTATTTCTTAGGCCAATCTTCTCCGTAACGCATGAGCAGACGAATGGCGGTGGGGGTTGTATAGAAAATCGAGACACCATAGCGTTCGATCAAATCCCACCAGCGGCCAGGGTTCGGATAGTCCGGCTTACCTTCCGCCGTGAGTATCGTGGCTCCATTGAGGAGAGGGCCATAGACGATGTAACTGTGGCCGGTCACCCAGCCGGGGTCGGCGACACAAAAGTAGACATCGTCGTCCTTAAGATCAAAGACGTATTTCGTGGTGATGTAGGTCCCGACCATGTAGCCGCCATGGACGTGGACCACGCCTTTGGGTTTTCCAGTTGTGCCGGAGGTATAGAGGATATACAAGGGATGTTCTGCGTCGAGAGGCTCGGCTGCGCAGACCGCTTTCTCGCCTTTGACCCAGTCGTGCCAATCGATTTCCTTTGGCCCGGATAAGTGTATCTCAGGTGTTTGCCGGCGTAAGACCACAACGTGCTCGACCGTGGGGCAATTCGCGACGGCGTGGTCGACCACAGACTTGAGGTTGATGACCTTTTTCCGGTCAAACCCGACGTCGGCGGTGATGACCAGTTTTGATTCCGCATCCTGGATGCGGTTCGCGAGGGCCGGGGCGCTGAACCCAGAATACACGACACTATGAATGACGCCGATGCGTGCGCAGGCGAGCATGGCGACAATCTGTTCGGGAACTTTCGGAAGGTAGATTGTGACTCGGTCGCCTTTCGTGAGCCCAAGTTTCTTGAGCGCATTTGCGCAACGATTGACCTGACGGTAGAGTTCGCCATAGGTGATGACCCGTTCCTGGTCCTGTTCACCGACCCAGATGACGGCAACTTTGTTCTTGCGCCAGGTTTTGACGTGACGATCCAGACAATTATAGGCAATGTTGCACGTCGCGCCGACGAACCACTTGGCCCAGGGATAATTCCATTCCAGCACCTTGGTCCAGGGGGAGAACCACTCAAGCTCCTTCGCGACATCGCTCCAGAAGCCCTCAGGGTCGGCAATCGATTTCTTGTAGGCGCTCTCATAATCCTGAATGTGAGCAACGGCTTTGGTCTCAGCGGTAGGCTGATACACACGACTTTCCTTGAGCAGGGTATCGATGTTGTCTGCCATGGCGCGGGGACTCCTTACGGTCACGATAGATCACGGGGAAGCGAATGGCGCTCATTATGCTGGAGGGGCGAGGAGGAACTCAACTATACCTTGGTCCTGGGGCGGGAATAGCGTGGCGGTTTGGTGGTTCCCTGGCCTTGATTGGCCATTTCTTGACAGTGGTGCTGAGGCGAGAGTACGGTAAATTTATTGCGCGTCACACACTGAGACCGGTCTAACTGATGTTGCCAATCGCGTCCCACCGACTGCCGCTCTTCCTTGTTTCGTTTCTCACCTATGTACTGGTCGCGACGTGCTGCCTGCCGGCGGCGTTTGCCCAATTGGGCAAGCCGGAAGGGCTGTATTATAAGTCGTGGGCGATTGTCATTGGAGTGGAGAACTACCTCCTTGCGCCGAAAATTCCCGGCGCGATTGAGGAGGCCAAAACGGTGGCCCAGGCATTCCGCCAGCTGGGCTTCGATGAGGTCGTTGAACTCTATGACAAGGATGCGAGCGCTCGCCGTTTGCAACAGACGCTTTCAGACTTCTTGCCTCGAAAGGTTGGTCGATATGACCGGCTTGTGATCTATTTTTCCGGGCATGCTGGTGTCACGGAGGATCTTGATGGCATGGAGCTTGGCTATCTCGTTCCCTGGGATGCGCAGGTGGGGAATGTGTCTAAATCAGTGACGTTTGAACAATTGAAAGAGTTCAGCCGGCGCAGCGCATCCAAACACACCTTGTTCTTCTTGAATGCCGCGGTACGCGGGTGGGAGGTCAGCACGGCTCAGCCACTATCCCTGGAAGGGCGACTGTCTCCGGAAGACGAGACGGAACGACGAGCGGTGCAAGTGTTGACGGCGGGTGATAAAGGTGAGTCGTTGAGTCAGGAGAATGGGAAAAGTCTGTTCGTGCAGGCGCTGGTCAATGGACTGAACGGCATGGCGGATCGTAATAAAAACGGATGGCTCATGGCCTCGGAAGTTGGAGCCTATGTAAGGAAACAAGTGCTGGAACGGTCGAATGGCGCCCAGCATCCCCTCTTTGTACAGCTTGAAGGGGAAGGGGATACGGTATTGATGGAAGGCCGAAAGGCTGCCTTTACCATAGGCGCAGAGCCCCAGTCACCGGCCGAGCGACGACAAGCTGCAAAGCTACAATATGAACGGGCGTTCGCACTTCTTCAAACCGAGAAGTCACCGGAGGAAGCGTTGGAGCGGTTGGACAAAGCGCTCGAATACGACCCCACGTTCGGCGACGCCTATGTGTTGAAGAGCTATGTGCGGCTAGAAGTCCTGCCGAATCTTGACGATGCATTGTCCGCGGGAAGGTTGGCGGTACAGTATGCCCCGAAGAACCCTGATGCGCAGTATACCCTCGGGTTGATTCACGAAAAACGTGGGCAGTATGTTGAAGCTGAGCGTGCGATGCGGGAAGCGCTGGTGGTCAATCCCAACTATACGGATGTCTATTTTTCGCTCGGCATCCTCTACGCCGACAAAATACAGGATCAATCGAAATCGGTCGAGGCCTTCACGCGCTATCTCGAACTCGGCGGGAGCCATGCCCGCGCCAGGGCTGCTGTCGCACAGTCAACATCCCCCGCTTCTGCAGTCCCGGCGAAGCCGTAGCCATCCCGCAGGATGCTCAAAAAGGCCGTCAGCAAGGCCGCAGCGAGTGAAGATCCGAAGGCGTACCCTTGCGGTACGTTGAGGGTCTGAACGATGCGAGAACGAAGCTGGCGACCTTTTTCAGCAGCCTACGCTAGGCGCGCTCGCCGCCCTTAAGATACCCCAACCCAATCTTCACGGCCTTCCGCGTAATTTCTGCCCAGCGTGTTTGAGGATATTCTGCGAGGACTGCGGCTGCTTTGGGATCTTGAACTTCAAGACTCAGAATCTTAATGATACCGTCATCAATCTGAACGTCTGCCACTGGTATCCTCCATTAGGGGAAGAGCGAGACGGTCACCATTGGCCGCCGTTTCGTTGACTGGATTAGGGGTGCATGTTAGCATGATTTTGTGTGAATTCTCGAGCCATTGACAGCGTTTCATTTTCCTGATCATTACCAAGGAGGCATGCGCATGAATAGGGTATTGGGATTCAGGTCGAGGTTGATCGGGGGAGGAGTGGCTATCGCCCTGCTGATCGGACTTGCTGCCTGCGGCGGTCCTCCGAAGTGGGTGAAACAAGGGTCAGGGGCGTTCAACGAGAAAGATAGCAAAGCCTTTTATGGTGTCGGATCGGTGTCCGGTATGCGAAATGAGCCGCTGGCTTGGGACACCGCTGAAAATCGTGGCAGAGCTGAAATCGCGAAGACCTTTGAAACCTATACCGGCTACTTGATGCGCGACTATGCAGCCTCCACGACGGCGGGAGACTTTACCAAGAACACGGAAGAGCAGAATGTCGAGCGAGCCATTAAGACGGTGACCACCACGACCCTCAGTGGTGTTCGCCCCATCGAGCGTTATAAGGATGAGAAAACCGGTACGTATTATGTATTAACCAAGCTGAATCTCGAGGAGATGAAGGATAATCTTGAGAAGGCGAAGGAACTGAACGCGCAGGTTCGTGATTACGTCAGAAAGAATGCGGATAAGCTCTTTGAGCGGCTTGAGAAAGAAGAAGATAAACGGGCGCCGCGGTAAGGGCGTTTGTTGATCGACCGCCAAGAGATGCATGTGCGAGGAGGTACCGCGTGATCGTGATGAATCGAAGACGAATGGTGCTTGTGGTGTTGGCGCTGGTGTCGCTGGCCGGCTGTGCCCAGGAGACAAGAATAACAAGGGTCGACTCCGGGGTCGTCACCGATCTGAGCGGCCGTTGGAACGATACCGATTCCAGGATGGTCGCGGAGTCCATGGTCAAAGAGGCGCTGGAGTATCCATGGCTCAACGGCTTTTCAGGCTCCAAGCATCGCCAGCCGGTCGTGGTTGTCGGGACTATACAGAACAGCAGCCACGAACATATCAACGTCAACACGTTTGTGACCGATCTTGAGCGTGAGCTCACAAACTCACAAAAAGTGACGTTTGTGGCAGGAAAGGGAGATCGCGAGGAACTTCGCACCGAGCGCAAAGAGCAAGCGATGTACGCGCGGGAGGATACGCAGAAAGCGCCGGGGAAAGAGCTTGGTGCGGATTATATGATGAAGGGCAGTATTGCGACGATCCTTGACGAGGCCGAGGGGACGAAGGCAGTGTTTTACCAGGTCGATTTGCAGATGGTCGATTTAGAGAACAATGCCAAGGTCTGGTATGGTCAGAAGAAGATTAAGAAAGTCGTCGAAAAGAAACGTTCAATCTTTTAGGCTCCTCCATATCCGTTGAGCCATCTTGCCTCATGCCCCACCTCCTGTATTCCGGTACGGTGGGGCTTTTTTATTTCTACCCACATTCTCTTTGCTGCGCTGGCATTCGTGCTGCTTGCTGGATGCGGCCCCTCGGTCAACCGGTATCTCCTCATCGACGCAAGCCTGCGTGCCCATGACCCCAAAAGCGCCGACGCGATTGTGCAACAGGCCGAAAAGGAATATGGCGAGAAAGGCCGTGTCCTGTATGGCATGGATCGAGGGATGACACTTCAACTTGTCGGCGACTATCAGCAGAGCAACACAGTCTTGGAACTGGCAGAGGAAGAACTCGACCGTCTCTATACACGAAAGATTCGAACGGAGGCGCTCGCGTTCATGACGAATGATACGGCATTACCCTATGAGGGGGATCCGTATGAACAGGTGTTGATCAATGTACTGAAGGCACTCAACTATGCGGTGTTAGGTGAGTGGCAGGACGCGCTGGTCGAAGCTCGGCGTATTGACCATCGGCTCAACGTCCTGTCGGATCGAACACAGGAAAGGAATGCCTATCGGGACGATGGATTTGCGCGTTATCTGAGCGGCATTCTCTATGAGTGCACCGGTGATGTGAATAATGCGTTTATTGCCTATCGAAAAGCCTATGAGATCTTCGATGCGACTCGCGCATGGTCGCACACAGTCGTCCCATCTCAGTTGATGCAGGATTTGTTACGAACGGCTGAGGCCATGCACTTTAGTCAAGAATTGACTGAGTACAAGTCTGTGTTTCCCGGTACGAGATGGGAGACTCATCAGGCGTTGCAACAGCTCGCTCAAGTTGTTGTGATCAGCTATAATGGCCGCGCACCACGCAAGGAGGATCAGTTCCTTGACTTACCGATCAGTCTCGGCGCGCTCCAATTGGTGCTCCTCAACCGCGGGTTCACGCAGACGAACAGACAGTCGAACCGGGCAATGGACACGGTCTTGTACGGGCTGAACGGACGCGTTGTTCGCGTGGCTGTGCCACGGCTCGTTCCGCAGAAGACTCACGTACCTATCGATCGGGTGAATCTCATCCCGGATGATGGCGCAGGGGTGAGGGTGAACACGGAGTTGGTCCATAACGTGACGGCCTTGGCGGAGAAGGCGCTCTCGGCACGAATGGCTGGTATTACCGCGAAAGCGCTTGCCCGCGCCGCGACAAAGTTTGCGTTTGCCGAGGGGGCGACGAGAGGGGCTCAGCATGCAGCAGGGAGAGATGCGGCGCCCTGGGTGGGTTTACTCGTTGGGCTGCTGACAAAAGGACTGGCAGTGGCATCGGAAGAAGCCGACACACGAAGTTGGCAGACGTTGCCTGATGAAATCCATCTTGCTCGAGTGTGGGTTCCGCCGGGCCGCTATCAGGTTCAGAGCGAGCCGATCAGCGGATTACATGACCCGTTGAAGCCTGAGGCCATGAGGATTCTGTCCCTCGGGCCGGGCGAGACTGCGGTGCTCCTTCAGCGTGTGATGCCATGAGAGACGGATCGATGTTCGTATCTCGAGCTGGGATGCTGCTGATGGGGGTGGCTGCACTGTCCGGCTGTGCATGGTTTGGAGGACACACACAACCAGATTGGGTTGAAGGGGTGAGTGCGGTGTATCCGTCCGGGCAATATCTTGTTGGCGTAGGCCAGGCAGAGAGTCGGGCGGTTGCTGAGGATCGTGCCTATGCTGCGGTGGCCCGCATTTTTAAAGCTGAGGTGAGTGCGCACGCAAAGGATTGGGAGTCGTATCTCGTGATCGAGCAGCGAGGACAGAGCAGCGCTGAGCGGCGGTTGACGCTCGACAATCTGACCCGTGTGTCGACCGACAAAGTATTGGAGAATGTCCAGATCGTCGATCGATGGGTCGATGTGCAGAAAGGATTCCATTATGCGTTGGCGGGGATGCATCGGCCTCAGGCGGAGACCTCGTTCATGGAACGGATTACCGACCTCGACCGTTCGATCAGAGACGATGTCGAGGAGGCCCATCACCCCTCCGATACGCTAGCAAAAGTCAGAGCATTGAGACGGGCTGCGAGAAATCTGGTACTGCGAGAGACCTATAATGCAGATCTTCGTGTAATTCGGCCGAGTGGACAGGGTATCGCCGCATCCTACCGTGTGAGTGAACTTACGCACGAACTCGAACAGTTCCTTGCCACGAATCTGGTGCTGGCGGTTGCGATGGCCGGCGATCAGGCTGAACCGATGCAACGTGCCTTGATGGAGGGATTGTTGAAAGAAGGGCTCCAGGTTACGAGTCGGGGGTGGGGAGGGGATCGGTCGATGGACGGTGATTCGGGCGGTTCATCCCCGGAGCTGCTCGTGCGGGGTGTGGTGCGGATATGGCCGATCGATGTGCGTGATCCGCAGTTTAAGTTTGTGCGGTGGTGCAGCGATTTCGAAGTCGTGAATGTGAGTAGCCAACGAGTGGTTGGCGCTTTGTCAAAAGGTGGAAAGGAGGGCCATCTGTCGGAGCGTGAGGCGATAGCCAAAGCTGTGCGTGTCATGCAGCAGGCGTTTTCTACCGATGTGGCAAAGACGCTAGCGGGCCATGTATATGGAGAGTTAGAACTGCCGGTACAGACGAGCCAGCCTGCGGGATGTCCCCGGGAGGGACTGGACTCTATGCCGGCAACAGCACCTCATTAATTCAGAGAGAGGGAGGATATGGCCAAATCGAAGTTGGAAGCAGCACAGACATCAAACCGTGCACCACGCAGCCGTGGTCGCGGATTGACGGTCACACAACAGCGGGTTCCCAGTCGCTTGGCGAAACGCCGACTGAATGAGCGACTCAAGAACGACACGGCGTCGTTCAATTTGGGCAACCTGGCCGACAAGTTCCGTAAGGAAGGGTACGACGAGCTACCTCTGGATGAACTCCAAGATCGGCTCTCGAAACTGTCAGGCCCCTTGGCGGCCATCATTCTGAAGGGGAGAGTGTGATCGTATGCCATACTACTATTTTGACTCAACCGCGTTGGTGAAACGGTACAGCATGGAACGCGGCACCCGCATTATCGGCAGGCTGATGGTGAAGCGGGGTAAAGTGGCGATTGTGTCGACGTGGTCCGTGACGGATTTGTATACAGTTCTCGCAAATCGGGCTCATCATGGGGAAATCACCAGAGACGATTGCTACTCGGTGATCCATAAGTTCGAAAGGGATTCGCAGGAGGGTCTCTACAAGTTTATTGCCCCGACAATGCAGACGTATTTAGCGACCAAAGAGCTTGCGCTGGAATATCCGGCGCTCCGCTCACCGCAGGTCTTACATTTGGCGTTGGCGTTGGAACTGAAGCCCTTGCGGCTGACTGTGGTCAGTGCCGACCCACAATTGCTGACGGCCTGCCGTTCAGCGGGCCTGCATATCATTAATCCGGAAGAGGATTAATAGGAACGTCATGGTTGTCGCCACGGATGTCCGGCGATCTTCGAGTTAATGGCGGTTCTGGAATCAGTGGCTGTCTCTAGGGGTTTAGTAGTCATCGCAGTGCGTAGATAGCCGGTTGGTTGACGCTGCAAAACCTTGACCAAGACGATTGGGGTGCGCATTGGCAATGCACCGGCACGATCTCGGTCGAAGTGCTGAAGTCCGTGGCATTCATTGAAGAACACGGCGACGTAGGTTCCGAAGCTATGGCTTATTGTGAGTTCTGCGTCCAATGTACAGGGTTTTTATCCGTGCAATATGTCAGAGGCGAACAAATTTTCTCGATGAATTCTCATAGGGTGGTTCTCGCCTTCTTGATGAAAATGAAACCCTCCCTGATGACGATGTGGTCGTGCAATCATCCTTCTGTTCTTGCTAGGCGTAGGGTTTCATGGAGGAAAGGTTCTCGTCCGTTGGTGTCTTTTGCAGACGCAGAATGGCAAGAGATCGTGCGCGGAGGTTGTAGGGGGTTCCACCTCGCAGCAATGCGCACGGCTTCTTGTCTCGCTTCGGTGCAGACGTATCCAAGATCCTCTGCCAGCGGATACTCCGCTTGTGGGCCGGCAATGTGAAGGGCACCGGCTCATGATGGGCATTCAAGAGCACCAGGAGTGTGTCGCCCAGGATCGGCCGCCCCTTTTCGTCCATCTCTTCAATGGCGTCACCCGCTAAGCGTAACCCCAGTGAACGAACGTAGCCTTGATTCCAATCTTCGTCCGTCATTTCTTTCCCATCGGGACGGAACCAGGCGAGATCTTTGACCTCAGACCCTCGGATGTGTCGGCCTTGGAAGAATTGACGTCGCCGGAGGACCGAATGCTCTCGTCGGAGCGAGATCAGCTGGCGAGTGAAGGCGAGTAGTTCATGGTCTCGACGGTCCAACTTCCAGTCAAACCAACTCAGTTCATTGTCCTGACAGTATGTATTATTGTTCCCGCGCTGTGTCCGGCTGATTTCATCGCCCCCGCAGATCATCGGCACCCCCTGAGACAGTATCAAGGTCGCCAGCATATTGCGTTTCTGGCGATCTCGCAGTTCGGTGATAGTTGGATCGTCGGTTGGCCCTTCGACTCCGCAGTTCCAACTGAGATTGTCGTCTGTCCCGTCGCGGGTCCCTTCGCCATTGGCCTCATTATGCTTCTCGTTGTACGAGGTCAGGTCGTGCAGCGTGAACCCGTCGTGCGCGGTTGCAAAGTTGATGCTCGCATGAGGGCGACGTCCGCCCATCTCGTAGAGATCGCTGCTGCCTGAGAAACGATAGGCCAACTCAGCCACCTGTCCTCCGTCCCCCTTCCAGTAGCGCCGGATAGTATTTCGATACTTCCCATTCCACTCAGCCCAACCGGCAGGAAAATTCCCAACCTGGTATCCTCCTTCACCCAGATCCCATGGCTCAGCGATGAGTTTGACCTGCTGGAGGACCGGGTCTTGCTGAATCGTGTCGAAGAAAGCACTCAGTCGATCGACGTCGTGCAGCCCTCGGGCCAAAGCTGGCGCAAGATCGAATCGAAACCCATCCACGTGCATGTCTCTCACCCAATACCGCAAACTATCCATGATGAGCTGAAGTGTCCGAGGATGCCGTACGTTCAGGGTGTTGCCACAGCCTGTGTAGTCCATGTAGTACCGAGACTGATCAGGAACCAGGCGGTAATAGGCAGCATTGTCGATTCCACGGAACGACAGAGTGGGACCCAGGTGATTGCCTTCCCCCGTATGGTTGTAGACCACATCGAGGATGACCTCGATCCCAGCACTGTGCAGAGTTTTTACCATCGTCTTAAATTCATTGACGTGGCAGCCTCCGTCGTGTGAAACCGCGTATCGGACGTCAGGCGCAAAAAAACCCATTGTGTTATAGCCCCAGTAGTTGGAGAGGCTTCGGTCGGTCACGACCTTCTCGGAGACAAAATGGTGGACCGGGAGCAGCTCGACCGCAGTCACCCCCAGACTCTGGAGATACTCAACGATGACCGGAGAAGCTAATCCGGCGTAGGTGCCACGAAGGGGTTCCGGCACATCGGGATGGCGCATCGTAAAACCTTTCACATGTACCTCGTAGATGATGGTTCTATCCCATGGCGTTCGTAACGATCGATCGTTACCCCAGGTGAAGGCCTGTTCAATCACAATCGATTTCGGGATACTGGCCGCATTGTCCTGATCATCACGAACGAGATCGGCTCCAGGGTCTCCAATTGGATACGCGAACATGGCATCGGATCGCTTGACGGTGTTACTCAGCGCCTTTGCATAGGGGTCGATTAACAGCTTTGAGGGGTTGAATCGGTGTCCGGAAGTGGGGTCATAGGGGCCGTGGACCCGGTATCCGTACATTTGCCCAGGTCGAACCTCTGGGAGGTAGGTATGCCAGACCTGGTCGGTCCGTTCCTTAACCCTGATCCGATGGGACTCCTTCGTCTGGTCCGATTGATCAAAGAGGCAGAGGTCCACTGCTGTGGCGTTTTCGGAAAACAGCGCAAAGTTGACACCCTCGCCATCCCATCCCGCTCCGAGCGGATACGGGTGACCCGGTAAGACTCTCATCTTTTTTCCTCCCGCTTCTGCGAATCGAGCATTCTTTTAGTAGACTGCGGAAAAGCTTGGTTTGTGCTCAAATTCCACTGTGATCTTAGGAATGATGTTGGCGCGAGAACGACTCGCCGGATGCTCAAAATGGCCGTCCAGCCCAGCCGCGGCGAACGAAGAGGTGAGGCGTGCGCCTCGCTGCGTTGAGCCTTTGGGTGATGCGAGAACAACGCTGGCGGACTTTTTCAGCATCCTGTTAGGAGTGTAGTGATGGATGCATGCTTGTGCAAGCTTGAGCCGAAGGGGGAGGCGATGTGATCCCTGGCATCGCGATGAACACTGTGGCACACTAAGACGAAGCAGTGTGTTTGTCGAAGGATAGAGATGGCGACAAAAGAACGGTGGCAGTTACATCTGGGGGCATGGCCTATCGGTCCGTCCAAAGTTCATTTTCGGGTGTGGGCTCCTTATACCAAGCGGGTTACGGTCGATCTTGTTGGTCCATCGCAGCTACCGAGAGATCAACCCATTCAGTTGAAACCGTGCGAGCATGGATACTTTGAAGCCACGGTGTGCGGGATTGAGCCAGGCGCACGCTATCGCTATGTGTTGGATGAGCAGAAGTCACGCCCGGACCCGGCATCCTGTTTCCAACCGGATGGCGTGCATGGACCGTCTGAGGTCATCGATTCCCATACATTTCAGTGGTCCGATGACCGCTGGTCTGGGACCCCAATCGAACGGTTCATCATCTATGAACTCCATGTCGGCACGTTTACTCGCGAGGGGACGTTTCACGCCATCATTCCATTGCTCGATTACTTACAGAACGATCTGGGCATCACGGCAATCGAACTCATGCCGGTGGCCCAATTTCCCGGCACGCGCAACTGGGGGTACGACGGCGCGTTTCCCTTTGCAGTCCAGTCCTCTTATGGCGGACCTGAGGGTCTTCGAGCCTTCGTCAACGCCTGCCATGAAAGGGGCATCGCCGTCGTACTGGATGTCGTGTATAACCACCTCGGACCGGAAGGAAATTATCTGGGCGACTTCGGCCCATACTTTACGGACCGGTACCGAACTCCTTGGGGCTGCGCGATCAACTACGACGGGCCGGGCAGTGACGAAGTTCGCGCGTACGTGATTAATAATGCGCTCTACTGGGTGACGGAGTTCCATATTGACGCTCTCAGGTTAGACGCGATCCATGGCATCTTCGACTGTAGCACTCGTCACATTTTGCGGGAACTGACTGAAACCGTGCACGCTCAAGCCGAGCGATTGGGTCGGCTCATTTATGTGATTGCTGAGAGCGACCTGAACGATGCACGAGTCATTGCTCCCATTGCCGAAGGTGGCTATGGTCTAGATGGTCAATGGAACGACGACTTTCACCATGCTCTGCACACGGTGTTAACCGGCGAGAGGATAGGGTATTACGAGGACTTTGGAGCACTTGATCAACTGTCGACGGCACTGAAAGAAGGCTTCGTCTATTCCGGACAGCGATCCTCTTTTCGTCGCCGCCGACATGGGAGTTCTTCAATCTCTCGCCCTCTTTCCCAATTTATCGTCTATTCTCAAAACCACGATCAGGTTGGAAACCGCGCAGGAGGAGAGCGACTCAGTGCATTAGTTCCGCGCGAAGGGCTGAACGTGGCGGCTGCTGCCTGCCTCTTGGCGCCGAATATTCCGCTGCTGTTTATGGGTGAAGAATATGGAGAGACCGCTCCGTTTCTGTATTTCATCGAGCACGGGGATCCGGCCCTCGCTGACGCAGTCCGGAAGGGGCGACAGGCTGAATTCGCGTCGTTTGCTTGTGAGGGCGAGGTGCCGGACCCACAGGACCCTGCTACATTCGAGCGCTCACGGGTTCATCCCGGTCCTCAGACACAGCGAGAACGCATTCAACTCCTGCGCTGGTACCATCGCCTCATCGCACTCCGAACATCCATACCGGCGCTAGGGGCGGTGCAGCGAGACCGACATGAGCATGATGTCTGGGTTGAGGAAAGGGAACAGATACTAGTTCTTCATCGACGAGCTCTCAACTCACGGGCAGCACTGGTGATCCTTAGCTTTAACCGGGAACAGACTTCAGTCACGCTGCGAAAACCTCTTGGGACTTGGGAGTTGATGGTGGACTCGGTTGACCTAGAGTTCGGAGGACCAGGCACCAACAATTTTCCTGCCACAGTAGTTATCGGAGAACAGGGACCAACGATTTTAGTGCCGGCATACGGCGTGGCGGTTTATCTGGACTGCATCCTGTCAATATAATCATAGAGAGAGAGCCACCTCATTCAATCAGGAGTCTATTGCTCATGGTCGTGATCGGAGTGATGGGTTTACTTGACTGTGGCCTCTACGAAGTGGTTGAATTCGCTCAGGCGTAGCTGACATGCGGTAGACTTCGCGCGCCGGAACTTCTTCTCCCAGGCTCGAGAACGAGCGCTTCCAAACAACCTGAGAATCCGTCCGAGAATCCGATGAACCTCACGGTCTCTCACCCAAAGATTCCCACCGCGACCTACCGGCTTCAGTTCAACAACACGTTTACATTTGTCGATGCCGCTCGGATTGTGCCGTATCTTCACGCGTTGGGTATCACAGATTGCTATACATCATCCTATCTAAAGGCCGTACCTGGGAGTCTGCATGGCTACGACATTGTCGATCCGACTATGTTGAACCCCGATCTTGGTACCGAGCATGATTTTCGACTCTTCGCTGGCTCGCTGGCACACCACGGAATGGGGCAGATTCTCGATGTGGTGCCGAATCATATGGGCATCGCAAAATCATGCAATCCGTGGTGGCAGGATGTCTTGGAGAACGGTCCGAGCGCTCGTTATGCGTCGTTCTTCGATATCGATTGGCGCCCCGTCAAGGCTGAACTGGAAGGGAAAGTGCTGCTGCCTATTCTAGGCGAACAGTACGGGACTGTCGTGGAGAACCAGGAGATTATTCTGGAATACCACGAAGGACGGTTCTTCTTTCGTTACTTCGATCACCAGCTTCCTGTTGACCCAAAGCACTCAGCGATGATCCTCGCCCTTCGGTTGGATGAGTTGATCAGCCGTGCGCAGTCAGATGATCTGCATGTGCAGGAGTTGCAGAGTATCCTGACCGCTCTTCGACACCTGCCTGATCGCAATGAGGCGAGTCCTGCCCAGGTTGCAGAGCGTTATCGAGAGAAGGAGATTATCCGGCGGCGGCTCTTACGGATCATGGGCGAGAACCACACAGTGAAGACGTTTGTCCAAGAGAATGTCGCCATCTATAACGGCACGAAGGGAGACCCAAAAAGCTTTGATCTGCTGGATCAACTCCTGAGTCATCAAGTATACCGACTGGCCTATTGGCGGGTTGCCTCAGAAGAAATCAACTACCGGCGTTTCTTCGACGTCAACGAACTCGCCGCCGTTCGTATGGAAGATCCTGCGGTGTTCCTCTCTTCTCACCAGCTCATTCTTCAGCTATTGAAGCATGGAGCGGTCAGCGGATTGCGCATCGACCATGTCGACGGCCTGTACGATCCCAGTGCCTACCTCGGGCAATTACAGACGTGGGCAAAAGCTGACCTTGTGCCTCGCGCGGAGGAGGCTGAGCGGTCGCTCTTTCTTATCGTTGAAAAAATTCTCACCAGGGATGAGACGCTGCCTGTTCGATGGCCTGTCTATGGTACGACAGGATACGACTTCCTCACCCTCATCAATGGGTTATTCGTGGACGGCTCGCATGAACAGGCTTTTAATCGGCTGTATGCCCGTTTTATCGGCAACAGCGTTTCCTTTGAAGCCCGCGTCTATGAAAGTAAACAGCTGATTATGCGAGCGTCCATGTCGAGCGAGATCAACGTGCTGGGGTACCAGCTTAACCATCTCTCCGAAATGAATCGACGGTTCAGGGACTTTACGTTGAACAGTCTGATTCACGCCATTCGGGAAATTATCGCGTGTTTTCCTGTCTACCGGACATATGTGACACCGGGCGAAGAACCTGTGTCGGATAAGGATCGGTCCTACATCCGGCTGGCAGTCTCCATGGCCAAGCGCAAAAATCCTGCGTTAAGCGGTCTTGTCTTCGACTTTGTCCAGGATATTCTGCTCAAGCAGGCCAGTTATCATCACGAACGAGAGCGCGGAGATCAGCTCAGGTTCGCGATGAAATTTCAGCAGATCACAGGCTCGGTCATGGCGAAGGGGGCCGAAGACACGGCTTTTTACGTGTATAATCGGCTCGCGTCACTGAATGAGGTCGGCGGCGATCCGTTGCAGTTTGGGCTTTCCATTCACACCTTCCACGAACGTATGCGTCAGCGTCGGGCCCATTGGCCGGCAAGTATCTGCGCCACTTCGACCCATGACACGAAACGTAGCGAAGATGTACGAGCCAGGATTAATGTTCTTTCAGAGATCCCGCAAGGATGGAAAACCCGCATTCTACGGTGGAGCCAACTCAATAAAGGGTGCAAAACTGAAGTGGACGGAACACTGGCTCCTGACCGCAACGAGGAATACTTACTTTATCAAACACTGATCGGTGCCTGGCCGTTTCATGCGCTGGACGATGACGAGTACAAGACCTTCAGTGACAGAATCCAGGCCTATATGGCAAAAGCCTTGAAAGAGGCCAAGATCCATACGAGCTGGGTCAATCCAAACCACGCGTATGACCACGCTGTGCGTGATTTCATTGAACGTATTCTCGTGCGTTCTTCGCCCAATCCGTTCTTGGCGGATTTCCTTCCCTTTCAACAAGAGATCGCGCGTCATGGTGTCTATAACTCATTCTCGCAGGTGCTCCTGAAAATTGCGTCGCCCGGCATCCCGGATTTTTACCAGGGCACTGAACTGTGGGATTTCAGCCTGGTCGATCCGGACAACCGTCGTCCCGTCGACTATGTGAGTCGGACTGGTGTATTGGCTGATTTTCAGTCTGTTCGTGGAATACAGGGATCGGATCAGCGTCAGTTCGTTCAGGGATTACTTGCGACGGTCTCAGACGGGCGGATGAAGCTATACCTCACGATGGTCGGCCTCCATTATCGTCGTGCGCATGCGTCGTTGTTTTTAAGCGGAGAATATGTTCCGCTCAAGGTCGAAGGAACGAAGAAGAAGCATGTATGCGCGTTTGCAAGAATTTATGAGGATCGGGCCGTCGTCGCGATCGTTCCGGTTTTGGTTAAAGGACTGTGCCAAGAAACTGAAACATTTCCATTCGATCCAAGCGTATGGGAGGACACATGGGTGATCGTGCCTTCCTGGAGACCGGCGTCCTGTTATCAGAACCTCTTAACTGGAGAAATACTTTCTTCGACCGAGACTGAAGGCAAACAGAGCCTCCGGTTGGCTGAGATCATGGGCTCCTGTCCAGTCGCACTACTTGAGCGGATGACGTGAGCATCGGCAAATTATCTGCGCCCCTGATCGATGCCATGCCAACACGATCCACCTTGTTCGACGTGGCAGGGGCATGGCTAAACACGTCAACGGCCAGCCCTATCTGTCCGATTTCGAATCCATGATGTGGGGAGGATGACAGCAGGTTATGTTGCCGACTCCGTCGGCCTCGTGTCGTCGTCGACTGCGCTAAGCCTGCCGGTATGTTACATATCATCATCCATCGCTTGGCACATGCCTCAGGATAGGTCTCAATATCCGTAGGCCTCTGGAATCTACACATCACTGCGTCATCATTTGCTGAGGCAGTTCAAATTTGAAGCGACCAGCCAAAAACCTCCCATAGTGACCGGTTGGATGGTAGGATGGCGAGCTGTAGAGCATATAACTGTGGTTGTGATTGGAACAGCAGGGAGGAGAGACGTGCGCAAAGCTGACACGCCATTTTGTTTCACCGGGTCAAGCGAGCTGCGAGAGAGTCTAGGGAAGGAAGCGGAGGATGAAAAGCGGTTGGTAGAATTGCTCGAAGAGGTCCCGCTCGACTCCATCCACTATCACACGCATACCTATTTATTACGACATAGTCATGTCGAACAGCTGTATCCAAACGACTTTGCCCAGTGGGTGGCGATGGAGGTTCGCGATCATGTCCTCGGCGAACGGCTTGCCGTCATTGACCCGTTCGAATTTCAAGGGCTTGAGCTATTGAGGGAAGAGCTTATTTCGGTCATCGACGATCACTTATCGCGGACACCGATTGTGCCTCGGGTGATCTTCGGGAAGCCGTTCAGTTTCAACCAGTCCAGAATCTTGGAGGTTTCTACCGGTCTGGAGGCATGGACATTACAAGAGTTTCGCAACGCGTTATCAGAGGTGGATGCGAGCGCGATCTACTATCATATGTTTGAAGCCCGTCATCGTCTTGGTAAGCAGGAGAGCGATTTTTCATCCTGGATCGAGGGGCAGCTGCACATGCCGGAGTTGGCCGGGAAGTTTCGCGCCATCAATCCGTATCGAGGAAGTCTTGAGCGGCACAGATCGGCGCTCTTAACAGTATGTGATGAGTTTCTCGCGAAGAATTCCGACTCGTAGAGACGAGGATATTTGCTGTGACTAACGTCGACCCGCTGTGGTTTAAAGATGCCGTGTTTTACGAGCTGCACGTGAAAGCGTTTTGCGACAGCAATGACGATGGGATTGGAGATTTCCGCGGCCTAATTCAGAAGCTTGATTATCTTGAGTGGCTAGGGGTCACCTGCCTTTGGCTCTTACCGTTTTTCCCTTCTCCCTTGCGCGATGATGGTTACGATGTCTCGGACTATCGCGGCGTGTTTCCGGATTACGGCTCACTCGATGACCTCCGAACCTTTCTACAGGAAGCCCATAGGCGGGGGATTCGTGTCATCGCAGATCTTGTACTCAACCACACGTCCGATCAGCATCCTTGGTTTCAAGAGGCAAGACGGTCTCCCGAGTCGCCCTTGCGCAGCTTTTATGTCTGGAGCGATAGTGAGAAAAAGTATGGGAAGGCCCGAATCATTTTTATCGATACAGAACGGTCTAATTGGACCTGGGATCCCGTCGCAAAGCAATACTATTGGCATCGGTTTTTCAGCCACCAGCCTGACCTCAACTATGACAATCCTGAACTGCGCAAGGCGATGTTAGAGGTCATGGCCTTTTGGCTGGATCAGGGACTGGATGGGTTCCGGTGTGATGCCGTACCGTATTTGATTGAGCGTGAGGGCACGATATGCGAGAACCTGCCGGAGACACACGAGTATTTGAAGGATCTTCGAAAGTGGATCGATGAGCGCTACCAAGGGCGCATTCTGCTGGCAGAAGCGAATCAATGGCCGGTCGATGTCCGCCCCTATTTCGGCGATAACAATGAATGTCACATGGCTTTTCATTTTCCGTTGATGCCAAGGCTATTCATGGGTGTTCGAAGCGAGGATTGGCATCCGATCGTCGACATGTTCACTCACACGCCGGCCATTCCCGATGAGTGTCAGTGGTGTTTGTTCCTGCGCAACCACGATGAACTGACGTTAGAGATGTGTTCCGGTGAGGAACGGGACTACATGTACTATGCCTATGCTCGGGATCCCCAGATGCGGCGCAATATCGGCATCGCGCGTCGTCTCGCTCCCTTGCTTGAAAATGACCGGCGCAAAATCGAGCTCCTGAATAGCCTCGTGTTTACGCTACCTGGCAGTCCTATCATTTATTATGGGGACGAGATCGGGATGGGAGATAACGTGCATTTGGGGGATCGCAACGGTGTGCGCACACCGATGCAGTGGAACGTTGACCGGAATGCGGGGTTTTCCAAGGCCGATCCCTCGAAATTGTATCTTCCCGTCATCACCGATTCGATTTACGGATATCAAGCGACCAACGTAGAAGCCCAGCTCCAAACGCCGTATTCCCTGGCGCACTGGATGAAAAGCATGATCGCCATCCGTAAAAAGCATCCGGCATTCGGGCGAGGCACGATCGAGTTTCTCCGCCCGCGAAACGACAAGGTGTTGGTATATCTCCGGCAGTACCGGGATGAGACCCTCCTCATGGTCCAAAACCTGGGCGGATCTGCGCAAGCGGTGGAGTTGGATCTCGTAAAGTTCGTCGGGGCTGTGCCGGTCGAATTATTCGGCGAGACGCGGTTTCCATCGATCGGCGATAGACCCTATATGTTGAGCCTTGCGCCGTATGGGTATTACTGGTTCAAGTTGCGTCAGGCGCCTTCTGAGGAAACCGCCTATGGAATCGAGGGAAGTGTAATTTAATGGGTGCATGATTGGGAGCGAAGCGAAAGCTATGCGACTGGAGTTGGATGATTATCGGGATAGCGCGACGAAGGGGACGGTCGATTTCCTGTATCGGCTGAGTGATTTGGTTAAAGGGCGAAGCTTCTTACAGATAAATGCCGTTCGATACGGGGGCGGTATGGCGGAGGTGTTACGTCGTCTTGTGCCGATGTTGACATCGTTGGGAGTCGATGCCCGTTGGGAAGTCCTTGCCGGCGACCAGGAGTTTTTTGACGTCAGCAAGCGGATCAGCAACGCGCTGCAAGGTCAGGAGCAGGTCTTTACCGAGCAGATGTCCCAAGTCTATCTCAAGATTAATCGCCAAAATGCCCAAGTGCTCAATCTCGATGCCGACCTCGTGATGGTCCATGATCCTGGGCCGGCTGCGCTGATCGAACACCGTAAGGGTGGGAAATGGATCTGGCGTTGCTATCTGGACCTTTCGCAGCCTCAGCGCCGCGCCTGGAGCTTCCTTCGCCACTTTGTTGTCCGCTATGACGCCGCCATTTTTTCTGTGACCGGATTTGCTCAGCGGCTTCCGATTCCCAAATTCCTGATCTACCCCTCGATCGATCCGTTAAGCGAAAAAAACCGGGAGTTGTCACGAGCTGAAGTATCCCAAACGCTGGACCGTCTTGGGATTCCCAGAGACAAGCCGATTCTGTTGCAGGTGGCGCGCTTCGATCGGTTTAAGGACCCGGTCGGAGCGGTCGCGACCTACAAGATGGTCAAAAAACATTACGATTGCCGCCTGATTTTGGCCGGCGGAGGCGTGGCGAATGATCCAGAAGGAGAAGCGGTGCTGGCCGATGTACAAACGGCTGCGGGATCCGACGCCGATATTCATGTGTTGCAGCTGCCTCCTGAAGCAGATAGAGAGATCAATGCGCTTCAGCGTGGTGCGACGATTGTCCTTCAAAAATCCATTAAAGAGGGGTTCGGTTTGGCGGTGTCAGAGGCGATGTGGAAAGGCAAGCCGGTTGTCGGTGGAACGGCCGGTGGGATTGCAGATCAGATTATCGATGGTGTGACCGGCTATATCGTACATTCTATAGAAGGGGCTGCATTCAGGGTCAGGCATCTTCTTAAAAATCCAGGATTGAGTCAGCGTATGGGAGGCGCCGCCCGAGAGCATGTGCGACGAAACTTTCTCATCACGCGACACCTAGCAGATTATTTGACGCTTTTGAAGATATATACGCAGTGATGGCGAGACGGCGACTGTCAGGTTCACAGCGTGCCGGCATGGATAATGAGCCGCGATGACCATACCCAAGACGGTATTGAGCCAGGTTCGCCAGCAAGTAGGAGACATCGAAACGGTCGAAGTGCTGGTGGGAATCCCCACGTTCAACAATGCTGCGACGGTGGGGGCGCTGGTGAATGCTGTGAAAGCGGGTATCGCCAAGGTGTGCCCCCAGGCGTCTGTTATCGTGGTAAATGCGGATGCTGGCTCACAAGACGGCACACCGGAAACTATTACACGCACGATAGGGTCTGATCTTTCGACGGTGTGTATCCAGCATTTGGAAGGTGGTGTGTTTCCTGGTCCGATCTCCCTCCAGGTGCTGTCTGAGTCAGGGGTGCCCGGTCGCGAGCATGCATTTCAAGCGTTTTTCACGATCGCGGAAGCGATGCAGGCAAAAGCCTGCGTCGTAATCGATGCCAATCTTCGCTCCTTTACGTCCGATTGGATGGACGCCTTGCTTCACCCTATCCTTGAAAAGGGCGTCGACTATGTCGCCCCGTTCTTTCGTCGGGCGAGATATGAGGGCAGTTTGACGAACTGCATCATGTACCCTCTCAATCGGGCGCTCTATGGGAAACAGATCCGTTATCAGAGCGGCGGCGCCTATGGCTTCTCCGGAAAGCTTACGAGCCTCTACTTGAAGAAGAATGTATGGGAGGGAGTGGGAGCACGGTATGGGATCGATAGCTGGTTGACCACCGTTGCGGTCGCCGAAGGATGTGAAGTCTCTCAAAGTTTTTTGGGACCCAGGATTCAAGACGTCAACCTGACCGGAGTCGAACTATCGGTGGTGCTCGCCCAAGCAGTCGGAGGACTGTTCTATCTCATGGAAACGTATCAGGACGTGTGGGAAGGCAGAGCGGGGTCGGTGCCGATCCCGCAATTTGGTTTTCCCTATGAATCTGGACCTGTCGGCGGCGTCATCAATGTTGAACGGATGGTGAGAGGATTCGGACAGGGGGTACGAGATCTTCTTCCTATCTGGGAGATCATTCTGGCGCCTGAGACGCTGGCTGGAATCCTCGCCTTAGGCGTAGTCGAGGCGGAAGAGTTCCGTTTCCCTGAGGAGTTATGGGTACAGACCATTTACGATTTCGCGCTGGCCTATCATGAGAAGGCGCTCCATCGCGAACACTTGCTCAAGTCTCTGACCCCTCTTTACCTCGGGCAAACGGCCTCTCTTGTCCTGAGGACCAGGGATGGGCCACCAGAGGATGTTGAACGTGCCATCGAATCACTGTGCAAGACATTTGAGAGCATGAAACCGTATTTGACTCAGCGATGGCGATTCCTGTGAGCAGGCTGCGCCAGGGAGCTATTGGAGTTGATGCGGTGCCTCTTGCAGGCGTCGAAGTCGTCTATCGGGGACATCTGTGATGGGAGTCAGGATTGGAAGGGAGATGGCGGGAGTGGAAGGAAGACGTCGAGTCGTGATTGAAAGTGTGACGCCTGAAGTCGATGGAGGCCGCTATCCGATCAAAAGAACGATAGGCGAAGATGTCGTGGTCGAGGCGGATGTCTTTGCAGACGGTCATGATTGTTTGGGCGTGGCACTTCTGTCTCGCCGAGACGGTGATCTGGAGTGGCATGAGACACCGATGACGTTTCTGACGAATGACCGATGGCAGGCATCGTTTCAGGCGGCCGAGCTTGGCCGCTATGTGTACACCGTGACTGGTTGGGTCGACCATTTTGAGACGTGGCGACAGGGTTTTATGAAGAAGGTAGACGCAGGTCAACAGGTGCTCGTCGAGCTACACCAGGGAGCCGGATTGATTGATGTGGCGAGTCAGCGCGCCCCGGGGGCGGAAGGGCAATCGCTGAAGGAATGGGCAAACAGACTGAAGTCATCAGATGAGGCAGAGCCAAGGCGTATCGAACAGGCATTGGATCCGAACATGGCTGTCTTAATGGCGAAGTATCCTGACCGACGCTTCGTGACGCAGTATGAAAGAGAACTCGGAGTGGTTGTGGATCGAGAGAAGGCCAGGTTCAGCGCCTGGTATGAGATGTTCCCACGTTCATGTTCTCAGGGGAGCGAGCACGGGACGTTCAAAGATTGTGAAGCGCGCCTTCCATATATTGCGTCCATGGGGTTTGACGTCTTGTATGTGCCTCCTATCCATCCCATCGGCGTCACGCATCGGAAGGGTAAGAATAATTCACCGGCCGCAGGGCCGGATGATCCAGGAAGTCCATGGGGAATCGGTTCACCGGACGGGGGGCATGAAGCGATCCATCCACAACTAGGAACCACGAAGGATTTCAGGAGGCTTTTGGAGAAGGCGAGATCGTTTGGGATCGAAATCGCGCTGGATCTGGCCTTCCAGTGTTCTCCCGACCACCCGTACGTCACGCAACATCGGGAGTGGTTTAAGATCAGATCGGACGGGACGGTGCAATATGCGGAGAATCCACCCAAGAAATATCAGGACATCGTTCCCTTAGAGTTCGAGACCGACCAATGGGAGCCGCTCTGGTGGGAATTGAAACGCGTTGTGATCCATTGGATTGAGCAAGGGGTGCGTATCTTTCGCGTGGACAATCCACATACCAAGCCGTTTGGATTTTGGGAATGGCTGATTCGAGAAATTCAAGTGGACTACCCAGATGTCATCTTCCTGGCTGAAGCGTTCACTCGGCCCAAGGTGATGTACCGGTTGGCGAAGCTAGGTTTTACTCAGTCGTATACCTATTTCGCCTGGCGTAGCTCGAAAGCGGACCTTACGGAGTATTTCACCGAACTGACTCAGAGTGAGGTATACGAGTATTTTCGGCCCAACCTTTGGCCCAATACGCCGGATATTTTGACAGAAGAGCTTCAGCACGGAGGCCGTCCTGCCTTTATGGCTCGTTTGATCTTGGCATCGACGTTAGGCGCGAGCTATGGGATCTATGGCCCCGCTTTTGAACTGTGTGAGAACCGCCCGCTGAAGGAGGGGAGTGAGGAGTATCTGAATTCTGAGAAGTACGAGATCACACAGTGGAATATCGAGCGGGACGATAGTTTGAAAGAGTTCATCGGCCTGGTGAACCGGATCCGTCGGGAGAATCCTGCGCTTCAGAGTAATGAGAGGCTGCACTTCCACGCCACAGATCATGAGCAATTAATCTGCTATAGCAAGAGCACGGCAGATGGGTCCAACGTTATTTTGGTTGTCGTCAATTTGAGTCCGCACCATAGCCACTCCGGCTGGGTTCATCTGGATCTCGGCTCGTTGTGGCTCGATAAGGACCATCCCTTTCAGGTACAGGACCTCCTGACGAATACCATGTATCGTTGGGATGGATCGCGCAACTATGTCGAGCTCAATCCCCACTCTGTACCTGCCCATATTTTGCTTGTGCGCCGCTGGCTCCGTAGGGAACAAGACTTCGACTATTACATCTAAGAGGCATAAGGTTGCCTATGCTGATTGTAGCCGAACGATGGGAGCGTGTTCTGGAAGGGGAAGCGCGCGCCTCTTTGGAGTCTCGTTTGGTTGACTTCATGATAGTGCGTCGATGGTTTGCCGGTAAATCTCGTGCAATACATTCAGTCTGTATCGTCGAGTCCGTACCCATCCATACTCGATCGAGCGTCGTGGCACTACTTTTCATCCGGGTTGATTATGTAGATGGCACTTCAGAAATGTATACGCTCCCTCTCACGGCGGCATTCGGTGAACAGGCGGCTCAGATTCAGCATGACCTACCCGGTACTATTGTGGCGCCGTTGAAGGTTCAAACCAACGATTGCGAACAGATCGGGGTATTGTACGATGCGCTTTGGAGCCCAGACTTTTCGAGGACGCTGTTGTCTGCCATCGAGAGAGGTAGCCGTTTCACTGGCGAAGCGGGTGTTCTGATCGCGTCCCCCACGCAGGCCTATGGGGATCTGATAGGCGGCGGGGCCTCCCTGGACCCGGCGGTCTTGAAGGCGGAGCAGAGCAATACGTCTGTGGCATATGGTGATCGTGTCCTCTTGAAAATGTATCGGCGTCTTGAGACTGGAATAAATCCAGATTTGGAGATCGGCCGAATGCTGACGACTATGAATTTTCCTTATAGTCCCCCTCTAGCTGGATCCCTTGAGTATGTCCGTGCAAATAGCGAGACCGTGACGGTCGCGATCCTTCAGGGTTTCGTCCACAACCAGGGCGATGCATGGAGCTATACCCTTGATGTATTCAATCAGTACCTGGTGCGGTGTCGAGCTCAACCGACTGGGCGAGAGCGTGGGTTGGCATTCGCTGGACCACTTCTGGAAACGGCACAGGGGAATATTCCCACTTTCGCGCGCGAGCTTATCGGTCCGTATCTGGAGTCAGCCTCAAAACTAGGCCAGCGTACCGCCGAACTGCATGTCGCTCTGGCGAACGCACGAGGCAATCCTGAGTTCATGCCCGAACCGTTCTCGTTGGAATATCGTCGATCTCGCTATGAGTCCATGGGCCGGCTGGTTTCGCAAACCTGTTCGCTGTTAAGGAGTCGAATCAACGATTTGCCTCCGTTCACGGAGCAGGAGGCTCGACGAGTATTGAACGATGAGCTTCGAATACAGAATCGATTCCGAGAATTTTTCGAGTTGGAGACCCCCGCGCTCCGGATTCGATGTCATGGGGATTTTCATCTCGGTCAAGTACTCTGGACCGGACAGGATTTTCTCATCACCGATTTCGAAGGTGAGCCGGCCCGCCCACTCAGCGAAAGATGCACGAAGCATTCCCCCATCATGGATGTGGCGGGCATGCTGCGATCATTTTATTACGCGCCGTATGCCAGCCAATTGCATCAACAGTTGGGGTTGTATGCAGAGGATGCCGGAGCAAGCTTCGAACCATGGATCCGGTTCTGGTATGGCTGGGTCAGCGTGGCGTTTCTGAAGTCGTATCTCAGGATTGCAGAGAGCGTTTCCTTTTGGCCTGGAACGCTATCAGCACTCCGCATACTGCTGGATGCGCACCTGCTTGAAAAGGCCGTGTATGAAATCGGGTATGAACTCAACAATCGGCCAGATTGGGTGAGGATTCCCATCCGTGGGGTCCTGGACATACTCGCGATGCATGCAGGTAAGGAGATTGAGCCGCACCGCATCAAAAATGAGCGGTAAAATTCCGTGACCACGTGAGACAACACCATCAGGAAAGCAAGGTTCTTCCCTCGCGTGTGCAGTCCTAGAGGCCTCTTATGGTACCTGCGCCAAGAGTTTCAGGACCGCTTCATTCCATCCCACCGGCCCTATTCCTGGCGCATGAATCATTCGAGGTAGTTGGATATCGGGGTCATAGGATCCATCCGACTTTTGAACGAGAATCGGATAATCCACCATCGCGAGCAAGGTAGCATCGTTGATGCTGTCACCGATTCCAATCGTTTCAATCCGTTCCGTTTCTCCCCGCATGCGTTGTTGACGGTGGTAGCAGCGTAGGAGTATAGAGGCGGCCTCCCCCTTATCGTTATCTCCTGTGAGATGAAATAACCGCCCACCTTTTGTCCATCGGAGACCCCTGGTGACGATTTGACGGCACACTTCTTCAATGAGCGGTTGAGGGCCTTGTAGGAGGAAGGGCTCATCGTATTCCCGTTGCTTGGCCAAGATGGCGTCGGCGCGCGGGAGCCCGGTGACTTGCATGATCGTTTCTACCGACAGGTCGCCAAACCCTTGCAATGGCGTTTCAAGAGCGTCCTCTATTTGTTTCAATACCTCTCGCAGCATGTGATATGGAAGGCCTAATTCCATAACTTGATACGGAGGTCGGGTTCGCATGCGTTCCAAGGGGAACTCGAAAAAGCCGTGAGGGACAAACACCGCGCCGCCATTTTCGACAATGAATGGGTTATGAAGATCGAGCCGCTGTCGAATCGGTTCCATTTCGGCGCGCGTTTTACTCGATGCCAGCACGAGGGGAATGCCTTGCTCGCGGAGCGCAGTAAGGGCTGGTATCGCGGCGTTGTAGGAATAGGTCGTGCCGTCCAGGAGCGAACCATCCAAGTCTGTGAAGACGATCAAGTTGGACATGGTCTTGCGCCGTTACCAGTGATGGAGATCGTCATCCGGGTTGGCTTTGGAACGATTGATCAATCGTCGCTCCAAGAGCTCTTTGGCAAGATCGGAGGCGCCAAGTCCGAATGCAATGGCTCCGGCCAGCACAATCCCTCCCCAGGTAATGCCAAATCCTACGACGACGATGTGTTGGGCAATGCCGAGTTGTTCGAGTGCCATGGCAGCTGCGAGGACTTGTATGCCCCATCGAGAACAGGCTGCGATGAGTCGGGCGGGTGGGAGCCCGGCGTTGACGGCGGCAATCAGGACTGCTTGGGAGACAAAGTTCGAGAGAAAGTACCCGGCCAGGAGAATCACCGCTGCGGTGACCAGGTGCGGCACATAGGCGAGGAGTGACTGGGCGAACTGGTTGATTGGGGTCAGGTTGAGGGCTCCTAACGCCGCGATCGAGGCCATCACGATTACCGTCCAATAGATGCCTCGCCCAACAAGGCGGGAAGGATCGGTTTTGACGCCTCCGCGGAGCAGCGCCGCATTCATCCCTACCCGATCACAAAAATGATCGAACCCGATCACACGAAGCAGCCGTTCTGAAAAAGACCCGAGCGCCCAGGCCGTGAAGATCCCACCGAGTAGGATGATGCCCATGGCAAGCACATTCGGGAGTACGGTCAACACTTGACGGCCCAGCAGTTCCAACGGTCCAAGAAGGGCCTGGTTGATGAAGTCACTCATGATCACCTCCTGCGTCGGTGCTGGTGTGATGCAACAGAGCCGGAGCGGCAGGTTGCGGCGCCGGCGGTTGCCAACGTTCAAGCAGATAGGGTTTCATGCGTTCGAACGTGTGGCACAACGCTTCGATCTTCTGCTCTGCTTCGACGGACGTCAAGCCCTGGGTTGCATGGACAAATGAGGCGGTCCGACCTAGGTAGAGAGGAGTGAGGGCTTTGAGGAGGTGATCGCGTCGGATGATTCGTTTGCGATGCGCAATCGCCGCATCGTAGACGACCTGAACCCACAGTTCGTCGGGGATACGACAGTCGGTGTTGGACGTTCCCTGGAGATCGCGGAGTTGCGCGAATGTATCGTCGGCCAGGATCTGGCGCCAGATGGGCTCAAGGTCAGCAAGGCCTTGCCGATAGTGCAAGACCATCCGTTCCATATTCACATGGACCGGTTCGACCCCCACTTCGTAGGTAAACCCAAAGAGTGGAACTGGCTCCGATCCTTCCAGCCGAGACCAAAGCATTTCATGCTTTTCCATAAGGGCAAAGAGCGCTCCCATCACCTGCGTCAACATGGCCGACAGGTCGGCTGACGGGTCCTTTGGATTATGAATTTTTGCGCCGAGGAAGCTTTGGCAGATCCGTGCGCCACTGGCGATGGCTTCCGTCGTCATCCAGATATCGATACCGAAGCGCGCGACTTCTGATTCCCAGACGTGTTGGTCGAGATAGTGGGCCGCGAGCGCACCGGAAAAACCAAACTCTCCGCCGATAGGCTGGCGCACGCGTCGCCCGTAGAGTGCTCTGGTCAGTGGGTAGGCGAGACTGTTTGTGATCGTGCCGTCGTATTTGTGACGGAGATAGTAGGGCGCGACGTAGTCGTATCCCTCTTCCAGGATGGGTCGAAGCAAGAGTTCAATCCATTCCGGTGAAATACTACGGAGGTCCGCGTCGACGACTGCGCAGGCTCGGGTATTCAGTCGTCTGGCAATCTCGAAGATCGTCCGGAACGCACTGCCTTTTCCTGGAATCCCATGGTACGGCGTCACGATTCGATGCAGGATGCTTTGTTGGTCGGCAATGAAGAGGTGTTCGAAATCGATGACGGTGCGGGCAACGATGGCCGGCGTCTGATCCGAAGAGCCGCCGTCGGAATTGACCAGGACGGCTCGACGGCCAGGGAAGTGTTTAGCGAGGCCGACGCTTACGGCCCGCACGACATGTGCGACCGTATCCGCGTTGTTATAACTTGGAATCCCGACGAGAACGTCAGCCGAGCCAATCTCTTGGATGCGTGCTTCAGTCTGTGGAGTGAGTGGGGTGAGATTGCTGCTCATGAAGGAGTGGCTGCCGGCTCGGATGTGGGGTCCCAGACGTGATCGGCTTCGACGGCGTCGACCAGGCGATCAAAAATATCTGGCACGGCATGGGTGACGCGGCTCCAGTTGGAAATCATAGGGACGCCAAGCGGGTCATCGAGAAACCCGTCGGTGGCGAGCTTCATGCCTTTCAAAAACACTTCGACGGCCGTCCGTTCCTGGTGTCGGTCGAACGTGAGGCTGTTGATGGACGCGTCGTTTTCGTATCGGCTGATCGCTTCCTGAGCGGCTTGCAAATAGGTGGCGCGCAAGGTCTTGAGGATACCGTCAGATAATACGACGCCTTCGCTTGCAAGATTCCTGAAGAGCGATTTCGTAATGTCGACACACATCTTGAGGAGGCCGGCATCGGGATTATGGGCGGAGAGTTCTTGGTGTTTGTGGTCATAGGCGTCCGCAATATCGGCTTGGCAAATGCGGCGCAAGGCGCAGTTCCGATAGACTTCCGCGAGGACGCCGATTTCAAGTCCCCAGTCCCCTGGAATTCTATTGGTCCAAGCCAGGTCCCGCACCATGGCAAACTCACCGGCCAGAGGATAACGAAAGCTGTCGAGAAACGTCAGGAGCGCGTGAGGCCCCACAAGCTGTTGGAGACTTCGGATCATCGGGGTAATAAACAGGCGCGTTACCCTTCCATTGAGGCGGTCGGTCACTCGGCTGTAATAGCCCTTGCAGAACTCATACCCGAGATTGGGATTGGCGATGGGATAGCAGAGGCGCGCTAGATATTCACGGCTGTAGCTTGTGATGTCACAGTCGTGGAGCGCGATGACCTGACTGTGGTTTCTGGCCAGCACATAGCCGAAGGCGGTCCAACAGCCCCGTCCCTTGCCTTGTAGGCCGATATCGAGGTTGTGATTGACCAGGACCTTGAGGATGGCTTGGATACGCGCACCGTCATTCCAGATGAGGCGAACCCGCTGAGGGAGGACAGAAAAGAATTGCTTCGCCAGACGAAATTCTAAGGCCGAAGCTCGATCCAAGGAGATGACGATTTCATTGAGATACGACACAGTTTTGAGGGTCTCCACGATGGCTTTCAATGCCGGGCGTCCCAATTCTGAGTAGAGGGAGGGGAGGACCAATGCAATGGGATTGACGCGCCCGTAACGCGCCAACTCTTGCTCAAGTTGGTTGACGTTTGGCTGTCCGAGGCGGTGAAGCACGGTGACCACACCGTTTTGATAGAAATCTGACATTGGAGCCTCCGGTGAGCGATTCTTCGTACCGCCTGCATCATGCCGTGCTGAAGGATGACGAGTAGTCGTTGTCTAAGCCGTATGCGTACGCCCTAAGGCGGTGTTATTTTCGTATAATACAACAGTTAGGCAGGTGATGTGCCACTAGATAATGTTCACAGCGGAGACGGTTCCGGGAGCGAACCAGCTGGACAGATGAAGAAGGTGGTGGAAAAACCCTTCACCTTCGTGGTCTCGTGCTCGAACTGGTTGAACAGTGAGCAGTGACCGGAGTTAGACTTTGCCGTACTGGCGGAGTTTACGGAAGAGTGTCTTGCGGTGGATGCCAAGGATGTCGGCTGTCTCACCGTGGTCCTGACGATGGGCCTCCAGCACCCGAAGAATATAATTCTTTTCCACATCGTGAAGGGTCTCCCATCCACGAGCCCGCGCTTGGTTGTGAACAGGCGCTGCCCGAATCGTTTCAGGAAGATCTTCCGGAGTAATGATGGGATAGGGGGTCAAGGCAATAGCCCGCTCAATCACATGCTCGAGTTCGCGGACGTTGCCAGGCCATGAGTAGCGTGTCAGCAAAGGAATAGTGTCCGGCGAGAGGCCTGTCACCGGCCTCTCTTTGGTTCGCCCGAATTTATCGACGAAGTACCGGCTCAAAAGCGGAATGTCTTCAATCCGATCGCGCAACGGAGGAAGGACAATGGTAATGACTTCCAACCGATAAAAAAGATCCTCTCGAAAGGTCCCAGCTTCGACAAGCGGCTTCATTGCTTTTTTCGACGCGGCGATGATTCTGACGTCGATGGCACGAGGTGTTTCACTCCCGACACGCCGGATCTCTCGCTCCTGGATCGCTCGGAGCAACTTGCTCTGCATGATGGGTGAGAGGTCCGCAATTTCGTCCAGAAAACAGGTGCCGAGATTTGCCTGTTCCAGCAACCCTTTCTTCGTTGCGACGGCTCCGGTAAACGCCCCACGTTCGTGGCCGAAGAGTTCGGACTCAAGGAGCGTCTCGGCCAACGAGCCCGTATCGATTGCGACGAACGGCCCGCCGCTTCTACCGCTGTTGGCATGGATGGCGCGGGCGATCAACTCCTTTCCGGTCCCACTCTCTCCCTGGATGAGCACCGTGCTGTCCGTCTCCGCGACTCGGGCAATCATTTTGTAGACTGCAACCATTCCGCCACTACAGCCTACGAGGTTGTCGAACCGGTATCGGTCACGCAATTGGCCGCGTAAGGAACGATTTTCTCGCACTAGTTTTGTATGTTCCAGTGCGCGTCGGACTACCAACCGAATGTCCTCCACGATAAACGGCTTGCTGAGATAATCGAAAGCTCCGGCTTTAATGGCATCCACAGCAGTTTTGAGCGATCCGTAGGCGGTCAACAAGACTACCGGAATATCCGGTTCCTTTTCGCGCACGGCGGCCAGTAATGCGAGCCCGTCCATCCCTGGCATATGAATGTCGGTGATGACGAGTTCAGGCTGCCATTGCTCAAGTCGCCGCAGCGCTGTCTCCGCGTCCTCGGCAGTTTCGACTTCGAACCCCTCTTTGGCGACGATCTCGTGCAGCAAGGCCAGCGTTTCGGCGTCATCGTCCACCACCATGACACGGGATGGTCGCACCATCAGCGCGCTCCTCCGTCGACCGGAAGCTCGATCGTGAACCGTGAGCCTTTTTGTAGCTCACTCTCTACCTTGATGTCTCCTCCGTGTGCGCGTACGGTTTCCAATGCGCTTGCCAGCCCCAGTCCCGTGCCACGCCCGGCTCTCTTTGTGGTAAAGAACGGCTGAAAGATTTGTACGAGCTGCGCAGCGCTCATCCCGCAGCCTGTATCGATGAGTTCCACCGCGACCCACGTGCGGTGAATCGGCTGTCCACCCGAGGTATAGGGAGAGACCTGCACGACCAGCGTGCCTCCGTCTGGCATCGCATCGAGCGCATTTTCGATCAAACTGTGGAACACCTCATGGAGCTGCTGGGAATCGGCGTCAACTTTCTCGATCTGCTGGCTCCATTCTGTCACCAGCGTAATCTTCTGGCGATCGAATTCCGGCTGGAAGAGCGCGAGACATTCCGCGACACAGCCATTGAGATCGATGGGAGATCGCACCGGATCCGGCCTCCGTGCATATAACAGGAGATCCTGGATAATTTTGGAGGTTCGTTCGATCTGAGCCTCCACTGTCTGCAATCGTCGCCGAGACTCGCTACTCAGCGTCTGGTCCTCAGCCAGGAGTTGAATATGGCCGGATAGCGCAGTCAAAGGGGTGCCGATTTTATGGGCGACGGTTGCAGCGACCTGGCCGATGGCTGAGAGGCGTTGCGCGCGTGCTGCGTCGCGCTGTGCCGCTGAAAGCAATTCGTTCGTCTGGGCCAGCGCACGATTTTTCTCCAGCACTTCGGCGGTCGCCTCGATGACTTTCTGCTGAAGACCGTCGTTCATCTCCCGCAGGGATTCTGTCAATTGCGCATTGTCTTGAGTCGCTTCACGGATCTTTCTCACCATGTCATTGAACGTGCCGGCTAGTTCTCCGAGTTCATCCTGTTCTTCAACGGGGACGACCGAGGTCATGGTTCCCTGAGAAACCGATTCGACGGCGGTGAGGAGTCGTTTTACAGGGCGGTGGACCTTAAAGTACAGAAATAGATTGATGGCGACGACGATCGCCAGTCCCGTCTGCAATCGTCTTGTTCTGGAGGCTTGCAGGATTGACTCCAAGGCTTCATCCATTTGCCTGGTAGAGAACTCGGCATAGGTCGCTCCTACCACGACATCCTTCAAGACGATCGGCGCAGCCAGGAAGACGCGATGGGTATTCTTCCGGTCCGCATAATCGATAAGGGGCTGCTGTTCCTCGCGCACCCGCTTAATAAGGTCGAACGCTCTTTCTTGGCGCGGGTGCGAGAGGAGAAGCAATTCCGTGGGGCCCGCGCTGGTGATCGGGATAGGATTTTCTCCCGGCTCCGCTGGAAATTCGTACATCACAATGTTGAGAAGATCCGGCAGATTGGCAAAGATCTTTTCCAATTCCTTGGTTCGCGCCTCCCGATTCGACAGCTGGGCACGACTGGTGACGTTCTGGTCGACGGAATATCCGACAGCCAGTGCCGCTGCACGGACGTTGTCTTCAACAATGTGCTGGATCGAGCGGGCCTCGAGCCAGTCCGTCGCTCCTGCGGAGACGCCGACGATGAAGATGACGATCAGCGTCACCTTGATCTGAAGGCTGAGTCGGTGCCACCAGTTCAGCATGGAGCTATGGTAGTCCCTCAAGTTTCCTGGTTCAATCGAAATTCGAGACAAGATGTCTACAGTGAGACAAGTTGTCTCTTATTCCTGGCAGAAAATCCGAGACGTGGCACATCGTCAGCTCCGGCCTGTTGTGAAAACATCCAATCTTTCGAAGTCTTGCAATGGCAGGCTGTACCGGGACGTTGTTGGCATCAGGTTTGCTCATTGCTCCACAACAGGATCGGTGGACATTAGGAGTAATGCATTGTGAGCGAACAAGTTGTTGTGGTCGAGGCTGATGTGGTGTTGGGTGCTGTCCTAGCAGAAGTGCTACGGCACAGCGGGTATGAGGTGACGTTCGTCAGGACGTTAATAGGCGAAATCGAGCGCATTGACTCTGTGAGTGCCGTGATTCTCGATATTGACACGACTGCGGCGGAGAGAGAACTCGCCTGGCTCAGCCTGTTGGAACCCTCTTGCGACTCGCCCCCGATCGTGTTGCTGGGTGTGCAGGTACCCGAAGACATGGCTCAACACCTGAGATCGCATTCCATTCCCCCGCAAAGCAAGAATTTCGTCTGGGTGCAAAAGCCATTTCGGAATGAAGAATTGCTCGCTGCTGTTCGACAGGCGCAAGAGGGTTGTGTGTCGGGACAGGTCGAGCGAAAGGAGGGTTCCATGCGATGTGAACGGTGTGCTGGGCTGGTAGTGGCTGAACACGTCAGCGCAGGAGCACCCTCCGTCGGATCTTGGGTCTCTGGTGAATGGCGATGTGTCAATTGTGGGGCGGTGGGTGTATCCGACCCAGTGCGTACACACGCTGTGACCCGAGGCATGGTAGAAAATAAAAAAGTCGATGAGCAACGTCGTGCTGTAAGCGCAGTGTCTCGTCGGTCATAGGTGTCGAGGCAGTCAGAATGGTGGCATATCTACGCATAGGAATGAAGCTTCACAAATAATATGAGTTGAGAGAGAGAGTCGTCTTACTTCGATCGGTAAAATAAACCCATGATGAAAGGAACAGTCCAATGAGAATTGCCCAGGTTGCCCCCTTATGGGAGAGCGTTCCGCCAAAACTCTATGGAGGAACGGAAAGGGTCGTGTCCTACCTCACTGAAGAACTCGTACGGCTCGGTCATGATGTGACCCTGTTCGCGAGCGGAGATTCGATCACGGCCGCTCGTCTTGAGGCAATCTGCAATCACGCGCTTCGTCTGAACGAAGGGATCTTTAACCGCGATGCACCGATGACGATGCTGATGGAGCAGGCGCTGGGAAAAAGCGGCGACTTCGACGTGATACATTCTCACCTCGATTTCCTGGGATTTCCTCTCGGGCGGCGGAATCCGATCCCGATGGTCACCACGTTCCATGGGCGGCTCGACTTGCCTGAGCTGCAACCGGTGTTTCGTGAGTACGCGGAGATGCCGATGGTGTCGATTTCAAATGCCCAACGAAAACCAGTCTCCTGGACAAATTGGCAGGCAACGGTCT